>Ga0209367_1000106_pt1 | contig 55957 bp, 32 predicted proteins | sample WorMetLIZISLAND2_FD_187412 | JGI IMG/M metagenome (GOLD analysis project Ga0209367, IMG submission 187412) | Marine gutless worms symbiont microbial communities from Max Planck institute for Marine Microbiology, Germany - Olavius geniculatus... ...
TTTGGTATTGTGGTACTACCAAGTATCGCGATATTTGAGTCATTATCATTAATTCATTTTGTCGCACCGCACAACACTACGCTGTATTATTTTTTATTCTATGTCCGTTGTCAAGATATGTGTTTACGTGTCTACGGTGTAGCAACGGTCCATCGCCAATGCAAAGTGCAGTTTATTTATACATTAATAATTTATCCAGCAAAAAGACCATGCAAAACAGATATAGTATAAATGTGACATTTTTAGATTATGAGTATAAGTGAATTAAAGGTCTTATACAAAGAAGTTTTTTGTCGGATGACGTTGGAATCATATAAATTAGATGTCATAAGACACCTAAAAGTGATCGTAAGACTTTTGTCGTAAAATTGTCATAAGATGTTTTGTGAATTAGCACATTGGCATGTGTGCAAAATGTCATAAAATTGTCACAAAAATGTCCTAAGATGTTTTGTGAATTTAGCCCCTGGTGTCCATGTGACACAACATTATATGCCACAGCTATTTTTAGCCTGCCTTAACTATGATTTTGCTATCACCTCTCTGAAATACAAGCCGACATTAACGGTAATGCACAAAATACAGGCAAGGTGTGCACCGTAGACAAACCCCGCACATAGCGACAGAGAGACAGGTAGCCTTTGTAGTCGGCTACGCAATTTCCGTCAGCGAAAATCAGACAGAAGTGTTATACCTTCCTCGGATAATCCTGTCAGACAACAAGACGATGCTGTACGCGTAGATACGATATCGCACGGTTAACGCATTAACTTTTCACACATCCGGCTACCACAAAACTCCACCAGCGACAGACACGCACGGTGCAGACTCACGGGCAAGCCACACCACGGCTGCCGTATGAGCCTCAGCCTAGCCGTAGCCGGCCCAGCCTAGCCTGCGATGACGTCACTCAGAGCTTGACTCACTAGGAGCAGGTGCTCGCTAGGGATGGGTCGATATCACAATTTCAATTTCGAACAATTTCGATTTCGAAACAATATAGTTTGAAACCGATATTGATATTTCACAGTTAAACTTTGATTGCTTCTTTGTGTGCACTGTTCTTCTATTTGTTATGGTGCTGTTGTTTTGAGCAAATAAATGATGGTGATTATGTTTGAAACTTAGAGTTTTACATTTAGGACTATTTCTATTCTCAGTATCTCTCATTTCATTCTTCTTTTAAACATTTCGGTTCTTTTTAGTTTATGTGCTAGATTAAACTGACAGTGTGTTTGTCAGTTTTTGAGTGCAAATTTTCCATTTTATTGTATTGTATTGCATTGTACGGCATCTTTATTAATATCGTGTTTACTGTATTGCAAACTTATTGTCCAAGTGTATTGAATATATTCAGGCAATATCTGACTCTATTGTGAGCAGGGCTGGAAAATTGGGAGAAAACGTAGGTTTTTGTGTTTAAAAAAACGTTAAAAACTCTGTCCAATTTGAGGTTTTTAAGGTTTTTTTAATTACATGTAATATTTTATCTCATATTTTAATCGTAATTTTTGACTACTTTATCTTACTAGAATTTATAGAAAACAACGTGATTATGTGATCGACAGAACAGGATGTATATACGATATTTCTCCTAGATGGTAATCTTAGACATTATACTTTACAAGTAATTTAAGCAAACCTCACGTTACGCGCGATAGCAGCGGTCCTGCCACTTTGGCAATCAGTGTAGGCCTACAGCAATAAGATATTAATGCATCTTGAAAGAGTACTTAAATTTGAGACCTCCGTACGAAAGACTCCTTGGATTTCAAGATTGAAACTTAGATTGTTAAAAATGAACGTTCTATGCTAAAAATGTCATACGCAAATTGTCCAGGTCCATCTCCAGCCATTTCAGTGCAATTCACTCTTAAAATGTGCGTCGCAGCCGGAAATCGCAAAAAAATCACCAAAAACCCCTATTTTGGGGGTTCTAGGTCATTCAAGGTCATCGATTGACGTTGACACCAATAAAAAGCTTGTCACTATTGCTTGATAGGCCTATGTTGAGCAGCATGTCAGTGCCTATCTGCAACCGTTTACATGCCACACGAGATAATTGCCGTAAAATAATCACTTTTTAAGAAGGTAGTCGTGTTTGATGCCCGCCTTCACCGACCTCCTTGGACCTAGGGGGTCGGGACTTGGACTGCTAAAATCTAGGTTTAAAGCTGAAAATTACATATGCAGGTTGTTTTGGTCTATCTCCAGCCATATGGTTGCAATTCAGTGTTAAAATGTGCGCTGCATCCAAAAATTGTGAAACATTCACTAAAACCCCCTTTTTGGGGGTTTAAAGTTGTTCAAAGTCATCAATGTTGATAAATATAAAAAGCCTGTCGCCAGTGCTTGTTATGACAAGCAACGTGTGTACCTATCTGCAACCGTTTTCACACTAGAAGCGCTAATAGGGTCAAAATAACGTCTTTTAGAGGGGGGAACCCCTCTTTGACGCCCTTGTTCAAAGGGAACCCCCACACCTAGGGGCACAAAATTTTGTCACGAAAAACTAGCGATCTTGAGGTAGCCCAGGGTGAAGATTTTGTGATTTTAGCTTGCACCGTTTTGATACAGTGCCAGGGAGTGACAGTGTAAGAGAGAGACAGACGAATGGACAGACAGACGGACGCATTCTGCTATTGTGTGCAAAATACCAATAACTTTTATTATGGCCTTTTCTTTGCTACAACATCAATCAGTAACCAATTCAATTTGCCCTACAAGTTAATTGTAAACAATAACCGCCAGAAATAATCCTGTCAAAAATTGTAACATTAAGAAAACTGGCAAAAACACTGTCAAACTAGAAACTGGGATTTTTTTGCAAAACAGTGAGCACAGTCAAAATGTTGTCAAGATTTTACAAGGTAGTGTAGTGACATAAACAGAGTTAAATGGGCTACTATATAGCAAAATTTCCTTACAGTGCACATTCAAAAAGTAGAAAATATAGTACATGTAGGCATCTATCAGTATCAGCACTATTGAAAGTGTGCTTTTTTGTTACTAAGAGCAAGTGTTACAAATATGTTTCAAGCAACATTTCTCAAAATGTAGTGTCTTATATGTACTCAAAACTATATACAAATATGTAATTTCAAATACATAAATGGCATATTTATTGTTTATTTTTCTTTTAAATGACACCTTTTTGCACTACTGTGATAACTGCTTTCTTTGATTTCCAACATACATAGTTATATACTGATGAAATCTGCAACATCTAGTAGCCACCTAATTATGATCTGTGTGATTGCACTACCTTGTAAAAACTTGATCACTAACTTACGCAAGTATGCTGCAACTGACAGTAATTTGACAGAAAGCATAAACAAGGAGCCCAGCTGTCGCTGGGACAGCCAATCATACTGGTTGTCAGTGACCTTCAAAGTCATCCAAGGTCAATAATTTTCATTTTATCTAAAAGGGCATATGCCACTTCCTATTAGTGATTAATAGTAACCATGGCCGTCTCTCACCATTTCCGAGATATGGCCAGTTTTTCATTGAAAAACGCACATTTTTCCTACCTCCCCCTTCATTAAACCTCCAACTGAAAAATGTTGCCCTTGCACTAGATAGCTACGGTCAACTAAAAATCTCAACCCATAGCTGAACCACATTTGCAAGTGAAATAACGTTACAAAAAATAACTGAAATGTTTTCCATTTATAAGCTTTATACAAACAGTGAGCACCACTGGTCAATGGCCAATGGCTATCAGCCTTATTCATCACGACCACCATCGAAGCACCACAACAGTTAAGATGGGTTCTTACCCTCTAGAAGCCCTATGAGTTGACTGTAAACAATAACTGTCAGCAATAACTCTTTCAAGAAATATAAAATTTCTATTTAAAAAATGGCAAAACCACTGTCAAACTAAAAGCTGGGATTGCAATCAAAAAGGGTGTCAAGATTTTACAAGGTAGTGCAGTGACACATACTGGGTTAGGTGTGCTGCTGTATATCAAAAATTCCTGTAGAGTGTCCACTGTGCAGTATCTACCAAAAATCAGAAAAATGGCTGAGAACAGACAAATTTTGGCAGTTATAAAATAAAAAAAATCCCTTTCAAAAAACGCAGTGATCAAATTACCGTTTATATTCTCAACAGAGTTTTCAACATGTTAAAAAGCAGCATGACTAGCATACAAGAACGACACTAGAAAAACAATGCAAAACTTCTATAGTCAAAAGTCATCCGGCTGCCATGTTAGAATGTCATCGTCATCCGGCCGGCTTTGGAAAGCAGTTGCAGGCCGTGATGTACACGAGTAGTGTCGGCTGGCAGCACTAGTTGGTCGTGATCGCATGGTGCTGCCGGGACGATATCCTGAAGATGGTCTGGATGCACGAGCATATCCCGCTGACAATGGACGAGCTGGATGGTCTCTGCCAGCAGCCTGTGGCCCACCGACCACATCTCGACAAAGTTCTTTTGATGGTCGAGTTTGTTGCAGCCTTTTCAACATCATCTGCAACAAGAACTACTGTAGTGTGCTGGCAATTTTGTCATATAACATTAAAGGTCCATGGCCATGGTCAAACTCACTTGTAAAATTTATGTAGACCTCAATTAGACATTTCACCTTGTATATATAATATGCTGATTTATGCTTTATAAATGTATGAAATTTATGTCTGAATATAACGAAAAATGGTGTTATGTTATGTTATGCTGAAAAATCTGACCTTGGCAAGTGGCCGGAAATGATGTCACCGGTAGAACACAGTCAGTGTTTACCAATTAATTTTAATATTTTTAATGACAAAAAATACTGTGTAGCATGACAACTGCAGCAGTACATAGGTAGAAAATATAATTTTATAATGCCTATGTTTCCATGTGTATTTTACATTGATGACATATTCAACTGGTGACGCCATCGGCATGTCAACATGGCATCTTGTTTTTTACAGCATTTTCAATTTCAAAGGTAAATTTCTTCATGTTGACAAAATGCTGGTGGCCGATATTACTATCATAATTATCAGAAAAGTATGCTGTTTTAGGAAAATGGAAAAATATCTATGTTAATTTTGGTGTCCATGGACCTCTAAGCTGGGTGGGGTGGTCTGGTCTAAAATAGTCATGTTTAATTATAGGAAACAAACTAAATTTTAAACCACTCTAGATTTTTATACTGCTTATACTGTTTATAAAAAAACATTACTGGTATTTTTGTTATACCACAACAAACTTTTTTGTAGAAACAGTGAAAACCGAATTACATTACATTACATGTATATGCATTTCAAAGCTTTTTCAGAAAAAAATGTGTTTGTGGCCAGGGCTTTGTCTGGGTTAAGATGTGGGGGAGCTTAGAGCACTCCCACAGACCTGTTGTCTGGTGAAATGGGGACTTGTTTCCTCTTCACCAAGAACCCCACCCTCTGCTCTTCAGCTATTTGAGCCTCGGTCTGCTCCTCCCAACTTCAATTTCTGAATATGTATGGCATACATGCATTCATTAAATAGATGACACACATTGTTTAAAATGTGTGTCACAATGTGTAAAATACTCAAAAATAACTAGATTGTGATGAGCTATTTACCAGATTTTCAGCTTCTATTTTCTGCTGCTCTTTTGCTCTGTTGACTGCAGCAGATGACAGTCGTTTTGTACTGGTGCCTGAAGATTGGATCTTACTAGGTCTAGCTTTTGCCTTTTTGGTAGCATTTGCATGTCTCATGATGCTTGTCATCAACCTACGATTTTCTTTCTCGATTGCTTCAACTTGTTCGTTGGTAAAAGAGTAGTTATGTCGTGAGCTATGTGGTGGCGCTGCCAGCTGCGTTTGTGCCTGTCTTGATTTTGGCCTTCCCTGCTTCTCCATCTGAAGAACAGTCTGCAATAACATGTCAAAATCAAGTGAATCTCTGTCTCCATTAAGTAATCTGACAGGTTCCTTGCTTGACGGCTTTGATGTGGTTCTGCTGTTAAAACGGGAACACGGTGGCGTTATTTGAGCATTTGGGGGACTGTGAGGAGTGTTTAAAGGTGACACATCAGTAACGTCAGAATCATCATCGTCACTCTCTGCTGAATTGTCACTAAAACTTCCCGACAAATCTCGTGCACTGCTTTCCGCTGCATCATACCGACTGCTGGATGTTTCTTCTGACTGATGGCGTGAGTTCACAGTGCGAGGTATAGGTGATCGACGGCCTGAACGTTCATCAGCGTATGGAACATTGTCATCAGCAGTGAAACTATCGTCACTAGATGATCCGTCGTCTTCACTGTCCTGCTTCACCACGTCACAAGGAACTTTGGCTTCAATCACTCGTTGAGAGGAGCTGTACACTTGCGGATAATCGGTGATGTTTCTTTCAAACCCATTTGGCGATGTTTGCCCGCTAAGCGTCCGCTTGCTGGCCGCCGAAATAAGTCGACTGTTAGGATGGGCAGGCGGTTTGCTAGCATGCTTACTATAGTCCTTCTCACAATGCAAATCCCCACTAGCTGTAAATTTGTGATCTGTAGTACTTTTTTTCTGTATTCGACTTTCCCTCGGACTGTCGAAAAAATCGTCAAAATCGTCAGCCATTGTTGTTTACATACACTGTCAGCGAGAATGGGCTGGTGCACTGCTCAAACACAAGCAGACCTAACATAACGTAAGAGACGGGTGCATCTGTCAACAGCCATGTGACAATCCTAAGAAAATTCCTAACTAGTAATTATCGTACTGAATAAACTGTCAATCATCAAAATTTCAAAAATTGAGAACCCAGCAACTTCTGAGTCTAACAGTATCAACACAATAGCTAAATACTATGTTATCGATGCAAACATAATTGATTAATAAAAAAAGTTAACATGTGACTGTCTGCCACATAATTTCAATTTGTGAACCACGGTGTAAATAAGGAGGTTGATAGTCCAACAGGGTATGCTACACAAACTTACTATGGGTGCTGAGAAAAAGTGAAGCACACCTTGGACATATCATTAAAATGAATACGATACAAATATATGATCAGCTGTAACGACATACCAGGACATGGATTTGTACAAGTTCCAATGGAGAATCACTAAAGATAATTGCTGCTGCGCGCTTTTTACAAACCTGAGGCTTAGGTCACTCCTAGGCAAAACCAAAACAAAAAGTCAGACCTAAGAATAACTAAAAAGAAAGTGTTTTACAAAAATACCACCTAGGAAAACCTAAGATTAACTTAATGCAAAAGACATAGAACAGCTCCTGAAGTGACTTTTATGAAAAACATAGGAGGAACCTGGCAAAACGTTATGAAAATTCCTAGACAGTTTTGTGAATTTGGCTCCAGATGTCCTTAATGTCACCAAACCAACAGTATTTGGATTTGGATATTTAGTTGGCAGGGCCCCAAACTGGGGCATTGCACCGACGGGCTGTGGTGTGTGAACAACTTGCCCAAGGTTGTTACTTGAGAGTGCAGTGGTTAGGGATCGAACCCACGACCTCGCGGTCATTGGGTCCGACACACTAACTACTAGACTACCAAGCCACACCTGTATAATGATGAAGTTTATTCACCATGACAGGCAGTCAAAACCATGTCATGGCGAATAAACTTCATCATTACACTGTTGGATTGGTGACATTAAGGATATCTGCACTACAGGAAACTCAGTAAACAAAACTAATGATAGACTTTCTACAACAGTTATATCATACAGTGTAGACTCCTCAGCCGCCAACTAGCGCCGCCGCCGCCAGCCGAAAAACCGACGGAAACAAACACATCGTTCAACATGCCAGATATCCAAAGGGACGGATCTAACACAGTGCAGCATCGTACAGATCATTCACTGAGTTTTTGACTAGAGTTTTTATACCAACATGCTTGTTGCCTGTTATTGTTGGTTTCTTATACATCTGTATTTCATGAGGTAATGGAGCGATGCAGTTGAGGTATGGTGGGATGTTCAATAGCCACTTTATTGCTAATTGTCCACAGAATGTGGCAGTGAATAATTTTTTAAAAATCCGTTAACATTTGACAAAGATATAGACAATAAAAGTGGAACATTTTTTGAGACACAGTGTAGAATTAGTCTAATCGTATTATGGAATCAGCTGCACATATTAGCACACAGAACAGCGCTTGCTTAAGCCCAAATTCCATTACGCCGACTTTGCAACAAAGTCCGCAACTTTGTTGCGTACACAAATCATGAAAGTCTGCAACAAAAATCATGACGTCGACTTTCATGATTTGTGTCACAGACTTTCGTGATTTGTGTCCACGAGAAAGTCCGCAGACTTTGCTGCAGACTTTCCTCGTGCACTGTAACAGACTAAATTCCATTAGAGCGACACAAATGGGTTTGTTGCGGACTTGTCACGGACTTTGTCGCAAACATCTCGACATGTCAAAATGATTTGTGTCCACGACTGTCGTGATTTTTGTCGGCTACTTTCACAGAAACTTTATGATTTCATGATTTGTCACCGTCTGTGTCCGTGACTTTCCTGATTTGTGTCCATGACTTTCTCCGCAAGGAAGTTTCGGTGAAAGTTGGCGTAATGGAACAGTAGGCATAATGATAGCAGTAATCTATTACGTTCCACACTACAAAACTCAATGTCACAAAATACTGATGCCGCCTGTTGAAAATGATATGCAGTGATAATGAATTATGTACAGTAAACTGAAAATATGTACACACTAAGTAAAATCATATCAGACACAAAAACACAAACCTATTCACATGTAACAATCATGACTTGACTGAATCAATTGCTCACAGCACACAAGTAACTACATAGTGTCTCAAAAAAACATCCCGGACATTTTTGATTGTAACTTGAAAAAAAATCATCAGATCATGCTTGGTGTGAATATTCCTGACACAGCTTGCAATCAAATGGCCATTCATTCTTCCACCTCACCTAATGTCTGCTTCTGCACTACCTGGCAAAAACAGAACATGCAAAATTTGTGTTGAAATGGATGAAAAAATGTCAATAAATTCCATCCATCCAGATCTGTGGCCCCAACAGCCAGTTGTTTACAGTGCTTTACTGCTATGAGTAGTGTGTCTACTATTGTGACGTTCAGAAATGTTTATGAATTTAAAAAGCGACTAGTGAAGTCTGGATTAGTCTGGAGCAGAACATTATCAATACTGCTGTCAGTGAATGGAGAAAGCATCTTTGTGCTCCTGTTTGCATAGTGGGCCGACATTTCAAGCAATTTTACTGTAGGCAGTTGAAAAACAAAACAGTTTGATGAAATGACAACCACAGTGTCAAAAATGTGAACAAAATATGTTTTTGCGCATTATTTAGAAAAAGTAATAATACCGCATTAAGTAAAAATGTAATACTTCTTTGGTTCTTTTTCCCCAGGTAATACAGAAATACACGTTGGATGAAGTGAAAAATTGAATAGTCATTTTATGGCCAGTTGTCACAGAAATATTTGTACCAAAAATTATTAAAATTCACTTATCATTCTTTAAGTTACAGCCAAAAAAGTTTGGGATGTTTTTTGAGACACAGCGTATATATCAACCCTGACAGCTGTGTATAAGTTCCCAGGCACTACAAGAAATTAGAAGCCTTTGAACACTTTAGAAAGAAGCTTTCTAACACTCTGTTCAAAGTATCATACTGGCTAAGCTAACCGTATGCCAGGTCAAGTGTCTAAATCAACAGTGGATCAAATTTAAACCAAAAAGTGCTCAAAATGTGTCAAATAGCTCCAAACTAACTGTTTGCGACAAAACTGAAAATTGATGTAACAAAAACTTTGCACGTACATAACAATATTAACACAAAAGGTACAACATTGTACAAAATGCTTCATAGCGGACAATATTCATGACTACGGAATCTAAATTTACAAGCAGTCAGACTATTTTCACAATGACGTTACTACACACAAAGTTTTCACACATTGCCCAAGTTGTAGAACTTCCAAACATCAACAAAGTGTATGACAATGGCGTACAATCTCCTCAGTCATGAGCCACTAAATGAACCATAGCAGGTCAAATAAATGACAGCCAAGACTTAATCAACAAAAAGCTGCAGAAAAAGCAACAACAGATTTAACATTAATACCATCACACTTTAACATCAGAACTAAGTTGATAAACTTGCTTTTAGCCCAGTCATCGATATAGATGCAGTTGCACTTGCAGTAAGTCTCTCTGTTTCTAAGCATTTATCACATATTACTGATTTTTGTTTATGATGTATGTCTTGTACATGGTTGACCAGATGCCCCATAGACTAGACACTGTGCACCAGTGCTGTACAAGTCCCAAATACCACACAAAATGCTAAGACTGTGCAAAGAGTTTGGGTCAATAGAAAAAAATTTACCAGCCACACAACAAAACAAGTTATTTTAATTTCCACTTCCAAAAACTTGCAGTCTATGTAACAGCCACGAAAATGAAATAACTCTAAACAAACAAACAGACACAGACGCAAAGGAATGATAACCATAGAATGGTCGGAGGGCAAATTAACTGTCTATTTCACACTTCTCTTCGATATGCAAGCTCTAGTCTGTCATGACTGACAACAATAACAAGAGACAGTCACAATGATAATGAAAAAACTGGCCTTCACAGCTACCGAAACAATATACGAGACTTGAGGCCTCTGTGCAATGAATTAACCACAGTCTACTTCTGCAGTTTTTAACATTTTTCAGAAATTACTACAATGCAATATTATGCATCATTCCCTGTCAGAACAATAAGAATTTTTACTTTTAGTCAGCACTATATGAAACTACCAAAGTAGTAGATTCTTGTCGAACAGCTTTGAAGAGTTTTTTTTCTGCTGATTTTCTGCAAATTTCCTCTCTGAGACTGAGTGGTGAAAATGCTGCAGCAACCAATTCTCAAGACTGGCAAATACAGAAAAACAATACCCTTCAGCACCGGGCAGGAACACAACAATACTGCACAGTTACACGTGCAGCCTCTGCCCTAGAAATATTGAAAAAACCGAACACAAATAATGACACAACAACCCATCAAAAAAATTACATTATACAGAATTAATCTGAGCATGCAATGACTGTATCATAAGACTATACTGTACTGGATGATGTCTCACTAGAAGTTTCCGAATCGACACCTGAATAACAATTCTTGGGTTTAACAGACTCACGCTGACTTCTTATCACACGACTTTCAACTATTTCAGTAGAGTTGCTGCTGTCACATCTGGTAGATGGCAGGAGAACAGCAAAAGCCTGAACGTCTTCACTTGCTGTATTGTTGCAGCAAACAGCATCAGCAGATTTCAGCTGTGACTCTGATTCAGCTGACACGTCCGAAGGTGCCACAGCTATGCACTTCTCTGCTACTGATGGCACCTAAATAGTAAATACGAACATAACCACAAGACAGAGGTAAACATCATCATCAACAACCCAATTACCTTTCAGATTACAGCTGAAAAACCCTAGTAGAATGTCTCCTCACCAAAGTTTTAAACAATAAAAATCACTATGTGGCACAGATGCTGTCAGCTTATAATGTTAGTGAAGTAAACCATGCCCATGGATATTCACCAGTTTTCTCAATCACATGACATTAGCTTATCACAATTATTACATGGGTCACAAAAATAAAAGTTAAGCATATAATAAAAAGCAGACAAGTAACTATATACCTGCAACAAACAAACTAAAGATTACAAGCAGTTCTTTCTCCTAGGAATTCTGAAATGGCATCATGTCTGCCAAGTCACTATCTCCAGACACACAGGTGACTCCTTGGTCTAATCATTAGCTTTAATAAATGACTACAAATAAAAAGAGGCATTCACACTAAGCGCAGAGTCCGCGCGTACTACGCGCATGTGAAAACGCTACACTGGGGTGGACATGGAGCGGAACTGCAGCGTATCCGCACAGCACTGCGTATCTGCCACAGATAAGCGAGATATCCACAGCAGATACGCAGGTTTAAATCTAGATACATGCATGTCTGCAGTCCGCTCAGCTCAGTGGATCCACCCGAATCAAGTCGAGTTCGATTTGAGCGGACATCGTACGTGTATACCGCGCGTAGTACATGCTGTGTGTGAGTGTGTTTATACAAATCAGCGCGATCGATTACAGCGTATCAATAGCGGATCCACGCAGACTACCCACTGCTGGGCACTATGCTACTACTACGCGCGTAGTAATACGCATAGTGTGAATGCCGCTTAATACTGCCGACTGAATAAATGTTCAAAATAACCTGCCACATTTTCCAATATCTAATATGTACTGCCACTGGTACAAAAACACAACTGATGACAAAGTGACTGCAACACCGCTGAAAGTAAACAGTTTTTCACCTAGAATGTTGATCGACAATATCACAGATCAGCACTGAAATTAGTTTAAAAAGTTGCTCATACTACATACAGAATACCTTAGTATATTACGATGAACAAAGTGGAATATAATACATATAGACTATTCTATAGAAATGTTTATACCAGAGACTGTGAGGTGCGTAAATCGTCCATACTTGGTGCAGTGATCATCTCATCGACAACAGAAAGCTTGAGGCTCTTAAGCGGGACACTGTTGTAGCAAGAATCGAGCCAGCGCTTGTGCAGTAGCCGGGTCTGTTCATGTTGTTGCTCGGCAACGCTGTTCATCTGGTTGTCATAGCGACAACGTGACGCTGCGTGATGCTGGCGGTAGCGCTGAAGTCGACGTCGAAGCCGCTCCACGGCGTCGTCTCCCATATCAGTCTATGTCATCGCCGCCGGCGCTCGGCGCCAGACGACGCCAGCGCCACCGCCTGCCCGCTCACACGACATTGTCTCAGACTCCCAGTCGCCGACTTACATCCAGCCTAGTAATAAGTTGTGTTCTCAGACCGAGTTGTATGCAGTCTGGATAGCTTACATCCAGCGAAAACAGCGGCGAACATGCATCACATCATGGCATCGTTAGTCTGCAAGGGAAAGGTATACTCTGAATAGTCAGATGAGTTCAGTGTGTATGAAGGTGAAGAGACAGGCTGCAAATGGAAGACGTCAGTCGACAGCGATTACTAGTAATCAGTAATCAGTGCACAAACGATCCTAACAACTGGAGCATGATTATTCTACCACACATACTAAGCTTTGAACCGACAAATGCACTTCATAGCCAGAAAGTAAATAAAAACAACTCTGACCCGGTACGTCTAAACACCGAGAGTGCTATACTACTAGAGATGGGTCAATACCAGATTTATCCCTGTATTGGGAGCGCGCCGCGCTTTCTTAGTCCCTATACTGTATCATATTGTTTCATTTGAAGGTTTTGTCAGATTAGGCGAAAAAACGCTACTTTGGCTGTTTAGCAGCCTTTGACGCCCTAAAATTTGGTTTTGGTGCCTTGTTTGTTTCAACTCTTTTTAGTGCTAAAAATTCATGGACACACTGAGGACTAGATGGAAGAGGTGATTGTGACATGTGTTGCCGTTGCGTCATGGTTCTTTGGTAAGAACAGTGTTGGAAGGTTGACTGCCAGGGAAGAAGGGAAGAGAAAAGAAATGCTACTTTGCTGGATAATAGAGACAAGTGACGAAGACATGGATTATTCACAACTCAAGGAGTTGGCTTCTGGCACAGGAGCGGAAAAGATGGTGGTGGAAAACGAAAACATGCCATACTGTATCATATTGTTTCATTTGAAGGTTTTGTCAGATTAGGCGAAAAACAACAGAATACAACAGCAGCCCAGTTTGTTGTTTTCTGAATAATCGAGCCAGCAAGGACTAGAAAAAAGATTTTAAACTATCGACTTAAGTTTCCAAAAAAGTCCAAAAAAATTTTGAGTTTTTGTTACAATGTTTGTGCAATTTGTTATAAATTAAAGTGTATTTTATCACATATTTTCAGCACAATTTTTTTCATGACATGATGTCATGCCATATCCACTCAACACACAACGTGACAGGGTGAACGATGTATAAGGATTATGTTTTACTATGACTCAACCTTGGAGCATATTCAAAGACAATTTTACTATGACTCAACTGCGAACGCAGGCTTATTTGTACAATAAAAACCAAAAGAAGACCCGTAGAAAAAACATTAGCACATTACCTACTATTTATTCTTTTACAGAAAATCCTAAATATTTTGTTACACTTCTGATTTACAACACTACAAAACCAAAGCACAAGACATTTTTCAACTTCTCAACTCGTCCCTGAAGACCCAAAAAGCCTATATTGCATATTATGAAAAATTTAGGAACCTAATGTTATTGTTTAATTCAGCAATAATTGGTGAAAAGTATAGACAGTGGTAAAAATATGGCAGGACAAATAAAGTTTAGACTGACCCTTCTCCTTCTCCCGTTGGCCACAATATTTTGTCAAGTCTCATCAGGTACATGAAATTCATGTTTACGATATACACAATAACATGATTACCAGTACAAAATTTAATAATTTTACCACTAGTGGCCAACAATGTTAACCAAGTAGGTTAAACAAAATATGTAGTAGGCAATGTGAGATAGCTCGTTGTATGAAATGTGTTCTCAGATATGAAACTGGAATAAGAAAAGAACAATATAAATTTTTCATAAGCAGCTACATGAATGCATTGTACCATAAGAGTCTACCATAAGAGTCAAATGCTGCATCAGTTTTTTATCTACAAACTAAACTGTTACATAATGAAAAATAATGTGGCGACAACAGCACAAAATAACTCGACTGAAAACTTAGCATACACACTACAAAAAACGAAAAGTAAAATATAATTATGCAAAATGGCGTGCTGCAAAGAAGTTCATGGGGCAACAAAGATCTTCCTAGGAGCCTCTGTGCCAACCCAGTGCGGTGGCCATGTTTTCTTCACAGTAGGCAACTGTGCCATCTTCTGGTAGTAGCGAGCTAAATGTGGATACTTTGGTTCAAGTTCCAGGCCAAGGCGAACCCACAACGCCAGAGGTGGAAAAAATACAATGTCTGCCATTGATAACTTGTTGCCAGCTAAAAACTGGATATCACTGTCACCAGTGGCTGACTGCAAAACACATATCACATCGTTGCTTACTGGGGATGCAATAATTAATGGTTATCGCAGCTGCAAAAGCACCATCATCACTGCAGAAAGTAGAAACGAGATGTACTCATTGAAAACACAACGTTGTAGTCATTAGGTGAAATTTGCAAACACATCAAACACAAAGCAATAACAAAACTAAACTAGAAATTTGGGGCAAAGCCCAACGTGAGTCCGCCCGGCGCCCTAAGTCCGATTGGGGAAAATTAGGGGGGTAAAGAGGGGGAGAATTTCCCCGGCATCAAAGTCACATGGCCCAAACTCAAATGCACTGGCATACGCCGAACGCGCATTGTCGACTTAGGGTAGGTCAACATTAGCGCTTATAACTTGGTTCGTAGTGGACGGAATTTCACAAAATTTTTTTTGTTCAATGCCGAAAGGATCGCTCTCGTCAACGTCGTTTAGATTATGTCGTTATCTTCATCGGTTCCAGAGATATTTGTGCTCAAACTCAAAAGTTGTCGTAAATCGCACCGATTTTTGCAAATTTTTTGCCCTCTCAAATTTTAAGGGGGGCGGTGCCCCCAAAAGTTGCACTTGCGTTGTAAGGGGGGGCCGCAGTCCTCGGTGGAGGGTGCGCTAGTAAGACTTGGTCATTCCCTAGCGTGTGTAAAAATTTGGGGGCACAGCACCCCCTAGGGGCCGAAATATGTTCTTCCGAAGTATGCGCTTTAGGTGGGTACGATTTCACATCGAGATCTTCAAGGTCACTGGACCAAACTTCACCGGACTTGTTTCGCCTAACGCAGGAGGAATCGCGGTAGACGGAATAAAAATCCGATTCGGAGATATTCGCTGCCGAACTTCCAAGTCGTCCGAAATCGGGCCAAATTTTGCATGTTTTTCGCCCCCGAAATTTTTTTGGGGTGTGCCCCCCAAAATTTTGGACCGCCATTATAAAATAGTGCCTAGTACTGACCATCGTGCAAAATTTTCACGCCGGTCGGCCCACGCATCTCGGAGATCTCGCGAGGAAAAAAAAACATCTGGGCTAAAACTTAAGTCTGCTCCGCAAGCTATTGCTTCCGGGCGGACTAAAAAATTGCAGTGCAATGCAATTAATAAGTTATGCAAGATTCAGCCTGAAAAAACTGACCAAATGGTCAACTCTAAATACTTAGTTCTTAAAATGCCACTAATGACTAACTCATTGACTCGAATTCTTTTCTACTGACATTCCATGAACAAAAATGACTTCACTTAATGCCTTCTAAAATTAATATTATTGTAGGCGTCAGGTATCTCAGGAATCCAAAGATACCTGGAGGCCGCGCAATATTATCATCATCATTATTACAAGAAATTTGAGCTAATGCTCACGAAAGACACGAAAGCCTATAGCAATTCTGGTTCATGCTAAGTTAATATACAAATAAAAAATTCTCTATCTAAATAGCGTAACGATAGTAGCATGGCGCCACCATGTGAATGATATAGACTTGTGTCACAGCCAAAATCACCAAAAAATCCATAAAACCCCCTATTTTGGCGTTCAAGGTCATTCAAGGTCATTGAATTCGGCACCAATCGAGAGACCCAGTGTACGACTTCCTATTAGTGATTAATAGTAACCTAGGCCCTATCTTGCACCGTTACTGAGATACAGCAACTTATTGGCCGAAAATCGCAAATTTTGCCCAACCCCCTCTCATTTAATCCTCGTTCGGGGTGACCCCCTTCGAATTTATGGAAAAGCTTTACGGTTCCTGAAACTAGGGTCTTCCAGGTAGCCAACAGTATTTGGTGATCCTAGCTTGCACCGTTTTTGACTGATCCACCCGCTTGACAGACAGATAGCCGGACAGACAGACAGACAGAATTGCGATGGCTAAGACACACTGAAAGCAGTAGCTCTGCTTTCACGCGTAAAAATGTGACAGTGCTGAAGCCACTAACATGCCACAATAAAATTACAATATGAACTTTACATGTAATGCCTACACATCTATGATTATCTTGAACTACAATAACTTTTGTTTTATGCCATATTCATACTGCGTTCAGATACTTATAACTTCTTCTGCAAACAACAGCCACGTACATCTGTCCATTAAGTACTGGTCTTTGTACGATAAAAGCATCAGAGGTAAAACTGAAGGACTGAAAATATGCAGTGTATCATCCTTATAATAAACAAATGCTCTTAATTGTTTTATTTATTTTACTCGCTCTAATAACTGGAACATGAGTTCCTTTAAGCTTAATTTTCTCTCAGAAACAGTAAGCAATTGTCCATTTAAGTTTCTGCATTCTGACAACAAGCCAGTGAAGTGCAAACAAGTTACCTTTGATAAATAGCCCTCCCATATGGACAACTCTTCGAAGAAAGCCAACAACTTCTTGTTCGTTTCATCCTGAATGATAAACAATTGTTCACAACATGTTTACAAAGTCTTCACAATATCATTGCCACAACATACAACGAGCAACTGTAAATCTGCTAACCTGACGCAATCTGAGCACATTTGCACAAAACTGCAGTATGAGCATAGGTATTACTGCAAACATGTTATGCTGAGTTGCTGATTTAAAGCAATCTGATGGTTAAACTTAGTGCTGCCTTATGCTAAGCATCACCAATGGTACCATTGGATAATGGATAGTGAGTGAGTGAATGAATAGGGTTTAACGTCCCACCCGACACAGTATAGGTCATTTCGGGGACGGCCTTTTCAGGCAGAATGCACATAAACACAATAATGGAATGGTAAGTTTAAACTTTACAATAAACAGAAAGTTTAACCTTTACAGAAACATAAAACACAAAAATACAAAAATGAGGTTAACCTAAAATTGTAAAACCCCATTATATGCGTGCATATGTAATCAACATAATGGTAGCTCTAATAATCTTCCCTGTTATCCTCCAGACAGTCATCAATGTGATAATGCTGTCTATTGGAGGATAGGAGGGATAATGGATAGCTAGTACAACAGGTTGGGAGTTAAAACTATGCATGCAACTAGACTAAAGTGACTAACATAAAAGTTCCAAAGAAGGCAGCAGCAGTTTCAAAAATGTCAACAAAAACAATAACAAACGTTTTATGTTAATGAACTTCTATAAATATCTGATATAACGCTTCAACCCATGAGTCTATTCAAAGATGTTAATACCTGTTTAACGTCTTCCGGCTTATTACTCAAGACATAATAAAAATAATCTTTCGCTTTCACTTCTAGATTCTGAAGAAACTAGCAGCACATGTCACAACAGCCAACTTTACTGCTCAAAAATGAACTATTCACAGAAAGTAAACTAATAACAACCTATTAGACTATGACTAGTTTGTGTGTATTACTATTATTACTTATTTTAGCTTTTTGCACTTTTATTGTCTGCATTTGGCAATTAAATGTGTTCAATATATATAAGCACACACCACTTTTTCACATGCATATTTCAGGTGAACCTATGCTAGACAGTTTTCCTTCGATTATCAATCGGTACAGATACTAATTCTGAACATCATCACGTGACAAAGCAATACTCCCATATTCACTAAGACACAATGTAGTCAATTCCTTGCATGTTATATGTGTCCAATTCTGTCAATTTCAACTGACATACATTGGGTGACTTCACTTTTTGACTTAGACTTTTGCTGAGCCTTTTTGCTGAGCCAAAGCTAAAGCTGAACGCTAAAGTCTGTACTTAGACCACAGTTCAACTAAACTTTGGTCTAAGTCTACTGACTTAGACCAAAACGATTAAAAATGGCGTAAAAACAGGTAAACCTAACAGGAAATAAATCAACCATTTACGCTTAAACTTGCTTATTTAATTGCACCGCGCATGCAAATAACGTAATTACGTAACACCTGACGTCACTGCATATTCATTACAGCGTTTATTTCTGGTACCAGACTGCTTTAATTTACAAAACCATCTGTATGCATAGGACTGTAAATAGTCGCCATGTTTTCGCTCAGCTAAAGTAAAAAGTTGAAGTGGATTCAGGCTTAGCAAAAGTTAAGCCCTAAGGGCTAAAGCTATCTCTTCCATGCAAATCGAACCGACTTTAGCCAGGTTAGTTTGGCTCAATTTTGGTCTAAGTAGGTACTTTTGGACTCAGCGAATCGCTGAGACTTTCGCTGAGCCTAAACTTTGGTCTAAGTAGGTAAGTTTAGGCTTAGCAAAAGTCTCAGCAAATCACTTCACTTTTTGACTAAAGTAGAAACTTAGACCAAAGTTTAGGCTCAGCAAAAGTCTCAGTGAAAGTCTAAGTCAAAACGTGAAGTCGCCCATTGCTCCACTCACTCATTTTTACAAACAACTTCTTCCAAATATGCAGTCTGCTAATCTAGTCCCAAACAAACTCTAATCTGCATATTTTTATTACTGTCATTGACAAGAAAGCCCAGCTAATGCAAAGGGAAATGCGCGACAGCGGTGCATGTTTAAAGGCCCAGTGCATCCAAAATCTAAGCTCACCAATCCAGCAGTTGATATTTGACACAGTGATCATAAAGGCTAGCATTTATAGCATTTTATTTACACTCAACAGTGGGCGTAACCGGTCTTCAGCAACCGACAGTGTAAAATAACAACTTTTAGGTGAGTACCGCTAGTTGAAGCCCTCATGTGCAGGCCTGCTTAAACATAGGGGGCTGAGACTTGGACCACTGAAATCCATGTATCCTGAAAATTGTGTATGCAAATTATCCTCTAGTGATTTTGGTGCAAATTGCTCTTGAAATGTATGTTGCAGCCGAAAAATTGTCAAAAAATCTATAAAAAAACCACTATTTTGGTGTTCAAGGTCATCCAAGGTCATTGATGTCAGTGCCAATCAAAATCCAGTGTATGACTTCCTATTAGTAATTAATAGTAACCTAAGCCCTATCTCGAACTGTTTCTGAGATACAGCGACTTATTGGCTAAAAATCGCAAATTTTTTCTACCCCTGTCTCATTTAGCACCCTCGCTCTGGGTGACCACTTTTGAATTTATGGAAAAGCTTTGCGGATCCTGAAACTAGAGTCTTCCAGGCAGCCAGACTTGGTGATCCTAGCTTGCACCATTTTTGACTGATACACCCGTGTGACAGACGGACAGACAAACAGACAGACAGACAAAAAGAATTACGATGGTTAAGATGTCCTATTGTCACGTGTAAAAATGAAACCATACATCCAACCAAGTTTAGCTGCACAAACCAAGTTGCAAAAACATTAGTTAAATGACCATAAACAGATACAGACTTCAGTCCACCCCGAAACGCAAACAATTTCATTACCTCATACTTTCTCTGCAGCACAAAACCAAGTTCCACTGGGTCTTCTGGGTAAAGTTGTGTTCCTTGACCAGGAAAAAGTTTCTAAAATGGCACATAAAAAACTCAGAACAACAGAATATGGAATATTTCTGTGGTCAACATGTCTTTGTTACAACAGGACAAAAAAATCACAAAAAATTCTGCAATGATTCTCTTTTCAAAATGATAAGCACAAACTACAGGGTGGGCCAAAAAAGTAAACCCGTTTGAATGTTGATAACTTTGAGGTGGTTACTGGTGGGAAGACATGTAATATGTCCAAATTTTCAGAATGTTGTAGAGAGAAAGGGCCAAACTTGCATAGCAAAGCATTTAAATATTCTTTGCCTACTTTGCATAAATCTTCATTACCCCTGAAATTAGGCATTTGTCTGCACTCCCATGTGCCCGAGTTCATTGAACTCAAAAGCTTACTGACAAAAAGTCCAGATTTAAATTCTGTGAATTACTCGGTGTGTGGGCATTGCAACAGATAACATGGTCACAAAATTTCAGCAACTGACCAGCTAAAACATGTGCTAATCGAATGCTGGGTTCAGCTGATTCTGGACACATTGACTCCAGCAATCGATCAGCTGCCAACAAAGACTGATGATAGTTATAAATGCAAAAGTTGCCTAACTGTCCACATCAAATTTCACCTAACCTAACGTGTGTATTAATGATTGTTGCTATTTCACTGTATGCTGAAAGAAAATCAACTTACATACATGCATTGCTGTCAGTTTAGCATGATTTTAGGGATGATGCAGATTTATGTAAATCAAAGAAAGAATATTTAAATATACAAACATGCAAGTTCTGTGCTTCTTCTGAACACAATTCCAAAACTTCTGCCATATCACACACCTTTCCGTCAGTAAACATCGCTAGATTATAAAAGCTCAAATATCCATGTTACAGTCAAGTGTTACAGTCAAGTTTAGCAGAATTTCGAGAATGGTAAAAATGCAAATTAGGCAAAAAATATTCATATGCTCCGCTATGCTGGTTCTGTGCTATTTTTATGTAACATTCTAAAACTTTTGACATTATAACATGCATTTCTAAGTTACCAACGTTCAAATAGGTCTGTTTTTTTACTCACCCTGTACACTTGATCTAGTGCAGAAAAAAGTGAAACTATGAAATTAGTTCTGAGTTATATGAAATACTTACCTCTAGATAATCGCATATTGCAAGTGATTCATTCACCGCATAATTGTTGTGTATGAATGTTGGAACCTGCAATAACAGTAGTAGAAAAGCATATCTAAAATTTCATTATCATGTGATAACTGTTATGATAAAATGTAATAAAAAAAGTACTGGCATTGCAGTTTAACACGATGGTAACACGGTGGTCTCAATCAAAAAAGTTCCTTTACACCAAGCCCAGTTAGGGCTTGATGAGAGAGGTTACATATCCAGAGATGTTTACCTAATCACAGACAGTCGCCCGTGCCATGATGCCACGATGATTGTGCCTGAGTAGAGAAATGGTAACAAAATTAACCAGTATGCAGTAATTTTCATAAACTGCAGCCGAGAACCACCAGAAATCCCAAATGCTTAAAGTCCTCGGCAGAGCTTCAGTTGCAAAAGTACAAGCCACATTTGTCGGTTGTAAATTGTAACTGTTTAATAAATAAGCTAAATTTCCATTATAAAATAATTAGAGCTGTCGAATTAACGTGTTAATGCACTACAGAATTAATGTGCATTTGTGCATTACCACACATCATTATTATCTTTAGCCACACTACTCAGAAAATCACTGGCTGCCTGCCAAACTGAGTTCAGCTAACAGTGCAAAGAAAATTCCACATACCATACACTCCAAAACTAATCATAATATACCTGGCCACGGGGGTTCCACTTCAGTAGTTCTTCACTCTTATTCTCTCTCTTCTGAAGTGAAATCAACTTGTTTGGATAACGGGACAAGCCTTTCTCTTCAAGCACCAGCATTGCACGCCAGCATGGTGGCGATCCAGATGCCCAGTATAGAAACATTTCTGACGCCATCCTGCAAACACAGAAAAGAAAACTTGAGAAAAGCACATGGCAAGATTTCGCTATAATATAATATAATAATATAATTAATCAATTAATCAATATAATTATTGACCAAATCTAAAAGATAATATTCAAATTCATTCAACGATGCCACCTTTCAACTGAATTCAACCAATTTCCAGCACTACCAGATTCTGCAGAAAAGTGGTCACCCATCAACACCTGTCAGCAGTGGGTGTCAATAAAATGTGTCTGCTGCATCCGGGGGGTCCAATTAAGAACAAGATAAACATTAAAGCCAGAATCAACGATAGGGTTACAGTCAAGATCTAGGCAGGGCTAAGATTTAGTTTAGTGATAGTTCGGGTTAGTGACACTATTAAATGCAAAAACAACAGATTAGGGCAAATATGGCTCATTTTTGAGTAAGGTAACGATCATAAATAACATTAGGGATGAGGATAAGGTATGTTACAAGTTTGGTTTGGTAAAATCTACATATGTTACTAGACGTAGATGCACCTGAATGCCCCAGACACATTTTACCAGTATTCATAAGCAGCTACGATCCATCCATCCACCAGCTTTCTGGACCACACTTTACCCATCTGATGGTACACATTTCACTCAAAGTCTACGAGTAAAAAGCAGATGTGTGGATCTGCGGATGTCGCAATGGGTAACATTATAACTAAGCTGTAATTTACTAGTTTAACCATTCCCGAAACCTATTGCTAAGGCCCATGACACACGATCCAATTCTCTGGTGACCAGCTTCTGGTACCAGAAACTGGTCACCAGAAACTTGATCCAAGTTTTGCACACCAGACACAAGAAACTGGCACCAGGAAAAAATGGTGTATCCAAATTCATCGGTTCACTTCAACAGTCAAACCGCTGCAAAACCAGCATTAAAATGAGTCTCCATGGTCATGGCGATCAATCACTATTAATCAATATTAACCAGCAGTTTACATTGTGTAGTATTCAAGTGTTTAGTGAAGAAATAAATGGAATATAGATGCTTTCATATTGACAGTAGATACAATACGATTCGTTGCAATGGTGACGTTTACTGGATCACGGTGCTGGCTCGCACGGCATAATGGGTAACTTAGTGTTGATACAAAAAATTATTTTACGTTGTAATTGTGCTCGTACCCTGGTATACTTTTATTGCGCTCATTCACTTAATGGCAACTAAATGGAATGGATTAAAACGTTTTTTGTGACGTTTACTCCGTTAATAAATGCAGTAAAAACCCGGTAAAAATTGATGCAGTAAATAATGGTAAATAAATTATGTAGCACCACTATATTTGCAGACGATGGAGTGCAAACAAAGCTGGCAAACCTCGGCGGCCAATGGCAGTGCTGCATCTGAGTCACGTGAATCCAAGTTTCTGATGTAGAATAGAACTTGTTCAACTTCGCCGCAGCTACTGGTACCAGAAACTGGTGCCAGTAATTTGGCACCAAAATGCATGGCAGACTGGTATCAGTGTCTGGTCACCAGAACTTGGGCGGAGAACTTGAATCGTGTGTCATGAGCCTAACCCTAACCTAACCGGAATGGAGATGTTTAAACAGCATGTTGGCTAATAAAAAAGTAACACCGGCCTTGGCACTGGCCGCCCTCACACTCAAGGCCTCCGGAGTGTAAATCATCACTGTTTTGAACACAGGCGACATGATTTGTCTTCACATACATGGCAAATCACCTGTTTCTGCAATGCGTTTCGTTTTAACTGACAAATGTCCTACGACCGTTCACCAGCAAGAAAAATGCCTAGACTGAAGATGAACTGTTGAGTGTTGACAAACAACTTTCAGATTGCGTCATTTTCGGTTAGTGGACGAACGTAAACAAACGCACGTGCGTAGCGGTGTGTTATTGGTGATAAACGTATTTAGAAGACCGATTTTCTGAAAAGTAGAATTTGTTCGGATACATTGAAATTACAAATAGATAAAACGTAGTCACAGAATATACGCTGTGGCTGCCGTGATTGTTGTCATTCTATGTAAATCGACAATAACGATGAAAATCCAACATGCTTCTTAATTAAATTCACCGAATTCACCGAAGCCACCAGAATTACTGGTGGCCTAAGTAAGCACAGGCAGAAGCCATATAACGCTTACTATCCTAATAACTAACTTTAACTATGTGTTTCCGGTTGCAGTTCCCGTTTCAAACAATTTTTAAATTGATTTATTGTATTACTGGTTACACACACGTCAGACAGTGAATTCCAGTGATCAATTACTCTGTTGCTAAATACATACTTTCTCAAATCTAAAATACTGCGTTTTTATATAGTTTCTTTGAATGACCTCTTCTTTGACCTTCATCATATCTAAAAAATAAATCTGATTGCGAATTATAACAACCATTAATCTCCATTGAGCACAAAGTCGCGTTCACTTTAAAATCAATGCATTAAAAACGAAAAGCACGCAAACTTGCATAACGTACTAACATTCACGGAAGTTGTTCTCCTGGAGGAGGTCTCTACAAAAACTGCGATACTTTCAATATGATATAACACTTCTGTACATAATTTTCAGCGATTATTAAGCAGCAGATTTGCTACAGGCGGAACAACTATCGTGAATGTTAGTACGTTATGCAAGTTTGCGTGCTTTTCGTTTTTAATGCATTAATTTTAATGGAGCGTGACTTTGTAACTTCAGTATAGATAAGCCTGTTACCTGTATAAGTTAAAACTGCAAAACAACCAAGTATTAGCTTATAATAATGTTGCAGTTTATAAGTTGCAGTATATAATCATCAGTGTTGGGAAAACTCAGATTGAAAATGAATTAAATCAAACTTTCAAACTCATTCAGACCAAATGAGTTTAAACTCAAACTCAACCCAACTACTTTGTAGCGAGTTAAATCGTTGAATCACCAAGAAAATGAATCAACTCATAAACTAATTTTGTTTTTTGGTTACCATCAATCAATCAATAGACTAGTAATTAAGACTGTCCTAAATTGCTAAAAACCAGTCAGTCAGCAAACACACACTGTTAGGTGTTCCACAAAATCATTTCCTATTTAGTTAATTAATCATGTACTCACTCAACCAAATTCACTCAAAAATCTTAGACTTAAAGAATACAAGTTTGTTTTTGCTATCATTCAGTCAGACAGTTAATTAATCGAAACATACTTCTATACCTTATGTCAAGCACAATTGATCAATCAATCAATCACTCAGTCACTCAGTAAATCCAATAAAAATTCTGTCCAAAATTGCTAAACACTTGTCAACCAGCAAATCAAAAAACGATTGTTAACTGCAATAAATTCTAATAACCAGTCAGTCATTCAGTCAAGCAGGTTCACTCAAAGAACTGTTCAGCCGATGCTCTTGTAATCACTGTTTGTTGGCAATACTTCATGTTCGCCTTTAACAGCAGCAACCTCTCAAAGTTTTCGTCTGAAAGTTTGTTGCGCTTTGGTGTTTCAATCTGTCCACCTACATTGAACAGCCTTTCCACTGCAGATGATGATGGCAACTGCCAACTTTTTTTATTGTGAGTTGAGTTTAGAAACCTAATAAACTCGCAACTCACACAAATGTTGAATTAAATCAAACTCATAACTCACACGCTTTGGTTAACTCAAACTCACAACTAACAATAAATGAGTTAACTCATGAGTTGAAGCTCATTTGAGTTAACTCATGCCCAACACTGGTAATCATGTAATATTATTGCATAAATAATCGCCTTCTTTGCAGAAAAATTATGATGTAGTTCAAGCTGCCATGAGAATCGATCAGAAACTCAATCGTCAGCTTACACAAGCGTCTGCGCGCTTGCATCAACGCAAAAGGCGGACAGTTTACACTTACACTGTAAAAATGGTCGTAATGAACGTTATTAACAACTAGCAGCAAATTTGGTGTAACCTGCCGCCTATAGGGTGGTCCCAATAAACCAACAAAAGATTATCAAAACAAAATTATGACAATTTGCCACCTATTGCCGATTCTAAATATATTCGCTGGCAATTATTACATATGACATATCACTTAGTCACATATTCATTAAGCTATTTAATGAGATAAAAACAGACATAGTGTTCTAATATTTATGTTAAAGAAAACAAAAAATGTGACCCACCATGGCAAAACCAAGCGCTTCTCGCATCATCAGTAACTTAGCACTAAGCATTAGACCCTAACAGTCGTCGAATATAGGTCACATCACAGATTTTATTTTTTATGTCAAAATACGTTAGATGTTAGTGTTATCTATAAAAATAAAAACATCACTATAACAAACTGTAATTTAATTTGCGAGAAAGCAACAACAACGAATAGGGCCTAAAAGTGTAACATACTGAACTATTAGTTGGACACACTGTAATGTCTATAAGCAGAGAACATAATGACGCAACACTTGAATAGCACAGAATAACACTTTGCAAGGCCCAATTTAACTGCCTGCTGACAATTAGAATAATGGTTTTGATTAGCAAATTATTCAGTCTATACAACATATAGCTCAGTGTCGATCTGTATAACTGAAACCAATAAACTTGATTACAAAAGCAATTTATAAAACCATTTGATCAGTAAAATAATTATCCGTAGAAAGCACACAGTAAATGCACGATGCCACATTTCTAAAACAGTAGTTGCATGTGAAATATTAGAAAACATTTACAAATATGTTGCAAAACATCAATGGCATGTGAGTACATGCTGAAAGCAAAATTCTTTCCTCGACGAACTCTATTAAGTTGAGTGTCCGTTATACATCCCATGACACATAAAAAGCGTTACTACACTGTTGTGAGATCTAGTCAGCTTCAGAATAATTGAGTTACTAGGTCATTTTCAGTATTCTAAATCATATCATCATATCATCACATTGAAAATTTGCTATCGCTCCCATTACATGGTAAAAAGACGGTCCATGGGTGCATTACTATATAGCAAGATCAATTGTCATGGCTCAACATATACAATGCTAAAAGCATCACAGAATAAAAACGTTTCCAGCTTTTTATGATGCGTTTAGAATGTGATGGGATCTAAAACAATTAGTGTTTTTCCAATTTAACATTAAAATGGACAGTAAGAATTTTGAAAATCAGTTAATATTTGGTAAAAACACAAATGTACAAAAGTTAAGAGCTTTAGTTTTTTAAGGCCTTTGCGGTAATTCTAAACAAAAAAAATATTTAATGCTTTATTCGCAACAAGTGCAGAATATGAACAAAATGCAAACGACAAAAAAGACAGACAGAGACAGAACAAAAGTTAAAGAGTTCTAACAAAATATGATTCTGTTGCCGATACCAAACTATTCTGCAGATTTTTTAGTTCTGCTAAGCTCAGTTCACGATGCACAGTGTACAGCAAACTAAACTACTATAATTATTTCATATCAATTGGCAGCTGACGAACGAAATAACATGAGGTCTACTTGAACGTGACAAGATATTCGGGGTACGTCTGAGCATCAAAAAACACCACAAAAATTCCCGGAGAAGAAGGATTATCAGCGACAGAATCAAAGCCAGCTGGCGGCTCCTTCAAGCCGCCCTGACCGCTCGTATATTTGCCAGTGAGAACACGAGCTTGGTAGATGTATTTGTAACCTGAGGCATCCGCTGGACAAAAGCCTCCGACTGAGTATGCAGATGCAGCCGCAAAATACACTCCGTTGCCAATACTGAGTCCTTGCAACAGCCACAATGTAAAAAGCAAATCACATCAAATCTGTTTAATAACAAACCAGACGATTGCTAGACTGCAGCAGTGTACAATGATGTCACAAAAGCTAGTGAGAATAAAAATATACACAAGAGACGGAAACACAATATTAAACTGAAAATGCAAATGCTAAGACATGGGACTACAAAACAGGAACTGTTATAGAGCAAAAGGGACAAAGTTGCAAACCCTAGAAGTTTGGAAGTGGTACCTGATTGGCATGAGCTAATGATACTGCAGCACATCATGCGGGCACCATTATAGGCGCTAGCAACTATATCCACGAAGCAGCTAGCTGCCATACCACCACCCCAATCAGCCACACTAGGCCTTCACCCCACAGCCCGCAAGCTACTACTTATTTGCCATCCATCCCCTAAGGATAACAAGCTAAGTTGCTTAACATTACAGACCATGAACTCCGCCATAGCTTCTGTTGAAGTTTCTGTTGCTGATGTTACTGATGTTTGAGCCCGATGTTCCATGCCACAGTCGACGCTCATTGGACCGATGATGTCCGTTCGCTCTGTCCATCTCCAGCTTCCGGTTCATGTACTGACGATACAGTCCTGCATTCTGGATACGCTCAATCTGCAATCAAACTAATATCGATAAGCTGTATCAATATCTGACGTACCAAGTGTAAGTAGATTAGGAAACTTACCTCAGTGCTTCAATGTTGTTTCTTGTTGGTAAGAATGAGATTGGGCCTGTAGAAATATGATGCAGAATTACCTTAAAAACATGACCTAATCTGAAGTAATTTCAGAAAAAAAGTAACAATGTTTTATATGGTTAGAGATGACACAAAAAATAATCCACAAACTAAATATCAGATTTTTAGTAAATATGAATAAAAATACCGGTAAGCTATAATGCTAAACAAAACTGTTTTCATAAAGATCATCTTTTTTTCTCCAGTAAAACAATTTTGTTGATTGATCGCACTAAAAGCGAAATCCAAAAACCTTCTGCTTGTAATCAGTAGAGCTACTTCACTTTCAGATCTCACCGAAGTTAGGTTTCAAATTTTAAGCCAAAAACTAAAATGTTGAATGCCAAGTGGTTTCGCCAGCAAAATAAGAAATATTCTGTGCACCTTAACAACATTGTTAACCGCGCCTTGCGCCGTAGCCTTCAAGTTTTTCTCCACTGTTTTGAACTCTTCGCTCCCTGCGGTAACTTGTACAGCAATCATTGTTTTGCCAGGCGGCATCTTGTCCCAGCGAGAAGGCAGATTAATCTTTCCTTTAAAAACACAACCACATTATTAATTCTTAGCCTTTTCTCGATTATGGCATAAACATCTAATTACTCAAATTTGAAACACAACTTTGATAGTTTACTGCAGTGTAGCCGTCTTTGGGCAAGTAAACCATCTTGGAATATAACTAGCCACCCAGGTCAACTCAACCTTCCATCCCTCCAGGGTAGGTAAATCAAGTACCCATCTGTTTGGCTCAGACTGGCGTTAAGGTGAGGCGCATTCACCTGTATCGAGTGGCAGGTAACTCCGTGATCCCACATGGTAAGTGATGCTTCGTAAGTTCGTAGTCCTGAGGTGGGTTCCTACTTTAACCCTTTGAACCCGAGTCATTGACGCTGTCTCATGGACTGCAGCACTGCTGTATGTCGTCACCGATTAAATCCTGCACACTGGATCCCGTGGTGACTTTCCTGGCCCGTGAACATGTCGATTTGTTACTGCCATACATTAACATTCAAAACGTTCCAGTTCTGTCAACATCCGTCACGGTTGTCGACTCAACACGTGACCTGGGAGTGGTCATTGACAGTGGCTTAACGATGTCTGACCACGTCACTGCAGCCTGCCGTTCGGCCTACTACCAGCTGCGTCAGCTACGAATGATTGCGCATTCGTTGTCAGACGATGCCAAGAAAACGCCAATTCAGTCGTTCGTGTCATGCCGACTAGACTACTGTAACACACTGCTGTATGGCATCTCTGGCGGTCAGATTCAACGGTTGCAGTCGGTACAGAACGCGGCAGCACGGCTCGTCACCGAAGCTCGTCGACGTGACCACATCACTCCAGTGCTCAGACAACTTCATTGGCTGCCTGTGAAGCAGAGAATCGACTTCAAACTGGCGGTGATGGTGTACAAGTCTCTGCATGGCTTCGCTCCATCGTACCTGTCAGAAAACTGTCAGCTCGTTACTGAGGTGGGACGTCGGCACCTCAGGTCATCGGACGTTTACACGTGTACCGTGCCGAGGACATAGTCACAGATCCGTGACAGGAGCTTCATGGCAGCTGGAACGCGACTATGGAACAGCCTGCCGATTGAGATCCGACTGAAAGACATTCCTTTTGAACATTTTAGGCGGCTACTTAAAGCGTATCTGTTCGTTTACGCTGCCGCTGCGGCGCATTGTGACTTTTTTGCATAAGTGCGCCGGTTATAAGTACTCGTACTCACTCACTCACTCACTCATATTCTATGTGAAACACATCATGTAAAAAAACTACAAATGGACAAAACTGGAAATAGAAACCATTAAAACTGAACGGCAACAGACACGTTTTAAATGAGTTGACAAAAATTAAGAAGCCACGAACACATGAGAATGGATACATTTGCTGCTTTCTCCCTACAGATATGAAACCTGCAAACATTCGTTAAGGCTTAGTTTAACTAGCAACATCAGAGGTGACAGTGGGTTCCAAAAAACCTAGGAGATCACTGGAGCAGCAGTTTCACAGTCCAGACGCCTTTCTTGATACCAAGCCAATAGTACCAAAGCACGGAAAGCAGGCAGCCACTTATACTTGTAATGTAAATTAACCTACATACATTGTTCACTGTAAAGCTGATTAATTAGTTTTACCAGGTTCAAAGCGTCTGATAGAAAACGACTTTTCCTGAAACTTCACTGTCCAATTCTTCAGTGATGCTTTGTGTTTTCTTCCATGCTTGTCGGTCCATTCAGTATATGGCTTTTTCTCCTGATAAGCAGCTTCCAAGGCAGCCAAGCCACGCGTGCCAAACTTCTTATGTGCTTTTCCATCAAAATACTGCCAGACCACCTGCTAGCCACCAAGTCATACTGCAGTGTCATAATCATTAAATGTAGCCAATTAATTCTACTCAATACAATACTGTCCGACTAGAATTAGCAAACCTACAATGAATACAAATAATCAATTATTTAGTAGAAAATTGCAGCAAACAGAACTTTGGTCTAACATTGACAGACATTAGATCATAACTGCCCCAACAAACGTTAAATAAAATAACCACCTTACTAGAAAGCCTGAGCTAGAACTTCGTCACACAGTGTCCAAGTATCAACAAAATAATAAACATATGTCAGCTCTATGAGAACTACATAAATGCATGGTTAAAACTGTACAAAACTGGAAAATATTACTTGCTTTTTTAAACAAATTCATAGCCTGAAACAACAACTGACTAAACTACAAGGCATTTAAGAATTCATTATCTGTGACAAATTGTTGACTATGGAGACATCTAGCAGCAAAAAAAGATCATTCAGACAAAAGCAACAGCGTCTGGCAAAATAGTCATGAAATCAGTCAGTAAAGGATGAACGTAATTTGACAAGTTCTTACTCTACCTGCTTCGAAAGTAGTTCGGCTTCTCTTTGCATCACTGATTTGTCTTTGAGCTGCAGCATCAGCTGCATGAGTTCATCAACGACAGACGCAATGCCATCAGCGTCACCATCAAGACTCACTCCACCACTGCGTGACCTCTCTACCTCAACAACCACGCCGTGCTTCTTAGCTATCTCTCGTAGCTTTCTCTCCTGTAGCCATATCACACAGACACTGCAGTATATATCAGGCACATCTACAGGGTGCGGCCAAAAAAGTAGCCCCCAAAAGTTTTTCGCTGTTTTCTCGGCAACCGTTTGGGACTTTAATGTGCAATTTTACAGCTTTACTTTATGAAACCTCGTACATATAACCGCCATGTAAAATTTGATTCTGTTGAAAAATGACGAAGTTATAGACTTTTTAACATGTTCGCTTAAAGATTTTTCAGCGTTAAAAATGATCAAGCTAAAAATGCTGTTTAATTTTCAAAAACTGGTTATCACGTTACTGCCGATGACGTCACAGTGACGTTTTGATAAACATTAATTTGTTTTGTTTATAAATTATCACTTAGTTATCGCTCTTTTAAAGCAATCGCCAGCTGCCTACCAGGTTCATCTTTCAGCGGGATGGCGCGTCAGCAAAAACAGCGCGCAGCGCACGAAACAGGCTGCGGGCCAACTGTCCAGATTTCATCACAAAGAACCAGTAGCCTTCAAATTTGCCGAATATAAACCCAATGGACTATAGCATGTGGTGTGCAATGTTGGAGGCTTACTCCAAGCTTAAAACAAAGCCGAAAACAATTGCCAAAGTCAAGGAAGCGCTTCAGGTTATCTGGGGCAACCTGTCACAGGGACCGATCGACAAGGCTGTGAAAGACTTATAAAAGTAAGCAACTGAAGGCTTGTGTTGGAGCTTGGAGCTGGTGGTGGACACTTCGAACATTCGCATTCTCAATAAAATTCTGGCATTTGATCATTAGTTAACTGTGCTGTTTCAACGATGTTATTGCATTGGTGTAGTAGCTTGAACATTTTTAATGCTGAAAAATCGGTAGGCAATCATGTTAAAAAGTCCATAACTTCGTCGTTTTTGTACAAAATCATATCTTATGAGCAGTCAGATGTAAAGGGTTTTAGTAAATACAACTGCAAAATTTTTAATTAAACTTCCAAACGGTTGCTGAGAAAACACCGAAAAATTTTAGGGGCTACTTTTTTTGCTGCACCCTGTAGAATACATAGCATTACCATCATCGGAGCCATACACTTAAACTACTTTCTGTTATAAGTTCACAAATGTACAGCAATTACGTACTCATACCTTGTATAATCACTCGACCATGGGCTACCACTATGACAAAGACAAGCCTTGTGGTTACCACATATGACCTAGATAGGGAAAAAAACCTCATGGTGCAGTAGACAAAAGTTGATGCTACTACTTTCCCATACAACAGTTGATATCGGTGCCATAAATTAAACAAACACTACTCATGTTTTCCCACGCCAACTTCTACTGCCAAATATCGATAACATATTACCTGCTCCTGAGTCATCTTGGACACAAATTCCTGGACTGGAGGACTTTTTAACAATTTCTTTTTATTGGCATCCTTGCAGAGACTTTCAATTTCTCGGATAGCGCTGTCGATCGCCCCACTAGACATTCCATAAACACGCAGCACCAACTTCTTGTGGCTGTGACCTGCAGACTTCTTCTTAGGCTGACGTTTCAGCTGCGCCCGCCTAGACTTTGAACTCCCACCGTCACTCCCTGGGGACGCTACCTCGTCCAAGATGTCAACAATTTTGTCTGCAACACAACATTCTAGAGAAAAGTCAGCCAATAATTTGGTGCAGCACGGTTGTTAGATGCCTTTCTGTAATTTCGATGTATCTGAAGCTAGAAGAAAATATGTCGGCTCAGTGCCAACAGATGCAGCCAAACACTTAGCCGTTGAATTTAACTTGTAAATCCTGCAATTAAATCTGTTCATTAGCACTAGTTTGCACCAAAAGGCAGCCAAAAATGGGCAGTTAAACAGCAGTAAAGCAGAAGCTGGTGATAGCTATGTAGAAGCAGCAGCAGCAGTATGGTTGCAAGAGATTAGATCTCCCTAGTAATTTACATGAGCAGAATTATTTTTCCCTTCCTCTACTATACTAATGCAGGTAAAATAACACACAGTTGTAGATAAATAGTTTAACTTAGTCGTGAGTGCAGAGAGACTGGTTTATACCTTTTATCTTTCCAAAGAACTTTTTCACAGGACGACCTTCAAGTTTCTCAGCGTCCTCAACTGCATTGACAAAGTCACTGACCATGCTTCGGTCATGCACCACGACACAGATTGACTTGAGATGAATCGGCTTGGAGTGTGCAAACGAAGCCACTTCATCAAATATCAGGCTCGCCATTGTCTTCACATCCCCAACACCACTGTGACCTGACAGAATAATATAGGCTACTAAATACACCATGTCCGGAAAAAACATCCCGGACATTTTCGATTGTAACTTAAAGAAGGATTATCAGATTTTAATAATTTGTGACACCAATAATTCTGACACAACTGGCGCTCTAATGACTGTCCAATTTTCCATCACACCCATTGTCTGCTTCTGAACTAGCTGGGAAAACAAAATCAACGAAAATATTGCATCTTTATCTTGCTCGGGTTTTCTCAGGTAGTGTAGAAGCAGACATTTGGAAAAGCGGGAACTAAAACGATCACTTGATAGCAAGCAGTGTCAAAAATGCACTAAAAATTATTAAAATCTGTCAATCCTTCTTCATGTCACAATGGATAATGTTGGGGATGCTTTTTGCCGTATTTCCGTTCATTTCAACTCATATTTCGTTGGTTCTGTTTTCCCCAGGTAGAGCAAAAACAGACATTGGGTGAGGTGAAATATTAAGCGATCGTTTGACGACCAGTTGTGCCAGAAACATTCCTACCAAAAATTATTAAAAATGGATATCCCTCCTTTAAGTGACAATCAATAATGTTTGGAATGTTTTTTTCTGGACACTGTGTATAACTATACAAGAAATTTGAGCTAATGCTCACGGGATGCGCAAAAGCCTATAGCAGTTCCTGCCCGCAGGCAGTCACCCATCGCAGTACTAACTGGGCCCAGCGTAGAGTAACTTCGTTGCAGCTGAAACGCGTTACCAACTACGCCACGCGACCAACGCCAGTACCGTGGCGCCACCTTGTGAATGATTTTGTGTCGCAGCCCAAAATCGCCCGAAAAATCCATAAAAATCCCTATTTTGGCGTTCAATGTCATCCAAGGTCATTAAATTCGGCGCCAATCGAAAGCCAGTATACGATTTCCTATTAGTGATTAATAGTAACCTAGGCCTTATCTCGCATCGTTACTGAGATACAGCGAGTTAATGGCCGAAAATCGCAAATTTTGACCACCCCCTCTCATTTAGGGCCCTCGTTTGGGGTGACTCCCTTCGAATTTATGGAAAAGCTTTACGGTTCCTGAAACTAGAGTCTTCTGGGCAGCCGACGGTAAAGATTTGGTGATCCTAGCTTGCACCGCTTTTGCCTGATCCACCCGTGTGACAGACAGACAGACAGACGGAATTGCAACGGCTAAGACGCGCTGAAAGTATAGCTGCTTTCGCGCATAAAAACTAATACAACAAAAGTCAGAGCAAAACGTTACATGATTACTTGATATGTGCTAGATGTAGACTCATCCTTAAATCTCAAAAAGAAAAAAGTTAGAGTGAGTGACTAAGGAACTCGGTAAAATAAAAACCTCTAAACTCTGGCACTTTACACTCTTCTTACTCATTTACTAAATACTCCAGTATTTTCAAAATTCATACGCTAGAAGTCAGTACAGCCGCCAAACAATGGGCAACTTCACTTTTTGACTTAGACTTTCGCTGAGACTTTCACTGAGTCTAAACTTCGGTCTAAGTAAATACTTAAGTCAAAAAGTAAAGTGATTTCGCTGAGCCGGAATCCACTTCGACTCATGACTTTAGCTAAGCGAAAACATGGCGAGTGGCGACTATTTACAGTCCTATACGTATGGATAGTTGAGTAAATTAAAAGAAGCAGTCTGGTACCAAAAACTAGAAAGGAGTCATAGCCCGCAGGTACCTTCGCCAAGGCAATGTTATTCGCCAGGTGGCGTCACCATCTTCGCTTTGCCAGCGGTTCCCTTATTCCCCCTTTAAAGAAATGGTAACGAAAATTTCAAAGTGATCCAGAATCCAGAATTCCTGCCGCATCACCCCCAAAATTGAAACACTGGTAGTTTGTGCCATGCCCGACATACCCTCAAAATTTCAGAAATATCCGTCCATAACTTTTTGAGTTATCTTGCTAACACACAGACAAACAAACAAACAAACAAAAACCGGCAAAAACATTACCTCCTTGGCGGAGGTAATAAACACCGTAATGGCTAAACAATGACGTAAAACGTTACGCAATTACGTAATTTGCATGTGCGGCGCAATTAAATAAGCAAGTCCAAGCGTAACTGGTTGATTTATTTCCTGTTAAGTTTAACGGTTTTCTGCCATTTTATTCATTTAGTTGAACTTTGGTCTAAGTACAAACTTTAGCGTTCAGCTTTAGCTTTGGCTCAGTGAAAAGGCTCAGCGAAAGTCTAAGTCAAAAAGTGAAGTTGCCCAATGGCAACTAAAGAATACAAAGTTCAAAAAAGCTTAGCCAAACATGTTCACATAATGTAACACGATTACATATGGAAGACCAAAAAAATTATCATCATGGTTAAGCTGTATAGAGATACATCAAAACAAAGCATTACTAAGCACTTGACTAACAGACACATTCTCTCAAAAGCAGCAGACTTCTTAGTATAAACCTCACTAGTCGCAAGTGAAGACGTCAGCCCAGTGTCACCATACTGTGCGGCCATCCACCTTGCTATATCCGCCTAGCTGCTCTATGTAACTCTAACTCAACCCTCATCTTTGAACTTTTGAGCTAAAAACTAGCGCAGAGTTACTCCTGCCATGGGAAACTTTTGCAACAATTTTAGTACTTCGTTCTCCACATACTTTTGTTTAAGAATTAGAAGCCTGTATACGTGGGACAGACAGATAAACGGATGGACAGGCAAGACCTGTAATATCGCCTATCAAGACTTCCAATCTGCAGCATAACAATATCAGCACGAACCAACCTGTTCCAACTGGTGGAAGAACAAGTGACGTCATCTGCAGTTTATCGGCCTCTTGGAAACAATCCTCTAGCGCTGCTTTCCAGGACTTCTGATCAGACTTTGGTGCCAGATGGAAAACGAACTTGCATGGAAGATTTCCAGCTTTTGTGATAACCATCGACTTTGTGAGTCCTTTAGTTCCACGACATAAACCACACACAATAATTGCATGCTATAGTACACAAAATATATGCAAGTGGACAACAAAAACAGCTCTTAGAATGCACATTTATTCACACATTCACAATGACATCAGCAAAATGTATAATCGCCACAGATACACAACAAAGATTCAGTCATCCGGCATACTTTACTAAACGTAGGGGCCTACTGCAAGCTAAGCCTGATCTTCCAAAGGCTTTAATAATAAAGAATTTCTGATGATTTCTGGACAACAACTTGTACAACCTTGTAAATGCTTTTTGGTGTCACATAAGCAATTAATAATTAAAAAACACTCAAAAAATATTGCTGCTGCTGCTATCACTTCTCTTTAATTTGTCACTTCATTTCTAGTTGCTCCAGGTAGGCCTAGGTTGCACAAAAGGAAACATTTCGAAATGTTGGTATTGGGTGCTTTTCTTGTTGGCCAAAACAGCAGCATCAAGGCACTAAAAAGGTTATTAGTTTAACTGTATATACAATGGCACAAAATAACCATTCAGTGTACAGCTTACTAACATGTACAACAATTAATCGTACATCTGATTTTCGATACCAAAAAGTATCAAGTTTATGGTCATTTTATAGTTATTTTAATACTGTTTAACATTTGTCCCAGCAGTAAATTTCAACGTAAGCTATACATAGAGCAAATAAAAAAAGTGCAACGACAAGAAATACCAAGTTTAGTGCATTCGTGCTGAATCGACATGCCACCCGCCCTCAGAATGGCTGATGAGACAGCTCCTGCTCACAATATACACGAATTATGATTCTTGTATGCTAATTATACCATAAATAACCATGTTCCATTATAAATAATGTATGTGTGGAAAAAGTTGACAAAAAGGATGACTAAAATTAGAGCTGTCAAATTAACACATTAATTTATGCGTTAATGCATTAATAAATTAACGGATGCACATTAAAAAAATTAATGCGCATTCAAAAAATTCATCCACATACATAAATTTATGTTAATGTACAAAATTCTGTAAAGCAAAAGTTCCAATATTCCGTTAAACTGCGGTTATTTGACAATCGAATGAATTCAAGTAACTAAACTGTAGTTGACGTTCCATCATTACCGTATATAAATAATTATTCCAACGACAAGCTAATGCTAACTATGTCGTCAGTTATTGTTGATTATGCATTTAAAAATGTATTTCTAATTTTTTATAAACCTATTCTACAGGTGGGACCCCCAAACGTCGCGGGGCCCGGAGTAACTTATGGTACTTCCTTACTCTCCCTCTTGACGGGCCTGGGTGCGTTAATAACGCGTTAATTAATGCGTTAAAAAATTAATGCATTCTTAACGCAGTGCGTTAATGCACTTAAAAAATTAACGCTTTGACAGCTCTAATTAAAATCTTCAAAACACAGGTTATAATTCAAGTCTGAATCTTTTAAAACCAAGAATTCAAAACCAACACTAAAATTATAAATAAAAGTTTAAGTAACAGACTACAACAGAATTTGACAAAATTACACCAACAATAAGTTTGAATAAAAACACTAAGAGATCAATAGCAGTAAAATCTCTAGTTTTTGATATGACAACTGTGGATGCCTTAGCATTTCTGTTCAGCCTTTGATGCTATGATCATCCTCTACAGCATCAGGACAAACATTAAGACTTCAGCAACAATAAAAAATTTTACTAACACAATAAATTAACCAACCAAACAATCAATCAAAAAAATTGTATAATGCCTCAATTTATTTACAACAAAATACAACAAAAGTTCAGCTTTTTAACTTCTTCCTTACTTAAAAAACAACCAACACCTTGTACGGGAATGCAGACTGCATGCAATAATAAAGAAGCAGACCTCGGCTAAGATCGAGTTTCTCATTCGTGCTGTTGACAATTGCATCGCAGCTCTGTTCAGTGATGTTTCCCGCTTTCACTGCGAACGTGACGTCACCAACAGTGCAGCGGACATGCTTCGCCCCACCACCTGCCACGTTGTTACAAATTGGTTAGAGAAAAATACATATCAAGAGCTGAACACCCATTCTGCAGTGCGTCATATAAATCACTCAATTACCTTTGTGTCCTTTGCAACTTTGACAACAACACGTGACGAGATGCAGCAAAATGTAGCAAGATTTGTCAACTCACAAAGCAAACAAACTTAAAAGTACAAAAATACATATCAAAGTCCGCAAATTTTTTTGGGTACAACAGTCTTTGGAGGAAAAACACGTGTAGCAAGAATAAATTTAATAAATTAATAACTGACGCTGGCTTTTTGCCTAGCATAATTACTGTGTGACTCATCAAGATCAGATCAACCATTATCACTATTGGCATGGAGATCTTGTCACTTGTTCCGCAGCTGTTAATAACATATTTGAACTACTGTAAATGTAGAAAATCAAACGTGAACGGCATTATATGTCACATGGTAGTACTGAACAGTGAAAAAACACATGACCATCATGTATATCACAACATAATATAACACAAAGTAGCCAAATATACTTTAATTTGCCACCTATCCGTTAAGTCTGCACACAATTCAGTTCTTGTAGTCTTGCAGTAGATAGCTGCTCCAACTGCTCAAAATACCCTGTCTTTCAATATTCCCAAGTAATTTTCTACAAGCTGTTTTTGTTGCAAACTGAAAGCTTATTTCTATAACCTAACTATTAAGTCATCTTAATGCCACACCCACCCTGGTACCTCAAATTTGGCAGGCTTCTCGCTGGAAGTGATCTGCATAAAATTACTTGCTTTCAGTTACTTGCTTACTTACTTACTTATTTATCAATCAGGTGACAACGTCAATGAGATGGAGCTGTAATGCACTGAGCAGCATTTACCATGATGATGCTGACCCTGATGCTGGTGACTGGGCTTATGCTGATGGTAGTTATGACCGCGACCCTGTCCCCGATGTCTACCCCTGCCAACACTGTGACCACCACTGTGAGCACCACTGTGTCCCGTACTGTGTCCAGCACTGTATGAAGCACTGTATTGCTGTCTGTGACCTGAACTTGGTCGTCTGTTGCTCTGCGATGCTGTACCTGACACTTGCACTTGTAGTTCTCTTTCAAATGCCTGGACGATGTTAGGCAAAAAATGCACAAGTTCAGATCAATTGTTCATGTAAACAAACAGTGAATAGTAAAACGTAAGCTACTTCTCAAACCATAAGAAGCCCACAGGGCAGCGCTGATCTCCATTTCCTAAACCCTCCCTCAGCCAGACGCAAGTTTACACTGCAAGACAAAAAATGCTAATGCATCGCACAGTGTGCCTGTTTAAGCCCAAATTCCATTACGCTGACTTTCACCAAAACTTCCCCGCGGGGAAAGTCGTGGACACAAACCATCTCGACATGTCAAGATGTTTGCGACAAAGTCCATGACAAGTCTGTGACGAACCCGTTTGTGTCGCTCTAATGGAATTTAGCCCGTTACAATGCACAAGGAAAGTCGGCGACAAAGTCCGTGACACACAAATCAAGAAAGTCCGCGACGCAAACCATGAAAGTCGGCGACATGATCTGTGTCGCGGACTTTCGTGATTTGTGTCGGCGACTTTCCCCGCGGGGAAGTTTTGGTAAAAGTCACAAAGTTGATGCAATGGAATTTGGGCTTTACACCCCAGTTTTGACTGTTTGTCATTACGCCTAGCCAAGTAAGAATGACCAGGCTGAGATGACCCGAGTGGCTAGTTTACCTGCCTGCCGACAATCATCCATCCAGGTACTAACCAGGGCTAGGCATAGCATAGAAAAAATATGTTGACCAAGACCAATGCATTACTCACAGAAAACTATTATACAGACCAAAAAATTAAAGTTAAGTCACCAAAAATTTTAACTACACTACAGTAAATGCTAAACGTTAAAAGCTGTGTTAGAACAATGTGCAACCAAAAAAAAACAAATCACATCATTTTACAAACTAAGATTAAAGTTAAGTCAGTATAAATGAAAACAAAAAAAACACTAGGCCTACAGCATACGTGTAATATTTAAAGTTCAGCAGTGTAATGTGCAACCAGAAAAAAAAACAAATATTTATAATAAAAAACACAATAAAATAAATAAAAATTGCAACCATACTAAGCCATTTTAAAAGCTAAAAATCATAGGTAAAACCAGCAAAAAGTTCAAATGCCACTACAGTAAATGCTCAACATTCAAAGTTGTGTTATCAACAGCATTCAGCAAAAGTAAAATACTGACAGAGAAGAATAAAACAGGAGAAATACATAAAATTAGCACTCACGTTAAGCGTGTCAGTATCGGTGTGGTAGATAACAAAGAAAATGCTGGAAATAGAAGTGCGTTGATTGGCGGCACTGAATGCTTTCACCTCATCAAACATTGCACGTGCAACCAGGCTGGCAGGAAACTGCAGGAAACCAGTGCCCATTGCTGGGAATGCTATGCTTGCCATGTCGTCCGCAGTGGCCATTGCTAGCGCAGTGCTGACTAACTGACGCAGAATCTGAATGCAGGCATACAGCGTATTTCTGATAATAAAGTAAAACCAGCAGGATTATTTATTTATTTTTAGCACTCACATCGCTCAATTCCTGAGGGCTGAAATATGTAGGCCTAGGTATATTTATTTACTTATTTTAACGCATAAACACTGCATACAATGTTACAAAAGTAACATTACAGCTGGATTACAAAACACTAGTACCAACAGTTCCCAGCATTAAGAATACATAGACAAACAGACAGAAAAAAACAGACAAGGCAATTGATAGGAGCTAGCAAAACCACAAATACACAGAGATAACATCTTTAAGCAACTCTTTAAAACTAGCCAAGGAGCTGAAACAAACTGCAACAGGCAAAGTGTTCTCAACGCAACATGCTGCTCCTAGTAAACTGACATGATTAATCTGTATAAAAAAACTGACTTTTAAAAAGTCCACACAAATCAAAAACAACAGCTGATGACTGCATTCTGCCTATGCACTTAAAAATCTGAGTTAATCTTTTCGTGGCACAATAAGTGTAAATAAAAAGTTAGGAATTGCAATATTGACAAAAACGATGCTACCCATTCATAGATCTTTGTCAGTTGAAATTTGTACAAAAAGCATGCAAAAACAGTTAAATTAAAAATAACTTTTAGCAAGCAGTGAGATCATTACGTTGATAATGAATAGACTAATTGGAGTGCAAAAGAGCTTAGTAACTATTGCTAAAAATCATTTCCATAATTCCATGTCAAAATTTTGAAATGTGAAATACTTACGTAAAAGTACAAAGTACAGAACACACTGAGAAAGCATTTCAGTCAAGGTAGTCATGGTACCAGTCATTAGTCATGGCACTAGTAGCAACTGGTTACATACTTTTTCACTGTCGCCAGCTCCCCTGTCCCATTTCTGTACAGAACCATGGTAAACTTTCTTGCAAGGCAGCCGATAGCCGGACGACGTTAGAACTTGGCCTGGTCTGATGCCAGCAGGATATTTAGACTGACACTTGGCCTGCAGTTCACGTCCAGCAGCCACGGAAATACTTTTAGATATTGCTCCCTTTGTGAAGTCAAGATCTTTAGACGTTGTATTAAACAAAGCATCAACCTATCAGTACAAACGTAAGAAAATTATTTTTGTTGCAGAAACTAAAACAGCAAATCAAAAAAATAACAGCATATGGATCTACAAAAATAAATTGCTAAAAATTTATCTATGTCAATAACATTACAATAAATTGATCTGTCTGTTATTCAGTTTCATATGTCAATATATGTTTTATTACTATTCCCATCCATGTGGCTAATTTACATTCAACTTCTACACTAGACTGGTATTTCTTCGTTTCTTCTTCATGACGGATGGACAGAAAGACAAAACTCATAATGCAGCCTATTAAAAAAGCTGCATAATGATAATTATATGACAGCATCAGACAAACCTTCTGAGCAATGATAGAACCTTTCACAATAGTGACTGTAATTCCTTCGGCAGTTTTAAAGCTACCTCGAAGTGGCTGGTGAGCTGCACTAAAATCTACACCACTGCTATCAGCTACATCATCATCATCATCATCATCACTGTTGTCAGCATCAGCAGCAGGATGAATGTCATCAGAAGCAGCATCATTGTCTTTGTCACAAATGTCATTATCATCATCATCATCAGCAGCAGCAGCCATGTCATCATCACTGTCAGTGACGTCATCAGCGTCGCTATCAGCCGTCTCATAAACACCTGCAGCATCAACAGCATGCACAGTGAACAACATATTTACGGGCAAAAATTAACAATAACAACATCATTGTAGTGCGTGATGCCGACTTAGATAAACAGAACAAATCTTGCGACACGATTCAACGTTACAGAAGAAAAGACGCTTGGTAAAGCAATAAGAGAATAAAATCACCTACAGATCTTAAACGAAATCACGAGCAAGCATTGTGAAAACATAAAAACGAAGTTAAAAAGAGAAGCAGCTGACAGCAAAGACTGTCATGAATTTACCACTTGGCAAAAAAAGAAAGAAGTACATCACTCTTGTAGGCCTGTCAAAAACTCAAAACTGTCAAAAGTACAACAGTTTACAAAAATCCCATTTATAACCTGAATCAGCTGCTGCTGATGCAGAGGTCTGAATCAAACTCAAAACTTTTTCTGTTCCAAATGCAGTCACAAGCGCACTATGAAACTCAGATATAACATCTTTCTTTGTGACGACAATGTCAACTCTTGATACAGCAGAGTCTGTCGCCATGAAGTTTTGTATCTGTCGAATGGTGATTCTTGCCGCCAGGTCGTGAGAAAAGCCGAAAATGCCACAGCTGATCGCAGGCAGTGCTATGGTGTTGTATTTGCGGCATGCTTCCAGAGCCCCACGCATGGCCTTCTCCAGGTCTCGCTCCTCACTGCTTCTACCGTCGTGCCAGACTGGTCCGACCGTGTGTACCACAGCACGGCAGGGCAGTTTGCCAGAGCAGGACGTGAAGACTTCTCCGCACGACAGACTTCCATGAACTTGCACATACTCCTGACACTGCCTGCTGAGCTCTGCTCCTCCTGCACATGGTCAAATAAATACTCATGCCATACAGATGACACGTATAATACTTAACCAACAAAAAAACCGCATGTCAGATGACACTAAATTATTTCCCAAAAAAGATCAAAGTGGCAGAAAATAATCATTAAAAGTTAACAGTTTAACACATGCCAATAAAAAACAAAAGATACAAAGAACAAAACCAATCGTAGTTCATAACTGGGTCACTAACAGTAGTTTCCAAAAACACTGCACAAATCCTGACAGATTGAGGTTACTTTATTAAAACTCTGTAGCCTTTGGTTTTATGGTGATTTTCATAGATAACAAAAAATAAAGCAATTTAGCATATCTTACCAACTCTAGCGATGTCTCCAGCCACTCCAGCGCCATGCTGAAGACCAGAGTTCGCAGCATTGACAATCACGTCCGCCGAATGCTGCGTTATGTCACCCTCTACGAGACGAATCGTTTTATTCCTGCCGACCATCGCTTCACATACAGGACGCGGGGGAGGCAGCTTGGAGCATCTGACTCCAGTCTTTGCCTCTTCTGGGAACTTGACTGAGACATGGTGTCGACCAGCAATACCGTCAACGGCTGCACGCGCGGTGGGAGACCGAAGATATTTCGCGTGCAGCGGCGTGTCGACGACGCAATCCTTGCACTTCACCCTCTGCTCCAGAGCCTTCACTGCATCAACGGCTGGCGTTATCCCGGAACTGGTGGCTCTAATTTCGCAACCAGTCTCGCTGGAACTGCTGACGAAATGGACGTCCAGAGCGTGCTTGCTCAAACTGCGTAGGATGCTGTCGACGTCTGCAGCGGCGTATTTCTGCAGCACATCCACAACGCCGGCTGGCATAGGAACAAACTCTCTTCTAACAGTGTTTCTGCCGATGAAGTTGCTCACCTTCAGCTCAAGTGCCTGCATCTCATCCGCTACGGTGACTGCGACTATCGAAAAGCTTTCGTGGCAGACTGCAGAAGGCTTTCCCAGCTTTGCAATATCGGACTCAAACTGATGCCATTCTGATGACGCTAGACAAGCTCGCCCGTCAGGACTAACAGGAAATCTTTTCTCAACCACTTCTGCTTTGATAACTTTGCACGCTTCCACAGCTTCTCTCTCAGAAAAAGCATAAACATAAACATCCTTGTCTTGAATAACGTAAGTTGCAAACAGCTTCTTCTTTGCCATAGTTTCCCGCATTCTCTTCTGCATTTGTTCTTTTGACAGTACGGTTGTAAATGCTGAAGACTTTTGGCCGAGAGTCATCGAAGTAACTCCGCTCAGTAACTTCAGCATGTTCATTCGCAGTGTCATCACTTCACCAGCTTCTCCTGCAAAAACCACTTCATCCGCTGACATTTTTACTGTACACTTGGCACTGGAACTGGTTCTAGCGAAATCCGTCAAGTCGAGCAGTTTTGCCTGATGTGGTTTCAGCTTATACTTGTCGCTAGTCTGCTGTGTCTTTTTCTTCAGTTCACCTTCAAGGCTGGTAAGGATCTGTGAGACTTCCGTCTCGAACTGATCGACAGCAGCACGGAGCCCAGTGAAGAAGACTGTGCACTTGTTGTCATCCCAATGAACAAGCAACTCACTTGTGCCGTACTTAAGTCCTCTCGACACAGCTTCCTTCAGCTGCTGCCAGATCTGACTCGACGCATCGAGCTTGCCACATCGGAAACTGTCGAGTTCACTCCTGATGACAACAGGACATTTCTTGTGCCAGTCTAACATGGAAAACACAGCATCTGACTGACTGGAAGACAAAGTGCAGTGCAGCGTTAGTTTGTCTTTCCGCGTCCGAGGCCATTGCACTGTGCAAACGTACTGGCTCATCTGACTTTCAATCTTTACAACCAACAAATGACAAGCATGTCACGTACATAACAAAAGCACAAAAACGCATGCTGTATAGTGCACAAATGCAAAAAGAACCACTCACACGATAACAGTATTGTTTGCAGAGCTAGATAACAAGCAAAAGAAGTGACTGTGAAATAAAGCAACTAACAGAAGAACAAAGACTGACTTAAAATGTACAATCAGTCACCCAAAAAAACGGCTACCAAGTGATGGTACAAACCAAAAACGAAAACAAAATCTTCATCCTTTTCAGGCATTTGTTATCCAACATACAAAGACGTTTTGCAAATATGTTTTATTTCACGTGTAACCACATAAAAACGTCTGTAAAAATGCTCTAGACTCAAAAACATTTCCTATATATTTAGACAGTAAAATAAAACAAAACAAAATAAAAACATATAAAATAAAGCTTTTGGAAATGTTTTACACTTAACCAGAGCCAGGAGAAAACTAATATCAGTATATGATAACAGTGACCAGGTGCATTATGTTACCTTCTGTTTCAATGGCTGGTTGTGCAGAATGAACCCTGCTATTTCCGGAGCACAGTCAACTGCAACCTCTGAAGGAACTGCTTCAAATTGTGACGAACCATCAAAGCCTGGTGGGAAAAGACCAAGTTCCTTGTAGTAGAAACTGACATGAAAATTCTGACCCTCAAACCGATGCTCTCTTTTCAGTACTCGTTGTAAAACTGTTTAAAACCAACAAATAAAAAACAACATGAGCACTGCACAGTAACAGATGCGACTAAAGTAACTCTGACTGAACAGAATATCATATCAACTACACTGATATTGCATTTCACTTTTTTCCCTGTTACCTAATAATCTACCTTCACCAATATTAACTACAATTCTTCAATGATGTAATCAAAAGTTTTTTTTTATCAAAAACCAAAAACAGACTTAATCTCAAGACCAAGAATTTATTTTTTTGTCCTTGAGGCATCTCAAAACTGAGACCCTTTGCATTGCAATTGTCTAACTCAAAGACAACAATTGCATTTTTATTCAGTGATGAAATGCTAAAACACGAACCCTGTTGATCACAGAACTCAATGATGGCATATCCATGTTGTTCATTCACAGTGAGCTGCTTGATGTCTCCTCCACCGCTGCTCTTTGTATGCTCAAAGTACAGCTGCAAGCGCTCCTGACTTATGCTGCCAACATTCAGTACTTGGACGGCTGTTGGCACCTGGACATGACTAAATGATATCATCTGTCCAGTGCAAGGCCAACTGCACAATGACTGCAACAGGCGACTGTAGTCTGTAAACATGGACATACGCACCAACATTCAGACTGGTCACACTATTGTCTAGCCATCCTAACAGGCCGTCTGTTTGTCTGTCTCATGTGGGATCCTGACAAGCAAATGAAAAGACAAAAAGGAACCAAAACTGGTGTGAACGTTTCCCAGGTATAGAGTTAAAAGTGCGCTAATTTTCGCCTCAAAAGGTCAAAGATCAACATCACCAGACATCAGCAAGTAGTTTGAGCAAGGCTCATGAAACGCGCGAAAGCCTTAACAGTTCCTGTTCGCAGGTTGTCCTTGTCTATCTCCAGCCATTTCTACACAATACACTCTTTATGTGTGCCTTGATCGCAGCCAAAAATCGCAAGAAAAACCACTAAAACTCCCTATTTTGAAGGTTCAAGGTCATTCAAGGTCATTAACGTTGACACCATTAAAAGGCATGTCACTAGTGCTTGTTATGATAAGCAGCATGTATGCATCTATCTGCAAACATTTTCACGCAACACAAGCCAATAGCAGAAAAAATAATCACTTTTTAGGGGGATGCCCACGTGCACCACCCTGCTTAAACATAGAGGGTCGGAACTTGCAGCAATACAATCTATGCTTAATTCTGAAAATTTCGTATGCAGATTATCTTGGTCTATCTCCAGCCATTTTGTCGCAATTCACTACAAAAATGTGTGTTACAGCCCAAAATTGCGAAAAAAAATCACTAAAACAGCTTATTGTGGGGGCTCAAAGTCATTCAAGGTCATCGACGTTGACATTCTTATGAAGCTCGTCACTAGTGCTTGTTATGATAAGCAGCATGTCTGTGCCTATCTGTAACCATTTACACGCTATACGAGCCAATAGCGGCAAAATAAGCAAATTTTAGGCGGTACCTCTCTTTCACGCCCACGTTCAAAGGGAACCCCGTCATCCAGGTGCACAAAATTTTGTCACGATAAACTAGAGTCCTTGCTGCAACCCACAGTGAAGATTTCGTAATCCTAGCTTGCGTCTGTGTAATACAATATCGCAGTGTGACGGACGGACAGACAGACGGACGTCCAGATGATGGCTAAGATGCGCGAAGCATTACATGCTCTCGTGCGTAAAAACCTCCAGAAAATACACGTGTTTCTTGACACACTGTTACCGCTACCTTGCTATTTAAATTTATTACACTTCATCTGTAGTGTACATAAATGTAAACATCAAAATATAATAATGCTAATATTAGTCAAAAATGGTAACGTCATTGATGACCACACACAACATAAGATCAATAGGTAAAAATTGCTATAACCACCTATTTTGCTTCCTGCAAATGGGGATCAATACATTTTCCATGGCAATATGCTAGGCTAAAAACGTTTGACACGATTTCAGCAACCAAATGAAGCAACAATATGGTCTTGAAGGAACACCTATAAAAAAATATGTATTGAGAGTTCCCTGTCATGCAACTATTAATGTCACATGGGCCAAAAAGTCACGCAACCCCAAAATCTTTTACACTTCATATCTCATAAACAGTTGGCCTGGAATGGTCATCTATAAAAAAAGAAAAAAGAAGAAACAGAATAGAAAAAAAGTTAATACCGGGATCTGTAGCGTACACGATTAATGCAGCTGATGGATTTGTGCAGCTGAAGACAATCTTATCCACATCTATCCCAGCGGCTTTCTCTGCATACTGCTCTAGTTTGTTGAAGTCAAGTCCTCGTGGCAAATCAACAAACAAAAATCTGTCACTAAAGTAAGTGTCGTCAAGAGCAGTGACAAATGTCGGTGGACGACCTGGCTCTAACCACGTGATGCTCAACTTTGCATCACTGAGAGTCAAATCCTGCCTTTTAGCAACACGCTCCGCATCTGCACATAACGTCATGACATATGTCAGCTTAGCTGTCACCAAATTCAATTGATATGAATAAAATATCAATACATTTATTTCAGGTTGAAAACCATATAACACAAAAGAAAAGAAAAAACAGATATGTGCAAACACAAACATCTGTGAAAAAATATTCAGAGAGAACATGTGTAAACAATGAACCACTTTTAAAAAAGCACGAAAAACAGACAAACCTTCACGCTTGTAGAAAGTGATAACAGCTGAAGCATCTTCTTCATTGTGATACAACTCCATTACAGGGCCACCTCCCGAGCGCCGGGGGTTCTCAAACAACCACAGAATTGGATCGACTGACGTGCCCTCGGCAAACCCAGTCACACGTACTGCACAAGATGTGGACTGTGGCCACGTTGCAACTAACACAGTGCTTAGCTGACATGACGACAAGACATGGTCGCATCTTTCAGCTACTCGCGCTGCAGCTACAACAATGCAGTGAAACGATGCCATTGTGTATTACACAATACACTTACCTAAACTACATATGTGTTAGTAAGACTTACAGGGTGCGGCAGAAAAAAGTAGCCCCCTAAAGTTTTTTGCTGTTTTCTCAGCAAGTGTTTAGCATTTAAAAATTAACAGGTTTATCTATTAAATTGTTCTACGGCTAAATGCCAAATAAAATTTGATTCCATTGAAAAATGACAAAGTTACAGATTTTTTAATAAGACCACTTACCGATTTTTCACCGTGAAAAAATGTTCAAGCTACAACACCAGTTCAATAACATCGTTGAAACAAGTCAAACAGCACAGTTAACTAATGATCAGATGCCAAAATTCCATTGTCACTGTGAATGTTCAAAGTGTCCACCGACAGCTACAAGCTCCAACACCCGCCTTCAGTCGCTTAATTTGAGAAGTCTTTCACAGTCTTGTCAATCGGTTCTTGTGGTAGGTTGCTCCAGATAACCTGAAGTGATTCCTTGAGTTTCGCAATTGTTTTTGGCTATGTTTTAAGTTTGCGATAAGCTCCAACATTGCACACCACACGTGATAGTCCACTGAGTTTGCATTCGGCGAATTAAAAGGCCATTGGTCTTTTCTGATGAAATCTGGACAGTTGGCCCGCAGTCAATTTCCTGCGCTGTGCACTGTGTGTGCTGGTGTGCTGTCCTGCTGGAAGATGAATCCGGTGCGCAGCCGGCGATTGCTTGAAAAGAACGACAATTTAGTGATAATTTATAAACAAAATAAATTACTGTTTGTCAAAGCGTTACTGTGACGTCATCGGCAGTAACGTGATAACCGGTTTTTGAAAATTAAATAGCATTTTTAGCGTAAACAGTTTTTAATGCTGAAAAATCGGTAGGCGGTCATGTTCAGAAGTCTATAATTTCGTCGTTTTTCAACAGAATCATATTTCACTTAGCAGTTAGATGTAGAGCGTTTCTGTAAATGAACCTGTAAAATTCCATGTTAAAATTCGCAGCGGTTGCTGAGAAAACGGCAAAAAACTTTAGGGGGCTACATTTTTTGCCGCACCCTGTAGATCATCAATATCCGCTCATAACAAAAGCCTGTTTACAGTCTATCCTCAGCATTATGCACATATGGAAAAATTGTCACTTTCTGTAAAATTTCAGTGTTTTCATGGTTTTAAACAGTTAAATTTAAAAATGTATCAAATGTCCTATTGGACTGGTTTTTTCCAGATATTTTATCAGAATTACATTTAGCTTGTTAAGTTTTGTACAGTTAGCTACTGAAAATTACGTTTAAACTCAGCTGTATGACAAATAAAATGGCACACTCATAAGCTGATAAAAAATTCAATAATTTCTTTATAAGTCAAAATGTTAAATAAAAAGCAAAACAATTACCGTCACTTGATTCAAATGTAACATATGCAGTGTTGTCGTCATACTTGCATATTCCTTCCACACGACCTCCTCCTGACTTAGCTTCGTTTTCAAAATACATAAAAAGAAGGTCTTTGCTGATATCTTTTATGACACCGGACACTTCAACTGTTCTTGGGTCTGCAAATGATCCTTTCTCTGCAGTCGACGGACTAGCGGAAAAAATTTGTACATCATCATCATCATCATTATCGTGATCTCGACTTTCATTATAGCTCGATTCATCATCATCATCATCATCATCATCATATTGCTGAGTAGGCTTAACAACATGAAAAGAACTGTTGGCAAAATTCACTTCACCACGTTCTAACAGCCGTTTAGCAACTGAAATCAAACACATGGCACAACTACATGGAAGAGAAAATAAGTAATTAAAAACAATTATTATAGCAAACTCAGAACATAAAACAGAACAGTTACAAAAGTCAGTGTTACAAAAATATTCCAGCTAAATAGCACTGATTTTGGACACTGTAGTTTACAACTAACACTGTTATGGCATAATATGGTCTCTTCACTGCTGTTGTGCCATTAAAAAACTATTCACTCACTCTGTGACATGTATGGCATGCCTTAATAAACTTTCATTAAACTTTTCGTGCTTAAAATATAGCCTTAACTGCAGACAACGATGTTCCAAAATCATACATGATAATTTTTATGAACACAGTGTAAAAGTAAACTGGTACCCCAAATTTGCCGTGAATTTAGCAATATTTGACAAAATATCATAAATTTCATCTTTCACCATCACTTTTGCATAGGCCTAGACTATAAAGTATATAGTAAGTTGCATAATGCTAGTGTCTTGAAACACTCATTACATTTTGAGGTCACTTGTTGCCATAAGACTAGTATGCAACACTAATCACACTGAACATAACCAGGTACTTCTACTCTACTGTCAATATCACAATACACAGCACCTTGCAATTCTTCAAATGTAACCAAAATGCCACCATCTTTATAAATCAATTTTTCAATAGCACCTCCTCCTCTGTTTCTACTTTCCAAATGTAATTTTAAAAATTCCACTAAATCTGATGGAACATCTTCAACGAAGACTGTGCAACTATCAGTGCTATCCTCAGCCTCCGTGTCCATCAAATCAGCTTCTTCACAATCAGCGCTGCAAGACTGTTTCTTAACTGCACTGCTGGCTGGCTTGGTTATGTACACTGTATGATTAGCAACCACCATCGACCCTTGCTCACACAATCGCTCAGCGACTGAAACCAAAACCAAACAATCAACTAAATTGCACCAGTAATTACAACTGTACAATTCTAAACACTTTGATCGCACAAATTTAAGTACACAACTTCAAATTAACTTGCAGTTCACAGACTATAATCATCCATGTTTTCCTCTCTATATTGATAATTTCAATTATAGTAACATATTAACAATTCCAAAGAAATGCAGAAAAAAACATATTTTTCACAGTGGTCCATTAATACCAGACTGTCTCCTTGCACTTGCACACCTGCACTAAAGTGCGTAGGCATGAAATGTTGGAAATAATAATGTCAACAACAATAATCTAACTTATGCTATGTCAAACAGACTTCAGGAGCAATATGTGTAATATTTGTGATGCAGTGTGCACACAAAAACACATCCAACATTTCGAGTAAACTCACCGGCACTGCTTTCGAAGGTTACATCTGCACTTTGTTTGGTTTTATCAAATTCAAAACTTTTGATCTTCCCACCTCCTTTTCTTGTACTTTCCAAGAATACTTCAACAGTCTCTGCCAATTCCTCAGGCAAGTTAGAAACAATGACAGAACAGGCTTCATCCATAACGTATCTCTGTCAAAAACATTCAATCAATAACGCACTGCATCATTACAAACTAATGACAACTGAGTCGAGGCTAACACAGACACCAGTCATATCACATAAGTTACCATCGAAGAGATAGCTAGCATTATTCTCGATGACCTCTGAGAGATAGCCTTAATTGCAAACAACCATGTATCAAATACATGCATGAAAAGTTTCATGAACACAGTGTGAAAGTGAACAGGTGCCATAAATTTGTCTTGAATTTAGCGATATTTGACAAAATATATCATGATTTTCACAATTTTCGCCATCATTTTCACACAGGCCTAGACTACAAAGTAGTGTGGTGCAATATCTGAAATTAGAGCCATGATAATGATGTCATCTCAGGTATCAAGTATCGCAATACTACTGCAATACTGGAAGTGAATATGAAACTTTGGTCAACCCTCTGCTGTCTCGTGATGTGTTGTCAGGTCTCTTGCTTTCAGTCATGCATTCAGCTAACTCAACTATTGTTCAAGAGTTAGGCAACCGTCGTTGAAGTTACGTTAGTGGAGTCATGCAAGAATAAGGTCACACGTCAACACAAAACTAGAGATGTGCCATTTTAACAAAAAACTCATGTGCAAATACTAGTGATGATTCAATATATCGAAAATATCAATATATCGTTTTCGATATCGATATATCGTATCGTATCGTATCGTTGAAAAAATATCGAATTTTTCGATATATTGTGATATTCAAAAATATCACAATATATCGCGATATTTTTGATAATACTGATTATTTTCTACAGATGTTTTACTACACTGTGTGACTGGAAAGAAAGATTACAAATGAGACGAGTTAATGGAGTCGTAATTTAACTACAATCAAAATATAACTTCACCTAAAAACATATTTTATTATCTAAATAGAGCATAGTGCCTTGCTCAATGTTCAAGTCTTGTTCCTATATGCTTGTATAAGATTTACATACGTATTATTCAAAAATATCAATATCAATATCAATATCATGATGATTTGTACAATATCGTATCAATATCATATCGAAATTGAAATCCTGATATCGAATCATCACTAGCAAACACTACTGATTTTGCAATGACTCGTTGTACTGTAATTGATTTCCTCGTTGCAACATTAGAGTGACTCAAACTGAACTATATCGTCACAGGTATCGTCATCTCGCTATACTTCGTGGTATCGTTGCACAGCGATACACCATAACCTCGGCGATACTGGTATTGTCACGTTGGCATCACGATACTTACCGAGGTATTGCCGGTATCGCACAACATGCCTACTATAAAGCGCAAGTTGCGTAAATAACGTCAATAACGGCAGCAGTGTTTGTGGTCTTGATACTCACTTAAAACAAATGGAAACGCAATCAATAAACTGCTAACGTAACACCACACGTTTCACTGATACAAGTGTCTACAAAGCAATTTTGCTAACAAAACATATAAAATAGCAAACACTTTCGTTCGACAAAAAAACTTTTTGGGAACTCCTGCATATCAGTTTCGTTATCCCTTTTCGCACAATAAATAAGTAACGATAGACGCGGGAACTAGTAATTTAATGGAATCGACTATGCAAACTACCAATAGCTATGATTTTACGCCGTGCTTTTGAGCATTCGTTAGCTTTTCCGTGGCGTATTTTAATTTTATAGCCATAAATCAGCTGACAGCTAATCAGGCTACAGATATAGGGCCTATCGTTTGCTTATCGACATGCCAGTATTCAACGTAAAATTGGTCATGGTCTAATTTCGGGTTAACAGTTCTACGGCCCATTTTTAGCCATCACATCAGCATTGACAGGAAATAGTGCGACCGGTATTAGATGGCTGTATGATGTTCCAGTAGAACGGTACAACTAAAGAGAGTATGGACCCGCTCGAGGCAACGACCAACCAATTGTAACTCGGTTTGCACGCGACGGGCGAATGTCGATGATCGCCCGAAACTTGCTTAACAGCTAGAGAGGTATGCGACGAATGGTGGTAGGCCTATTGACTGTTATAACGTAGACTTGCATGGGCGGCACCTGCTTATATGTAGGATACAACTAACCCGAAATTAAAGTAGAATCGCATGCGATAAACATAATATTTTTTTATTTTGCCCCACTGTTAGGTCGAGTCTTGGGCACGATGTGCAGTCTGTCTCTCGTCGTCTGTCGTTGTCGTATGTAACGCATCTAATGTAGCTAAATACATCGCAGGGGTAAAGGATGGTATCGTTGGACCGATCATCGAACGACAATGAGTTCTTATAGGCTGTCAATACTCAATATAGTAACTATGTCTATCTGCAGCGGGTTGGCCGCAATTTTGAATGCAGAATTGCTGCCTACAGCTAATCACCCTCGTGCGCCAAATTACCGTATCGTATCCTAGCGCTGTTTGTAGCGTTCGATATAGCAGTGTTACAATAGCGTATATGGGACTATATCCACTGTGAAAAATCGCTTTCTTTCCGCGACCGAAAGTCTGACGACGATGGCCTTCAACTATATAAGCGGTTCGTTCGGTCCACTCTAGCGACAGCTGGGCTTCTTGTATTTTATCGCATACGTCGCTGATTAAAATCGCGTACTGTCTTAATATAATAAAGAGCCTTCTGTCTGGTTAAAAGTATTTCGCGGACTCTACTCGTGACCTCCTATCCCCAGTTGCTTTTATTGGTATACAATACATAGACCTAAATTGGTTAGGATGAAACCATAAGAAGTTTTGTACTGATGCATTGAAAAGCAAGTAAGTAGTAAGTTCATGTTTATCTATTGCGATGCCCACAAAACGGGAGAGTGAGTGATAGGCCTAAAGATTGACAAGTGAGTGCTATTATCTGCGGCAAATTGCCGCCATCTCGGATCGTCGCCAGTGGCAACTTCAAGCCGCTCTCACAACTACAATAGGCCTACAAAACACTGTGCAAGACTGCGCTGCAAGTCTGCTGCGAAAATTACACAACTGCACCACACCCCGGTGATAAGCAAATATCAAGTAAGATATGCATAGATGGAATTGAGCTGGAAAATGTGGAGAAATTCACCTACCTGGGAAGCAGCATGACATATGACCTGGACTGTTCAAAGGAAATAGCAGTCAGAATGGCAAAGGCAATGGCAAACCTGAAGGCCTTGGACAAGATTTGGAAAAGTAAGGCGATCACTCTGGAAACAAAGCTCAGCAT
>Ga0209367_1000107_pt1 | contig 55793 bp, 27 predicted proteins | sample WorMetLIZISLAND2_FD_187412 | JGI IMG/M metagenome (GOLD analysis project Ga0209367, IMG submission 187412) | Marine gutless worms symbiont microbial communities from Max Planck institute for Marine Microbiology, Germany - Olavius geniculatus... ...
CCCCTATATCATATAAAACACCAACTATAACCACCCACCCACCCCGATCTGCAGTCAAATCTGAACAACTTTGCTAATAACAATGAATGAATTAATGAATCAGTTGAGTTTAATTCAGGCTGCATGGCCCACTGAAGAAATGACAAACACACACATACATGCACAAAAGAAAAAAGAAGAAATAAGATGATCTTAAACATATTAATCAGCAAAAACAGTCTCTGAGTTCTTATTTCCATGGCGATACAGGAGAAATGGAAGATAGGCGAGGATGCAGTTTAAATTGCCTTGCGTTATATAACGGATGATCCAACCTCCCACCCCATAATTATATAACGAAATATAATGCAAACTCCACTCCACCCACCCACCCCTTGAGCGTTATAAAATTTGTGAACGGCCCCCTACCTACAGGCTACATCATCATAAATACTAAATGCGCGTTAAAATAAACAAACTTACTGAATCCAACTCCTTTAGTCCGCTAATCGGGGATCGCGATTTCTGAGAGACAGTTCCTTCCGTCATATTTGCAGAAGAAATAAACTCCGAACGAAAAACTTTATTTACCAACAAAACTTAATCATACCTCCGCCAATGATAATGACGTAACGTAATAGAGAGGTACGAATGCAATTTCTAACGTAACTGGAATCGAATCGAAAGTTCATGACTATCCTAAATTTTTTTTTTAGTTTGGCGCTGCACATACTACAAATTTTGTAAATTTTAGACATAATGCTGCCAGAAAACCCATTGCAGCAGTGCAGCTGAGATCTGTAATGCAATAAACGTACCACACCAGTATTTTCAAGAACATTTATGTGACAAAAACTACATATTTGACCTATATAATTCACCGTCAACGTTCTGACTTTTTAACTGGAAATTGGCGCACTGTTATGGTTATTCTTTTCTGTCCGGCTCTTTTGCAATGGCCACTGGCCAGTTTTACACTTTATTTTGTGGTCGAACATCAACTTCGTTGAAGCTCGTACTGGCTGGGTCGCTCAACCAAATAGTGATATAGGTGAACAAAATAAGGCTTCTACTATTGAGTAGTAACTAGAAATGTAAAACTAGAAAGCATTTACAACAACCGCATTTACCTACCGGTACGTTGTGTGAGATTGGCATAGTGCCAATATTGTTATCGCTATGTCATGTTGTATTTTTATTTCAATACAGCATTATTATAGTAGCAGCTCAGTTCTGAATAATTGATAAAAAATGGTACTGCAGTATATAATTACATATTTAAAACATTACAGGCCGTCTTCGTCTTACCAACTTCATTTACTGGTGTCTTTGTCTGTGATCTATTTTTAGTTACTAAAATTGTGTCCAATCACATTGTGAAATACTCTGCGACGTCACAGAATCTAGGAGATTCCGTCGTTGTTGACCAATAGAATGTGTAACAGAAATGACGTCAGGGTATCCCGCAGTCTACATTTTGGGTAGTGAAGAAGTTGGCAGTGTGTTGGCAGTCGATGTCGACTGATCGACTGTGAATGATTTTTGGGGGGGAGAGTTATTGGCAAAAGTTTGCTAAAATATGTGCATTTCATTAAGCGTTATACAGTGATAGTGTCATACCAAACACAACATAAATCGAGCGTTTATAATATAATTTTCTGTATGAAAACTCGTCGATAGACTTACCGTATATATCGGCTACCGTCATGGAGGAGAAGGCCAACGAAGCAGGAGCAGATCGATCAAATCGGGTGTTTGGTGTTAAAAACGTGGATGTTGAAACAGCTCCGTCGACTGAGTCAAAAATAAGCAAATCCAGCCAGTCGTCTGACCACAAATCGCAAGGTTCTGTGTCAAATGTGTTAGTTGACATACCTCGCGTGAACAAAGGTGCCGCCCTCAGGGGTCAGTGAACGACAAATGCTTGCCAAAATCTTACGACATATAGAATGTTCATTATATTCGTGACAATTGTTTTATGCTATAAAATTTGTTATAGAATTTAGTGGTCAATGCTACAGTATTTTGCATAACTCTTTAAAGCAATACTGAAGTAATATAATGAGCCGAGGTTATGGGCTACTCGAAATGCAAACTTTTGCTGACTTCTTATGTACAGGGTATTCCAAGCTACTTAGCCTACGATGCAATAGCTTTTAGGCTGTAGCAGCAAGATTGTCCCATTTATTGTAACTATGTCACAACCTGAAACTGGTTGCATATTATACGCCATTTTGACATGCGTTGCTACATCTTCAGAATCCAACTTGGGGGTAATCAGCCAGTTTCATTTATCAAGATCTGGCACTTCTGTGTTTTTCAGCTGGTTGACTGCATCGTCATTTGCTTCATGGAGCTTTCTATGACAATTATCAAACTGTCATCTGACACAAATTGACAATATGGTCTGTCGTCTGCTGTTGTCAGAAGTGGCAGAGCTGTGATGCAAGAAGGCTTTGTTAGAGCAAATTGGCATGATATGGGCTTTGAGCAGTTTGGAAATTATTCACTAGTGTTGAGATAAGGGGCATCAGTAAGTTTTATCTAGATAGTTTGTGTCACATGGTCACCAATGTCATCCAGTGTTATACCCAAGTTGATGAAGCTCGCACCCGACTAAACTAGGTCGTCAAGATACAAGTTGTGTTGTGGTGGATGTTTAACTTCAATAGCACATCAGCATGCAGTGCATGGCCAGAGAGAAGATTGTCCATTGCCCAATGATGTGTCCTCAAGGGCTTGTTTTCATCCTCGAGTGCCTTTAGGACAAAGAGCAGTGTCCGTAGCCTTGGCCTTGGCCTTAATGACAAGGTCCTTTGAGTCTTGTGTCTCAAGTTCTTGTCCTTAGCCTTGCCTTTTTTCTAAGTTCTTGGCCTTGGTCTTTCTCTCTCATTCACAGTCATGGGGGTGGGTCATCGCCCCAATTTTCTCCAAGAAGTCCTCGAGGCATCATGGGCCTGTGTTGAATTGACCTTTTGGCCAAGTGTTTTTCCTGCCCTGGTCGTGAACTAGGCAATGAAGCACCAGGTGCTCTGCCGTCTCATTGGCGTCGTTGCAGTGTGGACAGGTGGCTGAGTCCTGTCGCCCAGTCTGGTAGAGGTAGTCTGCCAGCAACGGAGAATGGCCAGTGTGTAGCTGGGCTACTCATTTGGCTGGATGCTGGGTGGCAGTATTCTGTGACTGTGTAGCACCAAACAAGGATCGACGTGTGGAGTGGTAGCATTGGCTTTGAGGACTAATCACTGAATGTTTGGTTGATTTATGTAGCACATTAGTATTACCGGGTGGCGCAAAAAACATCCCGAACGTTTGCATGCGTTATTCAACTGAGTGGTCAAAATGAATCAGCACAAAAGCATTTATGTTATGACCAAACATCAGCAAATGTGTGTAGGAATTTTTGCCTAAAACACTTTGGTATTATTCGCGATACAAACAAAATAGCGTTACACGCCATAAAGCAGTTTTTGCAAGCGGTTCATCATTTGCGTCGCCGCTCATATGCAGGCTATGCCAAAACGTTACAGTAGGCGGAATCATTAGTAACTGGTCAGCAGAAAAAGTGATGAATAGGTTTTCCATTCTTCTTTGCCACTACTGCTAGACTTTTTTCCCACTGCCACACGTCTTTCCTGATTGTGGCCGTCTGACGGCGACATCATGCCATTTGTGTGAGATAACATTCTGAAGGTCTTTTAGTTCGCAAACGGTTTACGTTTTTCTTCACAGACAAGTTGTTGCAAGGTATCCCAAACTGAGTAATATGGTGGATCCAAGTCTGTTGAATGCGGTTTTCATTCCTTTCGGTTGACGAAATCCGGCGTGTTGTGTTGAAGAAAATTTTGAGTTGCTTTGATGCGATGTGATGGAACGCTGTCTTTACATAATGGGATTTTTAACTCTCCTTACGTCATTAAGCAGCATCCAGTAGTGTCATAAGTGAGGTAACTGAAATTTATAAGCATGTAAGAGTACAATGTTTTACAAGTGTACAAAAGGAAATTTATCTCCGTAAAGTGTATGTGCCGTTATCGTTATGCAAAGTTTCGGACATTTTTTAGTGCCAATCGTTATTCATATTGTTTGACTTGGTAATGGCTGGCTGCTATATATAGTATGTAGAGACAATTATACTATATGCCATATTAACATGTTGCTATAAGTTGACTGCATTTAAGGAGATTGTGCACCTGGTTGTGCAGATAATGGTTCGCTGTCGAGAGTAGTGGCATCAAGATTGCCATTCATGAGGCGGTCCGCTTCGTCTGATGCCATCCTTTCCAGCTACCTTTATGGTCGTTGGCCGCGTCTAGATGCCTTCAATGCTGACTACTACATGAAGCTTCAGCCGAAAGTTGTCCATGAGGTTCGGCTACAGCCTCATACTTCTGCTGATACGATTGGTGCTAACTCTGTGATGGATCAGGAAGCTTTGGAAGACACTAGTGTAAGTTGATAAGATATTGTCACTGCACATCATATTGCATTTTTGCCAGCTTCAGTAACAAAGTTGTTTTTCAAGCATTGAGAAAAGGCATCCGTGATTGTTTTGATCCAGCAATTCCCAGAAGATCACTAACCTACTAGTTTATTTCAAGGACTTGAGATGTTCGTGAGTCACAGCAATATCAGTTTGCAGCATACTTGTGTATGCCATCAACATGATTAATGACACTGATTTTGTGATATTATTACATACAAAAATTGTTTTGCTGAATTAGTTCTTGCAAGCAGTGAGTCAGTGGGCTAGTCTATCAAAGGACATTTGTATAGTGCCAAATGAATCAGAGTTAATTCTTGCTTCTATTTTTAGCCGACCGTACTTAGGTAATGGTTGAGCTGTTGTCATGGTTGTCATTGTTTGTCCGTCTGTCTGTCTGTCTGTCATGGATGTATTATGGGTAAATGGTGCAAGATAGGGCTTAAGGTTGCTATTGATCACTAATAGGAAGTCGCATACTGGCTTTCAAATGACATGAAAATTATGAACCTTGGATGACTTTGAAGGTCAGTGACAACCAGTACGGTCGGCTTTTTCTAGCGACAGCTAGGCTTTCTTGTTGTTCTTTTCAAGTGCTGCATATGATGTTTATTCCTCTTCAGCTTTTAGACAAGCTGACATTTTTCCCCACAGTAATGTGCCATGCTCTGGTGCTGACTTTGATCACACGACTCTTTTGAAGTTTTGCAGCACATGCCGTGGTGCTGACAAGTGATGTCAGATTTTTAATTTGAAAGCAAGATGGTGTTGTTTGTGCTTAGGCAAGGACGTGTCGAGCTTTGAGTTATTTTGTGCCTGCCACTAAGTCTGCTTCGTGGACGGAATGTGCTTGTTTTTTTGATGATACAATTACTGCTGTGATAAACAATCAGGACTGCTCAGGAAATGAATCGATTCTTCCATCTCCGTTGGAGATTGATGACCTTTGTAATCAGGTATTTGCTTGCAACTCGCATTTCAGTATACCATGGTTAAGTACATTTTGCTTTCGTCATCATTTGCTGTTGTCGTGTCGTTGTATGCTTGCATTTTATATGTATTTGGTTTTTGTTATGCTTGTCTTTATTGTTTACTGGTTTATTAGTTTGCTAGGTTACTGATCAATTTCTACGTGAGAGCTGTCATAATGAAATTACATACATGGATTTCAGTTAAGCCAGCCCGTTGGTTGGTTCCCAGAAGTAAAATTTTGGAATTATTGTGGTAGAGGATGGTACCTTCACTGTCACCCAGCAACGGGATTAAGCTGTAGTGATGTATATCATATTCCAATAATATTGTTCTCAGTACTTTGAAACTTTATAAATTTGCCATATTATTGTGTTTTGCTACTTTAGCAGTTGGAGATCTTTTACTATAAGTAGTGCATAAAGCTAAATGAATTTTCTGTTAATAAGTAATTTAGGCCAGCATTTTGTTATGTATTAACTCTTCTGGTAGCTTATGGTGTGACTGGAATTTTGAATGTATTTGACCGTAAATTATGTTATTCCAGTTTGGTGCGTTTGTGTGTACAGGAAATTGATGCTCTTGTCTCAAAGACTGATGTGATGTCATGTGAAAAAATTGATCATGTGTGTATACAGATCTTTGACGCATAGTATATTGCAGAATTGTGTCTTCTAACATTGCAGTCTGGGTGGCCGACATAATTCCATCATCGATCTCTAAGAAAGTTTTTTTATCTCGCTTGTCGTTTTCCCTTCGAGGAGCTGGAGGCAGCAAGAAATGACATTGAACTAATTGGGCTGACTCAGTGTCCTACTTAGCAGTGCATTTTTGTCAATAGATATATCTGGAACTGAACAGACTGAAACTTTAAACATTGCATTTTGGTAGACTAAGGCAGTTAATTGATGTCCGTGTAATTACGATCATCCACTGTTCGTGGAAATCAGTTAAAAAGCGTTGCATTTGTCACGTGTGAATACAGTCAGAATGCAAATAACTGGTTGTGGTCAGTTAATTAAACAAAAATGATAACCATACTGCCATAGCTTGGGCTTAGGCAAGCATTCACCCATTTACAACAGGCGAGGCATCATAAATCTTTCAGTAGATAATTGGCATACGGGTAGTTTATGTAGCTTGTCACTCTGATGAGGACTGTGGGTGGTGGAAACTAGGAACATTGCTTAATTTCAAACTGATATAAGTGTATTTTAGGTTGGTATTTAAATATGAAGATATGATAGTTTGTAATGGAAGAAGAAGATTAATTAAGGTTTAGCAGAGTGCCAACAATTTCACTGAGTCATTGATTTCTTGGATGAACCTAGTATTAATATTGTTATGATAATAATAATGGACCCACAAACTCTTCTGACAGTTCAGTGAGTGGGGCTGAAGGTTGACTGATATGTCAGGAGACTGCGATGAAACTATGTTTCTTTTTCATTGAGGCTCTCTGGTGGTCCAGTGTTATAGTTCGATAACCTTCAAATGTACCCAGTACCTTCTTGGTTCCTGCTAAATGAACTCTTGACTATGTTTTTGACTTTTGGTTTTAGTTTCTAGGATTTTTATTACGAGGAGTGTTAAAAATAACATTATCATACGTGAAATTGCTGCAAGTGATTCTGCCTATTATGGCTCATGTTTCTGTAGTGTGGTGCATCTGTCTGGTACATTTGTGCACTCTGCTTAAACTGCTCGAGTTGAATTAATATGCCATTTGGCAAGTACACTTAGGGGTCTAATTGCTGCAAGTGATTCTGCCTATTATGACTCATGTTTCTGTAGTGTGGTGCATCTGTCTGGTACATTTGTGCACTCTGCTTAAACTGCTCGAGTTGAATTAATATGCCATTTGGCAAGTACACTTAGGGGTCTAATGATGAGATGGGTTAGATATGAGATTTGGGCAGTTGGACTTTCAGTCAAAACGTAGTTGCTGCAGTGATACCACCTTTTGCCAAAATACGTTGATCCTTGTTGGTTAATCTGACTGGCTAGTAGAGTTGGTCGGTGGTCGTGAGATTGTGCACACCAGTCTGTCGATGACGATGAGTGGCAAATGCTAACTGGTTGAGACTTTGTTTCAGTCAGTCCGTCGATGATACATGGCAGATGCTGTATGCTGTGTAGTGTGCCAGTGAAGTGGAAGGACATCGAGCACCTCTAGCTGACCTGCTGAACCAGCTATCAACATCGACTGACTGCTGCCGTGCTCTGCACTTTGTCACCATCAGTGACAGTGATGACAACAGTAGTGACAGCGACGCGTCCAATGACAATCCCGCTTTGTTCGTTGATTATGCCACAGCTGCTGTCATCAGCTCACCACCAGTCAACATCTCGCCCCCTGTAGAACCCACCAGTGGCTCAGTGGTCAGAGGTGTTTCTCCCATGGAGCAGCACAGAGTCCGAAGTAGTCATGGACTCTTTGATGACATAGATGGATCTTCCACCACCATATCACCACCACCCAGGACTGAACATGGGTCCACCATTCCACCGTGCGCTGCTGGAACTCAGGGACAACATATCTGTGAGTTAAGATGCAGATGTTGTCTCGTTGCATTAACTGTATATACAACATACATAATGGTTAATGGTGTTTTTTTATTTAACTTGGTTTCTTCCGCTTTTGCATACCAAATAATTTTCCCACTGTGTTAGTGATTCACATCTGTGTATTTTATGTTTAAGTTTTTAATACTGTCTAAAAATGTTTCTTAAATGCTTGTTATATCTAGTGCTTTTTATAGGTACATGTTGAAGTTTGGGTTATTTGTGAGGTACATAAAATAGTAAACTCTGTTTATTTTTTTTCATAGTGACATGGGTCATTTAAGCAACTGATTAAACATAGATGTTTTTAAGCATTGCCGAAAACGGGTATGGATGATGCAGAGGTGAGATTATTGAGTAGGTCATTACGTTTGTCATCATCTCCATCATCAGCAGCAGCAACATCAGCACTTTTGTCTGATAAGTTCTATAAATACATTGAAGTACAACCTTTTATTCATATTGTTTGTTGATGTTTTGGCAAAGTTGTGTTTTTGCAACGATTACTAACTGTCCAGTACAGCAGCAGTGGTTGCCGAAACAAATGGAAACATCAACAAACATTTCAAATAAAAATTGTATTTTGGTGAACGTATATAACTTATTATTTACCATTTCAATGTATGAGTCTGTTAAAAGAATTCTTTGTGTGTTCTGTGGTTATTGCAGGTACTGATGCTAAGCATAATGTAATTGCTGTGAAGAGCATCTGTCGTCCAGCGCCCGAGGGATGTGAAAGCAAAGCAAGCGTACTGGAACAGCAGTACAAGTCAGTAACTAAACTTCTTCACAGCTTAGTGCAGTGTTGATATCATTTAGTGATGAATGGCTCACTTTTTGCTTGATGACTTTGAGCCGTTGACATGAGTTGCCACATGCATGTTATAGTCAGTTATAAGCGTATGTTTTGCCTATATGTCTGAGCTGTTTGTTCTGCACTCAACAGAGTCAGCATACTCGCGATGCCTTGCCTGTCTATACAATGATCTCAGCTACCCGTAACGTGTCTTGTAATGGGAACATTAGCCTGTCATTTGGTTCTTCATGCATGACTGCACTTGTGGAGTTCCATTAAACCACATGCAAACTTACCCTGCCTTAGGCTGCGTTCACATAGACATGAGTACGAGTCTGGCACTGTCCGGGTACCCCGTATACGAGTTCCGGCATACAAGAGTTTGCATGTATTTCAATGGTGGCCATTCACATTACGAGCACGGGTTACCTGTAAATTTCACTCGTACGAGTAGTTCCTGTGCTGGTCATGTTTTTATCCAACCCGTGCGAAGTAAACTACCCATAAATAACAATAATGTAATGTACAAAAGCTATGGCACATATTTGACATCAGAACTGTCATTGTAAAATTATTCATCGTTAGAGGTGCACAGTTGGTAATATTATTAGCGATGTGATGAAATATTGTTGTTTATTCGCGAAGCATTTCCTCGATTCGATTTCATTCAATGTGGCTCACACTTATTGAGATATGTGCTTGTACAAGTCACCGTGAACATTCCACTCGTACAAGTGAAGCTTCTACGAGCCATAAAACCGAAACCCAGACATGTACTCGTACTCGTGTCTGTGTGAATGCAGCCTTAACCTCAGCCAGGTTGGGGTTGCTGGTACTTGATTTGCCTGTTCTAGAGGGATGGAAGTCTGAATTGACTTGTCACTGGGTGGTTGTGAGTCGATTATATACAAAGATTGTATACCTGTTCAAAGACAAGTGACTGCTCTGTTTTCATTGTTTACTGTACAGCAGTGATGGGCAAATTTCAAATCAGGTCATGAGCTAAAATCTCACATTTTATGGAAATGTACAGGGTGGGCCAAAAAATTATCCAACTTGTTTTTGTGAGAACTTCGTCAAATCTCCACCAAATTTGATAATTTTTGGCACACAGATAGCCAAGACTATAAAATTATGTGAGGTACACTCATTGTCCACCTTAACTGATTTATATCAGCACACTACCGTGTAAAATGCAGATGCTCCAAATTGTTGCATAATGCTTAGTTGTTGTCACTGTAAACTTTCTAACAACTTAATTAAGCACACAGTAAACTAAAGTGCGATTCATTTAGCAGAATTATAAGTTTGTGTAACAACTTGCTTCCAAATTTTTAGAATTTATGCCCAAAATGTACACAATGGCTTAGACGTGATGCCACGGCTGATAGCGGTATTAACGATCAACTGATCAATATCACAGCACTTATTCATGGATTAGGTGTGTTTTGAGCTCATAAGTTAGCTATTTGTTGTCTGCTATTTTCAGTGTAAAATAATTAATACCACAAAATTGTTAAATCACGTGGCACCCTGTCGAAATGATAATGAAAAGGTGAGCAATTTGATAATTATAATCACCGTGTAATGTAGCAATTTGGAGCATCTGCATTTTACACAGTAGTGCATTGACATAAATTAGGTGAGGTGGATAATAAGTGTACCTCACATAATTTTATCGTCTTGGCTTTCTGTGTGCCATAAATTATCAAATTTGGTGGAGATTTGATGAATTTCTGACAAGAACAAGTTGGGTCATTTTTTTGGCCCACCTTGTAATTTAAATTGTTAGGCTGAATCTCTAGTCATTTTCTTTCTCTAAATCTCAATCTTTCAAAAGCAATTTTAAATCAAATCCCAAATCTTGGAAATTACAAAACGTGTATGGTGTAAGTGTTAGTTCAAATGTTGAGTAGTGTATTAATGTATGCATCACATTTTATTTTCAGAAATCTGAAACATTTGTTCATATGTCAGTCACTCTCAGTTGTTCAACTCAGTATTATTTTCCACGTGGAGTAAGATGGCTTCTATAGTCGCAGTTACTTCTGACTCTGGCTTGTTTTAGAGTTGCAGCTTCAATTTGTGACCTGGCTACTATAAACATTGTTAACTTGCCATACTAGATTACTGGTAGTAAACTTTTTCTATATTGTGTAACATGTGCAATACTACTACTACTACTACAACTATTACACCTACAACTACTACTACCTGGATGACCGGTTTATATTAGAGGCCTGGCTTTTAATAGAAGTTTACGGTAGAAAAGGTTGGTAAGTAAGTAGATAATGAGCAATTTAGGATTTTAAAAGATTTTGAAAAGTTGCAAATTTCTTGAATTGAATCTTAAATCATAATGTTTCAGATAAAATCTTTATTCCTCAAATCAAATTACATTTTGCGATTCAGTCATGATTTATATTGACTGCTGTATAGGCTGTCTGTAATGTTTCCTCTGAAGATGTCTGGTAGTTGCTGATCTTGATGAACTGCTATTAGCACATGATGTAGACGTGTGGTGGTTGATTTGAGCGGTCACGTGACACTGTCGTGCAGGGTGACGAGCTTGATTCCAAGCCAGCAGTCAGCATTTGTTCGACCACGCTACTCAGCACCGACGCCATTGTCCTGTTAGTGTAGTGGTGGGATCGCAGTGCTGGTCTGAACATTCCCACTCCACACTTTGCTGGCGGTTGGTTGCATGTGGGCATTATGTGCTGCAATGTTTGGGGGATTAGCTTCAGAATGTATCACCTTGCTGCTGGTTTCCGACGTTGTGTCTTTTACATAGTTGAAAGGAGTTTGTCATGTTGCTGAGGTCATAGTGCTGGACTCCTAGTAAATCTGTATATGTTTTCTTCACAATACAAAATATTTTTGCTGTTTAAACCAGCATGTCTGTATGTATGTTGACATGAATTTATTACCTTAATTTTTCATTTCAGTTGCCTACTTTCTAGGTTAAGACTTGTCTTTCATATCAGAATCCTTCAGGACTGCTGGAGCCAGAATTTTTATGGACTCTGTTTCGTCCAACCAACAGTGTTAGAAGATAGACATTGAGGCATGTATTTATGGAGTTATAATTTTGTTTCTGTTTCATTTTTTATTTGCAACAAACTTTGCATCTTTTGTTATTTGTAATCACAAGCACATTGTTAATTTTGCTGTTTAAGGTATTTGAATTAGGCGCATTGGCTGAATTGAACATGAAAATTTGCTGAATAAAGAATCTGAAATGATGTAGTGGTTCAGAACTGTGGAAAAAGTACGAAAATACGGCTATTGTTACATGACTCGGACATTCAGGATGCGGCAAAAAAAGTAGCCCCTAAAGTTTTTCACTGTTTTCTCAGCAACCGTTACGAAATTTTTTTTTGAAATTTTACAGCTTTCAAGAAAACTTTTTTCATCTAACTGCCAAGTAAAATTTGATTCCCTTGAAAAACGACAAAGTTATAGACTTTTTAACAGGACCACTTACCGATTTTTCAGCATTAAAAAATGTTCAAGCTACTACACCAATGCAATAACATCGTTGAAACAACACAGTTAACGAATGATCAGATGCCAGAATTTCATTGTCAGTGTGAATGTTCGAAGTGTCCACCACCAGCTCTAAGCTCCAACACAAGCCTTCAGTCGCTTATTTGATAAGTCTTTCGCAACCTTGTAGATCGGTCCTTGTGGCAGGTTGCCTTAGATAACCTGAGGCACTTCCTTGACTTTGTTGATTGTTTTTGGCTTTGTTTCAAGCTTGCAGTAAGCCTCCAACATTGCACCCCACATGCGATAGTCCATTGGGTTTATATTCAGCTAATATGGAGGCCATTGGTCCTTTGTGATGAAAACTGGACAGTTGGCCCGCAGCCCATTTTGTGCGCTGTGTGTGCTGGTGTGCCGTCCTGCTGGAAGATGAACCCGGTTGGCAGCCAGCGAGTGCTTTAAAAGAACGATAATTAAGCGATCATTTATAAACAACATAAATTACTGTTTATCAAAACGTCACTGTGACATCATCGGCACTAACGTGGTAACCGGTTTTTGAAAATTAAATAGCATTTTAGCTTGAACATTTTTAATGCTGAAAAATCGGTAGACAGTCATGTTAAAAAGTCTGTAACTTCGTCATTTTGCAGCAGAATCACATTTTACTTGGCAATTGGATGTAAAAGGTTTCATTAAATAAAGCTGTAAAATTTCACATTAAAATCCCAAGCGGTTGCTGAGAAAACAGCAAAAAAAACTTTAGGGGGCTACTTTTTTTGCTGCACCCTGTATTTTTGAAAATGCGAGATACGCATTTGTTTTGAGTGTCAAACAATTGTGCAGTTAGCATGTACATTTTGAGTATTGCAGTGTGAAAGTTTGTGTAAAGTTGGGATAATTTAATCTTGTGAAACGCCGGACGACATCGTCTACATTTGTTTTCCTTTTACTGCTTCGTCTGGAACAATTATGAGGTGTTGTCGTGCGATTTTATTTGTAAATGCCGTTTTTAGAGAGTGCTGAAAAATCTGCTTGTGCCTAGTTTTAAACTAGTTCCTTGTTCTTCGATACTGTAGAGTCGTTGCAGTTTGTGGTCTCTTGAAGGCCAGTAGTGTGTTCGTTAGATTAATTAGATACTCTCATTTCGCTGTTTTCTGAACATTAGTCAGGAACATTTATTGTAGAGTACTTTACCTGACATGAATTTCTCTGTACTTTCATGTAATCATTTTAGCAAATGTGTAGAAGGCTTTGTATACAAAAGGAAAACTGAATTTGTTACTGCGTTTGTACACATGCAGCTTTGCTTGTACTCTGAGCGACTCTGTTGACGTCACGTGGAGCTGTTGGTTAAACACACCTGGCATTATCATTTTCCAGTATTTTACTGTTGAAGTGTTTTTATGCAGCTGAAGTTGAGAACTGCATTGCACTGATTTAGTTTCAAGGTTGTAATTCACATCAAACTACAATCAGCATGATTTTTTTGCATTGTTTACTTGTTAAGTGACAGTTCGTATGTTGGTATTTATGTTTCCTTCACGATGTGCATTGTACGCATTGCATATGTTGCGTTTTCTCAAAAAATTGTATCAACTGCATGTGCATGTTATCTGAAAGTCAACCTGGTTAACAGGGCATGTTGAATGGAAGCTGACACCTACATGCATTTACTATTACTGCATTTGGCCTTCAGAGATGATACCCATTTGAGCAGACATATGCATTTTATAATAATGCTGTGTTACTTTATCAGCAAAAACTTGAATACAGCAGAAAACCCAATAAACACATTTACCTAATCACTGCTGGATCTTCGATGTTTCAGTTTGTCATAGTCGATCAATATTTCAGATTTGTACATGGAATCATGAAACTAAAAATGTCGGTACGAATGGAGTGACAGTTGTCTGCAACCCAGTTAAACAAACTGTCTCAAAAGTTGTAGTAACTCTTGACTTCCAAAGCACTATCGTGTGACTTGTGACTTAACTACGAGGGGCGTTCAAAAAATTTTGCAAGTTGATACGTTAGTTTTCAAAATCTATACACCAGTAAAACACATATTTCTCCCGAACTCATATGAGCTTGAAGCGGATGTGATGTCATTGTAATTTATGACGTCATAAAGCATTAAACAGGAACGACTTGGCGAGTGCCAGCGCAAACAGCATAAAATTGGGCTCACTGTTACACAATTCTCCAGTCTAACGTAAGTCCAAGACGTAATTTTATGAGAGCTGTGACAAATACATCTGTGAATTTATCATTTGCAATTATAAATATTCAGTAGCTAAAATTTGTGCCAGCCGTGAAGAACTATGTACGAGGTAAGTTGAGATAAATTTTGCAACTTGATAGGCCCCCATATACACCGTGTCTAAAAAAGTCAAAATTGTTTTCATCATAACTTTGTCAAATTCCAACCAACCTTGATAATTTTTGGTACAGACATGGCCAAGACGATAGAATTCAGGGTGACTACTTGTCTGGAAAATTTGGAAATGTCAGGGAATTTGAAACGTGAGGGAAAAAATCTCGTCAGGGAAGTGTCCCAAAACTGTTCATTACTAGTTGAATATTTGCGTTCAACTCCATTTTTTTCTGCTCGCTTCGCTCGCAGACTTGTACTCTCATACTTTTAAATTTGCGGTGCCAGTAAGCCGCTTTTGTTTGCCTTTAATGTTTAAACTGCACTAAATTTGGTCAGTTATTTCTCTGGAAAATAATTAAAATTGTTGCCAATAGACGTCATATCGCTACTGTTGCGAGGGGCGATACTCCGTCTACGTTCCCTTGAAATGTCTGGAAAAGTCTGGGAAAAGTCAGCGAATTTGATCATGACTGGAGAGTGGCCACTCTGAGAATTGCGTAAGGTGTACTCTTTTTCCATCTCCCCTTATTTACATCAACGCACTACTGTGTGAAACACAGATGCTTCAAATTGTTACATTATGTGGTGATTATTTGTATCAGATTGTTCACCTTTGCATCATCAATTCGACAGAAGGTGCTACGCAATTTAATAATTTTGTGGTATTAAATATTTTACGGTAAAAATAGCAGACAACAGAATAGCTGATTGATAAGCTTAAAACGTCTAATCAATTAGTGAATGCTGTTTGATCAGTCAATCGACGATTCCACTATCAGTCAATGGCGTTGCATCTAAACCATTGTCTTTGTATGCAGGGCCCACTTTGGACATAAATTCTGATGATTTGCAAGCAAGTTGTTAAACAAACTTATAATTCTGTTAAATAACTTACATTGGGTATTATTTTGTGCTTAATTAAGTCGTTACAGCGTTTTCTTGGAAAATAACTCAGCATCATGCAACAATTTGGAACATCTATGTTTCACATGGTAGTGCGTTGACATAAATTAGGAGAGGTGGAAAGTGGGTGCACCTTGCATAATTTTGATCTTCATGCCAAAAATTATCAAATTTAATGAAAATTTGACAAAGTTATGACAAAAACAATTTTGACTTTTTTCTGAGACGGTGTATTAGACTGAGTGAATGTGTAGGGTTTAATGTCCCACCCAACACAGTATGTCACTTCAGGGATGGCCTTTCAGGGCAAAATTGCACATACACATAATAACGGAACAAAAGTTGAACCTTTACAAAAAGTTTAACCTTTATTTAACACAAAACACAAAAAAATGACCTGAACCTAAAATTGTAGGAACTGCTGATTAGAATTGCGCATATCTAATGATAATGACAGTTCTAATAATCTTCCCTGTTATCCTCCAGACTGGAGGACAGTCATCAATCTCATAATGCTGTCTATTGGAGGACAGGGGGTTATATTTGACTCTCAGCCATTTCTCTTTCTATATGAGAAACTTCAAAATACATACACCAGCAAAAGTTATATTTCTCCTATAATTAAATCAGATGTGACGTCATTCTAATTTATGACGTCATAAAGCATTAAACATATATGATTTGGAGTGCTAACGCAAACAGCACAAAAATATGCACAAAAATTCTTCTGTCTGCAGCCGGATTTGCAAACGTGAGGTCCCGGGATATGTGATTTTGTGGAAGCTCTGACAAATATGCTCATGAATTTCTTATTTGCAATATAAATAGAGAGTAGCTGAAATCTGTGCTGACCATAAATCAGAACGCCTTTGTCAATTACAATGTCATGTCAGAATTTGTCGTTCAGTAAAATTTTGTTGGAAAGTTAACAGTTAGTGACATTTGTCGTCTTTGTGAAAAGTTAAACAATTTCTACAACGTATGACCTGGGGAGCCCTGATACGTGGGGGCCTGGGAGCGAGCCCCGCAGATCTCCCCTAAATCCAGCACTGCAGTCCAGTCCCAAAGTTATAATTACATAGAAGCTGTTTGCAACTTTGGCTTCGCACAATTAGACCTCCCCACATACAGCAGGGACATTCTTGCTGTAACTATTATCTGTTTCTAAATTTGAAAAAAAAATTTCTTGGTGGTGTCCGCTATCCAAACAATGAATGACTCAATCTGGTGAGAGCCTGGCCGGAGGACAGACATAAGACGCTTCATGATGTCATAAGTTATGACGTCACATCCGCTTTACAGCATGGGAAAAAATGAGCGTTTTATTAATGTATAGATTTTGAAAAGTTTCTCAGTCTAACATATCGACTTGCAAAACTTTTTGAACGCTCCTCGTATTGTGCATCAATGTTCTATAATAATGTGCTGTCAGCCCGACATAAAAGAATTACTGTAACTTCTCTTATTTCACGACCTACGTCATCCTCCTATCTCTCACCAGTCGGTGCACTGTTACAACCAACCCTATTACAATGATGTACCTCAGCTGAACAAAGGAAATATATTTTTCTCCTGTGTGCTGTCCGGCTGTCTGTGTCACAATAATGGTAGTCTGTGTCACAAATTTCAAAAAGCTACAGTTTTGACGACATTTTTTGCACGTGACGTGAACGATTAAATTTTTTTGGCAATCTGGATCATGAGATTTACATGTAGTTGCTGGATTCGCAACATGATCAGCAGAGGTTTATAATTATAGTTTCTGCTGTCCACATAAAAAGGAAGTCAAAATTAGAGGGACAACTAGCTTTGACGTATTTTCAACTTCAATTAAAAGCAACTTTCAACAACGTGTACATATAAAAAGACAATATTATTACTATTGTTAGATCACAAACAGGCAATATACACACAGCAGAAACAAAATAACAGTAAGTTTTACGTAATAAACATGTTATTAACACTTAACGCTTAATATCATACTATGTACAGCCTGAATCTACAAAATACACAGAAGTCTATTCATGCTGCAGAAATATTACGTTTAAAAATAACCAGTTATATGCTGGCTATAGCTAGTGTTGTTTAAAAAAAAAATACCACTCAGTCTACAACCATAAAAATCAACTCGGTTTTGCATAAACACGCATATGCACTGTAACACTTCAACGATACCTATGGACTATGCAACGCCATCTGAAAACATAATGCAAGGCCTCTGTTACAACTACATAACAAACTGGTCATTTCAATGCTGTAACCCACTGCTACAACGCAGCACAATTTTCTTTGCCAATCAATATGCACATCTTATAGTTATACATTCAAATCAATAATTAGGCCTACACACTGCTGAATTCATAAGTGTGAGTAAGTAGGGTTTAGTATAGGTCATTTCGGTGACGGCTTTTCCACACAGAATGCACAGAAACAGATAATAATAGTTTAACTTTTACAATAAAAAAACAGAAAGTTTAACCTTTAAGCAAACACAAAAAAACGGGCTTAACCTAAAACTGCAAGAACTCCATTTATGCATGCATACATAACTAATAACAATAATGGTAGTTCTAACAATCTTCCCTGTTTACCTCCGGTTATTAATTTCAGAATGCTGTCTATTGGAGGACAAGGCAGAGGTGGAATTCATAAGCGTTCAATGTTAATTAACATGTGTCTATGCATGGCACGAAAGGGCAAGGTGAAGAATGGAAAGTTAGTAGAGAGAAAAGTAAATACAATGAACTGTGAAGATACGACTACAGAAAAAGCCCGTTACTTTAATGGTAGCTAACAGCAGAATTTAAAGTTTTGTAGACATTAGAAGAATATTTGATAAGCTCCACTAACTACCCAGTATGACATACAAAATTCAATTTCAACTCACAACAATTATATAAGATAAAGTAACATAAAATATTTCCAACTTCTTAAAAATTTCTTAAAACTAGTCTCTCAAGTGTAAGACAGACAATAAATACAAGCATGCATAATTTAGTTTATAAATAGGATTAAATGCAATTGTTTACACAGAATCTACTGCATTGCAAATGTAAATGCATCATACCAGGTATACCACAGAACTGTCAATGCATGCAATGTAACTCAGAAATCATTATTCAACTTCAAGTCAAAACGAATTCGCCAGCCAGAATGTGATGAATATTTTTCGCTACCGCCATATTCTGAAATCGGTACAGATTAGGCTGAGTCCGAAAAAGCAACTTAATCAGCTACTGTAGCAGAACTTCACAGGCTAGATGCCCATCATTTGACCAACCAAAATCATGTGAAATCAGTGTATAATATCAGGAAAGAAATTCAGTCATCTAGTGCAAAGAATGCCGAAAGTGAGATACAAGTACTGGCAGTAATTCATGCAAATTCTTTACAGACATCTCGCAAACACAAACAAGTGGGAGGACTCTGTTGGCACATAAGCTTGCTAACAACACACAGAGTGGACTGATACATTTCTTACTGTCCATACAGGCCTTGTGCACTGCTGTATACACATTTTTTTCAGGAAACAAAAGCCAATGAACCAATTTTACCACATTTTTGCGAGAAATCTACCAGTATCTCAGCCACTATACTATTTATTATTTGACGCAATGGTCAAATGATAGCTGAAAAACTCACAAAATAACATACTACGTTTGGTTGAAAATCGAAACCCTGACCAAGTCTCGTAACCAGAAGTTGAACAGAAGCAACAAAACGAGCTTCATTACTGACAAAAAGAACTCAACATGCAGAGCGTACAACACAGATTGCTAAGACTGTAGGATGTTCCTTTGCCCTTCCACGCTGTTCGTTATCAATACACGCTGTACAGTATACAGGTATACACTGCTACACCCTGCATGCAACTCAAGAGACTGGCACAGCAATTTACTTTCGCATTTTATTTTCATCTAAATGATGCAATAACTTATATAAACAACAACTTATTAAGATTATATCATCCATCTGCAGCAAAGAGCATCACATAAACATAACCCATTCTTAAAAATTATCAAGAGAAAAACTCAAATACTAGTCTAGTAAATCATGACATATAATAACAGCATATATAATATCAGTATCATGCTACACTGCACTATATTCTGACTCACGATAAATATGTCTACCAAGCAAAGCAGAACTATCACGGAAATGTTGACCTCCTCAGAAATAAGAATATTAAAAATTACAAACCATAAATTACAGAATGAACTGTGGCACCTCAACGACATGTAAAATTATCAAATTTAACATACACAGTGACACAGTTACGGTAGAAATTTACACTTACTGCCAAACAGAAAGCAAATAATCTCAGTGTTTGAACTAATTTGAGTTAATACATAAACCAGCCAAATATACAACTGTTAGTCAATGCACCTAGGACTACACTGAAAACAAACTGGCAAAAATAATGACTGCCAAAAGCCTCTGCCAGAATTAAGCTATAAATACAGTTCAGACAAAGATAAAAACACTACACAAACGGTATACTTTTTAATCTTAAAATATCACTCAGTTCTAACCTACTTAATTACATGTAAATGAGTTAGCCAACTAAATCCCAAAATACCGCTTATGTGTTACCAACAAACTGAAACTAAACACACTAGTATTGCTTACTGATAACTGTCCAGCAGACCAATTTCTCGGGATATACTATAAGAATGCCAGATGCCCCAAATAAGAACTCTGAGGATCAGTGGACCATAAAAGCACTAAAACACAATAAATTATAAAACTTTGACAGGAAAGTTACTGAAGAAATGATGTCTGATAGCCTGAATAAGTTCAAACTTCTCACACATTAACAAGTACTGAATTGTTCAGAGCATGACCTGAACCATTCTTCCAATTTCCAATTAAAAAAATAATAGTACGATATTGTTAAATATTACACATCAGTGTTTCTAAGCCAGAAATGCTTCATTTCTGACTTCATCAGTATAACATTTCTTATAAACAGCATGATTAAATTACATAAAAACATTGGTATCCCACAAATAATAAGCTGATGTTAACCACAAAACAAGCATATATTCATAAAAGACTTTATAACAAGTGTGATAAAAAACTAACAAGCTATGTTTAAGCCTGGAAAATACAAAAAATCAACTGTGGACTGAAGTCGGCATCGTCTGTACATACCGGGTGGACTCGGAGATAAAACACAGTTGACAAGCTACGATATAAACAGCTATGGTGTACTCAGTGTAAGCAACTGTCAGTGCATGGACAAAGCGTCCCGGCAGTAACACTTGATGTAACAGCACAGCAAGCTAACAGCAGTCAATGTCATCTACAGATTATGCATCGGGAAATTCAGAGCACTCATACCAAACGACGCCGCAGCATGGTGGCCTGCAAACGGTGGACCCATTGCACTGCTGATAGCTGCAGCACGTGCATCGAATGCACCGCCGTGATGCTGGTGGTGACCACCAAGCAGCGCGTTGAAACCCATGTCATGTAGCATGTGTTGTGCACGCCCGCCGTAAGCCGTGGGCTGGTGGTGAAGAGCATCTTGTGCTGAGGCACCATGGTGGGGAAACTTGATGGGAGAGATGGTGCTGTGCTGGTCAGCGGTCATGTTTGCAACACCACCGACGTCGGCAAACAGACTCCCAAACCCAAACCCGGGCGCCGATGCTGTATGTGGCATCATTGGGGCAGCTGCAGCTGCTGCCATGTGAGCCGCTTCCACACCAAACCCGTGCGCGGCCGGCTGAAAGTTCAGACTACCAAGACTGTTTGCGGTAGCACGGCCGGCAGGTGAGAACGGGCTGAAAGGATTAGCAGCATCTCGATGATGTTGCAGTGTCTTGGCGGCAGCATTCGACAGAGGACGACCAGCGCCACCGAAAATGTTTGAGTGAAAATAACTGAGCGAGTCACCAGCTGACGGCTGGACGCCCTGCAGACTGCCTCGGTTTGGTGACATGCTGCCTCCCAGACCAAAGTACGGTGTCATGCAGCGACTGTCAAACACACCCGGGTCTAAGTCGTACACTGCTAGACCAGGCGCCGCTTGCGAAGCTGACTTGGCAGAAGATTTTTTCTGGGATTTTGATGACGAAGACGACGACCGAGTTGAGGAGGACTTTGGAGGTGGTTGAGGTGGTGGGGCAACGGCAGCAGGTGACTTGTGCTGCAGTGCTCCGTGTTGCTGTTTACTGTCTTTATCAGTCTTCTTTGACATTCCTGTACTACTGTGTGCTTGCACCATCCCGACGCTAGCACAATCCCGGCCCATCGAGTAGTTCAATGGAGGGGGATCAAAGCCGACGTTCGTCAGATTGGGACTGAACTGTGTGCCAGCGGCAGGAGAATGGTAAGCAGAAGTCAGCTCAAAACCAGCAGAAGGTGCACGAGCAGAACACTGCCGATCTGGCATTGTTGACGGTGGATGGTGCAATGGAGGACTTGTCAACGAATTCCCAAGTCCACCAAACCCGACGTAAGAACTCGACCGGTCGGCTACAGCTGGTGACCGACTGCGCCGAGCTGCATTCATATTCTGCGTGCTTGAGCTGGAACCAGATGAAAGCCGATGACCACTGGATCGTGTTGAACTCATCCCATCTTTAGGCATCGGCTCCAAAAATTGTCCAGCACCGGAACCGCTACACTGGCCAAAGCCGGATGAGTAACCATCTCGTGACATATTCTGCAGACAAAACAGCAACAACATAATACACAGTTACAACGTTCAATACCTGTTGAAACACTAATACAACTGACATTTCCTTTAACGAGACAAGCAAGGTTGCTTCCTGTCTTGGGCCCTCAGCATAGTGTCAGCTAGAAGCAAAAACTGGGTATAGATACCAACCTCCCAGTTCCACCATGTTCTAACTTACTGTTACATGCTAATTTTCATGGTAAAACTTGACCCATCCATCCACTCAATTTGTTTAAATTAACAACCAAGGAACACACATTTATGATAAACAAATGCTACAGACCTGCTGTTGGTGGTGTCGGGATTTAGACATTTCTGTGGTGGGTTCCTGGCCTGATCTCATTGAGCTGTTCCCCGTCGCTGACTTGTGCGTCTGTTTCTCGACACCGCAAGACGGAAGGTTGTGTGAGAGAGGCGAGAACCGGCCAGGTGGACCCCTGACTGACGGCTGAGGATCAAAGCCAAACGGTGGTGGAAAGGATGGAAACGGATGGCGAACAAATCCATACTCTGCAGCAGCAATGGACGCTAGTGACATATCATGATGTGGTTGAGGCTGTGCTCCGTTCATTGCAGCATATGGATACTGAAATGGTTCGATCATGCTGGTTGCAATGTTATTCTGCACAGCACAGCTCGATGACAAAGCGGCTCTTGGTGCAAAGAATTCAGACTCGATCATTTGTCGCTGTCGACTGTCCTCCTGACAGGAAGATCGATGTTTTGTGCCTGCAGAGCAGTCCATGTTTCCGCCATACACACTGCCAACTTGTGAGCCTCCAGATGACCGACTATTCCGACCATCGGCAGAAGTGGATATCTTCTGGGAGCAGTTAGAGCGAAGCGATGATGAGCTGTTAAGACTACTGACACTGGCACTGTTTATTGCTCGATCACACTGCAGTGAAGCCTGCGCTGTTGACACTGAGTGACTCTCCACACTGCAGCTACCACCCGACGACCGACTCCTTACTGCCACTTCACTGGCTGCGTAGTTATCACAATATCCACGATCGTAGCTCGCCGTCTCAGCTGTATGGCGCCTCACAGAATCAGAGTGGCTGCCAACACTGCTCGACCTTCTGTTTACATTCTCATCAATGTCAACGTAACCTGTCGACATGCTATCTCCCACTTCCAGACTATTCTTTGAATAGCTTCTAGAGCCGGCATCTACCACTGTCCCACTGCTTTCATGCGAACAACTTTGCACCTGATTACTTGGCTCAGTTGTGAATAGCTGTGATTCTGATTGACTGACCGAACATGAGCTAACAGCAGATGCCACATGCGCCTTAGCAGTTGCATCGGTTGAAACAACACTTGTAGATGGCGTCATCGAAACTGGGGCAACTTGACTGACACTGCTACGTGATGACGATACTAATGTGACTTGTGGAGCCTGACTACTGATCACTGCTTCAGACTGACAGCTAAGTACCACTGATGTGCTGATGACATCTGATTCAGATGAAACTGTTGTTACACAGCCAGCCTTTGTTTCTATCAAGTTAACAGAGTTGTGCGCTTGTGAAGGTTCGTTGGTTTCATCATGTGCAAGATCCGTAAATGAAGGACTATTGAAATTTGTCGTACTTTCATCAGCAGCAGTCTGACTGTCCGTGAACAACAATTCGTTAACTGGTGAAGATTGTCTCTGCACAAGCTCTGCATTTTTTGATGATACTTTAGGCGATGGCATACTGATTATGTCTGAGGCACTGTCACCGACTTCCGGTTCAGTGCGACTGCGAACAGACTGAGCAGTCAGTTTTGCAGCACTGCGTGGTGTAGAACCATGCATCTTTGGCGGTACAACATGACGAGCCAACGTCGCTATATTGCTATGACGTGCAGTTACCGACTTGGACGACACTTCATCAGATGACCGTACATCGCTATTTTGAGTGGTAACTCCATCTCCTGGCTCTGCCATATCTGCAGTCGGCAAATGCCTCTGAGATACAGTTTGAGTGACATCTGCATCACCATCTTTCCCTAACTTCTTATGTCTACCATGGTTTTCTTTATTCTCGGACTGAACCTTCTTTGGTGGTGGAACTTCAACGTGACTCTCCACCGTAGGCTTGGACAACCGGGAAACTTTGTTATCAGGTCGCTTATCACCACCTGCAGCTGACTTGCCTGACTTAACAGCTGACAGCTTTGCTGTGCTGACTTGCTCCTGTGATGATTCATCTGTCTGCTTTTTTGCTATGTTTCGATAAGGAGAATAGCTACTAACAACATCCAGTGGTACAATGTCATCTGATGTAAAGTTGAACACATCCATTGGATCATTTTTTGGTGCCATAGCTGCACGCTGGCCATCAGTCCGATGCTTTGAATGTCGTTCCCTTTCTCCTTCAGAGACACCAGAAACATCTGCATGCGTCTTTTCCACATGGCCAGAATTGTGATTCGCATGTTTGAATGAATCACCTTTCTTCTTTCGCTTTGAAGGGATTTCTATTTCTCCATTGGAAACAGAAGGTGCTTTGTGTTTCCGGTGGTGGGATTTCTTGATCTTCTCCACCTGTGTCTCAACTGCCATGCTCTCCACAACATCCACAATGTTCAACAGCTCATTAGCATTAAAGGTCAGCGTGTCCGGCATGTTCGATGCATCAATTCCATTACAAGATGACTTGTGTGAATGTTTCTTTGACCTGTCTTTCTTCAGCTCCTTAATTGCTGTCTGTGTATCTTCTTCCAGAATGCTGGGTACCTCAACTGATTCAAACGTGCGCTCATTTAACTCGTCGGTGGACGCATCAAGCAACAAATTGTTTGCAGTTTTCTGTCGATCATCTGTTGCCATACAAAGACTCTGTTCCAGCAGATCGGCAGCTGATGTTGACTCGCTTAGCCTTGTGCTCTCAGGAAGAAAGTTGCTCAGAGCAAATCCTTTGTGCTTACCATCTGCGCTGACCACATCCACTTCTGTTGCCGACTTTTTCACATCAGTCTCATCAAAAGGCTCCAACCCCACTGCCTGTTCTGCAGGAGCTGCGACGGCCGATTCATGCGGCTTTTCTTTCAGCTTTTCTTTTGTCTTTCTGCTGCGCCTGTGACGTTTTTCAACCACAGCTTCACTCTGTGATTTGTTGACAGAAACAGCAGGATCAACCATTACTGCATCGTTTCCGGAAGATTTGACGTCAGTGACACACATAACATCATCAGTGTGATCCATGGACATATCTGTGCCAACAACACTCTGTGTTCTACCTTCATCTATGTGCTTATCATCTTTCACACTCTCTCCAAGCAATGGTGCCTTTTTGTTCTTGTGATCAGCACTTCGGTTCTTCTTCTCCATCGTCAACACTTTTCCAATTCTATCTATCAGTGAAGTGCCAGTGGCACATATATCGGCTGCACTTGTCTCATTCCCTTTACTGCTTTCAGTCACGGTGGTAGCGGCAGATTTCTCCAAGTTTCTAGCGGATTTGCGTGAACCCGTTGTGTTGGATGTCAATGCTGTGCTTGCCAGTGTCACGATGCTGCACGGCAGTGATGATGTTGCAGTAGCATTTGATGTGCTTGATGACAGGAGTGCCTCTTCTAGTCTTTCAAACAGATTTTTCGATGATGATGACAAAGGTTCAAGTTCACTCTGATCCGTGCTGGTTGGTGGTTCTTCAGTCACACTGGCCGATGGTTCACCATCCGGTTCTACATCCAGCTCCGTCTGCTCTTCATGAACAACGATGGCAGGAACAGGTGAAACTGGGTCCTCTTCTGTTAAATCAATCTCCACTACTTCTTCATCATCCGAGTCTTGTAACGGCAATTCTGGTTCAACTGGAAGTGCATCTACTGTAGGGCAACTTTTATCGGCCTCAACAAGATCATCGGTTGAGTTTTCGACATTTTGAGCCTTGTCAATTGTCTCGGCACTCTTCTCAACTGATGCCTCCTTTGCAATGGAGGTGGGTTGTCTAGGTGTCATTGGTTCTAAGCGGATCAGATCAGAGAAGTCGTTGATATCCGACTGTTCATCATCGCCCTCACCGCCTTCCAGCTGGTCCAAGATACTGTGTGCATCAGCAGGATCCGCAGCAAGCCCTTCTGCATGACCATCCGACATCGGCATCGACACCTTTGCTTTCTTCTTTGAGTGCGAACGAGGCTTGTTTGGCCGAACAGGCTGAGCTGGATGCTCCACAGTCCCACTGATGTCAATCTGCAGCTGGTTTTCTGACTGACTCAAACACAAGGCGCTGGGAGACAGGTGGTCACCAGCAGGGGGTGATAACATGAAGATCGACTCTGTTGCCTTAGCCAGAATATCGGTCGTTTTTGAGACATCAATGCTCCTCTGTGAGACCACATCAGGAGCCAGTGAGACAGCCAACGGAGTCATAGATGAGTTATTAGCAACAGCTGGCAACGGTGCCAAGCTGATGTTGGGACCAGCAATATTTGTGCCATTCGTGAGCATATACGTGGCTCCAGACACCATCGGCATTATGTTGGATGTGGGTGGGGCTAAAGATGGAAGACAAGCGGGTGTCAGAAAATTGAGAGCTGTCGTTGCAACTGAACAGGATGACATCGAGCCATCTGTCTTCCCAGCAGTGATAGTTGGTTTCGGCATTAGAGGACGTGGCACAGTGGACTTCTTTGTCTTGCTGCCAGTTTTCTGCTGCGTATCTGACTGCGGCATTGTCAGTATAATCGTACCTTCTGCAGTCATGGTAGCCATCACTGTATGTGGTAGGTTGGGCACTGATGCATGAGGTGCAGCTACTGGAGCACTGGACACAATGGTTGACTGTGACGAAGGTACATGGCCTTGAGCGGGAACAGCCTGAATAACAGAACCAGGTCCAACTTGGACCGGTTGAGAACCTGGAAATCCAGGCTGCTGACCACTTGGAACCTGAACCAACCCTCGGACCAGCCCAGCCCCCGGCACATTTCCAGCAGCAACCGTTACCACTGGAGCTGGCATGGGTGTCGTGGTGAAAGATGACATGCGAGGGGAAGCAGACGCCGGGGGCACAAAGTTCACCATGGGCTGACTTGGCGGTGTCGGGATAAGCAAGCCTCCTGTCACTGGGGTACACTGCTGGGGTGGAAACAACAGGTTGGGTTGAGTCACCACGGGAACTATCTGTCCATTGGGTAGAATCAGGGCTGAAGGATGCTGATTTGGTTGTGATGGCACTGTGTTTAACGTCATTGGCCCAGAGGGTGTGTTAACCATCACTGTTTGGTTAGGCCCAAGCGGAGGCATTGGAGGGGCAACTGCAGGCGGCTGCTGTGGAGGCTGTGTCGGAACCTGGTTGACAAAAATAGTTCCTGGACCAGACACTGCCATGTTTGGTGGCACAGCTGGACCAAGTGCATTAACGCCACAGTTTGCCGGTGGCAGAGGATGTGGCTGATTCTGGTTGACAAGCAGCAGCTGTCCATTGTGTAAAACAAGAGTGCCTTGCATTGATGAGCCTTGAACACTGCCGTCAGGCTGTAGTGGCGGCATCATTCCCATGGGAGCTCCTGCTTGCTGATGAGATGTGAAAGGCCGCTGGGCGGACATCTGAGGCTGTGCTGCAAACTGCGAAGCCTGCTGATGGACAACTCCTGAACTGATCACCGACGGCTGTGAAGTGGACACAAACAGTGACTGCTCGGTCATTAAAGCCTGACCGTCCGCTACAGTCGGTGCTGCATTGGTCTTCAAAGTTTCATCGACCTCATCACTAGCTGGTGAAACGGGCTCAATGCCATCAAAGCAAGATGCAGTTGTTTCAGCCCTCTGTGCAGCATCATGTCCACTGTCACACTCGGGACTCTCAGTCTTGGATGAGGATGCTAAATCCACCGGTGCTGAAGCCAACTCTGTGACACTGCTGTCTGCTGGTTCCACAAAGACCGAGCCAGTTGCATCAGCCACTGATACATTTGGACATTCTGATTGTTCTTCAGTAGAACTGCTGACGGCTGGTGTATCAGTGTCTGTCTCACTTGTAATCCCAGCACTGGACTGAGTGGCTGTCACCACTGATGACCTCAGACTCGGACTTTCATCAGCAGTGGAGACAGACGGAGGCTGCTGTAATGGCAGGTTTGACGTGTTTGTTGGTGCCTGGGGCAGAAATACAATCTGACCGTTTTGATTAATGAATGGCATGCTGGCAGGAGCGCCAGTGTTTGGATGCACGAGTCCCGGTGGCACGATGCATGGCAAAAGTCCATTCGGCTGCTGTTCGCTTGGTGGATGAACCTGCTGTGCAGACGATGACGTGGCATTAAGCTCAGCAGCACTCAGTAGTTCAGTGAACATACAGCCAGGGTCGGTGCCGGCATCGTCTGACTGCGAGCCAGTGTACTGGTCGTAGTGCTGACTGGTGACTGTGTCCGACTGACTGACTGGCTCCAGCGCGCTGGCATCACCAGTGCTGAACATGTCGGCATGTGTACGTAGACGCCATGTCACCACCAGCTCCGCAGGGTCAATGTGTGGCGGGATTCCTGCAACAATTATCCACCCACTGCACACATCTTCAGTAGGATAATTGTTAACAGATTTGAAGCTGTGCATAGCTATTAATAGTTATGAGGAGCATTCAGAAAATTTTGCAAGTTTCTTCATTAGAATAATATACAGACATTTATTAACCCATGAACATGTGATGGGATATTATTTGCATGTTTAAGTTGTCTGTTTTTAACATTTTTAATCTGTTGTAAACACTAGTTTTCTTTAAGAGGCATGTCAGTGCCTGTCTGCAACCATTTTCATGCTAGACAATAGCGGATAAATAACCACTTCTTAGAAGGGTACCCCTATTTGACATCCGCGTGCGTAGGCCTCTTTGAATTTAGACGGTCCGGACTTGGAGTGCTAAAATCTACATTCAATGCTGAAAATTTCATATGCAAATAGTCTTGATCTATCTCCAGCCATTTCAGCACAATTCATTCTTGAAATGTGTGTCGCAGCCCAAAATCACGAAAAATTCAGTAGAATCCCCTATTTTGGGGGTTTCAGGTCATTCAAGGTCATCGATGTTGACATTTCTAAGAAGCTCGTTGCCAGTGCTTGTTACGATGAGCAGCATATCTGTGCCTATCTGCATTTTCACGTTAGACGAGGCAATAGCGGTAGAATAACGTCTTTTTAGGAGGGGTGCCCCTCTTTCATCCCCTTTCACCCAGTGGTATGAAATTTTGACACAAAATACTAGAGACACTAGGCTATTATTTGGTAAAAACCTGAAGTCTCTGTCTCAAGTGGTCTTGAAATGGTACTGGGTCATGATGGACAGATGGACGGATGGACAGAATTACCAAAGCAAATATGCGCTGTAGCTAGCTAGTTAGCTCTATGGCTTAAAAATTAATGTATTATAACTTCAAAAACACCTGACATCTAATAACGTCTTACACAATGATGAAAGCCTCATTTCAAAGCACGGACAGCAACTTTTGACAAAATTTCTCAGAAACACAGTGTTGCATGCTGTTCACAGTTTGTTTATAAGTTATATCCTAACGTTTATTAGCTACCAAGCGGTGTTTTCACACAAATAACACACAAACCAGCATTGTCGATAATGTTCCGGAAACGCATGTTTTCACTCTTCAACTGTTCACTTTCTCTTTTCAACCGTGAGATTTCTTCAACTGTGACATCAACACAAGCCATAATAAACTGAGAAATAACAAGCATAGTCTAAAAATCACAAAACCAACTATATACCAAACATCTAGCAGAAAATCAAAGTTAGTCAAAGATTTTATGACAACTGCAATGGAAAAAACTGCTGTACTGTATCATCAATATTTTATTATTTTTCTAGCAAGATCACTGGGCAGAAATCTTTAATGCTATCACAATGTTAGGGACTGATGATATAAAATTCTAGCACCTGAACTACTACTCATGTACCGTACTTGAAAAGCGCTTCAATCCATTATGGGCTGTGGTATAGAACTAAGTGCACAGTATTCTTGGTGAGCAATGTTCCTATTGTTCCACAAGCAGAGAAAGGTATATATGCATTAGCGCATGTTTATATTGCTTGTTGCAAGTCAGTGGGAAAAGCTCAGTCAAGGCTCAGTCAGCCTATCCTGACACACAACTGAAAATAAACAACCAACTAAAACATATTCAAGAAATCTGAGCTAATGCTAATGAGATGCGCGAGAGCCTATAGCAGTTCATGTTCGAAAGTTGTCTTGGTCTAGGCACCTACGTCCATCCATTTCGTCGTAATTCACTCTTCTGCAGCCGAAAATCGCAAAAAAAATCACCAGAAGCCCCTGTTTTTGGAATTCAAGGTCATTATGTTAACAGTACTAACAAGTAATTTCAGCAAAGATCACGTGACATGTGATAGCAGAGGTCCTGCCACTTTGGCAATCAGTGTAGACCTACAGCATTAAGATATTAATGCATCTTGAAAAAGTACTTAAATTGAGGCCTCCATACGGAAGACTCCTTAAATTTAAGGGACTGAAAATTAGATTCTTAAAAATGTACGTTCTATGCTGAAATGTCATACGCAGATTGTCCAGGTCCATATCTCTATCCATTTCAGTGTAATTCACTCTTAAAATGTGTGACGCAGCCAGAAATCGCAAAAGAATTCACCAAAAACTCCTAATTTGGGGATTCAAGGTCATTCAAGGTCATCGACGTTGACACCAATAAAAAGCTTGTCACCAGTGCTTGTTATTGTAAACAGAATGTCTGTACGTATCTGACCAATTTCACACTATATACGAGATAATTGCAGTAAAATAACCACTTTTTAGGGAAAGAGCCATCTTTCATGCTTGCCTGCACTGGCCTCCTTGAACCTAAGGGGTCGATACCTGGACCGCTGAAATATATGTTTAGTGCTGAAAATTTCATATGCAGGTTGTCTTGGTCTATCTCCAGCCATTTTTTCGCAATTCAGTGTTAAAATGTGCACTGTAGAGCTGTTGAAACGTTAATATTTTTAATGCATTAATTAACGCGTTACCAACGCATCCAGGCCTGTCAAGAAAGAGTAGGGGGGTAAGTTACTTTGGGTCCAGCGACATTTGGGCGGCACTGCCTGTAGAATATAGAAGATTAAAAACACATTTTAAACGTATAATCAACAATAACTGCCATTATAGCTAGCTATAGCGCATATTAGCTATGGTAATTCTGTCTGTCCATCTGTCACGACCCAGTACCAATCCAAGAGCTGGTGAGATAGACTTTGGGTTTTTACCATATGATAACCCAGAGTCTCTAGTATTTCGTGACAAAACTTCATGTCGCTGTGTATGGGGACTCCCCTCAAAAGAGGGGAGAAAGAGGAGCACCCGCTCGAAAAAAATGTTATTTTACCACTATTGGCTTGTCCAGCGTGAAAATGGCTGTAGATAGGCACAAACATGCAGCTTATCATAACAAGTACTGGCGACAAGATTTTTAGGAGTGTCAACATCGATGTCCCGCAGTTACTGTTAACCGACAACAAGAAATTTTACAACACTGGCTAAACAATAATGCACTTTGAATGAGTAGCATAAAAAAATCAATCAAACAACTATCAATTGCATGAATGAAATAACAACTGTATCACCAACCATCTACGTCAGAGTTTGGTTGAACGTCACCAATCCCATCTCCACCGAGAAGCTTGTTCTGATACATCAGACTTCTGATGAAGTCCAGAGCCTGCTGCAGCGTGTCATGCATCGGCTGTTAACACACACAGCAATGATTTGACGTCAACAGCAAGGCTACTACTTTCTACTGATCTCAGTTTCAATCTACGTTTCTACAAAGTTTAAAACTACCGGGACTGATGGAATTCCAGTTAAATACAGAAAAAGTTTCTACCACAAACACTAGCGTAATAAACTGCAGTGATAAATGCATGTTGGATTTCAGCTTCACTCAGAATATTATAGCGCATTATCACTGTACTTCTTTAAGGTATGCACTATGCAGAACTGTGGTACTGGTAGTGGTGTTAAGTGTAGTAGCACTAGTGATGGCATGTTATCAAATAATAAACATTTATAATAGACTATTGCTGTTACAGCATACTAGGAAAATTAAAATACTGTCACATAATGCATATTCGGAACTCATATAAAAAATAAACCACAACAATATTACACAAACTTCTTCAGACTTTACAGTTACACCCGTCACAAAGTGTCTTGTAACTTATAAATAAATGTGGTTAATGCCAGTCAACAATCCATAATGACCATTTTCTTGTCGGAGCCACACTTCGGCAGCAAGCTGCGTATCTCATCAAGGTCGACCTTGATACGATCTTTCCTCTCGCGATCACGACTACTGCGAGAACGTTTCATCAGAGCTGACCTACACAATCACACAGTCACAGAGATTAATAGCACTCCAATTACAACCTATTACCATGACGTTAAATTACATTGAAACTAGAAATAAGGGGCAGAACCCAATGTGAGGCCACCCGGCGCCATAAGTCCGATGTGTGAAAAAGTTTAGGAGGTTGAAATTTCCCTCGTAACAAAGTCACGTGGCCCGAACGGCGAACTCAAATACGTTAGCATACACAAAATGTGCATTGTCAGCTTAGGGTGGGTCAACATCTGCATGCTAGACATTTTATTTACTGCCATGTATATGTATACATCGGCCATTGCATAACGTGCTGCGTGGCGCCGCCGTGCGAATGCAATAGCAGTAGAATAATGTCTTTTAGGAGGGGTGCTCCTCTTTTGCCCCCTCGTTTGGGGGGACTCCCTTTACCCAGCGGCATAACATTTTGTCACGAAATACTAGAGACTCTAAGCTATCATGTGGTGAAAACCTGAAGTCTATCTCGCCTGGTCTTGAAACGGTACTGGGTTGTGACAGATGAACAGACAGAATTACCATAGCTAATACGCGCTATAGCTAGCTATGCTAGCTCTCGCGCGTAAAAAACAAAGCCAAAGTCTCCAGAAACTATCTATCTGCTACAGCAAGGCACTCTTCTAGTACTTAGTAAGGTTTACAGTTCTGACACATTCTAGTTAATGCTACTTCACCATCTTCAAAAGAACTCCATCATCTCTATTCCAATGAGGCATCAGCCAAATGCACTGGTACTTACATACTTATTAGGTGGCGCCACCATTCTATCAGTTAGCAACAGTGCCTGGATACATCAGTTCAAATCAGAATAAACAGCTGCAACTACTAGCTACTAGTAATTGCAATCCTGAGATTGAATTTTCAATCCTGGTATCCAAGATTTAAAATTGTGTAATCCCGGGATCCTGTTTCGGGAATAGGCTTACACATTGGTCGTTACACTGGTAGCATATCCCAAATGACTTATTTCATGCATAGGCCCCTATGCCTATATGTGAACTGCAAAGAGTGACCGTGACTGTCAAAAAGAAGTAGGACTCAACATGCATGGAATATTTTATTCACTAGATGGCTATGATTGTTATTTGTATCTACATAACATCAAAAAATACCATTTTAACAAATTTTTGTAATCCTGACATCCCGGAATTGGGATGCATGCCTCCAATCCTAAGATTTGAGATTGGTGATAATGGTCAAGATTTGGAATTCCCATACTGCAGTCTTCACTAGCTACAATTACTAGCTGCAAAAAAATGAATGAACTGGGTCAAATAATTCTGACTGGTGCACAGATGGCACAGATGTGTTAAAGCCTCTCAAACTGTACCCACCCATCAACGTGCACTGAATCATCTGCCGACAATGCCATCTTGTCTATCGTCATGTTGTAAGCCTCGTAGTCATCAACATCAGTAACAACTGCTGTAACACTGCTGATGCCATTCTCAGCTGCTGCAAGCTCGTCTGCAACCAACAAAATACCAAGTGCTAATACCACATCACAAGTATCTTATAGCAATACAATACACATCTTAACCACTTTATGACAGATTATTGTATGTTAAAAGTCTGCAGTTCACAAAAGTGGACATCAGTCATTTGCCCATAAACATAAGACTAGCACTAGACCTGGCAATCACTCGCTCAAACTTTTCCAGCTTGACTCGAAAAGTATTCCGACTCGCTAACCAGCTTGCACCACAAAATATGGCTCACATCTACAAACGTAGCCAGTGTATCTAATAAAATATAAGGTGCGTCCGGCAACTTAGCGGCTATGAGATTTCGGCTGTGATATGCTGTCAGCCGCTACGATTTTTCGTCAGACAACAATCTACGTTAGCGGGCTTTTAGCGGCTAGCGCAGACGAACTTGATGTCATATTTGTCCACTAAAGACAGCTGTTGCTGCTTGTAGTAAGCGAGTTTCGAATAAAAATTTTAGTAATTAAGAATACAATTTTCCATTGATGTTATTTTATACTGTACGGCGACACATTAAGATCAGTGATTTTTCAACTTTCATCCAAACATTTATACGTTCAGAAGCCCGGATGCTGGCCTAAACTGTAACGTAGCGTAAGGCTCGAAGCGGCTTGCAGCAGCCGAGTGTCCGGTAGCATAGCAGTTGCGAGCCGCTAAGTTACGGGAGGTGCAGGCCTATAGTTTAGCTCAGCTCAAACTTTGCAGCCCAGCTTTTGTGGCTTTGGCTCTAGTTGCCAGGTCTAGATAACACTCTCTGTGAATCTACGCAAAGACAAGAAAATTATTAGACAAATCACGTCAGATGTCACAAAGGTTACAATAAATTAAACAATCAAGATCAATGATCATTTATGTGTGACTACGCACCATGTTGTTGCACGATTATTCAATGCAGGCTATGGGTAATAAGCGAATGTGTGCGGGTAAAAAAACGGATAAAATCTGCGGATGAGTGGGTAAAAGATGGATGTGCGAATAACAGTTGTTACGTACATTACCAGTCATGAAAGTTGTTGAGTTTTTCAATCATTCGCTCTGTAATTAACTGCTCAGCGGACACTCCATTGGTGGCAGTCATTTGAAGTCTGCCGCTGTGAATTTCTTCACAGTTTACACTCCACAGAGGCCTAGACAATAGCCCAATTCCTGATCGCTAATTTGTCTAGGCATTTACTCAGAAAACAACATTTGGTCTGCTTTGTCACTTGACGACGACAACGTGCAATAATGCATGATGAAGTGCGACGTCGACGTATATCGCGCAGAGACGATATACGACGATGATGCGGGACGACGACGGGTACGACGATGCACGACAATGCACGTCGACGATGTAAGGTGCATTCTCACTGCGTGCGTTTTAACGCACATGGACGATCTCAAATGTATCCTCTATTCTAGGGTGAGGTAGTGCTTGGATTAGGGCTTCATTGAACAGTCAATTGAGATTGTTCACTCGCGTTAACACGTGCAGTGAGAACGCACCTGTAGGCCTACAGTGACGTCACGCGATGACAAACGACAACGAATAACGAGAACAATGACCACTAAGTGCAGCAAAAAGTAACTATTGTAAAGCCAGATTTGCGAACTTTCTTATTTTGCCAACCTACGATTTTAAATTGGAACGATATGCAAAGTACAGTAAATTTTATAACGTGCCAGTCATAAAGCATAGCGCTCAAATGTCAGGCGTGCAAAGGTCCCAAGTTAATGCACGGTTATACACCGCTTATTAGTCCAGAGGCGTGGCTAAGTACGATGGGTATCGGATGTCCTCCACATCGACATCCGTCTTTTACCCGTTGCCATATCCGCAGATCTGCCTTTTACCATCCTCCTTCAATTCGACGTCAGTCACCAAGTTTGAAGCTACAATTTCAGTTTACTTAATCAATCACAGTGTTCAGTGTGATAATTAACACAGCGCAGTGACATATGCACTAAAAACGTTCTTTTAAAGGATCGGCAGTCTTTTTGAACCAAACAAATCAAACCAATGTAGAAACGTAAACACAAGAGTAGTGGGTCACGAGAGAAGACGCACCACTGCGTGTGACAGAGACGTCATAATCGTCGCCACTAACGTGTCTCGACTCCGGCTTCATTTTGCTTAATTCAGCGGCTAATCAATCATAATTATTAAATTAGCTAAACTTTTCGCGCAAAACCATAATCCACCATTTTACACTCACTCAGCCCTTCGCCATATTGGGGCGGGCGGGCACTGGCAGCGTTGATTTATGAATATTCATCTAGGTCAGTGCCCGAGCCTCGCTTTCGACACTGCTTTCTTTTGTCGGACATCGCCAGCAGGTCGCTCTTGTCACAGTCCTCACTCCTCAGTCTTCACTCCCCAGTCGCCTCTCCCTCCATCTCTCATTCTCTCTCTCTGTCTGTCCGTTTTCACAGCCTTCCGGAAGCCACGCATTAGCCTGGAGCTGAGTCAGATCGATATCTCTTTGTTACTGCGATTGAGATTTTGTTATTTTTATTCGTGCATTTTGAACTTCGGTAATTTACCGATAGCAAAAAGTGATATGGACAATGGTACTCTCCGTGACTCCAGTGGTGCTGGGCAAGTGCTACAAATCGCGCAGTGGCTGTTACTGTTATCGTCCAAAGTACAAGTGAGCGTCAAAAATTAACAGTTACTGACCCAGCTCTACACGACTTCCACCCACCGCACCTTTATTGTGTGACCACATTAACTAGCAAAACAAACACTGTCAAAGCTACAGTGGTCTCAGAGAACAGGCAACACATAAAGATATCAATTTCGTAGCATAAAATAGTTGAGCTTACTTACTTATATTAGGGATGTTCTCGAAAAAATTTCGGTTAACCGGTTTTCTATTAACCGAACCGAAACCGAAAATGGCGGCCAAGATGGCGTTATGCAAAATGCAGTACTTAATGCACATCGCGGTTCGCCAATATCGTATCGTAAAAATTATTCTTTTATCGCACAGTGTTACCTATTGGCTAGTGGCTACGCCGATCATGACATTGCTGCCAGACTGGGTTAACCCGTCGTTTTTAATTTTTGACATTTGCAGCTCGGGGGGCGAATACCCCGGCCAGCTACGCCGCTAAATTGCAGATCGGCCATTTTCGGTTAACCGGTTTTGAAATTAACCGAAAAGCGCATCCCTAACTAATATTCGCAGTAGTGCCTTGTGACGTCATTGTTATGTCATATTGTGTTTATTTACTTTGTTTACCAGTAATAATTTTTAGAATAAATCGTTTGATATAGGCAGAATAACAAAGGACATGATCGCTGTTTGATCATGGGCTTACGAACTGAGAACTGTTTTCGCTAGGTAATGTGGTCACACAATAATGGTGCGGTGAGTGGAAGAACTTCACGTTTACGCGCCATAAATTTCTGCTTGTAACAGTGAAAGAATGGTTAAAATCGGTGCTGAATTACCGAAGTTATCCCAAAAATAAAACTGGGTATCCGTTTTTTGGACCACCTTGTACGCTGATGACGCTACAGTCAGCTATAGGAACTTTGCATTCAAAATTGCGGCCAAACCGCTGCAGACAAAAAGCCATGGTTATTGACACCATTTCTAGGAACTCGATCGTCATCGCCTTATTAACGGTACCATCGCGACCCCCGAGTCCCGACGTACCCTTTAGCCACAATACCGCACGATTGGCATAGCAGAATGTGTATATAACGGCCGGGTTGTCCAAAGTCGATGATTTTCGTGTCATCAGAAAAAAGCATATGCGACTTTCTATTAGGGTTTCACCGTTTTGAGATACGGCGACTTATATCGGTTGAAAAACGCACATTTTACTCCACCCCATCTTTTTCAAATTTAACCCCAACTCTAGATAGCTGAAATTTTGTGCATGCGCCAATACACCTTTCGGTTCTTACGTTATGTTATAGAACATCGACTGCACTGCCGACGCAAAACAACTTCCGGTTGCCATTGATGTTGTTAATTTTTCGCAAATAGGCTAAGTTTGTGTAAATTGTATTCCTTATACACGGTTCTGAGTTACAGTATTAGGTATTAAGTGTGATTATGATTGAACTATATAGTAGTGTAATGCTGGTTTTATCGTGTTTATGCGTGAATAATCCGAGGAGTCGAAAGCGATAGGGGTGAACTACTGGAGAGTTCGCTTTATAGCTCTGTGCAATCTCCATGGTTCCTACGGTCAGGGGAAGTCAGAGAAAGTCAGGGAATGTAGAAGTACCAGGGTGCAAAAGTTAAAGATGCAGAAAAAATTTTGATCGTAGGCAATCGACGGCCGCGATCACTGCCGACGTTCGTCTATGATGGGGCAAATTCGACCGAACGCTTAAATTCGGGGTTATCGTTTACAGTTAGGATTAAGGTTGGATGTTTGGATTGGACTAGGTTTAGTGTTCGGGATAGAAACGAAAATAGTGCAATTATTACTTTGTTCTTTGTTTGGACATAAACAAATGGTTTACAAATTAATCTGCGATAAGGAACATATGTATAGCCAAGTTAAAAATAACAATAAAACAAATGAAACATCCTATAACAGAACAAGTGTGTATGGAAGGTCCACAGTGTTCAAATTGGTGATGACAACCCGTTCCCAATGGCAGTCAGAGAAAAGTTGTGTTTGTACACTTTTGGGCAAAGCTCCGAACGACGTTCCCATATTCTAGTAACTGTTGCACAATGCACACAATGACAACACACCAATTCCGTGTGACTTCATATGAAAGCAAATTAAAAGTAAATGTATAGGTGTACTATGTAGGGTTAAGGTTATAGTTTATCTTAGCTAATTTTTGCCCTATCTGTACAATTTGGGATCATCTACTGTTCAAGGTTTTGCCCACTTCTGACTCGAGGCACTTTTGTTCATCACTGTAGATGAAAATTTTAAAAGTGACATATAGTCTTGTAAAGCATCTTGAGTTTGTATTGTTAAGTGTGATTTATCAGTCACAGTAGTGGTATATAATAAGTGAGTAACTGTTGCAGTTACGCATGTTTACAAACTAGCTGCTCAAATAAATGGTGAACAGGCTTAGTTGCAGAATAACAAAATGATAGTGCTCTGCTGCTAGCAGTTTACATTGCAAGAGAAAGCTGGTGTGTGGCTTAGCTTGCAGTCATGTCATGTCAGTGGTCAGTGGCACTAGGAAACTTAGAAATATTGAAACACTGGTCATTTGTGCACCGTGGCAATAGTTTTAGCACCTATTATTTGAATCCTCTTTTGTGATATGGCATATTACAGATGCTGACTACAGACTTACTTACTTTGAGCATGAGGAGCAGGCATTGAATACTAATTAGCGATTGACCGATCGTAGTTTACTTCTCATGTTTTATCAAACTGTCATCAGAAGACCTTATTGTGATCTGAGTTTGTGGTCGTTGTAGATATTGGAAATGAGTCGACAGCCACCAACACCAATGATACGAGCAACATCAGGTAATGAAAAAGTTTTAAAGTATTTGGTTTTTGTTTAATCATGATTGAATTCTCTGTAATCCTTCTAGGCCAATTTTTAATGCAGAAGCTTTGAAGATTGTTTTAGAATGTTAGCTCATCAGTATGTTTTTATTGGTCAAATTCTTATATAGATGATCATCCCAGCACTCATAAGTTCTCAGCAACTGGCTTACTGTAAGTCTAGGTATAGCAGTATCTGTGTCACCATTTTACTGTGCATGATACAAAAGTATTGGCATAATTAAAATGATGTCCAAGAATGAAGCTGCTACAGCAATGCTTATCATTTTGACACGACTGAATGTATGCTGACTTGAGTAGTAGAGTACTGATGCTGTGAATATGTTGCTGGTGACAGCGACGTCGAATGGTATCTCGGGTTCGTCGTCGGATTTGGCTTCACTGTTCGAGTGTCCTGTCTGCTTTGACTATGCATTACCGCCAATCATGCAGTGCCAGAGTGGCCACATCGTGTGCTCTCACTGCCGACCGAAGCTGCAGTTCTGCCCCACCTGCAGAGGAACGCTCGGTAAGCACTATGGTGTTGTTCCATCTTGCTATTTGGCAGTTGGGGTCAGTCTTGTGCATGAGCTTAAAATTATTTGCCTTTTTTTCAAAATCAGTGCCTTTTGTTAATGTCGTGCACATTTGCAGTGTGCTGACAAGATAGCTCTTGTGTTTGGTTGAAAAACTGAAAGCATTTATTTACTGATCTTATCACAATGAATGATTGTTTATAATGGATTCTTTAATTCTCATAACCAGGCAATGCTGACATTGAAGTCATCAGCTGTTGTAGACTTAAGCTGATTCTAGCAGGTATTGCTAGCTTTTGAATTTATTATTTAGAACTACATTATTACCGGTGCAAATTCGAGCATGACTATTCAGTGACTTGAAAGTAGTTTGGATAATCTGGATGACTTTAATGACCACTTATCAAGTAGAAAATTAAGAAGGGAATTAATTATAAAATGATTTATACATTGTATCAGATTCTTATGTGATAATATGAATATGACTTTGGCTGACTTTTGGAGAAAATATAGCTACGTATGTCTTGTTGTCTAGCGTAATAAAAATTGGTGCACATTTTGTCTTCATTGGCCATCAGCAACTATTACTATGGTTATTATTGATTGCAGGAAACATCAGAAACTTGGCAATGGAGAAGGTGGCGGGGTCAGTGTTGTTCCCATGTCGTTACGTCAGCAATGGCTGTAATGCAACAATGCCTCACACAGATAAGTCAAGTCATGAAGACGGCTGCGAGTTTAGGTCTGATGTATTCCAGTCACTCACTTGTATGCTTGTTACTTTTGTATCTGAACTAGATCTTATCAACAGCATTGTTCTCAGTGTTGTTTTGCAACAGTTAGTTTTTAGTTAATAGCCACACATCATGAATATGCATGATGTGCATGGCCCACAGTTTTCTTTGGGTCACGGAATTTTGAGCCGCACTACGGAATTTGCTCTTTTCTGCAGAATTTTGATATTTCCACGGAATTTTGCAAAAATTGAGAAATGACCGATGATTAGAACGATCATCAGCTTGATGACGTTATTAAGTAGACTAAGTATATCGCGGAAAAATCAAACTGAACTGCCTTGATCTGTCGGCCTTACTAATAAGTAATAACCAATCGCAATACGCCACAATCGTAACTAAACACAAGGCGACTTGACAGACTGCACTGTTAAAATGGAAAAAAAGATTGATAATTTTCTTCACTCGCAGTCCAGCATAAATGAGCAAAACACCAGCCTTCAATAACTAAAGTTTTTTTAAAACATGTTAGAGCTCAGTTTAGTCACAAATGTAAGGTTGCATTAAGCCAAGGAATTAGGACGATTTTGCCATGTTGAGCTATGGAATTTTGCGAACTGGCATGCAGAATCTGGCAAAAATTTTCCACAAAATAAACTGAGTCCTACCGATGTGTGTCAGGTGCTTCTGTCAGATAGTACTAGCCAAACTGGGCCTGGAAATTGACTCACTAGACTTAACAGGGCAAAAGTACAGTATTAGATATTAAATTTGATTGACTGAGCACTGACTGGCAAGGTTCAAATTGATCCAGAGTGAAACTCAGAAGTTTAAAATTATCAAATACCGTACTCGTATTTGCCCAAGAGCTACATTTTATTTGAATAGGTTATCAATGGACCAGTTTCCTATTGTATCACTTTATTCTAGAAATCAAAGTTCAGGTACCAGAACTCTTGATTTTTGAAAAGGGTAAATATTAATAGAAATCCAGCTGAAACAGCAAGGATCGGCCGAGATGTGAAGAGGCCAATTCAGGCTTGTCCACATGTCTGACAATGATGGTGAAATTAATTATGTACAGTTTCAAATGTCTTTAGAAATATTACATTTCCTATCTCACTGGCATTTAGAGTTCCATAAATAAATACTTAGTAGGTGTGGTTAATTGGCTAACTACTTTTATCTGCCGATGTAAGCTGTGTCGGGTACTCTTACTAAGAGAGTCTTAACAGTTTGTCTCTGGAATTGTGATAATGTGTGAGGCTTTTGCATGTGTGTAGACCCTACAGTTGTCCATGCCCTGGAGCATCATGCAAATGGCAGGGAACATTGGAACAGGTCATGCCACATCTCACCCAGCAACACAAAAGCATAACTACACTCCAGGGTCAGCTGCTTTTTAACCTTTTACTTATTACAATTTCACTTGCATCCACTGAGAAAAATATTTGCTAAATGTTGTAAAATAATTCCTCAGTGGTGCTGAGGTTGTCTGGTCAGATTGAAGTAATTGGGTGGGTGAATGAGAGGCTGTGTATTTTGAGTAAGACTTTCTTTTGTCAAATGAGTAATTTAGGCTTAGGTACAAGACTCAGCACCTGGTCATATTCGGTTATGCGACCGAAATTCTACTGAGGATATCGGAGACATATTAGCCATATTTGGCTGTTTGTGTATGCCATAGTATTATAGTCAGTTAAAAACTTTCAAAGCCCCTTAGTTATACACAACATTTTCAGCTTTGTCTTGGAGATTGGAGCTAGATTTTATCATTTAAATCTGTGTAGTCTCCAGTGCTTTCATGCCATTGGTTTATCAACCAGCCTATAAAAAGATGCTGCCAACACCTAGAAGTTCACTTTTGGTGGTGGCGATTATCTGTGTAGCATATAACTGTATGAATTTGGTTAGTTAAACGGAAGATGAGAATAGTTGTATAAGTGATATGTAGCTAATTATAGTGGCTAATCCAGTTGGTGTGTGTTGGTGTGCGTATGCAGGTGAAGATATTGTTTTCCTCGCCACTGACATCAACCTGGCCGGTGCAGTTGACTGGGTCATGATGCAGACGTGCTTCGGTCACCACTTCATGCTTGTGCTTGAAAAGCAGGAGAAGTCCGATGGTGCACAGATGTTTTACACTATTGTTCAGCTGATCGGTACACGCAAGCAGGCAGAGAATTTTGTCTACCGGTAATATTGCATTGTCTATTATTGTGCAGTGTGCTATATACAGTTTTTCATAAAAGGCTCCCTTTTTGTTTCTTTTATAACTCAGTCGAATGGTGATCAATTTACATGAAATTTTTACCAGATGTAGCTGAAAAAATACAAATTCAAATTATTTCAACAAAATATGGCTTTTAGTTAAATATTCTTTGCTGGTCGTAATGTAATGCTGATGTCATGATGTGTAATGAGTACAAACTTCCTTGTCTCAACTGATTCTGTCATCAGCTACCCTGCTTCGATGGTGAACTCTGTCTGGTTTACTGATGAAAAATGTTCATCATGCCAGCACTTAGCAACATGGAGGCATAAAGTCAGGTGTCTCGCAATCCAAAAACTCATCCATCTCGTAAGCGGAGTGTGCTGGTGCACTGTCTTGCTGAAAGGTAAAAGTTAATCTATCTCCACAAGTGTGTGAAAGTGATCGTTTTGTGCATTTTTGTGGCTACAATGTTGAAACTTCAACAGTTTGTCATCAATAAACCACATAAAGTTCGCCATCGACGTAGGGCAGCTGTTCAGCAAGTCTGTCAGCATCGGCTGCAACAAGCCAGTTTGTACTCGCAGCACACTATGACATCAGCATTACGTCATGACTAGCAAAGGATATTTAAACATCAACCATATTTTGTCCAAATATTTCAAATTAGTATTTCTTCAGCTACATCTGGTAAAAATTTCGTGTAAATTGATCATCATTTGACTGAATTATGAAAGAAAAAAAAGGGTGCCTTTTTATGAAACACTGTGTATTTTCCATGCCTTGTAATTTGAATAATACTGCACAGGGCTGAAAGCTGTCTTTCTCCCTCTGCGTGTGCTGCTACTGATTATTTGTTTCCATTATTTGTCAGAATGTATTGCAGTGAAATGTGTAACATTGGAATGCTCTCATGTGTTTTGTATAAGTTGCTGCAATTCTGTTGCATGTGCATGCATTGCTGTGCTATTCTTCAGTGCTTTAATGCTGTTTTATGGTTGACATTAAGGGTACCTGGACTGTAGCCCCACTGCAACCATCCTGACAGTTTATAAAGTTCTGTGTAAGCTGTGTCATTTAAATAGAAACCAAAAGTAGTGGTAGGCCTACATATTGCGTTAAGTGAAACTTCAAACTCGTCTTTATTATGATGTTGTTGAAAGGATGTCTATAGGCCTAGGTTTAAATAGTAGTTCGTCTCAGAATCACAGTGTTAACTGACACTCAGTGCAGGTGAATGCGTCTCACTAACCCCAGCCAGACGTGCCAGTACTCTATAACCTGTTCCAGAAGAATGGAAGGCTGAGTTGACCTTGGTGATTGGTTATCTACCATGACGTTTACCTGACCACAGTCCGTCGGTCACTCATGCTAGTAGTAACCACTTGAACCCACAGCCTCCTGTTTGTGCGTCCAGCATCCTAACCATGACCCACCTGTTGTGTCTGTTGTGTTTTTGATGTGACCCGACATTGACGTTGCACTGATGTTTGCAGACTTGAGCTGAATGGAGTGAAGCGTCGTCTGACGTGGGAAGCGACGCCACGCAGTGTGCATGACGGTGTCGCATCGGCCGTCGCGTCCAGCGACTGCCTCGTCTTCGACGCCAACGTCGCTCGACTTTTTGCCGACCAGTCCGGTAACTTGAGTATCAATGTCACGGTGACCATATGTTGAGTGGGTGTTGAACTGCACACAACAACTGTGTTGCACTGTGCAACTTTCATTGCTGTAGTGACTACAGAGTACCTGTACCGTACTCCATTCGATGATTTTACATATATGAGAATTCGCTGCCGGGAAACTCCCAGTCTTAGTTTCATTTTGCGTTTTACTGTATTCCTGCCTGTGATTGTTTCAGCTTTTACGACATGTAGACTGGGTCTTCCTTATTTCTGACTCTCTGGATCTGGCTGCATATGTAAATTGTGTAAGATTATGAGCTAATTATTTTCTTTACATTATATTTTAACAACATCTACTCGCGTAAATAACTGTATGAAACGCAAGCATAATTATTATTGCTGAGCATTTCCATGTTAACTGCAGCTGTATACAGTTGCCTAAGGCATATGTCATATATGTATTAGAAGTTATTCAAAGTTGACATGTAAAAAAACAGGACTAGTACAATACAAATTTTGTTTTTATTGCCAGGGTTGTGATAGGTGGTCTTAGGTAAGTTTGGCATATTGAGTTTGATTCCTGGCAAGTTTTGCATTAGGATTTATTTCAACAAACGCCACATAAACTATAGAAGAGGATACTTATGTATAATTTATACAAATTTGATAAAATTCATGATGTTCTGAGATGGTAACTGTTGGTAACCAAGAGATTCATAATTTCGTATTAAGACTGTTGAACCATGTAGGTGGTTTGTGACAGTATGTACTTAGAATTCTTTGTCAAGATTATCTTCTTTGTGCAGTATACTGTTCGTTATGTTGTCATTAGTTGTCATTGTGTATTCCAGTTCTTTGCCTCATTATACCATGCTATTGACATCCAACCATGAGATAATTTTTCAGGCTTTTTGCAAACAACCTCACATCTTCTGTAAGTGATAGCGATGGCCATTGAAGAAGTGAAGTCTGCTGTTGGATTTTGCTATTTTGTCCTTATAGCTTTTATAAACTGCACTGCCGAAATAGCATAGCTTTGGTATTTCTGTCTTTACAAATGTTCTTTCAGGCTGCATTGAAGCTAAACTTCTCAAACATTTTCTATACTCTAGACCTACTTACGTTTCTCAATTCTAGATTCTCTTTCCTGTTTCACAAAATATCAGACCAAAACTTTCCTTCACTTATATGGAGCTGTCTTTGTGTAGTGACTTTTTGCAGATGTTTATCAATTTTTACGCGCGATAGCAGAATACTGCGTGCGTCTTAGCCATGGCCTGGGTGTCTGTCTGTTAGTCCGTTTGCCCATCACACTGCTGTATTGCGTCAACACGGTGCAAGCTAGGACCACAAAGTCTTCACTGTGGGCTGCCCCAGGGACTCTAGTTTATCTGACAAAATTTTGCACCCCTGGGTGAGGGGGTTCCCCTCGAACTAGGGTGTCAAATAGGGGTACCCTCTAAAAAAGACGTTATTTTGCCGCTGTTGGCTCTTGTGAAAACGGTTGCAGATAGGTACAGACTTGGTGCATATCATAACAAGCACTGGTGACAGGCTGTTTATGTGCGAAGCACGAAGCTGCTTCGCGCATCTTAGCCATCATCTGGGCGTCTGTCTGTCCGTCCGTCCCTCTGTCTGTCTGTCACACTCATGATCTGTATCAAAACGGTGCAAGCTAGGATCACAGAATCTTCACTGTGGGCTGCCCCAAGGTCTCTAGTTTATCATGACAAAATTTCGTGCCACTGGGTGCAGGGATTCCCTTCGAACGAGGACGTCAAAGAGGGGTACCCGGCTAAAAAAGACGTCATTTTGCCGTTATTGGCTCGAATAATGTGGAAACGGTTGCAGATAGGTACATACATGCTGCTAATCATAACAAGCACCGGTGACAGGCTTTTTGGATTTATCAACGTCAATGACCTTGAACGACCTTGAACCCCTCAAAAAGAGGTTTTTAGTGAATTTTTCGCTATTTTTGGATGCGGCGCACATTTCAACACTGAATTGCAACGAAATGGCTGGAGATAGACCAAGACAACCTGCATATGAAATTTTCAGCATTCAACGTAGATTTTACCAGTTCAAGTCCCAACCCTTTAGGTTCAAGGAGGCCTGTGCAGGTGGGCATCAAAGAGTGGTACCTTCTTAAAAAGTGGTCATTTTACTGGTATCAGCTGATCTAGCATGGAATAAAGTTGCAGATAGGCACAGTCATGCTGCTTATCATAACAAGCACTAGTGATGAGCGTTTGAATGGCATCAACATCGGTGACTGAATGACTTTGAACCTTGAACGATGGAGGATTTTAGTGCTTTGTTGCAATTTTCGGCTGTGGCGCACATTTTAAGAGTGAATTGCACCAAAATGGCTGAAGATAAACCTGGACAACCTGCGTAGGCCTATGGAATTTTTGACACAACGTCCATTTTTAACAATCTAAATTTTAACCTTTTACATTCAAGGAGTCTTCCATATGGAGGTCCCAAATTTGGATACTCCTTTAAGACGCACTATTATTTTATTGCATGCTGCACACGATTGCCCACTTGGTAGAACCGCTGCTATCGTGCGTCATGTGGGCTTTGCTCAAATTACTTGTCATTTATGATGAGGAAGAGTGTCACAGTTGGGGCGTTAGAAAAATTTCTGACACCCTGTTTTCCAAAATAGAACTGTAATTTGATTAGCATATCAATCCCAGGGACAATGAGTTTGAATAATTACTTAGGCACTGGCAGACTTCTATGACAGAAACACTGGTTGAAGTGTGTTATAACGCCAACCTAACGAAATGCCGTGAAATCTGTACATGTGTCTCAACCATCTTTTGACCTTGTTGTAACTTGTAAGCCAGTTTTCTTTTTACAAATGCTTTATTGGCAGTTACTTATTTCAGGATGCATTATCTTGTTATAGATTTGACACTAGGGTCTGTATGGGAGTGCCCTTCAGTTTGAAAAATTGTGCTATTTCACAAAATTTATTATCTTTATTTTACAGTACTCCATTAATCTGAATATTTGAGTGCATTTTGAAGTCATTTCTTTATGACAATTACTGATGACTACGTAATTGTAGGAAAAAATTTCTTGATCTTTCTGCACATGCAATATTAGAATCCAAAGTGAAAGTTATGGATACTTTTTGCTACTAATGTTGCTGTCACAAATTTGCAGCTGTCCGTCGGAAATGGTAACTTCATGTGCCACATTGTTTAACTCACAGTGCTGCTTGCTGTTGAATAAAAAATGACCCAGTGTGATGAGGAACAGTCAAGTATGGCAAGAAGTTTTTTTTGTATAGGCATACAGAAAATTAAATGGAGGCTACATGCAGTAAAATGTGTTACCAATAATGAGATCTGATAGGAAGTGTTTGTCAGCATACTGTTACATGACACCAGTCTGTTGGTCTGTACACGGTTCGCCAGTTAACATAATAGCTACACTCAACCGTTATATTCCAGCCGATTATTGTAATGGTAACGCATGCGCTTGTATATTAGTTAAGCTCATTGTGTTTGTGAAGTTTGGCATTTCACTTGTTGGTGTTGAATTTTTCTAGTTAATTACAGTTTTCATTGATGTTAAAAAGATTTTGGCACTTTCAATTTCTACATGATTTGAAGTAATTCTTCAGTCAGAGATGCCGTTACAGAGGAAATGAACAGTGTTGTGATATGATTTAGTGTCTATATTATGCACTTATTTATTATTACTGTGTTCTATTTATTTGTTTAATCAGTAAATCTGAGCAACGTGGTTTGCATTGGTAAAGAGCCAGTTAATGTGTAGTAGATAGATATTTGTGTGAATACATTTGATTTTATTCACCGTTGCTCGTTGGCAAGACTTTTGTGATTTGGACGTTACTTGCTTCCGTCATACCGAATGGAATACTGTAGGAGCTTGGTGTCGATTTGTATATAGTTCACTGGTGGGTTGTAGTGTGTGTTGAGAAACTTTTATCAAATGTGAAAGGTGCCACATGACAAACAGAAAATACACGATACTTTCAAAACAACATTTGCAAGTGATGCATACTACACATGCTTCATATGTTTTATGTTACAGAAGGAAAGCTTCTGATCATTTATTACCGTGTGCAGTTGGTCAGTCACTGTTGCTTGTAGTATAGGAACTTACTCTCAAATGTCATCTACATTAGGTTTATATCTAGTAATAAAACGTCTGTTATGATCGGTCTGTCAGTGAACTGTGCTGAAACTGACCGCACTTCATTTGCATCAGGCATGTCACATATAACTCACAAAGTGACAGTTATTGCGATGACGTTAGAAGTCATACCATTTGCACATAGTATTGCACGAAACGCGTTCTGCCTGTAGCACATTGTGTCGATTGCAGTATTCAACTCCATTCACAAATTGGCCTCGTATGCTTTGGACTATATGCAAACAAAATCTTCTTTACTAACATTGCCACTAAAGGATCAAGCAAGGATGCAGTTATTTGTCCTTTAAACAATTGCAACATTATAATTTCCATAAACTCCTCAATCCAGAACACCCCAAAGCCAAACTACGCAAATCAGTGTAGAATGTTTTGGAATTTCCTGCAAACAACGGGATATAGTAACCAACTCATTAGCTCCTTGCCAGAGGTAACAAGAAATTTGACCTAATGCTGACGAAACACGCGAAAGCCTATAGCAGTTCCTGTTCGCAAACTGTCAGTCTATCTACAGCCATTTTGTTGCAGTTCATTCTTGGAGTGGGCGCTGCAGATCACAAAAATAAATAAAAACCCCTTATTTTGGAAGTTCAGGGACTTTTAGTCATCGATGTTGATACGACTAAAAACCTCATCACCAGTGTTTGCGGTGATGGACAGCATGCCCATGCCTATCTGCAACCGTTTTCACGAAAGACTGGCCAACAATGATAAAATAACGACTTTTACAGGGGTACCGCTCTTTGATACCCTCGTGCGCAGGTTTCCTTGAACATAGAAAATCGAGACTTGAACCATCGAAATCTACGTTTTAATGCTGATAATTTTATATGCAGCTGCTCCATGTCTATCTCAACTGATTTTGGCACAATTCGCTCTTGAAATGTGTCTCACAGCCCGACGTAGTCACAAAAATCCATAAAAAACCCCTATTTTGGCGTTCAAGGTCATCTAAGGTCATTGAATTTGGTGGCAATCGAGGGCCAGTGTATGGCTTCCTGTTAGTGATTAATAGTAACCTAGGTCCTATCTTGCACCGTTTCTGAGATACAGCGACTTATTGGCTGAAAATAGCAAATTTTTCCTACCCTTTTCTCATTTAGCACCCTCGTTCGGGGTGACCCCTTCAAATTTATGGAAAGGCTTGATGGGTCCTGAAACTAGAGCCTTCCAGGCAGCCGACTGTGAAGATTTGGTGAAACTAGCTTGCACCATTTTTGACTGATCCACCTCTGTGACGGACGGACGGATAGAATTGCGATGGCTAAGATGCGCTAAAGTAGTAGCTGCTTTCACATGTAAAAAATGGCTCTCAGGACATAATAGAACAATACACATTTACCAACACGTGCACAATATCCGTCAAATTATCACAACTGTTTTAACAAAATAATTCAGCATGATCCAACAATTGGTATGTGCCATAACCATCAAAATAAAAGTACTGCTAACTAGTAAAATCCTAGCTTATTGTGGGTATGGCGCAGAGAAAAAAACTAAAAGCTCAAGTCGACTTGGAGTCATTTTAGCATCAAGTCTGGTCACGTTTCTGTACCTCAGCAACTCGCAGGTCTGGATGTCATCAAGCTAAGTGCAGCAGTTAACAAGTTATCGTGTTGACGAGAAAAAATAATAAACTAGAAAATGCTCGTGGGAGTGCATATCTCCACCAAGTGAAGTAATTTACACATTTCTATTATGCAAAGATCAGAGATATCTCTTGTAGAAGCCGAGCTATAGCCCATTTTGTCTCAAATTTCACTGCCATGGCAACGGGTCGTTCTAGAGTAAATACAAGAAAAGCGGAGGGCCGCTTCACGACAGTAAATGGGAAAACAAGTAATAACAGTGAATGCTAGCATTGCTGCTTGACTGTAGAATGACGTCATTACTATTATGACGTCATACACGCGCCGCTGCAGTATGAGTCATCATGCGCAAAGACATACAGACGGATGGACAGAATCGCTCGATTAGTTTGTTTAATCTTCACCAATGTTCAATACGTTCACCTTGGTGGTGATAACAAACAAAAATTTAAAACTTAGGAACGATGCTGAAAACAATACTGCTGTCACTTCTGTGAGCAGTAACTAAACAAACTGAATACAAGTCTCATTGGCCACTAACACATCTGCAGGTGTTTGTTCATGCATTCACGCTGCCAGTTTGCTCAAACGTCAGGTGACCAAAGCTTGGCAGCAGACCAGGCTGGTAGTCTAGGCTGTGATAGAGTGGGTTTGGACTGGCTGTCGTGAAGTGCGTGCTATCATACGAACTAGCAATGTCAGAAACAGCATCAGGAACTATGTATTCGATGGGCTGGTTCGGCAGAATGACTTCGTCATTATCAACTTCATCAGTCTGGGACTTGTACGAGAACAGAATGTCACTAGGTGGACTAATCCTGCAGACCACAAAACACGTTACTGGCTCATTACATGATCTCAGCTATAAAACATAGATCAAAATTAAATTAGCATTTCAAGCATAAAAAGTTTCACATAATTTATGCTTCATAATTCATGTCTTGTAATTTTATACGTTTATCCAAACAATACACAGTTTCCCAGGCATGTAGATTTGCTTATGATGTGTATTGTGTCAGAGATAGACCTGGGAGTCGGGTCGATCAAGTCGACTTGGGCTTTCCAAGTCGGGTCAAGTCGGTCTGTAGTAGCGTCACCGTCGAAATTTTCTGGCGCCGTCGGTTTCATTACAAGTCGTTTCAAGTCGACTTGAGAAGTCAACTTGACCCAAAGACGTTGACTTGACTAGTAAGCTTGCACCTAGCAGAAATGAGTTCGGGCAAATAAGGCAATTCATATTTCACCATTTCAGTATTCATATATCAAATAACGGTATATCGATTCGAGTGAAGAGATTATCAAGAGTCAGTGCTTCGCACAGCCCTAATTGTTAGATGACGTAGAGGCCTACGTGTGAATCAGCCTAGTGTGAATGGCATAATTTCCATGTTGTTGTTTTGTGTAACAGTGTAATAAGTAAGTAAATTTAATTTATAAAGCACACAATGTCAGCGAGAAACTCACTGAATCTGAGGCGTAATATGGCGGTCTTGGCTATAATAATTATGTAACTTCCTATTAGCTACTAATAGTTACCTCGGCCCTATCTCTCACTGTTTCTGAGATACATCTATTCATAGCTCGAAGCTTTCTATTAAAAATTGCGGCCAAACCGCTGCAAATGAAGACATGCCTATAGGAAGTCGCCAGCGCCCTATCCGATGGTACCATCGCCGACCTTCTACAACTTATTATTTAGCTACAATACTGCACGGTTGGCATACTATAGTGCATTAAGACCTTTCAAGGTCATCCAAAGCCAATGATTTTCATGTCATTTGAAAGCCAATATGCGACTTCCTATTAGTAATCAACAGCAAGGCATATTGCACTGCTTAACCACAATACATCTGTGACAGACAGACCGACAGATAGACTGACAGATAGACGACAATCGTGCCAGAGACGTGCTATACAGCCTAGCTGTAGCGCGTAAAAACCACGACCTACGTTAGTGGTCGTAAGTGATGCATATTATTTACACTGTGTCTCAAAAAACATCCCGGACATTTTTGATTCTAACTTAAGCAAAAATTATCAGATTTTCATAATTTGGGTGTGAATATTCATAACAAAACTTGCCATTAAATGGCCGTTCAGTTATCACCTCACCCAATGTCTGCTTCTGCACTACCTCGGGAAAGAAAACCAAACTAAATATGCGTCCAAATATGCAAAAACGTGAAAAAACATCCCCAACATTATTGACCGTAACTTGAAGCATGATTATCAGACTTCAGTGATTTTTGGCATACTTATTTCTGACACAACTGGTTATAAAATGACTGTTTAAGTTTCCACCTCACTCAATGTCTGCTTCTGCACTATCTGGGGAAATCAGGCCAAGCAAAATATGCGTTGAAATGATAAAAAATGTCAATAAATTTCGTCTATCCTGATTTGTGGCCCCCAAGAGCCAGTAGATTACAAGATTTGCCTGTTATGCAGCAGTATGTCCAACATATGACATTAAGAAATGTTTATGAATTCGAGAAGCGACTGGTGAAGTCTGGATTAGTCTGGAGCATAACATTATCGATACTGCTGTCAATGAACGAAGAAATCGTCTCCATGTTTGTGATTGCACAATTGGCCAACATTTCGATCAAGTTTATTGCAGGCAACTGAAAAACAAAGCAATTGGATAAAGTGTCAGCCAAAGTGTTAAAAATGTAAATAAAATGTGTTTTGTGCGTTATTTACATTAAGTAGTAATACCACTTTAGGGGAAAAATGCAATATTTCATCGGTTCTGATTTCCCCAGGTAATGCAAAAACACACGATGGGTAAGGTGAAAACTACATAATGATTTGATGGCCAGTTGTTTCAAAAATATTGTTACCAAAATTATTAGAATCCGATAATCCTTCTTCAAGTTACAATCGAAAATGTTCAAAATGTTCTTTTTGAGGCACAGTGTAGTAGGGCCTTGTTTTGCAATTAAGTTTTTGCTTGAGTTTTCTTGTAGGCCCACTGCATGACTTCGAGATTTTGTACACTGACGTCCAAATTTTTCAGCTTAGAAGTCATGACGTCCTGAAAATTTAGGTCTATTGGAAACTCTGGTGCTAGCTGTCACGCGTAATAAAACACTTTATGAATAGCCTACACTATACCTAAAGCGTTAACGCAAGTTCATCACAACTTCTGAACGTCTCAAGTCGTTTGAAGTCGACTCAACTCGACATGCTGCTGTCAAGTCAAGTCGAGTCGGATGTGCTCAAGTCGACCGCCGTCGACTTGGGGTCATTTTAGCCTCAAGTCGGGTCACGTTTCTGTACCGCAGCGACTCCCAGGTCTAGTCAGAGATTGTGATCTGACATATTTATAACATTTGCAAATGCTACCATGATTCTCATCATAGCCTGACATCACAGGTTCAGCAGAAACAAAATTATTTGCTCGGACATTTTACTGTGACAAGGTCACAACTTTGGCAATGTCATCCACACGTGTGTTCATCAACAAGCAGTAGGCCTATAATCTCATTAGCTGTCAAAGTGCAGTGATGCTCTGCAGCTAAGAAACTAGCTGGAAGTATGACAATCTCTACTAATGGGCTTATGACACAGTCTACAGATTAGTACCTTCTCCAGCGCCGTAGCACTTTCTCTTATGACCAATTCACATCTACAACGCCAACTCAACTCAAGTTGGGTCCCGTCATAGGTGTGAACTCAAACTGCTGACACAACTCAACTCAACTGTTGTGACCCAATTTTCAGTGTAACCATTAACATGTGCCATCATCCGTTAACGATGCCATCTGTGGGTGACAATGCAATGACATCATTAGCAATGTGAAATCGCGCTGCTGTGCAACGGTTGAGTCAAGTCTCGTTGGCATTGCAGGTGTGAACTGGCCATAAGTGAATCCCCAAAGGCCTACCTTTTTAACTTGATGTTATTTTGGGATATTCACAGTGACAGGAAACACAAGTACAAAACAAGAAGTCTAAAAGTACGCAGACATAAAAAAACAAACATACGCAAAGAAGCTGCGGAGAAACGTCACGTAGATAAGTGGTGCAAAGCAAGTGAAGTAGATGTATGCTGTCACATCCACCACACTGCAACACCAAGGCAACTGTTCAAAATACCCTGCTCATAACGTCATTCAACACTGCTGGCAAACTCAACCACAGTTCACCATATTGAGTTTCACACTAGTGTATGTAGATTAAATTTCTAATAGTATGTCGAAACAAAATAACTAAGATCTCACACATTACATAAACTTAGTTTGCCACATGTACAAGTACTACAACTACGACACCACTAACATGCAAGGAAATGAAGCTTATGTCCGTTCTACACCTTTCTTAGCGCTTACAACTGGCTCCAAGCTGTTTCAAACTGTACTGAAAATGATCAAATCTTTAGACAACAAATTCAAAGTGGTGATTATTTTTCTTTAGTGACACTTTGTGGCTGAAGAACTAACTTTAATGCAAATTATGAGGGTTGTTCGATAAATAAGTTACAAAACACTGTCATTCTGTTAGGCTTCAAAATATAAAAAAACTGAAATATACGTTTTGTACAGAATTTAATACTGAGTAGCACTTGTGAGTTTTATTACAATGATGGATGCGGATCTTGTTCTGTGACGAGTGTATTTTTTCCTAATATAAATTAAAAACAGAAAGAATTGATGTGTGTTCAGATGGCGTAGCAGAAGCACTAGAAGAAGTAAATTGTAATCTGCTATAGGTCTAGCTGTAATGGACTATCTTTTGTACTAACGACTAGAGACCTAGGCCTATTCAGTGAGGAATCAGACTGACACGGATCCAATATTCCTCTTTTGTTGCGAACACGGACTGATCCCGGATCCATGGTCAAAATCTGCGGACTGATGCGGACTCAAAAATTTTAGGATCCGCACATCTTCGCCATTGACCTCTAAGGTCCGGTTTTTCCATGCACATTTGATGGCCGATGAAATTGATTTCTGATCAACTTTGGGACTTGACCGGAGATCATCTCAATGATCGTTTTTCCATCGCCAATTACCGATTGATCGTCCATCAAATCTCCCATCAAGTTGATGGACGAATATTTGCGAATCAAGTGAGATAACTGACGATTAAACATGGCGATCTGCAGTTCGTTGCTTATTCGCACGAGAAACATCGCTTCACGTCGCCGGTCAGAACGGCAATTCACGCATTAAAAAAAGTTCCAGGCATGGCGATCAGTCACTACTGATCCATTTATACTGTGCATGGTGTTTTGTAAAGAAATAAAATGGATAGACGCTCCCGTATAGATTTGCGATAGAACGTATTTTTGACAGCAGACGATATCGTTGATATCATTGCTATGACGACGTTTACTGGCTAC
>Ga0209367_1000108_pt1 | contig 55742 bp, 36 predicted proteins | sample WorMetLIZISLAND2_FD_187412 | JGI IMG/M metagenome (GOLD analysis project Ga0209367, IMG submission 187412) | Marine gutless worms symbiont microbial communities from Max Planck institute for Marine Microbiology, Germany - Olavius geniculatus... ...
CAATCAGATCAGGGGTTTTGATGCTGTGGGGGGTCGAATTTTTGGCTTTCCCATAGGAAAGAGAAGTCGCCGTTAACACAGGGCTTGAACTACCGTTCAGCCTGTGATGTACGTGATGTCGTGTTCTATATAGTTCGTAATCCGTGCTTGTTATAAGCATCGTGCGATCGATCCTTGACGTATTCCACCCGACATCAGGCTATGTAGCATCCAGGTTCTACAGATAGTCAAAATCCTCTGAATTTTGATTAAAATATTCTCGCAAAGAGTACGTAGTAAACTTGCCAAGTTACCTGCGAGGCTTCTATCATGCCAGTGCACGATCTTATAAGTCTACATGAGTGCTTATTTTTTCACAGTATTTCTCAAAATATTAAGAAATTCGTTTTTTTGTGACGCATACCAGGTTTGTTGACTACAGGCCTATCTACGCTCGTATCTGCAGCAGTTCCGGGTGAGTCACAGTCATCAGCTTAACTCAAATGGAACGTCAGAATCTGCGTTTTCCTGTCCTCCACGACTAACGACGATAACAACGAACATCAAGTTTACAACAGCGACGATGAGATCGCCACAGCTTCATGCTTCTACTGCGCATGTCCGTGCGACTATCAACATCCGGCGGCGTCGAACAGCAATTCGCTGTAGTTTCTCTCTGACTGTCTGACTATGTCGGTTGAGCTCATAAAGTAACCAGCTTCTGCCACACGCCTCACTGCTGTATAAACGCCGACTCGAAGCAGTCCACTGATCATCTCTTATTGCCCGCTAAGCATACAGAATCATACGCGGTATGCGGTTTGCAAACTGCCAATAGCGCTGGAGTGAAAAACACAGGGCTTGTGTGAAGAGAAGAACAATCCTTAACTCCTTGGGGTGGAGTTCTTGGAATGGGGCAGCGGGCTTCTCTCTACCAACTTCAAAATCTGCGGGATCGTTGTAGGCTTACTGTAAGTTTCCAACGGTCGAAAACAAGTTTCGCACATATTAGGCGTCACCGCACACTTTCGGTCATCATCATCATCATTTCTCTTTAATAAAACAGATTGACAAAACGCAACCATACATAGCATACAAAATGACATAAAAATCTGATAAATGTCGTTGAAAAGAACTTTGTCCAAATGGTTACTACTGTAGTGTGACTATTAGGCGAAAGGTGTCCTGCAGGAAGGGTAAACATATCGCCTAGTTTCATGCATAACTACAGGACACTGTGCATGCATAATGTGCATAATGCATAATAGATAGTCGCGAATGCGAATTCTAGAGAAGATTTAGCAGAGCATTTTGACCGGACCTTCAACGGGGGTCGTCCACTGGTAGCTGTTCTTCCTTCATGCGTCTGTGACTGACGATGAATTTTTGTGCGACTCGAACTCTAAACCGAACTGAAAGCGGTCTGACGTCATCTCTGACGCAGCTGAAGTAGCCGGGCAGGTGTTTGCTAGGCTCTACTGACCAGAACAAGATTGCTGCTGCTAAGGCTGAGGCACGCTAAACGAGCTAACTGCAGCAAAATAAAAACTTTTGGGGGATACCATTGTTTCACGCCTTCGGCCAAAGGGAGCCCCTTCACCCAAGGGCACAAAACTTTGTCATAAAAAAATCTAGAGTCCTTGCAGCAGCTTACACTAAAGATTTCGTAATCCTAGTTTGCACGGTTTTGATACGGTTGCAGCGTGTGACGGACACACAGACAGACGGACAGACGGGTCGGACGGACGCCTATAGGCCATAGCTATCTTGCGTAAAAGCTAGACATTTTTATGTTCGATTTGTAATCGCTTAACATTTGCAGCGATCTACAGTGAGTGAGTCGGCACATCAGCACAAATAGGCCATTCAGTGCCATAAATATTTAAACGCAGTTAAAAGCATTTATTATGTATTAAAAGCAATGTTTAAAAAACTTGCTAAGATCAAGGTTATTAAGCTGATGTAAAAGCAGAATTAGGCTTATATACGATGGTAAAAATTACCGATTGTGTAAGAATATGCAACTTTTAGCCTAAATAAACATATTACATCAACAATGCTAGCAAATCAAAGTTGTTTTTCGTCAAATCCTTTGTGTGGCAACAGAAACAATTGGAAACACCCAGCACGTCAAAGTTTGATACAACCACAACACATCGGAACACAATGTCATGGCAAAACCATAGTGCAAAATTGTTGGGCAAGTGCGCCAGACTACTTAAGTCTTCACTGACTACAGTACTGTTACAAGCTTGGCTGTCTATAGGAATCGTGCAACAGATTGCCGCCAAGCTTCTTCTGTGATGTTTTATCAAAATTTGTTTGAAATTATTTGATTAAATTTTGCAAACTGGCAGACAACCTTTTTTTCAGCGGACACTTTTAAATATTTTTTGGTAAAATTAGTATGGTGAGAATTATTCTTTAACGAAAATTAATATTTACACTGCGTGTGATCTGTTAGGTGAGTCTCGCAGGAGCATTAAATTCAACATTAAATCAAAAGTGTTAGAACAAAGTGCGCCTTTCAATCCGACAACCTGTAACTCAATAGCACCAATTCCCCATGTCTCGAATGCTGGTTCAATTACTTGGCAGTGTTTTAACTGAGTGAGTGAGTGACTGGGTAAGTAAGATCAAACAAAAAAATCGGTCAACACATTTCGGTCACTGTACAGTTTTTAAAATCCCAAGGTCGAATTGCAGAACAGAATAGTGATGTATGATATGGAAAAAATCCTCTAATATATTTAGCTTTATTTAGATTTATTTCGTTTAAACTGGCATATAGATAAAACTGACAACAATTCAAAACTAGAAAGCAGTTAGAGCCCGCACACCTCCGCCAAGGCAATGTTGTTCGCTAGGTGACAGCACCATTTTTGGTTTTGCAGCGGTTTCCCTTATGCCCCATTAAAAGCAATAATAACGAAAATTTCAAAGTGATCCAGAATCCAGGATTCTTTCCGGATCACCCCCAAAACTGAATCACTGGTAGTTTGTGCCATTCCCGACATACCCTAAAATTTCAGAAAGATCCGTCCATAACTTTTTGAGTTATCTTGCTCACAGACAGACAAAGTATGGCAAAAACATTACCTCCTTGGCGGAGGTAACAAATATAAACAGAACGGCAAGACAGATCACTTACAGCGGCCATCAGAAGTAAACTGACAAAATGAATATAACATTAAATAAACTAAAAAGTAGAAAACATATATTATGACGCCATTATGACTACATAAAAAACGAACGCAAACTTCACAAGATTGCCAAGCTTTGCTTAAGGCTAAGTACTGCCCGCGGGTAGCCGCAGTCGCTTTGTCGAGCAGTAATAAAGTGGCGCCATTTGGCGAATGAAATTTTGTGAATCTGAGCTAACTTGTTCACGCGGTATTATGCGCGCATTTAAGACATAAATGCACGTGATTTTAATTTTTGATTTTTGTTAGCGGTTCACTGGTTTATGCGCTATCGTGTTCATTGAGTAAAACCTTAGCGACGATGCTAAAAACAACACTGCCGTTGTTTCGACAACACAGATGCAGAAAATGCGTTTGAATGGTTAATATTTTTTTTTAAAATTAGAAAAATTTGTTTGATTTATACTGAGATGAATCTTGTTTTTTCTCTCTTGGACGTAAAAGGCGCTATAACAGTGTAAGCCCAAGTTAAATTATTTGTTAATAACAATATCAGCATAAAAATTTGTAACTTATAGTAAAGAGCTAGGTGAAATTATTTATACATTATATAAATTATACGTCCAAAATTAATTGTTAAAATTTTTTTAAAATGTTCATAAAACTTGATGACAGTTATTACGTAAGTGGATTAAGAATGATTTGTTATGCATTGTGTACATCTCCAATGTAGTATTTGTATGCTAATTAGTAAAATAATTAATTTTTTACATAATTTACGAAAACATAAATAATACAGCAATAATAACAAAGTAACGCAAAAAGTTAATTCTTTAACTTCAAAACTTGTTGGAATTTTGTATTGAACGTTTAATACTATACCACTACTACTTAATATACATGAATATAAAACTTTAATTTTGTTTATTTACCAGAAAAAATAATTGCAGTGTTTTCATGTTGCTTTGTATAGTAGGCTAATAGGCATATTTATTATTATGACACAAGAGGTTTCATTAGCGTAAAATCAGCCTTGGCAGCACGATATGACAACAGTATTTTTTTCACGGTATATTATCGGCGGACTTTTGCCATACCGTGCAACACTGTTCTGAAACGTCTACTCTTCTTGTATTTTTTGATCACTACGAGTTTATACGTGCCGCCTACGCAGTTTCACACGCACCCACTCCGTAATTAAGACGGATTCCCACGCAGCTTCATTCACACATTTAGCTTTTTCAACTACTGGCAACCTTTAAGAAATTTATCAATTATTATTGACTGCGACGAAGACCCACAACAGGAAATGTCGCCCACGTTTAATTTCCTGTTATCGGATGCGGTAGGCTAAAATGTGCAGTTTCTTCTAATAATCTGTAATTGAGCTGTTAACGCTAATGCAGCAAACCGGATGAACATTAGCTGTCACTCGGGTGTCTCTTCGCGGGGGTGTCAGACGCTAGTTCCCATGTACGGGCAAATCCCCGCAACGGTAATGCCAAAGCGAACATTTTCCCCGCTGATTGCAAAGTTTTGCCAACAATTTTAAGCAAAATCTTAGCATTACTGATCACATTTGGCATCAGTAAGATGTAGCTTTAAACGTACTCTGATAATCGTAGCAGTGCATTGCTAACTGTCTGTATTTTTACGTTCCTTTTTACGTCGTCCACATAATAATTGTTATTACATGTAGGCCTTATACGTTTTTATTAAAAATGAATATCGTTTTCTTCGCTCTGTATCAACTTTACGCTTGTAAAGTTTCTGCGCTACGCAGATTTGTTGCTTTTGTAAATTCACTGCTTTTCTGTACTATAATGTATCGCGTGGGGGGAATGTACGCGGACGTAAATGCGTTCGAAAATCCGTGGGCGGGAAAAGCGTGTCTCACGCGGCTCGGAAATGAAGCGCAATTGGAGATGCAAGAGCACAATGAAGACGGATGCTATCTTTGTCAGTCGAGTTAATTACGCCACCGGAATCCGTGGGTTGAGCGAAGAAGTGTATATAAGTCGGAAACGTTGGTCTTCTGTTTCAGAGATACAAAAGACCGTCTCCGACTTAAATACACTTTTTCGCCAAACGCAAAGATTTCGCTTGCGTAATGAACTCGACTGACAAAGACAGCATCCGTCTTCACAGTCTTCTGTTTCAGACAGGCTTCGTCGGTCGAACTAACTGTGTGCTACACTGTGTCTCAGAAAAAGGGCCCACTTTGTCTTCTTCAATAACTAGCGAATTATAGCGAATTTTGTTAACTTTTGGCGTACAACATAAGTCGATTTTCCGTTACTTAACAGCAGCAGCATCATTTTGCAAATAATGTCGTTTTTAACTTGTGCATCGTTCGCATAGTTTGAGAAACGGAAATTGGCGCTCTTACGTCGTCGTTACGGTGGGTTGTAAAAGTGGCGTTCAGTAAAAACAAAACGATTCTGTTCCCAACTTTTCATCGGTTGAAAGCCTTTGCCTAGATGCCCCGGTAACAAATAGCAGTGTCGGCACATCGTGCCGAACAACGTTTGGGCTTAATCTGCAGTCGGCACAGCAGCCTCTCGACACGCTTGAATCGGTAAGTACTTGCTTCACTTTCCGAGTGGCTTTTTTTCACTGCGAGATTCATGCATTTTCCGCCGCTTCGCTTTGCTATAATTATTGAATCTGCACTATAAAATCAAATAATTTAGCAGTTTTGTAGCGGATGGTCAGCAGTTTTCTGTTCCGGCTGCGCCGAGAAAGGTTCGCATCAATTTTGAGTTTTCTACCCACAATTAATGCTAATACATTATCAGACACCGATAATAATAAGTCTGTCAAAAATTATTGTATTTTCAAGCCAAAAACCCGTGCACTGACGAACTGACAGACAGACGGACGAGAAAAACGCATAATGAGGTTGATACGAGAGTGATGGAAACAGGACCAAAAGGCTAAAACCAAGACCAAAATTGCTTCAGCGACAACAACACCGGAGAGATGCATGCATACTTGTAAGTACGTAAGTAGGCACGATACAGAGATCAGCTGCTTTGGTTTTTTCAGCGCGGTGATTATTTGTCTGGCAGCCGTAAAATAGCTTATAGGCTATTTCTACGGCAATAATATTTTACGGCAATAAACGAAAACGAAAAACTCAATCGCACTCGCTAGACGGCGGCACCAATGTCACTCAGCGTAATTGCGTTACGCGTAGTGACCGAAATTAGCGTTAATATTATGGCGTAGTGTTTAAAGTTTAGGGTTAGGTTTAGGGTCAAGATTAGGGTTAGGATTGGCGTTACGGTTAGGGTTAGCGTATTTCAGAGATTATATGTGACAATAATGCACACTAAAACTCAGCGTATAAAATTGGTGATAAATTCGACGCTGCTGCAGACAAGTATGAAACTTGCCGACTGGCGATCCGTGATTCTCTGCTTGCTAGGGTTGAGATCGTCAGTTGCCGAACTGCCGTTGTGTTTCTTCGGTGATACAAGCGGAATCCCTGAATTTGGCAAAAAATTGTACAGGGTGGTCCAAAAAACGGCACAAAGTTAATGACATTATGATTTTGCAACCGTACGTCATAGAGTCATGTGGTTTTCAGCAAAATGTTTCGAAAGAAATTCATTACATGACTAAAGTATTAGAATACAGCGGTTAAATATTCTTTGTTATTGCCGCTGGCAGTTGAACTATGCAAAAACACTATTACCCTGGACACCGCGGTCCATAAAAACGTGCCACTTTTATTTTTTCAATGGCTTCGTGAAACATTGGCCGATTTTAATAATTTTTGGCACGCGACATTCAAAAGAAATTTGACGTAAACATCTGCAGTTTTGGCCACCTCGCCCTAAGGTTGTCGCTAAACTACCTTGTAAAATGCAGAAGTCGTATTTTGACCATTGACAACAATGAATTCATACTGGGCAGTGCATGCGTCAGCTCAGAAAATTACTGAGACCACAAAATCATTAAAAATTTGTTGCTTCGTCTTTATTTTAAAATTCTAAGTCGACAAACTAAAATGATACATCAACAGCGAGTGGGCTGCTTGAGTCATGCAGTTACTAAACGTGCTTTTGGCAAATGATGTTAACGTCTACCGCTTGCGTTTGTGCTGCAAAAAACATTTTGAGCACATGCTGAAATAAAGATAATGTGATGTGACACGTGTGATTTTAAAGTGATAATAATTGTTAATTGCGTTTGTCGCTATTCACTTTATGATTTTTGAGCCGACGCATACGCTACCCGATAGAAATTCATTGTTGTCAATGGCCAAACAGCGACTTATGCATTTCACACGGTAGTGTAGCGACAACGTTAAGGTGAGGTGACCAAAACTAAAAACCTTTGCGTCAAGTTTTTTCTTAATGTCGCATGACAAAAATTATTGAAATCGGCCAATGTTTCACGGAGCTATTGAAAAAATAATAGTCGCAAGTTTTTATGGACCAAGGTACATCGAAGGTAATTCTGTTTTTCAATAGTTCACTTGCTAGCGGCAAAACAAAAAATATCTAATTGTTGTATTTAAACACTGACTTCAGTCATGTAAAGAATTTCTTTCAGAACATTTTGCTGAAAACCGCATGACTCTGTGATATACGGTTGCAAAATTATGGTGTCATAAACTTTGTGCCTTTTTTGGATCACCCTGTATATAAGTCGCAGATGATGGGCTTTTGTATCTCTGAAACAGAAGACCCATGTCTGCGATTTACATACATTACTCTCGAAAGGTGTTCGTCGTACCGCCGCAGAGACATGGCCTTAGCCGGTACTACCATTGGGTGCTCGTACATGTATGTACAGTCCAAGCCGACGGCCTGATGAATAGCCGATCCGATCCGTGCCGATTGCCAGATAAATATCCTGTGCCTTTTTCAAACTGATAATTTGCTAAATGTATTTCATTCGTCCATCGTTTTGCATTGCAGCAGGCACTCAGTGTTAAAAGCAAAACTAAGGTAACAAGAACAAAGCTGAAAACACAAAAAAGACTAAGACCGGTCTAAGACCGATCTTGTCATAAAGGTGTGTGTGAAGCGACGGTAATACAATAAACTGGAATGAAACGAAATGAAACAAAATATAATAAACTAAAACAAACTAAAACAAACTAAAACAAACTAAAGTGAAAGCCCTGAGTTGCGGTTTTTATTTTAGTTTATTTTGTTTTAGTTTTTTTATGTCGTTTCATTTCAGTTTAGTTTAATTCAGCTCTGTCGCTTACACTACCTTGTAAAATGCAGAAGTCGTATTTTGACCAATGACAACAATTTTCGTATTTTCGTTAAGACGGCGGTCTCAAACCTCAAAACTGCACAGTTTGACTACCTCCTATAATTCTACTGATTACAGACTTTCAACCGATTTCTAATCAGAATCGCGTCATTTGCACTGAACGTTATGGCCGAGCCCATATTCCACTACTTCGGTTGTTCGTGGACTTACGTACAACATTTTGTGCAATGAATCCACAACAAATCGAATTAAATGGGGTCTGAGCTTTACGACGCACCGTAATGACTTCACGACGTAATCGCGTTAATTGTTTTTACCTGGATATAAATACAAAGTTAAAAAAGTAAAAAAAATTATAGGATAATTTAAGAAATTCGATTTCGTTTGCAAACAGTGCTGAAAGTCTACTTATGTTGTAGGACAACTGTGTAGCTAGATTCGTTCGTTGTAATTTGACTGAGTTGCGGTCGAAGACAAAGTAAACCTTTTTGTCCGAGACACAGCGTAGAACACAGTTGCGATACTGGCTAAAGAAGCTGCATGCTTGCGCCTGTGGTCCTCCTGATTTTTCTCTCTCGGAACTTCGTCAATAATAAGGTGAGTTAAGCCTACATTTTTGTAGAATTAGTTGATTGCAAACGTGTAAAGACGAACAAACGAACAAAATGTGTAACGCGACCTATACGTAACAAGAGCTGAGCTTACTAAACAAAAATACGTTTTTGACATGCAGTTTCGATTTTTGACTCTTCGGGACGTGCATTCTCTTTCATACAGATTTGATTTTTTTACTCTAATATTTTGTAGATCAACCACGTATTATTAGGTTTTATATCAGTTTTAACTTGTAAACTACTGGTCATTCTGTAAATGATTATTTTTAATTATTTAATTACTGATATTCATTTAGTCGTGTTATTTGCAGCTGGTTTTCTATCGGTGGGCACAGGTTAGATCGATAACGCGGCGATGTACGGCGTTCTGCTCGATTCGGTATTCGAAGTGATGCGAGATCAGTTTGACGCTGAACAGTGGGCTGAGATACAGCGGCTGGCCAGCTGTCACTGCAAGACAGTGACGTCATAGAGCACTACGGTTATAAATATCATTAGATACAGCGCCTGGCTAGCTATAAGTGTGACAATGACATCAATGAGTTTCAGTCTTATAGTGATACGCTGATACCTCGTCTGACGTCGGCTGCACAAGCGGTCACTGGCATCTCACCTGAACAAGTGCGTGTGACGTCATTTCATTTCACTTATTTGCAGACGAATATGACATCAGCAATTATGCGGGTTATTACCGACCGTCCCTAAAAACCATCGTTTCAAAAGTTTTATCTGGCCCCTCAGGAAACGGTGCAATTTTTGTTTGCTTTCAGTTTTTTTGACAAAAGATAATATTATGTTTGCGCTATTATATGATAGCATGAAGGCGATTACGATTATAATAATGTGCGCGTGTGTTAGTTGATGGAGATGTTTGGCGAACATTTTGTCGCGTATGTCGCAAGAAGACTCGACGACCATGATGCTCTGCTGTCAGTGCTCGGACGTCACCTAAGAGATTTTCTCAACGGACTTGACAATCTTCACGAACGGCTGCCTTGTGCCTGTTTTTTTTTATCAGTCGTTGTGGATTATCTTCCAGTACTACACTCTCTGTTCCTGTTTTTTTTATCATTGTCGTCGTTGTCGTCATCGTATTTAACATCGTTTCACAATATTGTTTATCTTTTTCATTAAATATTATTTTGTCATCTCGCCTGTTGACAATCTTCACGATTACCTGCGTTTCACCTATCCCCGCATGCGTGCGCCTTCGTTCTTCTGCCAGTCAGAGACGCCCAACGGACTTCTGCCGAACTAACTTTTCCATGCATCGTTAATCATCGTAATCTGATTTCTACTGCGTCTTTCGTCTATCTTTCTCTGTAAAGACTGGTTTCGGTCTTTAAAAAAGTGCAAACTTTGAGATAGGGGAACTCTCAACGGACTTCTACTGCGCTATCGCAGTCGACGTCGTGGCTTTGTGCCGTACGTTATCGGTCAAATACGCGAAGTTGCTAGACTTTACTACGACACCGCGATCACAGTTTTATGCGCCGTGTCTTTGGTTTTTGTTGCAACGTTTATGTATATAAACGTATTTGTTGTTCACTACGACACCACGATTACCGTACAGGTGCTTAGCGCCGATGGATCAGAACCACCGCCGGTTACAATTGAAGAAATCGGGGACGAAAAAAATGAAAACGGAAGTCAGCAAGACCGTGAGTTACTTACTGATCTCTGTCGTCGTCATGGTCATCGTAGTATAATAACTCGTAACTTGTCAATTATTTTTTAGGGTTGTTGGCACATCCATGAGACATTTTTACGAGTTTCTGCTCTTTGTCATCTAAAATTGTTTTCTGTTTAATACAGCGTCTAGTGCCTCCTATTTTTATGCTCTTTAAATTAAGCTTTTCTTATTAGTGGTAATAGTAAAAAGACAAACTTAGTGAGGCATAATTTTATCTTTATTTATATGTCACGCATTTTCTTCATTCAGGGTTGTTTTACCTTCAGGGTAGGCAAAGTCAAAATTAGCGGGCAAACGGAGAAGCAGCAGCTAGAAAGTCGTTTAACGTGAATAGGCCTAGTGGTAACAAGAAAGTCATCATTGTCAGCTTCAAGCTGGCAATTATGACTTTCGAATGCCAGCGGTGCGGGGTATGTATCCTCGTTTAATCGTCGGTCAACAGGTATCAGGATAGGATTATTTTTATGCCTGTTTCTTCATTTTTGTCTAGCTAAGCCTATTTATTCATTTATGTTAGTCATTATCAACTAGAGTCAGCTTGAAAGGACACCCATTTAGAGTTGCTGGAAAGATTTTTTGCTGTTTTACAGAGCTGTCACAATGTCATCGTTTTTACACGGAGTTTTAAACTGGTATTTTTTTACATTTGCTCTGGTTTAATCGTCGGTCAACAGGTGTCAGGAGCAGCGGCTGTGGACACTCGTCGTACCGCAGCTGGAGCTTGTCCAGCGTCGCCCGGCGGAACTCGGCGAAGTCAGGAGGACCACTGGCTAGTGCACGGAGCAGCTTTGACATCGAGCTGCCGACTTGGTGCATGGCAGTCATTGTCATCCACGTCATCATCATCATTATCGTCGTCGTCGTTGTCGTTGTCGTGGTCATCAGATCTAGCGACTAGCCAGCTCTTTTCCGTGACAGTAAAGCGAATGAGTTCCTGTGTTATCATCATCATCATCATCGTCGTCATGACATCAAAAGCCCAATCTTCTCCGTTTGCACGTAATTCTACTTCGCCCAGTGTCATCCTAAGACGAGGAACAGTCTCGGCAATGACAGTGACGTCACGCATCGTCATGATCGTCAACGCGGAAGAAATGTGTGCAGTGAACAGACTTGGTGCATGGCTGCGCAATCAACACGTTCGCAGCAAACACGAACTGACAGGACCCGCTTGTTTCGCTCCGCACTTCACTCAGGACCCGCTTGTTCGGCTGCCAGCACGCACCTCTGAGGAGGATTTTGTCCTCTAAGCGCCATATAGATGAATTTACGTACATTTGGTTTGATCTAAAATCGAATCTAGCGTCTAACTGACAACGAGAAAAGAAGACGTCGGCGCCAAGATCCGACATAATATGCGGCCGTCCTCAACATCTGCTGACTTTCATCAAACTAACATGCTGGGTGAGCCAGAAAGCGGATTATTTTTTGGCATTGATAACTTTAAGCGACCGTCAGTGGAAAAAAGACGTGTGGTAAGTCAAAAGTTTTAATATTTTGCCCAGAAAAAATGTAGAGCATGCTTATCAGTACGTTTAAATATCCTATGTCTAATAAGCTGCGCATAAATTTTCACCACTTCTGAAATTATGCCGAGTTTGAAAGTGACGCACGAATTTAACTCAATTTTTATTCGGCATATAGTGAAATAAATTAGACACCCGAATTTAGTCCAAATAAAATTCAACATAATAACTAACCTTGTGCCTTGATGACTAGCAGTAGTCTTTTTGGCGGCTAATCCATTGTTCGATTTAGGCCTAATGTGTTTAGGATCAGCTGAGGCCACACGTTTCAGCTGGGCAGTTACTAAAATTTAATGATGATGTGTTATCTGCTACAATTATGCCCTTACACTGAGTAATCCATAGAATTCACGTTCGGACTCTTTGGCAGCCAATTTTCTACTTTAATAAACTCAGGCACGTGAAAGCGAAGGCAAAAAACGTCACAGATAACGTCTTGCATTTGCAAACATGTTTAAACTACTATATATTAAAATTAACAGTTTGTAGCCAATCTTTCTCTGCGCAATTTGTGCTTTAAAATGATGATATTTTACTTATGATGAATGAAGATTGAGTTAAATCGATGCGTTACTGTCAAATTCGACGTAACTTCAGGGGTGGTGAAGATTTATGCAAATTAGGCAAAGAATATTTAAAAGCACTGGTATGCAAGTTATACATTTTGTTTTCTGGACAAAATGCCGAAACTTTTGACATACAACACGCCTTTCTATCACTAACCATCGCCGAGTTATCAACGTTCAAATATAGTCCTGTTTTTTGGCCTACCTTGTATAGCCCCTAACGAGAATTTTGGCACTAAATTTCTGTAACCTGCTGCCTACTATCCTGGCAGAATGCAAATTACGATATATCATTTTCCTGGGTTTTTATAATAATTGGTGATCTTAACTTTTGACTTTTTAAATTGAAAACTTGCCCACGTGTTTTGCGAACTTTCTAGACTTTTTTACTCTTTTTTTGCTTTTAAGTTAGGAGCATATAGTAATTGGGCAATGTAGCCTGCACTGTAGCATGCATAGGACGGCCGCATACTAAGGTAATTATATCTTTATTTTGTTATTATTATACGGAAATTTAGTTTTGTAGTTAAGGTAAGATTCATATTGATTTTTTATGGAAGTATTTCGGGTGTGTTGGGTTGGGTCGTCAGACTCCTGATCAAGAGGTCGCGGGTTCGACTCTCAGCCATTACACTGTCATATATCTACTTTGGACAAATTGTATGTGCCGTTTATATCGGGTAGTGTAACTTGGTACCGGGCAGAGGGTGGTAATGGTCTGCGCCGGAAAAAGGTAACCTCAAGCCTGGCAACAAGTAACAGCTAGGCAGCCTACGGGCGGGTTAATAATAATATTGTCGGAGTTGGGCATGGGTCGGATTCGTCTAAGGGCCAGGACGGGTTGGGTCTAAGTTTTCCTTTGCTAACTGGGTTAGGTAAGGTCTGATAGACTCCAGGGCCGGACTGGGTCAGACTAAGCATGTCATGCCAACAAAATGTAGGCCTACGTTTGCTGAGTTTCAGTCATGGTTTGATTGAGATGCAGTATTTTACATTTCTGTTGTGGGTCACGTCTTGCAGAACACCGGATGGTACGTTTAAGCTTTTCGAACCGCAGTTATGGTTCGAAACAGGTCGGGTCGGGTCGGGTCGGCTACCTTTTTTCTGGATCGGGTCTGGAAATAGTGGCCCATGGCCAACTCGGATGACTGTCACTTTCGTAATGAGCGAGTGTCGGCTGTAACGGCCGAAATGCTTATTACTAATGCTTGTGGACCGTTTATGCAGAAAATGGCGCTGAGGAAGTTGCCAGGCGCTCGTGTTCTGATGGCGACAAAGTGGTCGAACTATGTCCCTTTGCAATGAAAGTTGACGCTCACGAGGACCTAGCAGCCAGTAGCCGTTCACGCGCGCCAGGGATCGCCCGGTCGATGTTTGGAGATGGCAAAAACGCGGAAGTCTTGGACCTGGTCTCGCCACCCAAACCGTGCCTCTACGCTGGAGCTGGTGAAAGTCCCGGAGATGTGCTGACCGATGACGTCACGTGACCCCAATGGTCAAAGTCGTGAGTCCTGACCCCTAAGATTTTTGAGGCTATATATCTGCGTAAATGTGCAAGATAGATGCGTGGTCACAATTGGCCACTTATAGGAAAACCGTTGGTGGCGAGTTGGTTGTGTGATTGATGACGTCACATGATTCCAAAAGGTCAAAATCGTGACTCCGAGATATTGAAATTTTATATCTCGTCACCATGCAAGATAGGCATATGGTTATAATTGACTACCTATAAGAAACCGCATGTTGAGAGTCCAACAGTCACGTGAGCGATGGCGTCACGTGTTCCCAAAAGCGCGAGGTCTTAAGTTCAAAATCAAATGAGGTTTTATATTTCCCTAAACTAACCATCCAAATCAGACTTGTAGCTAAAGCTACATGATCTAAAAAGTCAAACTGGTCAAAAAAAACTGGCCAAAAAACATCCTGGAGATGTGCTGACGGATGTCATTCTGAAGTTGACCTTCAACAACACGGCTTACGTCGAACAACTCTGCACTGACGCTGAAGCAGCCGCCCTTCTGCCGGACAGCCTGTCTGCATGTCGAAATAGTCCATCTGTCCTCGTGCGTTTAGACATTTTTAACGACTTGTTACAGTTATGCCTCTTCACTGACTAATGTGTTTATGTAAGGGTGTTACAAAGCTGTTTGTCAAGAAATAGTCCATCTGGATTCATGTACATGCATAGATCGTACAAGAAAGTTTCAGACATGTCCGGAAAGTTTGCTTAAATCAGTTCAATTTGATCAAGTGTTTTATAACTGAACATGAAGATATTGTGCATCAGACGGTTAAATTTCGATCAGCCCATTGCACAGTGTTCACGGAAATAGTCCATCTGAATTGGGCAGTTTTTTTGTCGAATAACTTCAATAGTTCCTTTCTGCTAGACTACTGCTTATGTCTCGGGTAGTATTTGACATGGGTAGTATTTGGTAATGTTCTTGTCTGATACTTAAACGCGTTGGATCGTCTGCCGGACAGACTGACATCATTCGACGCAGACCTTTTCCTGGAACTCTTTCCATTTCACGTCCTTTTTGACCACCACTCCACTATCATCAGCATCGGCTCCGGCCTCCAGGCAGCCTTCCAGTACACTGACGTCATAGGGATCCCCATGCCTGAAGTATTTTCACTGATGCGTCCGCTGATGGATTTCTCCCTGAACAATGTAATTTGTATTCTATATTTTTATTTCGCACTTTCTTTTCTTTAGCATATGCAGCGAATGAAGGCGGTGCAGCCAATCTCTGCCGGAAGGAATCGGAAGCATGCGATGTGTGTAGCCAGAGGATTGCCTTGGACCTGTTCACTGGACAGTCGATAGCCTACAGTGTGCATGGCATAGACTGAGTGAGTGTGTCCACGAATGAGCAGCGGGCTGTCGGCATAAACCCACTGGTAGAGACTGGCTGCACGTCTGTCTCCCGGTGCCTGAGTGAAAACAGTTGAGAAGACAGCACCCAAGTCAGGGTAATGTAATCGTAATAATTATATAGTTGAGCTGTTATGTTGTCTGTCTGTCTGTCTATCTGTTTGTCTAATGCACAGGTTGCAAATTATACTCGTATACTTACATGGACAGCTTTGTGGTCTAAACACTAACTTTGACATAAGTTTTCATTCATTTCTTTTTCTTACATGTCTTTCGCATCTGTTTTTCTTTTATGTTTAGTTGATTTTTGGTTTGCTAATTTTGTCTGTAGTTCTATAGCAGTGGAATGTTTTGCTGGTAGTCTATCTCGTCGTATTCTTGACATTTTATGTTCAAACCAACGCATTCTATCTTCTCGACTAGAGTCGTTAACAGCGAAGTTGTAAGCAAATTGTTTCTAAAATAAGATTTCTTATCATTGTCTTTAAATGTTGTCGTTACAACAGTGTTTTGCACACACTGAGCTACGTTGCGAAAAACTTGTGACAGATTTTGACGTACACAAACAACGTGTTCGAGCTGATGCTGAAGCCGATGACGTCATCATGGGTGACGTCATCGGACAATGAGTCGGACTTCGCCACCAAGCGAGCATCACAGGATCCAGTTGTTAGTAGCGCACTGATGTTGCGAGGTCAAATGATGCTCGTCGGTGAATGGGACCTAATCATCTTCCTCTGCACCCCAGTGTACGATTTCATTTTCATTTTTATGACTGTATAGACATTGTGTTCTACAAAATATGATAAACAGTTATAGAGCACCAAGCCCAAGCCAGCTGAGTTAGTTTAACTGGCCGCACTTTGCTTTTACGACACGGGCTGATTAGTGATCCGTGAGTTTTTGTCTGCCAGATGAAAAAAATAAAACAAAACTGAAAAGGACAAAAATATATTAATTATGGGCACTATAGGAGGCTTGCTGTTTTTGCAATTTTTGTCAAACATTTTTCGTTGGGAAAAAAATTAATCACAATATTTTGCTCAATTATTTATTGTTCCATTACGGGGAGGGCAGCCTTTGACACGGTGACACCCCATAGGCTTAGGCCGCCATGTGGGCCCATAAGCCTATCCCAGAAAATTTCCAGCCAGTACTGGGTACTGAAAGTCACGGCGGGAATAGCAAAGAGCACAAGAGCACCGTCACGCTTTAGAGCCAAACGGGGCAAAGGAAGATACAGCACTCCTGTGATCTCACACCATACAAGCTGAGTTATTGCCTATTGTGTCTCGTAATAGAATAACGTTTTTGTAAAAAGCTAGCAGCAGTAAGTACAGTGTATACGTGTGATGTGGTTCGTGTGTGTTGCAGTATAAAGTCCCTGGAGGAACTGCTTGCCAATCATCTGTACATTAATGACCTCAGTATGCACGACTGCAGCCGCGACATGCTGCTGGCTAGCGTGCAGCAATCAGCCGAACTCCAGCAGTCGCTACAACAGGTGCGCTGATTTGCATATTATGCCACGCCTACAACCCCTATTCGGCCAGAAAACTATGCCGATATTTTGTAGACAAGAAGCGTCGCCGTCGGTCATAACAGTGTTGTACTTCAGTACCGCAGTGCTGTGACGTTACGAAAGTGCTGTATCTAGAAATAGGTCTAAGCATGATGCAGTTTTCAGGACCATTGTCTTGGTCTTGAGGCGCCAAGAGAACAAAATAGTCCTGGTTTTGACGACAACGTCTTGACATTTTCAATATTTTTTGTTGATTATAGCCGATATTTTTGCACTTGCAGTGTACCTAAACCCGAACAAATTTCTTTAATAATTATCAGTCAATAATTGCATAGAAAAACTTACAGAAACTGGCCAACGGAAATTATACAGTTAATAGTTGAACTAAGAGGAATATGATATACAAATGCCGTCAAAAAACGCGTGCTAGAACAGTAATGTTTTAAGATTTTGTTTGAAAGAAGCCGCGGTGTTAAGGCGCAAACAAACAAAACTGTTTTTTGGACCGTCATTATAGACGAAAATATATATTTGTGTAAAGCATTTTTCGTGTAAAGAGCATTTTACTGAAGGAAATTTTGTTTACACGAGACAGGTTTTAGTCTATGGCACACGGTTAACGGAAACCGTATTCGCTAACATTGGCTTTAGACAAATTTCGCAGCAGCCGTGGCAAACTGTTCCAGGCAGCTGGTTTGACTCGTTCGCTAAATTTTAGTCGAGTTTTTCGTGTATTGACGTCCGCAGCTGGCGGAACGGAGTCACGACAGATCATGAACTACACTGGTAGTTCTGGTAACGATGTCAGTGAGATAAGACGATGCCGCGGAGGTAAGAATAAATCGCATCAATAACTACAGTTTTTAGCAAAAGCCAATGTAGTCCTAACAATGTGCTTGTCACACAGTCGTACGGAATAAGATGGGAAAAACAGTTTGGCTGCTGCGTTTTAAGCATGTGGTGCAATGAAGAATATTGGCATTGCAATAATGTAGTCTAGTTTGCTCAGTAAGAATGCCGAAGTAAGAGCGTCTAACCCAACAAGACGTCGAATCTGATTTAGAAGTTTGATGTGATGAATGACGACTGTGCAAGGCTGCAGTAGCTGCTATCCGCATGTCACCGAACCGCCGTCGTTTTGCTACTACTTGGAATGCCGTTGCATTGTCGGCTCAGGGTCGAGTAAAGTCACGCCAAAGTCGCGTCCGTAGCGTTGAAAACGACGCCGTCTTTTGTTTAACCTTCATACTTGCTTTGCATCGTGAACCATTTTGCACACTGTTATTCCGAGACTTCCTGTGCTGTTATTCCGAATAAATGTACGAATTAAGTGACTACTGATTTCGTATTTTTCAGGAAAGGAAATGACGAGTATAGCCGTGGACGTAGAGCCTAAATGTTGCAGGAAAAGGCGAAGAGCACGCGACTGCAGGAGAGCGTGAAACAACTAAACGACGAAAAGGCCCGAACCGAGTCGTTGCTCTATCAGATGATACCGAAGTCTGTGGCGGACAGACTTCGCGAGGGAGAGTCGCACTCTGACACCTGCCAGGGGAGTGTTGTATACACGTACGCTAGCCACAGACTCCCCCCATAAAAGTAAGCCCCTAAATTATTGTCATGATTGCATCAGATGTTTCCAAAATTCTTTCGTCGATATACTTAGCAATAAATTGGCGCTAATAATAAAGACACAACAATCGAAATACGTGGCTACATTACCTTGTGAAATTTAGTCAGTTTTAGTATATGTGTGAGTTACACGGTTACTTTCAGTATGTTTCAAAGCTAACTAAATTTCACAATGCTTTTCGGCTGTGATGGTTACTGTATTTTTTGAGTTTATCACTGCTATGGTTAGTTAAAGAATTCTACAAATTGACTACTGTAAATTGACTTACGGTGAAGTAAGAAATGTCTGAAAAACAGGGGCTTACTTTTATGAGGGCCATTTCAAAAATTTCTGGCCTCTACGTATTGAACAACAATACTTTCCACAATCTATGCATTAGTGAAACGTGCATTCTTTATTAACTCATATGAGTTTGCTGCGGATATGACCTTATTGTAATTATTAACGTTACAGAGCATCAGATAGAAACAATTTGGAGTGCTATTACAAACAATAAAAAACCAGGCTCGCTGTTGTGTGACAATTTTTCAATCTGTAGCTAAATTTGCAAAAGTGGGGCCCCGTGGCATTTGATTTTGTGTAAACCCTGACAAATACGCTCATGAATTTCTAATTTAAATCGGTGAATATAAAATAAGCCTAAATCTGCGCTGATCGCTAATAAGAACATTTCAGTTAACTACGATGTTACGTCAATATTTGACATATTAGTAAAACCTTATTAAACACTTAACAATAATAATGTCAGCTGCTGTGTTGCTGAAACGCAGCAAAAGCTAACCAAAACTTGAATTATTATTATTATTATGCACGGGAGCCCGGAAGCAAGCCCCACTTGCCCTCCACTAAATTCCGCATGGCAGTTTAGTCTAAAATGTCTACAATTACTCATTCGGTTGTTCGTGACCATGACTTTGTCATGTAGCCTACATACAGTAATGACCCGAGCCCCAGTGACTTTTATCTGTTTTGAAATCTGAAATTTCATCACGGTGGTGTCCGCTATCCACGATGATGAATGACATGAGGCTGTTTGCGTTGACGCTGTGAATCGTCTCTATTTAATGCCGTGTGACGTCATAAATTACGATGACGTCATATCCGCAGCAGACTCGCATGAACCCGTAAAGAATGTACGTTTCACTGATGTATAGATTGTGGAAATATTTGTGTCTAATATGTCAAGGCAGGAAACTTTTGGAATGGCCCTCGTATGTAATTATGTATACCACCTGTATACTGATATCGGGATAGCTAACGCATAACCGTACTATATCATTACAACCGGACTCTTTGCCGGAGTGTTTTAAGCAGATAACTAAGCGCCTGGAACTCGACGCACAGAGTTTGGGCTTTAATCGGTTAATTTCTGTATGAAGAATAAAAATGTACTAGGTAATAGAAGTTTGGAGACAGTTAATCTATGCTTGTCAGATATCGCGAAAAAATACTGCAATAGCGTACGAGTTTCCTAGGCTATTTTGGTATTTTTGCGATATCTGACGAGCATTATTTAATATCCATTTTTTGTCATAAAACGCATTGTTGAAAAACGTTTGGTAAAAATACGTCAAAAATTGTCAAAGCATATAAACCTATCCCATATCGTACAAAGAGCAGCACGGACGGACGTACTGACAGACGATTCGAAAGCAGTATGCCTCAGCCGCTGGCTGTTGACGTCTGCAGAATTACACATTAGATAACAATGAGACGCTTTCGTTTTTGCTGGCACATTTTGTAAAACAAGTAATAATAATTATTGTTTACTGAACACGCCACATGGCAAAAACAATACTTATAGTCACACAGGTGACGTGCCTGATCGACGGAAAAACCGCTGACTGTTGCTGATGACAACTTACCTTGTCACTGTCGGTAGAACATCGGCCACAGAGCGCTTTCTCCATCCAGCTTTGTCCTGTCCTTCTGCCTCCATTTTTCTTCCGCTGCATCTGTTTTCAGATGTCCTTTTCACGTGTTCTGTGGTCATGATCTTTTTCTTTCGCTGCGACGTTGAGATGTCCAATGCTTGCCTTCACCAAAACTTGTGACTTTATTGAAACTTTCTTCTTCATCGAATACTTTTTTCTTGAAAACTTTAGGTGAAGTCTAAGAACTGTTGCTATGGTTTGTTTCGATTGTTCAACGCAGCTAGTGAGGTGACTGCTATAGTTAGCGAAGAACTGTGTTTGTTTGCACTCGGCGCCAGGTGTTCGACAGCGTAACAATTATGTTCAGTGACATCGTCGGCTTCACAACCATCTGTAGCCTCACCTTCGTGGAATCTCGCTCATCTACACAGCAGTAATTTACATGTAGTCACACATTGGAGTTTCCTGCAATATCTCAGTTATTGACATATTGCGGTTCACTACAATATCTCACCTGGTGACACGTTGGGGTTTACAACGATCTGTAGCCTCATCAGTCCGATGTCGATGACACACTGGGGTTCGGTACAATGTCTCACCAAGTGACGTGATGGGGTTTGCAGCGATAGCTCACCTAGTAACGTTACTTGGTGACACGTTGGGATTCACAACGATCTGTAGCCTCATCAGTTCGCTGTCGCAGTGATCTAGCCACATAGTGGATTCACTAGCGTATTTCATCTAGTAAAGTTGTGGGGTTGAGTACAGTGCTTCACCTAGTGACAAACTGGGGTTCACTACAACACCTCAGCTGGTGACGTGTTAGGGTTCACAACGATCTGTAGCCTGATCAGTCCGATGTCTGTGGCCGCGCTGCTCAATTCGGTCTACACGAAGTTCGACGTCATCAGCGAACAGCATGACGTCTACAAAGTTTGCTTCAATCACTAGAATCCATGCTGTTGTAAAGGAGTTGTAAAGGTAAGATAAATGGGGCCGTGCCCCTCCAGGGTGATCAAATATCTCCCTCTCACTCGAGACCCTTCAGAGCTTAGGTGGATAAATCCGTGACACATAGCCAGTGTGACGCCAGACATTGGGGTTATCTTTTTAGAATTAGCAGAAGAAGCCAGATCATCACCAGAATGTAACACTTTTCTTGGGCTACATCCAATCCTTTTAAGAATTCGACAAAAGCAGTTTATAGCTTGTTGGGCTATTTTGGACACAAACCGACACTCTCGAAAACATAACCGTCGTGGCAGAAGTAACTAATATAAATGTAAATGCAAATATAACCTGAAAAAATGTGTCCGCGCAGTGCTGACATATTGTGCGGCCGTCCGCTTACAGCTGCGCAACCATAACGTTAAACTTACTCTAACTTTTTGTGACTTTTTGAACTGATAATTGGCACGGCAGTTGCTCTTAAATTTGAAAAAAAAAACGTTCAGACTGATTTGACTCTTCCGTGAGCGGCTTTTAGGTGTCGAGTATCCGGTATCGGCAGACATACTGTGACGGACGGACAGACAGAAAGACGAGCGGGCGAGACCAGTATCTCGTCGTATTTGGACAGCCGCACAAATAAAATGTAATAAAGCTGTGAAGCCGACTGTTATGAAATGGAGAAGTTGTTGTGTGATTGACAGGTGGAGACGATCGGTGACGCGTACATGGTGGTCTCGGGTGCGCCGACAGTGAGCAGTGCGCATGCGCAGAACATTGCCAACATGGCGCTTGACATGATCGCATCGCTTGATGGCTTCGTCGCTCCTGTAGCTGGCGGCAACATCCACATCCGTATAGGTAATTTACTTATTTAATTATTAATCCAATGAACATAGTACATTGCAGTACAGAGTCAAATCATCACAGCTGGTCAGCAAGGCACAAGCACTAACAGTTGCCTAACATTAAAAATACATATGCAGACAGACAGACAGACAGACATAGAGACAAGGCAAGTGACATGAGTCAGTAAAACCGCAGATACACGATCAACATCTGTAAACGACTGATAGTCAGAGACATATAGGTGAAAATGAGAATTGTGATTAAGTAACCGCATCGGGAAAACGAGGAAACGATCGAGCACTGGAAGCATTATTGCTTGAGGTGATACCCGAATTATTCTAATAACTGTAACTGGCTTATGATAAGAAAGCAAGGACTGTGTATTATTGTTATTGCAGGAATGCACTCTGGCTCAGTGATTGCCGGTGTAGTTGGAGTGACAATGTCTCGCTACTGTCTGTTCGGTGATACGGTCAACACCGCGGCTCGCATGGAGACCACCGGACAGGTAGACCACCAACCGTTCTAGCGGCGTGTAGAGCTAATTCTGTGATTTACTCCTGCAGGACTTCTTCATGTCGTTCTTGCTCGCCGTTTTGCATTTTACATAAGTTGACATTTTATTTTCGCATGATTTTAACCAGCAATGAAAAACGCAATAAACAACGAATATAAGCAGGACAAACCAGCTGCACTTGCAACTGATTTTTGAATATTAATTTTTTTCGACTACGCCATTAATTTTTTTACGAAAAAAATGTTTTTCGTGTAAAATGTCGGCTATTTTTCACAACAAAATTACAGTTTGACAACTGTCTGTTTGTAGGCAATGAAGATACACATTAGCGACACTACGAACAGTCTTTTGATCAACTGTGGCAGCGACTGCAAGTATGTCACCGAGGAAAGAGAATCCGCGGTAATTACACGCCAATGTATTGCAGTATCTTGACACCTGTGTTTCTTCGTGATAGCTATTGATTGTAATATTCTTCAGCTTTGGAGCAGTGATCCAGGATTTGCAAGATTCGGCAACAGTATTAAACGGCGTAGTAGTATGTTGAGGTTTTTTCAGTGTCGCATTGTTTTCATCTTTTATCACTGTTCACCACCTCATTCTTTCACGCCGGCCTAAAGACACACTTTACAATAATATGCTTTCGTAGATTATTAGATTACTGGATTGTTTTTTCTAGTCTTATTATTTTTCGCTTTGTTTTGATTTTTTATTCTATCTGAATTGTTATGCAGCCGACTAATTAGCCGCCTGTCTGTGTTTGGTAGGACTCATGCAGTCAAGCGAAGACGTTCTGGTTGATTAAAAAGAAGAACAACGGCGACTGAACATCATCGTGCATACTGTAGCTTGTGACGGAACATTTGTCTCTCCGACTTTGTCATTGTATTTCTCGTAAACACTTGTCCCCAAGCCATGCCGAGTTTTCCGACCGTACTATTTGAGAACCGTGACTGTCGTGTTGTATCGTATTGGTGTTGTGTTGTGCTGAAGAGTGATTTTTTCCACTCCACCGAATTCGAACAGTTGACATTTACATGGTTATAGGCCTTGTACCTCTGCCGACGCAAAGCAAATATGTCCTACCAATTTCGCGACGTTTATCTACCCGCACACGTATAATAAAACTGAAACGAAACAAATTATTTATATTTGGGTTTTATGTGAAACAAAACATAAAAACGTCATATGTCATTTTGTTCTCTGATTGGCTAGTATATGAACACAGCGTTTTAAACAGTACTAAAACTGTTCTAGTATTTTCATACGATATTTGCAAGGAAAATAATAATCAGAAAACAACCCAAAAAAGCTTAGGCGATTTTTAGTACCTTATTCCTAATTAATTACACACGTGTGGGGATAATTTAAGCTGACGATTATGGCTGCTGTTGCGCAGTGGTTAAAGTGAAGGGGGTTTTCTGGCCTACCCCTGCTGGAATGTAAGCCTAGTTTGCCCAATGCTGGGCAAATGTTGCCTGGTGCCATTAAAAATCACATTTTTGGCGTTTTTTCCAGCTAGTCAGTTTATAACTGTCATAACAGTATCAAAGTTTTACATTATGACATTCAGTTGTGGATTTGAACTATTTTAGAGGATTGTAGGCTTCATTTCTATCGAAATAATTATCGATAAAACATTTGATCTTTTTTCAGAAGAGTTCTATAACAAATAAAATTCACCAAATTTATTTTTTTTTATTTCACTGCATGATTAATGAAAAGTGAGTTGAATTTATCGTTAGGCTTACGGTAAAATTCAACCTAATTTAAGGGTAAGCCTAATAAAAATTTATGCAAATTAAGCAAAAAATATTTAAACACACTGATATGCAAATTGTACACTTTTCTAGACCAATTTCCGAAACGTTTGACATGAAGCATGAACGCCTTTTTACACCGTGTCTCCAAAAACATTCAGACACCTGATATATTTTTGAATAAATCCGACAATTCTGGTTCGATATCAAGCAACTTTTGTACATAGAATCCTCATATAATCAGCACGTTAACTTAAAGCATTTGTCACTTTGTGGGAAATATTGAGAACCGAGTAACACCTGAGATTTTCTTGGCTTACAGTAGAGGCGTCTGCGTGATAATACTCCAAGAAAACAACAACGTCAGTGACGAAATTTTAAGTCATGAATTTGTAATGTTTAAAGAATTAAAATTTAGTCACTGACGTTATTGTTTCGTTAAAGTATTGCCGTGCAGTAGCTTATACTGCGATTGCCATAGAAAACCTCAGCTGGTACTCTGTCTTGAAAATTTTCACAAAGTAAAAAGTGCTTATAAGTGCTGACTATATGGCGATTTTTTTTTACAAAAAATTGTTGATATTGAACCAGACTTCTTGGAGTTATTAGAAAAAAAATGCATCAGGGGTCCGGGTTTTGGGACATACATGGTATTCTAGAAAAAATGGCACGAAGTTTGCGGCACCATAATTTTGTAACCTTTCGTCATATGGTCATGTTGTTTTCAGCAAAATGTTTAGAAAGAAATTGCTAACATGACAAAACCCAGCGTTTGAATGCGGCAATTAAATATTCTTTGATGCAGCTGGCAAAGAAATATTCAAAAACAATATATTACCATATCATATTTGCCGGTATTTTTTAAGGCAAGTTTGTGATAAAAATAAAGTTTGCACCAAATCCATTTCCCAGATTGATGAAAAGAAACAGTGCTCAATGTGTCCACCGCAAAAACGAACAAGTGACGATAGTCATTTGGACCACTGTTCAATATCTTGGTTGATTAGTTAGTTATTGACTGATCGTCCCAACAACTGTTCAGAACTTGCTTTAGATGATCAACATTTTCAGACTTCTGCCATAAGCAAAAACGACTATCATCTGTCGTTCGTTCTTGTAGTGGACAGATTGAACACTGGGGCTTCATGTGAACTTTGTTTTCATCATGAACTTGCCTTAAAGATGTAGTGGTGATATTGTTCTTGAAGCGTTTACTTGCCAGCAGCAGAACGAAAAATAATAATTGTCATATTCAAACACTGGGCTTTGTCATAATGCAATTTCTTTCTAAACATTTTGCTGTTATCCGCATGACTCTGTGACGTATGCTTACACAATTATGGTGACGTATACTTTGTGCCGTTTTTGTGGAACACCTGTAGTCTACTACTAACCATCGCTAAGTTATCAATGTTTAAAATATCCACTTTTGGTTCACCATGTACACGTATTTAAAAAGTTGTAAAATTGACAAATATTTTGATAACATTTTGTACAATATGTGTTCATTATTTAAACAGAATAAATTTTCAGCCGCACTTGAGGGGGTTTACGGGTTGCAGCACTCTCACGGATTCACTAACTGGATTTGGGGAAAAAGGAAAAAAGGGAGGGCAGGGAATAAAATGGAGGAAGAGGGGAGAGGATGGAGGGTGGGAAAAGCGGGGGAAGGTAAGATCTGCATACGAAAACACAGGATACGGCCGTAGCCAAATCACTTTTGCTCTTGTTTCGTACGATCAACAGAGTTGTACTGTGAAAAATACATTCAAGTAATTGCAAATGGTTTATTTTTCACAACGTTTTGTTGATGAACAAAAATTGCCAGTCACTGCTTTTCGACGTTTTGCAAACGTTACTTAAACACTTTTGAAAGCTTACTGCACGCAGTGCACATGGCTGAATGAATATTGTAACCGACTTTCTACGGTCGAGTCGCGCTCGTATATTGTACGTGTAATGATGGCTTTCGTCGTACCGGGCTAATTATTGTCATCTGATGGGCTGTTAATAGGCGTATAGGCTGCAGTTAAATCGTCTATAAACTGTCTATAACAGTAAAGCTATAACAGTATAGGTTATGCATCATGGTTATGTCGCACGAAAGTGGTTCCGGTTGTGTGATAACTGGCCGTCGGGGCTTGTTCGCCTACTGTTATGTCACCGCTCACCAGTTTAGCAGCTCGGCACATGTAAAGCACTTTTTTCTCGAGAAGTAAATGTGCCGCGGATTTGTATAGGCTTTTGAGATGATGTCGTCAGAATTTAATGCATGTGAATGCTGATTATGTGCAACACGTTTAACTCGAATATAAGGATTTAAACATTGTTGGTTTATCGTATTTCTGCATAGGGCCTACGTGTGAACTGACTGACACAACGGTTGAACTGTCACGGACAGACTATCATGGACAGTGCATCTCACAGACAAACTGCAGGTTTGTGGAACTCGGAGTAAAAGTCAGGGTGTAGTAAATAAGACACCTGCGTTGGGCAATAAATTTTATGGCAAGCATAAAAATTATTTTTGTAAACAGGCGGTAATATGGGGCGACCGTTCTCACCCTAAACTTCACACGTGATTTGCAATATAACTAACGAAATTCACATTCGCTACATGCATTATTAAAACTTATTATCAATCAAAACAAAAATAAGTTTCCAAGAAACCAATACACGCTCTTCGTCTTTGGCCTTTCTGGCCTTAGTCTACCGAGACTGTGACGGTTGGCTTTGGCTATACACCAGTGGTTGACAATGCGGTTGAAAAACATCAAATATACATTTCGAAGGTGTGATAATTTTATTTCCCAAGGATTTCAGGCAAAAGTGTCCGAAAACGCGAACCATGCACATTTTGCGACATTTTGACGCAAACAATGCGGCCGTCCAATAAATTTTTTCAAAGAGCAAATGCAGGCGTTACAATCACGAACACCGATAACGAGACTTTCATATAAACGACAGTCAGGGTGTTAAGAATGAAAACTGTTTACCTTTTTAGCTGACTAAGGGTCTCTGAAAAACAAGAATCACTTAGTGACCATTTTGACCTATTAATGAGTGACCAAGCACGAGCAAATAAAAAGACTTTCTTAAGTCACTTACTGCAGACCAGTCGGCGACAGGCTGTAATTTAAGAACGTGCTTATCGTGGTATGATATTATGTTATAGTCGACGTTGACCGCAGGCACTTGCCACTTGCTCACTGTTCGGACGTTTGAGACAACGGACATTTTGTGACATCCAAAAATGATATGGACTGAACTGTTTAAAGTCATAACGGGTTTGTCGCATTATGAATGGATGAACATTTATTAGTATTACAGCCAACTATAGATGGATTACGTACAATACAATAATGTCGCATAAAGTGTCGGAGAAAATCGGAGAAAAGGCTTAAATTCGAGCGTCGTCCAAAGTCGGGTCAGGTGAAGGTCGGGTCAGCTCCGAACACTTGATATTAAGCGCCACGTACAAGTACTCGAAACGATATGGCTATTTAGTATCCGCGTTAAAGAACAACGTGTAGGCCTACCTGCGGTGCAGCTACAGACATACCACCACCCTGAATTCGATCACAGTGGGCGGGTAGTGGTTATTGTTGACTGTCTTATTGACATTATCTCATGTATCATCTGACCGACAGACCGACAGAACAGACACAACAGGCCCATTCCGGCACACTAGCGTGTAGCCTATGGCCTACGTATGGCATATTCACATAAAATAAGAAGCCCTAAATGTAATAGTGTTGTTGCATTCAGACGGTTCCGGTTCCGAGACTACATCGCCGCCTGCACGTAAGCCTACAGGCTGTCGTAGGCCTCAACTATCTGGCTGGCGTCGCATTCATAGCAAGATAACGTTTTCAATGAGTATACCCGTAGTTTTTGGCGTACAGTTGCCGGGAATGTGTCGTATTTCTTAGTGATGTAGCAGTAGTGTAGCCCCATGTCGTTTTAATTGTCGATCGGTACGCTGATGGCGTGTGATTGGCATTAAGTATAGACTATGGCAAGTGCTTTTTTCAGTCAAACGACGGGTTAGTATCAGTCTTGTCTTGCCTCGCCTTTAGCCGTCCTCGCTCCGAGGTTTGGCCACACCATGAGCGGGTTGTCTCAATCTGACTCTGTCTTCTGTGGTTACTATAAGTATTAAGCAAGAGTTTTTCAGGACCAAGATCATATCGTGTTGAGGCTGGTACCAAAGATCAGCATCAAGTATTGTTGAAATAGGAGTTTGAGGATTTGATTAGAGGACTACTCTACTAATTTGGTAATCAGCTGTTAGGTTTGACACTGAAAGCTGGTCAGTCAATCAATCAATCAATCGATCAATTAGTTTTTATTTTTTATTTAAAATATTTTCTTTTTTCGCTGTCATAACATTCAGTGTAAGCCTAGTCCTATTGTTGCAAGAAATGTGCAAAACAGCGCGGTCAAGATTATTATTGATCTGTTGTGTTTAACTTGGTAAATTAGATTAATTGTGTCCTCGTTGTCTGCATGAGGGACAAATAGTTTCTTTCAAAGTCAACTCGAGCTAATTAACTAGCGTTTGATTGTCTAGAGTCGAACGAGGTGTTGAAACTCAAGTTCAAGAAGCTACACTCCAAGGTGGTCGACAGCGTCAACCCAGCGAACGTCATCAACATCTTGTTCCAGGAAGACGTCATAGGCGCCAGCGACATGAAAACGCTGCTCAAGTTAAGGGATGATCCACTACAGCAGTGCAGCGAACTGTTAGCGCTACTCCACACGTCAGGAAACCGGCAGGCTTTCGTCCAGCTGTACCTGGCGATCAAACAGGAGACTTACCTTCAGTGGCTGATTGAAGACATTGACAACTATGTCGTGAATTCGCTGAACATGCAACAACCGCATGTGAAAGAGTCAGCAGGTAAACACATTCTGGCGTCGGTATTCTGAAGTTTCGTGTGTTTTTGCAACATTTTTTTGTAATATGTTTAGTGTAAAACCATAAGCTATACAGAGAGTTGATCTATAATAATGAGAATCAATGTATTACACTTAAAATTTTTCACAATTTATATATCAGTGAAAAGAACATTTTTTATATATCAGTAAAAACATTTTCCATCAACACGTATAAGTTTGTTGCGGATGTGACGTTATTGTAATTTATGACGTCATAGAACGTTAAATAGAAACGATTCACAGCGTCAGTGCAAACAATATTCAATCATGCATAGCGAACAACACAAAGACAAAATTTCAGATATCGAAACTGACGATAGTTACTAAGGGTTTGGTCGTTACTGTGTGCATGGTGATCTTATTGTACGAAGCCAGAGTCGCCGACAGTTTGTTGGGCAATCACAGATTTGAAGTCTAACTTCAGTACTGTATTTATGGCAGAGTGCATGGGGCTCGCTCTCGGGCCCCGCACATTGAGGGCCTTCGTGTAACAAATCAAGAATGTTGCTAATCTTTTCATCAACACAACATATGGCATAAACTGTTAATTTTTGATAAAATTTTACTGGTAACGTTAAATCTTGACGTGACGTCATTATTAGCTCAAACGCTTTATGTACGGCCAGCGCAGATCTAAGCTGTGTATCAAAAAAATCCCCGAAATTTTTGACTATAACTTGAAAACCAATTAACAAATTTTGGTAATTTTCGGTAGGAATATTCTTAACACAACTTGCCATCAAATGACTGTTTAGCTTCCCACCTCACCCAGTGTATGCTTTTGCACTACTTAGGGAAAGCAGATCAAGCGAAATATGTGTTGAAATAAACAGACGGGTAGTGTTTATTGTTGACTGTCTTATTAAAAAATCTGAACAGAAAACCTGAAAAAAGACATCCCCGACATTATCGATCGTAACTTGAAGAAAGATTAGCAGATTTTAATAATTTTGGCAGCAATATTTTTGACACAACTGGCTATTAAATAAGTGTTTTAGTTCCCACCTTACCAAAAGTCTGCGTCTGCATTACTTGGGAAAGTAGCCCAAGCACAATACGTGTTAAAATAAATAAAAAACGTCGATAAATTTTATCTATCCTAATCTGTGGGCCCCAACAGCCAGTCTATTACAACGTTTGACTGTCATGCAGCAGTGTGTCTACAGTATGAAGTTTGGGAATGTTTGTGAAGTCAAGAAGCGACTGGTACAGCCTGGATTGGTCTGGAGCAGAACTTTGTCGATACTGCTGTCAATAAACGGAGAAAGCGTCTCCTTGCCTGTGTTTGCATAGTGGGCCACCACTTCAAGCAATTTTACTGCAGGCAGTTGAAAAATGGACAACTGGATAAATTGTCAGTCAAATTGTCAGAAATGTGAACAAAATGTGTTTTACGCGTTATGTTAATTAAGCAATCATATTTAATTGGATAAAAAAGTGATATTTCGCTGGTTGTGTTTTCCCCAGGTAGTGCAAAAACAAACGCTGGGTGAAGTAAAAAAACTAAACGGTCATTTGATGGCAAGTTGTGTCAGAAATATTCGTACCAAAAATTATCAAAATCTGTTGCAAGTTACAGTCGAAAATGTCGGGGATGTTTTTTGAGACACGGTGTGTTCGTAGTTGCAAATAAAAAATTCATAAACGTATTTGTTAGCGCTTTCAGAAAATCAGATGATTCAGAACACCACATTGCTAAATTCGACTGCAGGCTGGAGAATTATCGTGCAACAACGAGCCTAATTCTACGCTGTTGGCGTTAACACTCCAAATCGTTTGTTTTATTTGCTGTGACGTCATAAATTACAATGACGTCACATTTGCAACAAACCTATGTTTCGTAAAAATGTACTTTTTACTGATATATAGATTGTAAAAAATATTTCAGTCTAAATACATTGATTCTCATTACTTATTGATCAACCCTCGTATTTTGCTCAAAAGTGTATTTCTATTCAAAACAGCATGTACAGCCTATATACTCAAGTTTCAAGCTGTGGCCATAGTCTACATCATTTACATAATACAAATATATTTCATATTATTTGTGGAATCAACAATGTTCACAATAATCCAGAGTTATCGCTATCGGTATTTGTCTAACTGTTGCAGTGTTGGGTAGTATGCTTTATTATGTGCCTAGTTTGTACATGTACGTCTGCTATAAGTACTTATCAATTAAAGATCTACTTCAATTTGTCATGGAATAAGACTGTAAATAGTTCGTTGTTGTCAATAGACTAATTCAGAGCACCAAGAGTATTTTGCTACTACGATTTTTGCGTAAACTCACAACCGTGACATATTGTTGTACGTGTGCACAGTGACGGGACACTTAGTTCACACGCTGCCCGAGGGTGAGATCGTCTGGGGCATCGCATCGTTGGGTGATGAAGTCTACGTGCTCAGGCCCAAAGGACTTGATGACATCGAAGTCTACGACGCTATCACTTACCGCCTTCTGCGCTGTCTGACGGTGCCCAACTCTCACGGCTTCGCTGATATGACAGTCTGCGAACAATATCGTCTGCTGTACATCGTTGATCCAATTGTTACCTGCGTACATAGACTCGATTTGCATGGCCACGCCACGCGGTGGGCTGTCATCGACAAGCCATATGGAATCTCGGTGAACGCGGCGCATAACGTGCTGCTAACGTGCCCCGCTGTCCGCAAGATCAAAGAGTTCAGTTCTTACGGCGATCTGCTTCGTGAACTAACACTCCCCGATGACGTCATCAACCCGTGGCACGCGATACAACTGACCAGTGGTAGGGGGGACCAGATGTCCAGTGGTCAGTTGCTCGTGTGCCATGGGGAAGCGGATGACGCAGTCCACCGCGTGTGCAGGATAAGTGCCGACTGCGGTCATGCTGTTCACTCGCACGGTGGACAGCGAGGTTCAGCCACTGGTCAGTACAATGTGCCTCGTCACTTGGCGGTCGATAGCAACGAGTTCGTATTTGTCGCCGACGTCAACAACCGTCGAGTGACGTTGTTGTCGCCGACGTTTGATCACGCCCGTCACGTTGTGTTCGGTGATAAGCTAAAGTGGCGGCCGCGCCGTCTGCATCTGGACACACGACGACGACGTCTGTACGTCGCCGACAACGAGTTCAAAGACGGCGAAATCTGCGCAGGACGCGTCGTCGTCTTCAGCGTCTAAAAGTCTTGACTTCATGTGCCGCGTATAGGCTATTTAAAGTGCGTACAGAACGACAGAAATAAAACGAACTAAAATAAACATTGAAATAGAATAAAAGCCGGAGCATATTTTGTTATACGTGTATATTGCGCAGAATTATTTAGCTATTCAGCTTTCGAGTTGCAAGTGTGTGCTAACAAACTCAGTTCAGTTCAGTTCATTTCCGTCGCTCTGTACCCACTTAGGTTACTGTTAGTTTACGATGGTTTAACCGTTGTGGGCATTATTACTATTGTGGTCATTGAGGGCCCAGTCGTTTTTGCGAAGGCAATGGGCCTACATACTTGTGTATAGCAACAAATAACCTACAAAATGTTCAAGTTAACCTTCGCAATAATAAGAACACATTTATGTAAGTTGTACGGTGCACGTCAGTTCAAAATTGTAACAAATCGGCCATTAGAGGGTGCAAGATTGCGCAGAAGTGGGACCCAAACTTTCACCTGCTAACATATTTCGGTTCATTTTAAAACATAAGTTAAGAACAACACATTATTTTATGGTATAAAAAACAGAAAACCTGGTTCACCGAGAAAATGGTGAGGCAAAAAGTGATATAAATTTACGTGCATGTTTTATTTTTTTCTAAAATTTTTGGCCTATAGGCCTACGCAGTACAGGACGTAATAAAATATGGTACAAGACAACAACCACACTAACTCAGTTAATATGTAAACAAATAACAAAACGTGTATACAACTGAACGAAAAACAAAGATATACGGTACTTAAAACTAAACTCCACTGGATCAGATTGTCCGCCAAAACACTGTGGACTTATTAGAAACGATAAAACTCGCCTGCAAACAATTACCTGTCGGCAGTTCGGCCTATTTCAACTAAATTGAATATAGTGGAGTTTAGCAATTAGCCTACTCCAACAAACTATACACAGACGTCTAGATATCATTGTATGAACAGACTGTTGTCGAAGTTTATGCAAAACTAGGCTAAACAGACATATACGACAAACAACGTGCGGGTATTAACTAAGGTCTAACGCACGACATCAAACAAAAACAAAAACGTCCAGCTTTCGCTAGGAAAAGTCGACCGTACTGGTTGACAGTAACCTTCAAGGTCATCCAAAATCGATAATTTTCATGTCACTTAAAAACCAATATGCCACTTCCTATCAATGATCGATAGCAACCTAGGCCCTATCTTGCACCGTTCAGCCACAATACATCCGTGACGGACAGACAGACAGACGGACGGACGACAACCATGACAACAACTCGACCGTTACTTAAGTACGGTCGGCTAAAAATCAACGAAAAAAACAAAAAATAAAAACCGATTAGTGCACGCCAGTTCAAAACGACAGCAAGTCGGCCATTAGCGGCAATAGCGGGCGCAGGATTTCGCAGAAGCGAAACATAAACTTTCACCCGCCAACATATTTTGGTTTATTTTACGGCGTAAAATAAGTTGGCCCGCAATAACAGCACATTATTTTTTGTGTATAAAAAACAGATAACTTTATTCACCGAGAATATGGTGAAGCAAAACAGCGGTAATAATTCACGTGTCTCGGGACTCTCGACGAAAAATTGCTATAATTTTTGTACTAAATTATTTTAGCCTCGGCGTCCGCTAGCGCAGCCAAGATTGTCAACTATAGTCGCGCAACCACATACTATATAAGCATTGACAGAACATTATGTAACAATTTCGACAAACTGACAACAAAAATACAACAAATAATGCGCATACGTTTTAAACGCCTTTAAAAGGTTTTGACCTACAAACGATCATCGAAAGCAGTTGCATGCTGGGGTGTGGTTATAATTGACTCACGCAGACAAAACGGTTTTATACATTCTTTCTATAGCTAAGCTTAGGATGTCTAACCATGTGGCTAAGCATAACCCTGATAGTATATAAAATACGTTTACTACAACACTGTAAACGCCTTCACACTGTACAATCGCTAGCAATGTACACCATTCATGACGACTTCGGTTAAAGTCGTGGTTATATGTACATGTTAAAAACAATGAAAACAGAACAAAAATACGTTTTCCAAAACGTGCTGGAAATGTTCTGTGTTTAACTTATCATGCAACCACGTCCAAAACATTTGCAAAAATGGTTCGCAGCAAACAACAGTTTTCAGCAATTGCAAGTTTGAAAAAAAAACATTTCAGCACAACTGCACACGACCTGAAGTTATATAAGACACAGAAGGCGGTTGTTTAATACAGTAAAAGACGAAACATTTGTAAAACATTTCCGAAAACGTTGTTTCGTGTACAACAGCGGCCTTAAGCACCAAAATGTCATTAGCGGTATGTGACACTTTGATGAGCTAACATTTATAATACACTGCAGCATAGCGTCAGGCGTTATACTCGTACTAGGCCTATAGTACCGGTACTACTTTCAGTTTCGTCGAAGGCGGCCTACACGTACAAAAACAAGAAATCTGAGCTAATGCTCATGAGACGCGCGAGAGCCTATACACAGTTCCCGTTCGCCGATAATCTTGGTCTGTCTACATCCATTTCGTCCGAATTCACTCTTCTGCAGCCGAAAATCGCAAAAAAATCACCATAAACCCCTATTTAAAGGCTCAAAGTCATTTAAGGTCATCGACGTTGACACTCCTAAGAAACTTATTGCCAGTGCTTGTTATGATAAGTAGCATGTTTGTGCCTATCTGCAACCGTTTTTACGCTAAAGCAGCAAACAGCGGCAAAATAACGTTTTTTTAGAGGGGGTCCCTCTTTCCGCTTCTCCTTCAAAGGGATCCCCCAAGCCCAGCGGCATAAATTTTGTCACGAAATACTAGAAACTCTAAGCTATTATATGGTAAAAACCCAATGTCTCTATCTCACTTGGTTTCCAAGCGGTACCGGGACGTGTCACCCGGACGGACAGACAGACAGACGGACGGATAGACAGATAGAATTACCATAGCGAATATGCGCGTAAAAACTAACCCAAAAACTACAGTAAAGTTTTCAGTTTTATGCAAATCAGTTTTCAGTTGTGTTTTGGCTTCGTCGTCCATCTAAGCGCCGCTTTAAATGAATCTACAGATGTCAGATAAGATGACCCCCCTATTCAGCGACCGAGATACATAAGTTTGAGTGCAAGCTATATAGTCCACTTGAAAGGATTCTTCATAGAAAACCCATTTCAGACCTAGGGAGCGTCACCTGCGATACAGGATCACAGACTGTTGTTACCTGCCATCTGATACAGGTGAATGCTCCCCGCGCCTTAACCCCAGCGACATAGGCCGGTACTCGATTTAGCTGCCGCAGAGGGATGGAAGGCTGAGTTGACCTTGGTGATGGTTATATATAAAAATGGTTTAGCTGTCCACAAGACAGTCACCCATCCAAATAAAAAAACCACTTGATAGCGACCCAACCGGAAGTCGAACCTACGACCTTGCGATAGTAAGTCCAACGTCTTAACCGTTACGCCATCAAGCCACAGTCAAACAACTTGCTTGAGGCTGGAGACAACTGTTGGGGGTCCGAGAGCCCCAGAACATGTTGAGTAGAGCAGGGACGTCAGTGCACGGTGTCCAAGGACTCGCACGGACGCTCGAAGGCGAAGTTGTAAGTGAACGCTGGATCCGAGGCGCTGCCAGCTGTGCACTGTACACACAGAAACCAACCAACATGTCTTACAGCAGGTGTGAACATAAGAATTTCGTTTATAGCACAGATGCAACGAATGTTGGAATAGTCACCTGGTGGACAGTCGTTCCGACGAAGGCAGCAGCGGTTGCCGAAACGTCAACAACAGCAATGTATATAAAGGTTGTAATTTGATGAATTTATCAACTTATTCAGTTACGTTTCAGCTTATGAGTCTATTTGAAGTACATCTTTTTTTCACTTTTATCACATTTTTGTCATGAAATACATCCTGCACGACTGCGTACAGTATGCCTTCAGAGTAAACGTAAGTGAAAATAAGTGCATTAAAACGAATTGTTAATTAATCAGTGTCATTTCCACATTGGCTATTTAAAATTTATTAAAAACACAATAACGTTGAAAATAAAAAAAATAATCACATAAGAGCGCGATAATAATTAAAACAGATGCGACAAAATGCAATCAAGTATACTGTTTGTCTAGATGGAAAAAGATATGGCAACTATAACTAACCCTGCCTGAATCGGTGGAGACAACAAATCGATAGAAAGTAGTTACGTAGTAGCCGATCGGTATGTGCCACGCCCACTTGGCTTCAGCCTGCAAGTACACGTTATCACGTTATTGCTAGAGTTGACTACTGATTCGAGTTATCAGTGCAAAAGACAATGACACTCAGTTTCATAATGTGCATACACACACTCCTGTACGCTGTCTTAAAGACCAAAACTGTTAATTACGTAGACTTTATACATGTGACATGTTCGTTCTTATGGCCTAATACCCATTGCCTAGAATTATTCTTTTCCTGTTCATACAAAGCATCGTGCCTGTTTATGAAGTCTGTTGTTACACTGTTGTACTAAGAAGAAAAAAGACAAATCACTGGTAGCAGTGAGTGACGGTGGCGTCGTAGCAGGGCGAGCAAAGAAATAAATCCCCTCCCTTAGCTGTCAAAAAAATGTTACTCTTGTCAAAAGATTTTCTTCAAGAATACAAACTGCGGAGCTGGAAATCCCGTGTTGAGAGAAATTTTTCGGCAAAGTTGAAATAAAGAGCATCCACATCTCCTCTGTCGGAAAATGACAATTTCTTGCCACGCCCCCCGCTTTTTCCAACCACGACGCCGCTGAGCGAGGTCACCTACCTTGTGAGCGTCAATGATGATGGTAGTGTTGGAACTGGTCGACAGAACATGGCGGGAGGACTGGCAGTAGAAGTTGACCTTCTGATCACACAGAGTCACTGACGCGTTGTTTGTTGTCAACCTAACGACAAACACACACACGCACAAACATTGCACAACTCTAACAGTGGCGTAAACAAGGGAAGGGGGCAGGGACCCAAGCTTCCCAATCCTCCAGACCGGACAAGCACACGTTTAGACTGCACAAAATTTGGTCAGTTGATTCAGCAGAAAATAATTAAAATTTTTGCCACCAGATCTCATATTTTAAAGACATAATGCATCAGATTCGATTTTAGCCGGGGCTCCACCCAGACCCGGGACCCGGCAGGGGAAACTCACAACGCTCCCCAGCTGGATTTTAAAAGTCCTACTTCTAAGGGAAAAAAGAAAGGCGAAAGAAATGAGAATGGAAAAAGAAATAAAAGAAAAAAAGGGTAAAGGAAAAAAAGTAAGCGAAAGCGGTCGAGGCCCCGCCCAATTCACATTTTTGGCTACGCCACTAACTCTGATACTTTCTCGGTGGTGTAGCTGGCCCTTCTGTGTGATCAACGCCCATGTTTTCGTCGTTCAAAATTATTTCACCGAGTGGAGTGCATTAGATTTTTTGGAGTATGCGCTAAACAAATTTACACTTTACTTATTTACACCAGCATAATTATCATCATCATCATCATTACCATCAGCAACAACAACAACAAAATCTTCAACATCAGATTTCGATCAGCGTCTTGACGTTGTCAATTCTGCAATAAAAAGAGCAGCAGGATCATATTTGACTCGGGGATTTAAACGTAGTCCGTGCGGTATTGTACCACTTCAGACAGCAGTGTACCACGAAGACACAAACAACACGTACTGGAACTGTAGTGTGACGAAGGCAAGCGGGAATCGCGAGTGAAGCGGCAGCTGATAGTCCGTGCTGAACGCGCTCTCACCAGTGCAGTCTGCAGTGGAACAGTACTCGTGCGTGATGCTGCGGTTCAACTCCACAAGGTTGATTGAAGACACCGGACTATGACGCATCGCTGAAGCACCGCCGCTGCCCTCCACATCTGCAATGTAAAGGTTAAGATGAAAACGTATTACAGAGCTACGGAGCGTCACCTGCCATATGCGATCACACAGTGTGAGCTGCCACCCGGCACGGGTGAACGCGCCCCGCCCAGCCAGACAGGCCGGTACTCGATTTACCTACTCCGGAGGGATGGAAGGCTGAGTTTACCTTGGCGCTAGTTATATACCGAGATGGTTTAACTGTCCGCAGACAGTCACCAATCTAAGTAGTAACCCTGGGAGTCGAACCTATGATCTCTCAATCATAAGTCCAACACCATACCGTTACATCAGTTTTATACACTTATCGACTCCATATTTTACACATCAGGAAAGGTTCTCCTTGCCACAAAACTTTCCTCAAATGATAGAAAATCGAGGGCTGGAAATTTCACATTTCGGGTACATTTAAAGGCAACAGTGAAATTTTAAGCACCCATAACTTGATCTGTCGAAAATCTGCAACTCTCTGTGAGAAAATTGCAACTGCTTGCTCCCTAACCTAATTGCTTCTAGGTATTCCGCTGGAATAATGTCAGTGCACACGATGCTTTAGAAAGTCAAACGTCACAAGAAATTTGAGCTAATGCTCACGAGACGCGCGAAAGCCTATAGCAGTTCCGGTTCAGTGGTTTAGCTAAAAATTTGAGTGTTCACGCTAAGCTGATATAGAAATACCAAATTTTCTATCTGGTTCGCATAACGATAGTTCTGAGGCGCCACCTTGTGAATGATATAGACATGTGTCGCAGCCCAAAATCGCTCAAAAAATCCATAAAGCCCTCCATTTTGGCATTCAAGGTCATTGAATTCGGCGCTAATCGAGAGCCAGTGTACGACTTCCTATTAGTGATTAATAGTAACCTAGGCCTTATCTCGCACCGTTACTGAGATACAGCGACTTATTGGCCAAAAATCACATTTTTTGCCCTCCCCCTCTCATTTAGCGCCGTCATTCGAAATGACCCCCTTAGAATTTATGGAAAAGCTTTACGGTTCCTGAAACTAGAGTCTTCCAAGCAGCCGAGGGTGAAGATTTGGTGATCTATCTTGCACCGTTTTTGACTGATCCACCCATGTGACGGACAGACGGACAGACAGACGGATCGACGGACAGAATTGCGATGGCTAAGACGCGCTGAAAGCAGTAGTAGAACTGGTACTGGTTAAAATCTTTCCAATCGACTAATCTCCAAAAAATAACTTGAATTGACCGATTAACTTTGAAAAACTGTAGTCAATCAGAAAAACCGCGAAAACTGCAGGATACTACACCGTGTCTCAAAAAAACTGTGTCACTTTTATTTTTGGAATAACTCTGTGAACAATCGATTAATTTTGATAATTTTTGGTGTGCAAAATCAGGTAACAACTTTACGTCAACAACAAAATTTTTGGCCACCTCACCTTAATACTGTCGCTACACTATCTTGAGAAATGCAAAAGTTGCAGCTTGGCTGTTTACAACAATGAATTCATACTGGATATTGCATGCATCGGCTCAGAAAATCACTGAGACCACAGAACCATTGAAAATCTGTAATTCATTCAACTCTAATCGTATTCATTTTAAGATCGAAAGTCCGTAAATTAAAATAACAAATCAACAGCGAGTGAGTCGCCGATGTTTCACGGAGTTATTCCACGAATAAGTGGCACAGTTTTTTGAGATATGGTGTAGTATACAAGCACTAAGCAGTACAAAACTACAAATCTTGAGGACAATCTGTCATGTGCACGTTGCATAGGTTAGTGACATTTAAAAACGAAAATTGCGTGCGAATTTCAACCAATCAAAAATTCATATTTTTCAATTATCGATCAACTGATCATTAACTAGCGCAGTGTTAGTGAAAACAAACCTCTGCGTCGTCGAGCTGATCGCTGCGCTCTGCTAGATGCCATGTTGTCAATGCGATTCCTCTGATCAGCACCGTTCACGATCGGTCGCTTCTGCAGCGCCACCACACAACAATGCGGAAGATTTTTTTCACTACAGCAAGCTAAAATATTTTGTGAACCAAACAACACAGAGATTATTAATAGGCGATCATTCAGTCAGTCGATCATTTATTTTGCTCCATAACACACAAAGCAATAAAAGTTTGCAGAAAAAAATTGCATGAGCAATATCTTATTTTTCTGTTTCAGCTTTTGAGCATATGCGTTCTAGAGGGGACGTTGAAAACGCACGACATGAAAATGCAAGACATGAAAATGTAGCAAAAACCTGCAGAAGGGTGAAAATGCAAAACTGGAAAATGTGGCACAAACTTGCAGGGAGTGGAAAATGCAAGAACGGAAAAGAGACAAGAAAAGTATGAAACGCCGTATGTTAAATAACTTTTTGGGTCAACTAGCCAAGTTTGCTTAATATGCCGCAATTCTCCAAAGTTAACATTGCCAAAAATTTGTGAGTTCTGTCTGTGAGACAAAAAGAAGAAAAACCAACAAGGAAAAAAACTTGGAGTAAAGACGAGACTGTTAACGTTCAACATCAGTCTAAAACGTAGAATGCTACATAATTATTTCAAAATTAACCGGCACTGTTTCTGTTTTAAATAAAACAAAACGCGTGACCTGTAAAATTATGAGCTGCAGAGTAGCCAGATTAGTTAATCTGGGCATGCATCTAAAATTGTAGGCCTCTATTTGCGCCTGCATGTTGTCACTTTGTTTTCTGTGCAATATTATGGTAAATAGAGATAAATGTATACAGAAACTACTCACCACTATCCTTAGACTAGCGTCATCATTAACGTTGTTGACGGACAGATGACCACGTGATGCAGTCACGTGACCCAATGAATCGTACCCGCCTGAGTTGACTCGGTCCGCCACCGAGTTGCTCCATTTCCAGCTCGTTTTCGTCGGTTTCGTAACCAAGTAAATACCTAAAAGTGAATAACAAACACCAAAGTAATTTGACAAAAAGGCGGAATCGCCGTGGCAAGTTTACCCAACTCCTTGTTTATATTCACCAAAGGGCAGCATAAGACTGACAATTAGCCTATAGACTGCAATTTGCAATCGCACGTTCTGTCTCGGGATTTGATCCTTTCCCGGCCTGATCAAAGACCCCCATCTAACACAATGTGTTAATGAACCCCGCAATTGTACCTTCCAAATGACATGTAAATCCGTCAAACGGTTTAATCAGAGTGCGCGAATGTGACAGTGGAACAGTCTGCCAGCTCGTCTGAGACAAACTGACATTAACTTTGAACAGTTTAAACGGCAGTTAAAGACATTTTTGTTCGGGCGTTGAGAGTGCGGCGCATTGTGGCTATTGTTAAATTGCGCCTTCTAAATAATCTTACTTACTTACTTACTCACAACAGACAGACTAACAGACGGACTACGATCGGTCGGTAGGTTGGTCGATCATCAATATTCATTAAACTGACGTCATATTTTCGCTATACGTTAGCAGCGCAGAACGGGAGGAGCAAAAATAATTCTGCAAGACAACTGCAAGCATATGTTAAAAAGTAAGCAATGCGCAGACCGTGGTTTTTGAAGACGTCGTTGGGTGACTTGCTGGTCTTGTAGCCTCCATGGTGCCAGTCGTCCTGTGGATGTAGCGGACACATACAAAGCCCGGGCGGACACAGTGTCCAGTTCAAGTGACAATGATATGGCAGCAGATGAATATGAGTCGTCTTGTCACCAGGAGTAGTGTGCAGCTCTGCACAGCAAAACAGGCATAGAAAAAATAGGTTTCCAGAAATTAATGATCAACTAATTTATTCATTGTTTGATTATTTTCTGACTGAACGAAATTCGAATAAAATTTTTGACTTTGTAACGTCAGTAACGTTACTATTATTATTCACACTTTGCACCGAACATATCGTCAATATTTATAGTTCTGTACTGCTTTTACAGTGTTAATTTTGCAGTTTGTACTTTGTAAGCCTTCGTGATCAGACAAGCAATTCAACTACGCTGCATCATTGTCACTTTTACCAATTTTGCTTTAGTTTGTGAAAAATATCAACTGCCAATAGCTGAAATCTGCAGTTTTCGTATAGTTTTTCTCACTTACTGCAAAAATTGTTCCACGTTAATCAAGTAATCCAAGTTAATTTTTGGAGATCGTTCGATTAAAGTAGTTTTCATCAGTAAATAGATGAAAAACTAGACGAATAAACCAAACACATGTCAATAAGTAAATAAATAAACAAGTAATTAGAGCAAAGCTCATGAGACGCCTTAGCAGTTGCTGTTTGCAGGTTGTCCAGATCTATCTCCAGCCATGTCGGCGCAATTCACTTATGAAATGTGCACCACAGCCGAAAATTGCAAAAAAAAACACACAAAAACCCTCTATTTTGGGAGTTCAAATTCACTCAAGGTCATCGATGTTGACACCGTTCAAAAGCTCGTCACCAGTGCTTGTTATGATAAGCCGTATGTCTGCGTCCATCTGCAACAGTATTGTTTTCACGCTAAAGCAGTAAAATAACCACTTTTTAGGGGGGTAGCCGTCTTTGCCGACTGTGCAGGCCTCCTTAAACCTAAAGGGTTGGGACTTAGACAGCTAACATCTACGTTCAATGCTGGAAATTTCACACGCAGGTTGTTTTGGTCTCTCCCCAGCCATTTCGTTGCAAATCACGGTTAAAATGTGTGCTGCATACAAAAATTGCCAAAAAATTCACCAAAACTCCCATTTTGAAGGTTCAAGGTCGTTCAAGATCATCGACGTTGACAAATCTAAAAAGCACGTCACCAGTGCTCGTTATAATATGCAGCAAGTTTGTACCTGTTTGCAACCATTTTCACACTGCAAGAGCCAATAATGGCAAAATAACGTCATTTTAAGGGGGTATCCCAATTTGACGCGCTCGTTCGAAGGAAACCCCATCACCCAGGGGCACGAAATTTTGTCACTAAAAACTAGAGTCCTTGGGGCAGCCCACAGTAAAGATTTTGCGATTCTAGGTGTCGCCGTTTTGATACAGTGCCAGGGTGTGACGGACAGACAAACGGACAGAGGGACAGATAGATACCTGGACGATGGCTAAGACGCGCGAAACATTACATGCTGTCGTGCGTAAAAAGTAACTATATAAGCAAAAAACAAGAAAGCAAACACAGAATAACAAAAAAAATAAATGAATAAACACATAAATAAATAAAAATTTAAAAAACAAAAAAGATACATCAGTTAGTGATTAAAAAAACCAATAAAAAACAAAAAACACACAGACAAACAAACAAACCAGTAAGCATGTAAATAAATAAATGTAAAAACTAAGTTCCAAAGTTAAAAACTTTAAAATAGCAATTTTTCATATCTGGCAGTAAAAAAAGCCAACTGTCACACAGAGTGTATTTTTGTAGGGTCCTACATACCTGACGGTCTAGCGACCGTAGTTGTCACATAACTAGCGTTTGATAAGCCGCTCGTTCTACAACAGCAGACACAACTTTATGTCATCTAACTGGCACCTACGTTACATTATCAACTCCCAAAATAAACTAAAGTGTTTGATGTGACAACACATTGCATAACATTGTTATGTGATGTATTGCAATCATTTTAGTTTAGTGATAACATCACATCACTTTCAGCGGACATGTTGCATTAAAGTGCTTGAACCCTAGTTCAGCCGTGTGTGAAGAAACTATGCATATAAGCTTACAGTGTATAATACTGTAGTCGTCACATGCATTAAAATGACAAAAAATCACTCTTTTTTCTCTTCGTTTACAGCTTAGCCAAAACGTAAAACGTAGTGTCTGTTAACGGTAGCAGTGACGGTAAAAATACGGAGCTGACGCATGAAAAGGGGTGTCGCCCACTCGACCTTTATAGCCTACTGAGAAGTGCTCCTCCCTAACTTTTTTATTTTTGGGTCACAAAATCCTTCTTTTCGTGCATCATCAATTGGTTCTGCACTGCAATATGCTAGTAATTGTTCTGTTTAGTAAAAAAAATATACGTTTTCTGACGAACATACAATACGTGGTGTTTCATAAAAACCCTTTCTTGTTTTCTTTCATAATTCACTCAAATGATGATCAATTTACACAAAGTTTGTATCAGTTGTAGCTGAAGAAATACTTATTCAAAATATTGCAACAAAACATGGCAGTTGAGTAAACATTTTTGCTAGTCCTGACGTAATGCTGACGTCATAATGTGTCACAGGTACAAGCTGGATAGTCTCAACTGGTGCTGTCAGTTGCTACCCTGCTTCAATGGTGAGCTTAATCTAGTTTGCTAATGAAAAATGTTTATTGTCAGCATTAAGCAACATGAAGACATGAAATCAGGCGTCTTGCAATCCAAAAATGCAACCATTTTGCAAGCTCGGTATGCTAGTGCACTGTCTTGCTCAAATGCGTAAAAGTCCAACTATCCCCACAGACATGTAAATGCCATCGCTTTGCATGTTTTTGTAACTGTAACTGCAAAACTTCAACAATTTGTCATAAATGAACCCGATTTTTCACCACTGGAGCAGGGTAGCAACTGACAGCATCAGTTGAGACTATCCAGTTTGTACCCGTGACACATTATGGCGTCAGCATTACATCAGGACTAGCAAAAATATTTAATCAACTGCCATATTTTTGTTGCAATATTTTGAATTAGTATTTTTTAGCTACAACTGGTACAAATTTTGTGAAAATTGGTCATCATTTGAGTGAATTATGAAAAAAACAGAAAGGGGTCCTTTTTTATGAAACACCATTTAGTATGGGTTAAAATTAAGAGAGACTTACCTGACGTCTTGCCTATCACCAGCACTCGGTGCATTTACAGACTCCACGATGTAAAGTCCAGTTATAGAAAACAGACTAAAACGAAAAACAAACACACACAAAATTAAGAGCGAGTAGTTTCAAAAAGACTGAGACGGTTTACGGATAAGACGTTGCAACAACTCGTGCCGACGTGTACGACGTATCTGGTCGTCAGTCTAGTTATAAACGCGTACCGTACGCGTTATGCCTATTCAGCACTACGTCCTGTGTGCAGTAATATATACAACTTCATTCGTCATTCAATGACAGCAAAGGAAAAAAAAACAAAAACGGACAACAAGCAAGAAACGGAAACTATGCTAAATATAAACAGTCATATCAATCATATCAAATCATTCAGATCACGTCTCGCGCAGCCTAAAACTGAACTACATACACAGTTATCAATATAATTGAGTACGCTACACAGGCGTAAGTAAACATTTACATAAAATACGTGTCACTTTTAGGATAGCCCTGAACTGAGAATTGACACACTGGTTATGTCTGTCCTGGAGAACGTCAACACAATTTTTTCTACGTTTTTTCATTCTCAAGTTAGGAGCCCGTACAGGACACACGGACGTACAGACAAAGGGACGGACGGACGGATAGGCGAGAACAGTAATGCGGCTTATCGGGATAGCCACATAAACAAGAAATTTGAGCTAATGCTCACGAGACGTGCGAAAGCCTATAGCAGTTCCGGTTCATAGTTTATCTGAAAATTGGGGTGTTCACGCTAAGTTAATATGTAAGTACCAAATTCTCTATCTGGATCACATAAGCGTGGCACCACTTTGTGAATGATATAGACTTGTGTCGCAGCCGGAAATCACCAAAAAATCCATAAAACCCCCTATTTTGGCGTTCAAGGTCATTCAAGGTCATTGAATTCGGCGCCAATCGAGAGCCAGTGTACGACTTCCTATTAGTGATTAACAGTAACTTAGGCCCTATCTCGCACCGTTACTGAGACGACTTATTGGCCAAAAATCGCAAATTTTGCCCACCCCCTCTTATTTAGCACCCTCGTTCGGGGTGACTCCCTTCGAATTTATGGAAAAGCTTTACGGTTCCTGAAACTAGAGTCTTCGAGGCAGCTGAAGGTAAAGATTTGGTGATCCTAGCTTGCACCGTTTCTGACTGATCCACCCGTCTGACAGACGGACAGACAGACAGACACACAGAATTGCGATGGCTAAGACGCGCTGAAAGCAGTAGCTGCTTTAGCACGTAAAAACAACGCAGAAGCGCTAGGAGAAAACAAACGTTCGCAAAGACCAGAAACAGAACCTTCTTCTTTCAGCGAAGGTAAACATTAATGACAATGACGATGATGATAAATTGGTAAAGTTAGTGTTCGCCCGCTCTTACAGTTGAAGACAGTCACGAACATGGTAATGATATGTCCTTAAGCAATATATTCTGTTTTTAGTTCAGGACGAAATGACAATTACTCCAGTGCTGTCACCTGGTGATTGTGAATGAAACAAAATATAATACTTATGTAAAACGTGAACTCGCTTACCAGACGGCCATGATGAGTACGAGAACGACGACGGCGATCTGTATCGCTCGGTTGCTACAGACGCCAGCCTGGTTGTCAAGGCCGCCGCCTCCCCGATATTCATCACAGTCACTACACGCAGCTGTGCCATTACGACCACGTCTCTGCTGCTGCTGCTGCTGTTGATGATGATGATGATGATGACGACCGCAGCGCCTACACCGCTGCTGTTCACTGTGGCGGTTCGTTGGTCGTCGGCCGCGGTTAATGCTCGTTGAATCAGCGGCGTTAGAGTTTGAGTTAGAGTTGGGTGACGACTTCGTACCGTTTGCTTTGTCGTCCGTCCTGCGTGTACAGAGCCGACAAACGCGATGCTTTTATAACAAGCTCTGACGATACCAGAGACGTTGCAGGTATCAAAGACACAAGTACAAGCCCAAGTAGACTACTGTACTGGAGTTGTACTTGTACTCGAGTACTGTAGAAATACACATGCGATACCAATTTTATGACCAGACGACTGCTATAGTGCTATTAATTGACCACAACCCGTTGTAGTTTTCATGTAAACGGTGTCTCCGTTGTTGCGTTTTTAGTCACGTTTCTTATGTAATTGAATATAAAAAAAACTTACCAGTTTACATTACTGTGTAAGGGCGACCAAGTCACACATCCAAAACAGCAGAAATCATTTTACTAAAACACAGAGTGATAGAATGACAAACTGGCTGTCGTTACAACTGGTAAGATTTTTATATTTAATACTTGCTGTTTTATTAGCAAATTTAATTGTGAATTTGTGAGTTAAAAGTAATAATGTGACCCAAACCAATCACGTGACCATTTGATTGTGGTGGGTGACTTCCTATAGGTGGTCCATTGTGACCATGCGTCTATCTGGCACAATTACGGAGATATGGTGCCTCAAAGATAATACGGTCACGACCTTGACCTTTTGGGGTCACGTGACGTCATCGGTCACGTGACCATTCGACTCGGCATATGTGATTTCCTATTGGTGGTCCATTGTAACTATGCGTCTAACTTGCAGCGTTCGGGAGATATAAAGCCTCAAACTTGCATTTGCCCATGTTAAAGGCCAAAAGTTCACTGCGCATGCGCCGTGTTACGTGACCTGTAGGCAAAGGGTCCAAAATAACTGCATATTTGGAGTTCCCGAGGCCACACTGCCTATTCACTATGCCACTTTGGTGGGTCTACGATGACCATTAAGGGTAGTTTGTAGATGAGCATCTCCATTGTTAAGCATTTCAATCGTAATTTTTCAAAGTTCGAAAATGGGCCTAAAATTTGCGGTTTTGGGGGATTAGAAGGGGAAAATATGAAAGATGAACGTTGAGACCCCCTTAGGAAATCAATCCCCACCGAATCACGTCATCCACTGCAAAGAATGCGGCGATACTCCCAAAAATGTGTTCTCCAGAGCTTGGCAAAAAAAGTAAAAAAAAGAAAAAAATAACCCAGTTGAACATTATATTTCACCCCTTTGCCCCGCCGACCCCACTGGGCCGATTTGTACCATTTTTGGCAAGTAGGGTCAGACCGCCGACGTAATCATCCAAGTCAAATTTTAAGTCAATTGATTCAGGGGTTTGAGGGCTACTGGTGCCCAAAATCTAGGGTATCCCATTGACTTTGATAGTCGCCCATTACAACAGTGTTACACACTACCGTGCTACACTGTGATATGAGTTTGCAGCTGGTCAAACCTATATATATGATAGCGCATATGCGCAGAGGAAAACAGATTTGTGGGTTCGAATCCCACTAAGAATAAGAATTATTCATAACGAAAAATACAGCTCAGGATATTATCCCAAGGCACCTGTCCACCCATTTAAACAGTAATACTTGGACTTGTCATCAAGACTAGAACTAACGAGGTACTGACCGTAAGTCCGATGCCTACCGTCGCACTACTAGCTGTACCTGGGTAAGTCAAAGTTGCTGATGCTGGAGCGAGTGCTGCAGGTAGACCGGTCGCTATGACAACGATAGATGCTCGTCGATGAGGAAGATGTAAGTCTCAGTCTCTGGTTCAAAGTCTCTATCATGTTAATGCGAGTCTCTAGCTTGTCTGTCACCTTGCACAGCTCTTTCACCGCTCCCACGTTCTCAATGAAGATTCGCTCCTATAAGCAAATCGATCAACAAACAAACAAATAAACAAACAAATAAATCAGTAAATCAGTCAATAAAACAAAACAATCAAGTCAGCCGGATTTGCCTTATAGCACAGCTATTTTCATGTTATTGGTAAACCGAGAAATAAAAAGCTGGCTAATTTTGTGCTTCCACGTTTTCGTCACTTCTCGATGAAAATTTGCTCTTATGCAAGATAACGCACGTGTCTATAGAACCCAGAGTCACGGTTCCATAGACACGTCAGAGATCTTAGCTTAGACAACGACTTGATTCAGAGGCGCATACGAAATATTCAACAAGTAGGCCTAGGATCATTCTGACATAAATTAAATGAGATGGACAATGAGTGTACCTCACACAGGCCTAATTCTGTTGTCTTAGCCATCTTTGTGCCAAAAATGTTAAATTTGTTTTTAAAAAATTAACGAAGTTGTAACAAAATTTGAGACGCGATGTACACTCCAACAGCAACCATACTTATCTTTTGCACTCAAAGCCTTGACTAGAAACTAGGCCTATATAAAAACTCCATTAATCATACCCTGTTGACGACGAGCAGGTTAGGGAGGGTAAGACGCGGTGTAGTTTAGCCCACCTCACCTTAATACTGTTGCTACATTACTTCGTGAAAAACAGAAGTCGTAGTTATTCTATAGATACTACCTTGTTGACGACGAGCAAGTTGGGGATGGTGTCTCCGTTTGGTAGCATGACGTCTCCCGTCTCTAGCACGGCGTCCGGTAGAACCCGGTGTAGCTCCTGGGCCAGTACCCCAGTGTCGGTGCGCTGGTCTGCCGCTAGACCGGCTGCATCAGCGAACTCGTCGTCATAGCGATAACTCACCACACGCAGCTGTGTTATGTTCTGCAGCTGTTCACGTGTGTCCACCTGAATCAACGCACGAATCGATCAAGCATCTTTATTTTGTGTTGCAGCAAATTACGACATAACGAAAACCGATGTAATTTGGCAAAAACCGGAATTGATGCGACAAGTCCACCCAACTCTTCGTTTGTATTCGCTAGGTGGCAGCATAGGACTGATAATCTGACTGCATTTTGCAACTGTGTGTTTTGGCTAGAGGTTCGACCAACAGACTCCCAAATCTCCCTTTCCCGGAAATCAGTGACCCCATTTAACACAACGTGTCATTGAACCCCACAGGCGTATCTGCCGAATAACATCTAAATCCAGGTTCAAAATGTGATAGACCACAACCCGACAGATAGACCACTTTACAGAGAAATGTGCAGCAATAGGCAGAATCGCTTGCACTGCAAGAAGCGATTCCACCAAAGACACTATGCGACCAGTAAGAGCAAAACGCAAGTGTAATTAAGCTATCAAACTGAGTACCAGTAAATGATGAATCGGAAGCAGAAAGAAAGAAAAGTAACAGCGTGCATATAATGTACCGTACCTCCTCGATGTCGGTCTTGACTCTGACGTCAGACGGAGCAAACACGTGACCTGTTAGCTTGACGTTGCCGACCACAGTCAGTGCTTCATCCGGGCTCTCCGTGTTTATACCCACGTTACCCTGTCAGTCACGCAAGCATCACTCGTTAATACCGCTACAGTGCTGCTACTAATACAGAGTGGGCCATAAAAAACCGTCCCCTATATTATTCTGCTTAAAATGCTACTGCATTTGTTTATATGGACAATATGACATTATAAATTGCTAGTTTGTTCTGCACATATTGATGTCAAAACCTAATCAGTGCGTCAAAATGTTATTTAAAATAATACGATAGAATCAAAGCACCCCAACTGTATTATATCACAATGGTGAAACACAAATGGAAATACGTGCTTGCATGTATGTCTAAGTAAAACAGCAAAATCTTTAAACAACAACAAGACAGTCAAGTAAACAACTGTTCAATGTGCCATTCTGAATCTTTCTCGGAATTTTGCTGGACCCAGGGTTGCCTTTCTGGCTGCATATCAGTTCCGCTACACACTCGATATTCTGTGTTGTTTGGACAGTCTGCTTTCGTCCACTGTCGACCTTTCGAGAAATCGAATTCACCTTGTCAATTTTGCGCAGAAAATCTTTAACAGAACTGACCGCGCAATTCTTGTTAAAAAAACTCTTTACAAATGCGTTTAGCGACCCATCCTTTTGTTGACGAACGAGTTTGATCGACGCTTTATTTTCGTACGTTAAATGACGTTGCACTGTTTTCCCCATTGTGTTTCCTGTAGAGTTGGGTTGGTTTCATTTATTTTATCCCATTACAAAATTATTAAAAAATATTTGCACGAAATTTGCACATGTTACTCAGAATTGATTATATTTCAACGTGCGTTATTCACTTTAAATGTACATTACTCTTGGAAGACATAATTAGCTGACATGTAGGGGGTCGGTTTTTTATGGCCCACTCTGTACTTTTACCGACAACCATCGTCATAAGGGCCAATCCATTTTACGGACAACGAGAAAATGTTCGTCCAAGTTTTCGGTGAAGGAGACCACCAATGGATTTGTCCCTTCTCCCAAAGTAGAGGAATGGTGCGTGACTTGGTATTACCGAAAGCTGCTTCATTTTAGCGTCAGATAAATCGCTTTAAAGCCAAAAAAGCACCAAAATTGTCTGTGCTCAAAGCTGCACCCAGACTCCGCCGGGGAGCGTACGACGCTCTTTCAGACCCCCTATAGACGGTTGGCGAGAAAACAAATCCCTCTCCTCAAAACCCGTCCCCTGTCAATGCTCTTCGTCCCCAAGCCCCAATGTCGGATAGGCCTATAGATCGACGCCATCGACCACCACCATCACCAATAACTATTTTCGATTTTTTGTTCAGCTGCAAATTGCTTCAAGTTCTTTCTTGCTCCAGAACTGATTAAAAATTACATATGTTGTCTGAGCAACAGCAACAAACCTCTATAGAACTGCATAACACTACAAAGCGTAAAATGTGTAAGTCTGCAACTGATAAGAGCGAAAAAGGGCGTCTGATACGTACGACATGGTAGACGCTGTCCTGCGCCGGGCCTTTGTTCCACGGAGCGTCGGACTCGTTGTCAAACTGACCCGGGTTCGACGCCTGCAGTTTCACATACAGAACGCAGTTGTACAATAGACTGTGTATTTTCAGTGCTCCTGCATAATGACAGTTGTCGTACAGGCTTAATGAAAGCGGTGCCAGGCTGCCAGCGCCCATCATATGCGACAAAAATTTAAACTTATGCGAAACGATCTAACTAAAACTAATCCTAATAGTCAATTTACATCTACGACGCAACTCAACTCAGCTGCAGCCTGGCTACGCGACTCTTTTTAGCGCGTCTTAGCCATCGCAATTCTGTCCGTCCGTCCGTCCGTCCGTCTGTCACGCCGATGGATCAGTCAAAAACGGTGCAAGCTAGGATCACCAAATACTGCACCATCGGCTGCATGGAGGACTCTAGCTTCAGGATCCGGAAAGCTTTTCCATAAATTCTAAGGGGGTCATTTCGAATGACGGCGCTAAATGAGATGAAGTAAAAAAATTGTGATTTTAGTCAATAAGTCGCTGTATCTCAGAAACGGTGCGAGATAGGGCCTAGGTTACTATTAATCACTAATAGGAAGTCGTACACGGGCTTTTGATTGGCACCGACACAGCAATGACCTTGGATGACCCTGAACACCGAAATAGAGATTTTTTTATGGATTTTTAAAAACAATTTTGGGCTTCGAGACACATTTCAAGAGCGAATAACAATAGATAAGGACGAGCTGCATACGAAATTTTTGGCATAGACAGAACGTAGATTTCAACAGTCAAAGTCCCGATTTTCTAGGTTCAAGGAAACCTGCGCACGAGGGCATCAAAGAGCGGTACCCCCACAAAAGTCGTTATTTTACCGCTGTTGCCCAGTCTTTCGTGAAAACGGTTGCTGCCTATCACAACAAGCACTAATGACGAGCTTTTCTAGTCGTATCAACATCGATGACGTTGAAAGACCTTGAAAGGGTTTTATTGATTTTTGCGATCTTCGGCTGCGGCGCACACTTCAACAGTGAAGTGGCTGGAGATAGATTAAAACAATTTGCAAACAGAAACTGCTATAGGCTTTCGCGCGTCTCCTGAGCATTAGCTCAAATTTCTTGTTGTTTTCATTCTCTTCTACGAAACTATCACTAATTCCAATGTCATCGTTAAAGGTTTTTTATGGAATGATGAGAACCCACATGAGCTAGGAAGCGTCACTTGCCATACGGTTTGTATGTCGACAGTACTCGATTCACCTACCCCGGAGGGACGAAAGATTGAGTTGACGGATGTTGGCTATATACCGAAATGGTTTACCTGTCCGCAGACAGTCGCCCATCTAGGTAGTAACCGCTCGATTGCGACCCGACCGATAATGAATCAAACCCACGACCTCTTGATGGTAAGTCCAACGTACTGCTATTGCAGTTGTTCAAGCCATCTAGTTGCAACCAACTTACTCGTACGATGATCGGTTCGGAAGCCTGTGCGGCGACTAGCCTCTCAGAACCTTCGCAGCCATAGCGCGCAGTTAGTGAGACGACCAGCTGAAAGTATCGCTGGTCCGGATTCGGTTTGCCCTTCTTCCGCATGTTGTTGGAAGTTGTCTCACTGAAGTGCAGCCGGCCGACGGTGAGTTTGACCTGTGAACCGGGCCCTCGCATATCCACCCTGAACACGCCCACAAACACCACGTGACCGATGACGTCACAACAGCTACGTCACGAACACGTGTGACAGGCTGATAACGTGGACAGACAACAACTATAATGATTTGAGCGTAATTGACAAACCGTAACAAAAATACAGAATAAACAGCGCCAAAAATTTTGGCAGAGTCTTGAATGATTACAGTGGCGGCTCCAAAAATTTAGAATAGGAAAGGGAACAGAAGGGTAAGGGGTGGGGTCTGGAAGAGGGCTCCCCAGACTTCACCCCTACCCTTGAAATTTTTATGCAAAATGGTGCATTTTTGTGCAAAATTTTCGCATGTTTTAAGATGCATCTGGTCAATAGGGGGGGCCGCTTCCCGTCCCCCTTGAATCCGCCACTGAATAATTATGAACGTAAAAAGTTGTCACTGTTATTATTTATTCTTTATTTTCATACTTTTCGTAGAAAAAAAATGTCGGGGGTTAAAAGCAAAAGTTAAAAACAAAGTTTTGAGTGACTGAAAGTCTGGTGATTTGCCGAGATCAACAAATATTTCGCTGATCAAGATGGCGCTATAGCGCTGCTGCAGCAGACAGAGCAAAAAAACACGTGTCTCGCGCCAAGCGTCTTCAGTAACTGCCGTTGATCGGCCATTCACAGCATTCAAGAAATCTATCGCTAACAAGTTGGTGGTGACGCGATTTTCAAATGTCGATGTGAGTGGCACTAAGACAGAGAGACAGACAAACCTGACGGGATGATAAGGAATTTTGCTGCGATCTGACTGCGACTGTTCTATTTTGATCATCTGCGTAGGAGATTCCATCTGTATACATGCGTTGCATATATTGCATAATGCACGAGTATCATACACGTAGGCCTACACCGTTATGACCATTAGTCTGTATTGCTATGAAACACACGCCACTTTATGACTATTCAGTCTCCGTATAATTTCTGCAACTCTGCATCATGGTAGGCTTGTAGCTCTTCATAAGAAACCCATTTCAATACGGACACAGATGAATGCGGCTAGCCATGGCCCCATGGTACTCGATGTACTTAACCCTAGTGGGATGAAAGGCTAGGTATACGTTAAACAAATCACATTTTAAACTACAAGAAAAGTGAGTTTCTAGTGATTTTTAATACGAGTAACATCAGAATTATAAAAGCTTGTGAAAGCAATTTTTCCGCTTAATTACCAAGTGTCCTACTTCCAAAACGTGTTGAAAATTGAATCCGAATATAAGAGTGACTAGATGTGAGATTTTCATAATACGAGTAGGGTACCTTAATGCCGTGGAAGTTGACATAGAAACCGGTGATCTGCGCGGCGCCAACATCCGGCAGTTTGACGAACTTGGCACAGCCTTCGAGCGTCACATGCAGCGTCACCTGGAAATGATTCTTTTTCTGACAGACGAAAGAATCGTCTTGAGGAGAGAAGTTGAAGCCCTTGTCAGCGTCCACGCGGAACCCGATCACTGGTCTGCAGCGTGCACACAGTACAATACAATTTACAGTGAACAAGCTAATGTTCAAACGAACACGGAGTCTGTCCACTGCATTTCAATAGCTTACAGTATATATGTCCGCATAAATAAAATCAGTAAGCTGTGTAAACTAGTAATAAAAATTCAAAAAGTTTAATAACAAATTGTACAGCAGCAATGCTGTTGTCATTTTTCGTTATTATTATAGCTAAACAATCAAAATGGTCAGTCACGTGACCATTCGACTCGCGATAGGCCACTTCCTTCCGTTTCCATTGTGACCATGCGTCTGTCTTGCAAACCATGCGCACATATGCTAACAGTTGGAACATGGAATGTGCGCACCATGTGGGCACCAGGCAAACTTGAACTGCTGGAGAATGAGATGGAAAGATATCGCTTCGATATACTAGGATTGGCTGA
>Ga0209367_1000109_pt1 | contig 55638 bp, 34 predicted proteins | sample WorMetLIZISLAND2_FD_187412 | JGI IMG/M metagenome (GOLD analysis project Ga0209367, IMG submission 187412) | Marine gutless worms symbiont microbial communities from Max Planck institute for Marine Microbiology, Germany - Olavius geniculatus... ...
AGGGTTGTGGTTGGGGTTGCGGATAGAGTTATGGAATTAGGAACTTAAGGCTAGGGTTAGGTTTAGGGTCAGGGTTGGGGTTATAGTAAAGGTTAATGTTGGGGTTAGGGTTAGGTTTAGATTTAGGATTAGGGTTGCGGACGGAAGATAGCAGTTTGGCGGTCTTATCTTCCGTCCATACGGACGGAGGATAACACTGAGCCATGGAAAATGTATCTGCACATCAGCCCGGCTGCGATCTGCTCTAGTCAGCAAATGGTACAGACCCCATTAAACAGGTGTCAATCTCCACCAATTCAATGTTACCGTAAAATGTCAACAACAAACTGTGTTAAATGAGTAAATAGTAAATGCAAAATGAAAAAAAATTCGCGCACACAACCGAAGATGTCAACAAGTCTACGCCGAACATGTGCCAAAAAATTGCTAAACTAACACAAAATACGGAATGTGATTTTACTGCATTATAACAATACATATGTATCAGTACCGATTTTACATCAGTTGGGCAACGGACGGACATACTTACGGAAAAGCTTTCACAATCAGCTGATCACTAAATTCTGGACTAACGAAACCACGCAGACATGGAGAAAACCACGACCACTATATAGGACTACACAGAGACCTTTAAGTGGCCAGACGTCTGAATTTATATAGGTCTGGCTGCGTGTCTAGCCAATCAGAGGTGGACGTAGAGTACACGTGATCACTCACAGTCGCCTAGCGGCCTGGCCAGCTCGGGGCAACTCACGGCCAATATTTTTGCTGTTTTCGATGTGCAAGTCCTTAAATGTTGCCGTTAACAAGTGTATAAACTAATGTTTTGTACATTTATTTAAAGTACAGTATCATCGCCAACCCCCTACGAAACTATGACGTACCAAAACCTTTAAAAGATACCATATTCGAATTCGAATGATAAAATGCTAGAAAAGCACAGCCTTACAATTATTACAATCATACAGTGCAATTAAATAATCTTTCCTGTGGGCGTGTCACTGTTGTAAAAATTTCGCAGAATTGTAATTAGTGTATTTAATAAATAATAATCGCTTTGCGTTTGGTCTTGTATGTTAGCCGCTTAATATTTTCCAATGTACATGCATTTTATTTTTATCGGAGTTTTTTTTCTGCTAAGTTCGTCAGCAAGTGAAGAAGATTTGTACAACATTTTGGGCGTCGAGCGATCGGCTTCGCAGGCTGAAATCAAACGAGCTTATAAAACGTTGGCAAAGGAATGGTATGAATACGTAGCTCTTTGTGTGAACTTGGAAATTTAGTGTTGAAGAAAGATTGCTTATGCCAGATATGAAAATAGATATAAACAGAAATATAATTTATAACAGCGTCGTGTGTTAAAAAAATAGGTAGGGCAGGAAGTTGCAATTTTCTTACAGACACCGCAAATTTCCAACAGAATTCCGACAGACAATTCCAAATTTTTAACAGAGGAGATTATAGGTGCTCAAAATTTGAATTTTACCCCTAAACTTCCCCAAAATGATGGTTTTTCAGCCAAGAACTTAGTAATTTTTGACGGAAATTTTTGGACGAAAATTTTTCCAACAAAGAGAAGATTTTCTGACAATTTTCTAACAGCTTTTTTTATTCCTTGCCATGATGCCACTGATAATTTCATGAGAAAAAAATACGTTTTGTGGAAAATAACATCAATTATTTTTCGCATTGTATGTTGTGTGACAGTGCAGTGTGAACGATTCATGGAACTTTTGTAGCCGAGAACTTTCGTTTTCAGGAACGAAAGTTCCATAGGTGGAACTTTCATCCTCGGGAACTTTCGTCCCTTGGAACTTTCGTTCCCAGTAACTTTCGTTCCCTGGAACCTTCGTTTCCAGGAACTTTCGTCCCCTAGAACTTTTGTTTCCTGACACCGATAATTACTGAATCCCTTGTCTTTACTTAGTGCTTATAGTTCAAAGAAAAAAGCTCCAATTTTGTGTCATGCTAAACGTGTATAGCTAGAGTTTCAACAGGATGTAATAATAATAAGGAAGCCGAGCTATTGCTAGAGAAAACGCACTACAGCTTATACAGTTCCTGTTGGAGTACTGACTTTCAGGATCATCCAAGTTCCATGATTTTATCTCATCTGAAAGGGCGAGACACGACTAGTTTTCTGTTGAAAAAAATGCACATTTTTCTACCCCCATCTATTAAACCCGAAATTTGAAAATGTTTGCCTTGCACTGCATCCCCGAAATTTTGTACACAGAAAGCATTGACACAGAACTAATTATCCATGCAAAAAGTTTTCCTCTATGAGTCAACGCTTATCCACAATACATTCGTCATGGACAGACAGATGGACGGACGGACGGACGAGAGACAGACAACAATGGTAATATCAACGCCTACAGCATAGCTGTAATTAAAAAAGCGCGTCAAAAATTGTGTACAGTATAGGCCTAATAATCAATGTAAGGGAACAAAAGTTCCATGCTAATTTGATATTGAGAACGAAAGTTCCATGGAACGAAAGTTTCCAGGAACGAAAGTTTCACCTATGGAACTTTCGTTCCTGGGAACAAAAGTTCTCGGGTACGAAAGTTCCAGTTACTGTGTGAACTGTATTTATGTGGGCCTACGTCTTGCAGCAAAAGCTTTCAGTGATAGAAAGAAATGTCATGGCTTTTAAAAATGAAGTTGCTAAACATTACAAATACTCGCATCTTTCTGCAAGTGTCTTGAGTAATTTAAACACAATATAGTTATTAGTCAGTAAATTATAAGAATATTTTTATGCATGATGCACTATTTTAACAATTTCATATGTTCTTGATATTAATCATACAGTTTGTTCTGTTGGAATTTAGGCATCCTGACAAGAACAAAGATCCTGAGGCAAATGAAAGATTTATGAAAATCAATGAAGCATACGAGGTAAGCAGAGTCATAATTATTATTAGCTGGCTGTCACAATGTACAGGGTGCGGCAAAAAAAGTGGACCCTTAAAGTTTTTCGCTGTTTTCTCAGCAACCGTTTACGATTTTAATATGAAATTTTACTGCTTTATTTAATAAAACTTTCTACATCTAATTGCCAAGTAAAATTTAATTCTGTTGAAAAACGATGAAGTTATAGACTTTTTAACATGACCATCTACAGAATTTTTAGCATTAAAAAATGTTCAAGCTAAAAATATTATTTAATTTTTAAAAACTGGTTACATGTTACTGCTGATGACGTCACAGTGACGTTTCGATAAACAGTAATTCATATTGTTCAAAAATTATCACTAAATTTTCATTCCTTTAAAGCAACCGCCGGCTGCCCACCAAATTTATCTTCCAGGAGAATGGCACGTCAGAACACACAGCGTGCAATGGCGCACAGCACACAGAACTGGTAGCGGGCCAGCTGTCTAAATATCATCACAAAAGACTAATGGCCTTTAAATTTGCTGAATATAAACCCAATGGACTATCACGTTTGGGTGCAATGTTGGAGGCTTACCGCAGGCTCAAATCAAAGCCGAAAACAAGCACCGAACTCAAGGAAGCGCTTCAGTTTATCTGGGCAACCTGCCATAGGGACCGATCGACAAGGCTGTAAAAGATTTCACAAATAAGGTTACTGGAGGCTGGTGTTGTAGCTTGGAGCTGGCGGTGATCACTTCGAACATTCGCATTGAGAATGGAATTCTGGCATCTGATCATTATTTAACTGTGTTGTTTCAATGATGTTATTAAATAGGTGTGTTGTAGCCGGAACACTTTTGAATGCTGAAAAATCGGTAGGCGGTCATGTTAAAAAGTCTGTAACTTCGTCGTTTTTCAACAGAATCAAATTTTGTTTGGCAGTTAGATGTAGAAAGTTTTCAGTAAATAAATCAATAAAACTTCAATTTAAAATTCCCAAGGGTTGCTGAGAAATCAGCAAAAAACTTTAGGGGTTCACTTTTTTTGCTGCACCCTGTATGTATTTTGTTATGCCTGAGCGTTATTTTAATTTGTAAGTTGTAAAAAATACAGTGCTGAATTCATATAAAATCATTATCATGTTGACATTCTGCAAGCAGAACAACTTTGCAGCATCAAGTTCTCTATTAATTTCTAGTATATTTGAGGACACTTTATGTTCTGTTATTCTTTGTTAATATCAGGGTAGATGAAATAATACAGTAACTGAGACTACTGCATGATCTAACAGTACATTTTCTGTCTTAATCAATTGGCTGTTTGTGGCCGCATCCATTGAGAAAGCTACATTACATATTGTAACCCTTGTATTGTGTCATTCTTTGAGATCCCAAAATTTGTCGTTCATGTTAGTATAATTATCATCAGTATTTAGTATAAATAAGTAATTTTTTACTGCTGATTTTGTAGACTCTTTCAGATGATGAGAAGAGAAGTCATTATGACCGATATGGTACGTCAAGTTCTCAGAATGCTGCACAGCATGGCTTTGGTGATGACATGCCATTTGGTCGTGGAGCTTCTTTCAGCTTTGGTGGATTCACATTTAACTTTCCACGACAAACTGATAGAAACTACAAGAATCGAATTACGCTGAGGTCTGCAGTTGTCAGACATGGTTTTTGGTATAATATGTGCACAAATATATTATATTTTTATTACCCGGTAATTTGTTTGTTTTTTTCCAGAACTGCTTGCATGTAACAAATGATATGAACAAGCTGCATTTTTGGCATTCAGCATTGGAAATGCCGACAAGAAAAATTAGCCAGTATGAAATATAGTAAGGTTGTAAATGGTTTTAGTGCGCATAGCTTAGATACCTGTGTCTGTTATTAGCAATTGTGTGTAGAAGCAGAATTGCCAATTAATGTGCAGAGCTGTGTAGAAGTAAAGCTAGTAACTTGTTGTGCAGTGTGCATGTCTTGTGTACTGTGTAGTGAATGTATGTTTTGTGTGTTTATTATTTACAGACTGTATGAGAACACCATCCTACCTGAAAGCGACACAAAGCCTTATTTCATCTATGCATACAGCGACTTCTGCTTTCACTGTATGCAAGTTGCTCCAATTTGGGATCAGATCCAGGAGGACTTGGAAAAAATTGGTATTTTTTGTATCACTGCTGTTTGAATTAGTTTGGTGATAGGCCCCCTACAGATTATCTCCTGTTCGTGATGTGAAAACAAGCTAATATGTTGCTGTGGCACTCAGCTGTGTAATGTACAGCCCACTCTAAAGATAATCTGCAAAACTGTAAAAGTGAATCCTCTATATCTATTTCATGCTGACTTTAGTATATGGCAGGAGATTTATCACAGTTTTCTGCTTTTTTTTCATGTATCATTCTGTATCATTAAATAAACACTTTTTGAAGTTAGGCATAGGATAGTATTGGCAGCTTAAGTGTAAGTTAGTGAAAATGTCAGTGGCTGCAGAATGCAAAATTCCGAATTGGGATGATAAATTTTCAAATATCCCCACATCTGACTTAGTCATGTCTGAGCTTAGAAATGCAGTTGCTTTTAACGGAATTGTTCAGAAAGTGAATGGCGTCGGTTGTGTCAAGTAATTCAGGCTTATGTAGTGCACATATCTTTGATATCATCTGCCATTGCCCAGAGTCACTAGCAAGCTTGGCATTTGAAACTTATGCGGACATACAACAACTGTGGAGACAGCTGTTTGGCAGCTGCTGACTTAAACCTCCAAAACACCTGAGACATCTTTATTCTTGAACAGTTTTAATAGCCGCCAAAGAAATTTTTAATGGGATTTGATGTCATTGTACATTGTGACTAACTGTCGGATTGGCAGTTTTTAGCTTTTGCTATTTGCTTCCTTGCTGCATTATGTAGAATGGTGATGTATGTTGATGTGCTTAGGGGTCGGAGCTGGGGTTGTCAATGCGCAGCTGGACAGTGTCATGAGTCGTAAGATACGACTGTCTACCGTGCCTGCAGTCATCGCTGTTATCAGCGGCAAGCTTCAGTGGTTTGATAAACATTTCTCAGTGCAGAACTTACGAGACTTTGTTCGAGGTCTCTATCCGCCAGATCTTATCCAAGAGGTATTGTCAGATTTGATTATATTAACCTACTTGGGTTCAGTTTTAGTGATAATTCTGATGCTTGCATTTTAAGAAGGCAGTAGCAGTTTGTGGTAAAAAAAACTTTATGAAGAATGTAGCTTTGATTGCTGATAGGTTGCTTACTGCCATTGTCATTGCTAAGGATGAATGAGACAGCAAATCTCCATTGGTATAACTTTGCTGTTTTGTTGTAGTTTAGCCAGATTTGGACGTTTTTTTGTCTTTTTGGACTACATTGCAAAGTAATGTCTACATTATTTGTAATATGTGATATCATGTTTTAAAATAGCATCTATTTATTACCACATTAAGCATATGCAGATGTCGTGAAACAGCTGCAGGGTGAGGTTTCTGCACTGAGTTTTCTGTGGCATATAACTTTTTCACATTTTACTTGGTTGCATGTAGGTGAATGAGTCAAATTTGGATGAGTTTCTTCGTGGCTGGCAAGACAACCGTGTTAGAATACTCATGTTTGATACCCGGAAGCAGCCCTGCTTGAGATACGTTGCAGTGGCTTTCAGCTTTCATAAACATGCTGTTGCTGGCTACTGTAATACAGCAAGGTCAGTGAATGCCTCATATCAGTTATTTCTACATTGTGGAGGATTATTTAGAGTTTGACATTGCTGCCATAGTTGTTAATCTTTCTTCTATTTGGTTGCCACGGAAAATTTGCACATGATATAACTGTGGTATGAATGTAGTTTTTGATATCATTATAATTACGTATTATATTTGATAATGTCAGTATACTTTCATCATGGTTTTATACAGGCTCTAGTATTTGTGAGTTTGTATTATAACTTCTGTTAACTGTACACTACTTACGACTATGTCCTGGCTGAGTTTGATGTGTTATATTTTGCTCGGTACTTTAGACTTGGTAATAGAGAGATAATAGATCGACTGAAAGTTGTGAGGTACCAGGAAACGCTTCTTGTTTTCAATGAAAATGTGGACATGGCCGTGGCACATGTATCAGTAAGTTTTAGCCTGCTATTTGTGCTGTTTTTCATATAACCGGGCTCTTGCGGGTCATTGAAAGTCCTTGAATCTATGTCTGAAGGTCCTTGAAAGTGCTTGAATTTGATTTTCTAAAATGCCATGACCAAACAAGTCTATTCATAGTAATTGGATTCAGTGACAACTGTTGATGCATTTGGTAAATTTTTCTGATAATTTTAGTTTTTGATATAATGCTTGAAGGTGATAAATTGTAAAATGTTAACTGAACCTGCTTATATGCTTTGATTTAATTCAGTTCTCCTTGTGCTATATATATTCTTCGTATGGTTGTTGAAAGTCCTTAAAAGTCCTTGAATTTGATTTGACAAATGGGCAAGAACCACGATATAAGAATGTATGTATATAGCCATATTTGAGATATTTGGCAGAGATTGAGTCGAATTAAAGATACTTTACAGAAAAAGAAGTGTGTTTCTAGCTTCAAATTTTTTGTTTATTAACTCACTGTAACATTTTGTGCTTTCTGACTAGTTTTTGTAATTATTTATATATGTTAGGAGGCACAGATAACATTTGAATGATGAGTTGTCTTAAGATTATATGTACAGTGTGCAGACTTTCTTGTGAATGCAGTTAATGACTAACAGATAGTACCATTGCATTTAGTCTACTGGGATTTAGCTTGGATGTTTCAAAGGCCATTCTGATAAACCTTCTATATGTTGCTGGTGTATGTGGTCATATAAATTTAGTGATATTTTTTTATTTTATTTGTTTTTTTTTGTTTAGGAGTTAGTTATTAAGTATTTTAATCATAGTATCAAATGACTGAACTATAAGTATAGGCCTATAGCAAGATTTATTGGATTTGCTGTAATAATAGCATCATACAGTATTGAGTTGAGGATGAGTAATAATTACAAGTCTTAAGGTCTTTAGTTTATAGCCATTAACATTAATAAATTACACAGTTTTACATCTTTGTCGCACATACTCATTCGTACCTGGGCATTAATTCTCCGAAGAACAAAATGAAGTAAACTAAAGCACGTGTTTGTTGCTAAATTGGGTGACAGATGCAGACAATCAGTCGGTCGACGATGGATGAAGTGATTGAGGCAAACAAATATCTCCAGCTGCCTCGACTCTCCAGTCAACTCTACTTCAATCAGCTCTGTCCTCCATCTTCTGACCCTCGTAATAAGAGGCAAGTCATCTGCTATTGAGTGTCATTCTGTGGTATTTTTAATCGGCCACATTATGGGTCTGACTTATCTGTCTGTCCATCTGTAATCATCTGTAATACACAGGCACCTAACTTGAAAGCGAAATGTAGGAAACCAACATTGGCTTGTACATTTTTCTGGTCAGGAGTAAGCAATGTGCTGATTTTAAGTTTTAAGGTCCGAGTTGGGTTAGAGTTGTTACAGCTCTAGGCATATGGCTGTACTATTCCATATTTAGTGTATTTTACACAATATGTCAGCCCAGTTAATTCATATAAATTGTGACATATGTTTTTTTGTACAAAGAAGCTTTAAGTCATATGATTACTCCGTCTTTGTAATGCATGTATATTTTTTACTTTTTTAAGTGCCATCCTGTATGACGTTGTAGGTTATGCATCGTGCTATTGACAAAGAAGATTGCAGAGCATGATGTTTACCGTGACAGTTTCCGTCAGTTTGCTCTAGAGCATGCAGACTGGTTGGAGAGGGTTCGTTTCATGTACGTGTACGAGGACACACAGTCACCGTTTGTCAAGTCAGTGACGTGGGGACGTGGAGCCGTGAATGACACTCTCGGCTCTCTCAAGGTTGTTTATCTCATCCACACATGAGATAGAGCATAGATGTAAAGTCTGTAAAATGTAAAGTGGTTTTCTCTTGACAATTTTTTATCTGTTTTTTTTTCACAGCTGGATTTTGATTGACTGCACTGATTTCCATTTTATTAGCCTTTGACCAGACACAAGCTTACACTGCGAGACCGTAGATACTGTACTAGTGTTTTGCATGGCCATTGTTTGTCCGTTTACGGCTCAGCTTTCTGTGACATTAACTGTGCCTATTCAGAGAGGTATGGTTGACTTGCTGAGTTGACTTGGATGACTGTTCACATGCTGAGAAGAAAAGTCTGTTTCACTTTTCCTATCCCATCCTTTAGTTCGTAGAGTGCCCAGTCCCCATGCAGTGATGCTGATTTTACTTGGAACATTAGTTGTTTTTCTTATTTACTTCTACTGCTATTGCTGCTGCTATGTATCTGGGCACAGGTGGTGATACTGTGGAGACGTGACAAGCTGAAGCTGTCTTTTGACTACCTTGAGGACGGCTGGTTCAGTGATGGTGATGAACTTTTGCAGTGTAAGCAGAGGCTTGTTCACATGATTGACGCTCGCCTGCAGTCGACAGACATCCTGCCATTTGTCGTTCAACTGCCTCAAGAGTTTATTGATGAACATGCTAAGGTATGTGACTTCTTGGCTGAGATAAAGCAGGCATAGTGTTTCAAATGCACAGTTTTATTAATTCCATTTACATGGCTTTGATCGTGCAAGTGATTGTAGAATTTAATTCTTAAAATCTGTCACTTTTCCATGTTAACTGAGCACGTACAGTGTTGTAGTGCCTGAGTGGGAAAAGGTGTTTGTAATCATCATTTCTTGGCCATTTCTGTGTATCCACTAAGGATTTATCGTAAAATTTAGGTGGTTAATTTTTCATGTGGTGCACCGTATTTTTTATATAGTTTTTTATTATGTGGGTTGTACTTGGCTTACTTATGGAACTCTCATCAATGTCTGTATGTTTTTCTGTAGCCATTGTTCATTCGGATCATCAAGAGAATAAGAGATTGGTTTGATGTAGCTGTTGACAAGCTGTTGAGGTATGTGTGCATTTGTTTTCCATGGTGTTACCTTTTAATAACAATAGTAATCATAGGATCTTGTTAATGATGCTGTTATCATAGCAGTGTCATTAGCCCACTTCATATGACACTTGTAATGAATGTTGCTGCAGTGACAGCATTAGTCATAACTTGTCTGTAGCAATAAACTGTTTTATGTGTTTCTTGGTATGCTTTACATAACACTTTGTTAACTGATTTTTTAGTGGCAAATAGTGCCAATTTTTGCAGGCTATGACATGCTGCAGTGGATTGATAATATACTATAAGTCAACTAGTTTTACATGTTGCAGTCTGAGGGTATTGTTTAGCCATACGACTGTTGTCTGATGTTGTCGCAGTGTTGAACCGAGCATGTGGTTGACAATGCTGAGCACGGCGGTCCTCGTTGTCGTCATTGGCAGTGTTATCGCTATGTTGGTCGCAGCCGAAAACCGTCACGCCGAGGAGTTGGAACAACAACAGCGACAACCTAAGCACCCGCGACAACCAGCCGCCCAGTGCAACACTGGGTCTGGTGATGATGAGTCCAGGTACTTTGAATGCTGCGGTTTTTAACTATAGCATTGGCTGTCACAATTTAAATGCATCTGACCTGCGTCCACTGTACCTCGGAATTCCAAGGATTATGTGCAGTTTGCTGTAGTGGCACTTTTTAGCTGGATGTTATGGTTCTGCTGGCAGTGTCTATGCATTTTTTGGCAAATTTAAATTGTCTCATCTCTCAGTTTCTAGTGTTTTTTGAATTGTACATGATTTTTCGTAGTGTAGGCCCTTGGGTTATCTCGAAGCATAATGAATTACTGCAACAGGTACTATGATCTGTCTCTGTGACATGTCAGCTGATAGTAAAGCATTGGTGCCTATTTTGCTTAAAATTTGCTGGTTATTTTTGCAACAGGTTATTATTTGATTCATTGATTGGTTTTTTTATTGACTGACGTGGTGTTCACTGTTCAGGCCGACAGTTCATCTGCACCCACTGTGTGCTGAGAACTATGACCGACTGCTGATACAGTCTCGGCCTGGAGTTCGACTTATCATAATCCTCGTGGATGAGCAGTCCAAGTCACGCCTTCTACAGAACTTTGCAGCTGTCATTCTGCCATACTCCAGGTTTTGCTGTCATAAGTTCTTACAATATTTACGTCCAGGTGTTAATCCCATGCAAATGGTTATGTCACTGCCAGCTAATTCTTCCTAATTATGTAAGTTACTTATCCAAAGAAAAGAATTTATTGCACTAGTTGATGTGCATGTATGTATTTTACTGAATAAATGTAAGTAACTGTTTTGAACGCTGTAGTGATGCATACTTCTTAAGTTCAGTGTTGAGTAATTAGCGAATTATTCTGGCTTGCTATACAAGCACTACTGGTAGTTGTTATTTTGATTTTCGATTGGTTTAGTTTATTTTTTGGCTGTTGATTCTTGTTGTCAGTACCGGCGCGAGTGATTGCCTGGAATGACTCATCTGGTGTGTTGAGCAGGATGTATAACACCACTGGTACTCACTTGCTAGCAGTACAACTGTGAGTGTGAAGTAGAATGTGTTGGTTGGCAATGTGTCGGTGGCTGGCTGCAGGTCAGACGCGTTCGTCTTCTCATTCGTGATGCTGGAACAGTATCTACCCTGGTTCCGCCAGCTCCTCGAGTCAACCATCGACTTCAGGCGCAGTCTGACGAGCATTAACCAGAAGAATTGTGTCGGCACGGTGCTGGCGGTCAACGGACCTTGCCAGTACTTCTCCGTCTACCACGCGGCCAGTGAGAGAGCAGTGACGCATCGACGCCTGCATGAGGTCCACACCGAACAACCTCCCAGCAACACTGGCCTCCGCAACCGGCACCATAAGCCGACCGGAGGCAAGTTCTTGGGTCTTGAAGAATCCGATGACTCCGACGCCGATGGTTCCAGTGTTGATGCAGCCAAGTTGTTTGAGTCGGACTTGGTCCGTGGACTCGGAATGTGGCTGGACAAGTTATGTGAGGGAACACTCAAGCGGTTTAAAGTCAATGAGTGGCCACCTATGACTGCTGCATAGGCTTTCCTATCTCACCGATTCAGTCCATTGTCACTCCAGTCACCAGTCATAATTCTTCAGTTTTAGGCTGCGTTCACATAAACACGAGTACGAGTCCGGCTTTGTATGGGTTCCTGTATACGAGTTCTAGCAAACACAGGTTTGCGTGTATTTCAACGGCGGCCATTCACATACATATGAGTACGGGTTACCTGTAAATTTCACTCGTACGAGTAGTTTCTGTGCAGGTCGTTTTTTATCCAACTCGTAGAAAGTAAACTACTCGTAAATAGCATTGATATAATTTATGCAAACTGTGGTGCATATTTGACGTTAGAACTGACATCATTGTAAAACTGATCATTGTTAGAGATGTACGGTTTGTAAAAATAGTAACTTTGTAGTGGAATATTGTTGTTTTAATGGCAAAGCATTTCCTCGATTCGATTTCACCGCGAATTTTCAATATGGCTGACATGTGTTAAGTTATGTGCTTGTACAAGTGACTGTGAACGCTCCAGTCGTATGAGTGAAGCTTCTACGGGCCATAAACGGAAACCCGGACTCGTACTCATACTCGTGTCTATGTGAATGCAGCCTTAGTCTTGACTTGTGTGTTCCAGTAAACTGTTTCATGTTTAGGGGGTCATCCATAAAGGACATCCACAAAATATGAGCCAAAATTGACCCCCTCTTCCACCCTTGTCCGCTTTTGTTCACATTGGCCCAACCCCTCACCCCCTCCCCCTGCGGACGTCCACACCTGGACTTGGATGCAAGATGCACGCAGTCTGCCTACTGTGCCTCCCTGTGCCCATCGGCACATCGGCCCCGTGCATGGTTCCAAAGGTCAGGGAAAGTCGGGGAAAATCAAAGTACCAGGGTGCAAAAGTTAACAAAGATGCATAAAAAATTTTGAACTGTTTTACGCAGGCTGCGTACCACAGTTCACAAATTTTTTTTCACTCGCTTTGCTCACAGATTATTTGTATCTACACTTTTAAATTTATTCTGCCACCTTTGTTTCTAGTGTGATTGCAAACGATTGCAAACCAACATTGGTATTTCGTGTGAACAAATTAGTTAGGGAAAACGATTCATTTTGTCGTGGAAAGTCAGGGAAAATGAATTCTGCAGAGTATTAGGAACCATGATCCTGTCAATGTACTAACCGTGCGACGTCCGTCCCATCGGCGAGTTTGACGTTAGTGCTGTGTTATGGTAGGGGAGGGAATCTCATCTCACTTATCTACGGTCTCAGCGATAATGGCTCAGGACTGCCTGCTGGGGCCTTGGTACAACTGGTGTCAGTTACGTCCGTCTGACTTGCCCTGTTGCTGATGCAGGCTGCTGTGAGCTGCTGATGCTCACTTCTTAATATCAGGTGCCTACATGTGTAATGCAGACGTCTGCTTTCACCGAACCTTCCCTCCCCTCCCTTGTCCGCATTCAGATTGACCCTCTCTCCCCTCCGTGCGGACGTCCATGGATGACCCCTTATTGACTGATTTCTGTCTACATTTGCAATTGAAAATAATGTTTTTAGTAGAATTGCAAATATTGTCAATTTTTGCAGGCTAGAATATGGTATACTGGATTGATAACATGTACCATAAGTTTTGTAGTTTTATTCAGGTTTATTTATTGCAGTTCAGTGTTTCTAATCCAAATAACTGATAAGTGACAGATACCAGCAATAACTAGAAACTATTCTGAGATCGAACATTTGGTACACTTACAGTTAATAAGTTGCATCGTTTTCTGACAAGTTGACTAACACAAATATTGTTTTTAACATATCACAGTGAAACGTTTATGATATTATTTGTCGCACTTTTGCAGTCCTATAGCCTATTTAGTGCAATCATATGGCATTTTGGAAGGGACACTCATGTACCCTCCCCCGCCCCCAAGTGACAGTATTACAAGTAGACCAGATACAATATTTGAGGGGTTGGAATCCCCAGTCGAAATGTAAACTGTTCTCACAGCGATGCTGCCTCATATCAAATGACTTCGGTCATTGTTGTTCTTTATTTGCCTTCAGTAGTGTACTGTTACAACTCATTCTCTCTTGACACCTTCTAGCTGTTTGTCATGTGTAAATGTCTGCTATCTCTATTCGCAGTTGTTTGCTTCGTGATGACTCTGAGCAAGCTGTGTATTTATTTCTCTTCTGTGTAAAAGAACGATGTTGCTTCAACTTTATTTCTGATATTACTTTTGTTACGAATTAGAGCTGTCACAGTTGACACGTTAATTAACGCGTTAATAACTTAACGCGTGTTAAAAAAATTAACGCACATGCGTAAATTTATTTCATTCAGTTACTAAATTCTGTGCACGCGATAACTAGTCCACATTTTCGACCCATAGACCTTAGCCCACTCTTCCTGTCTCCCACTTATTCAACTACTTAGCTTTATTACTATTAGTATTTCATGACATTCTGGCGTATGTATACATCGTGTCTCGAAAAAAACATCCCGACATTTTTGACTATAACTTGAAAAGCAATTATCAGATTTTGATAATTTTTGGCACAAATATTTTTGACACAACTTGCCATCAAACGATCTTTCAGTTTCCCATCTCACCTGACGTTTGTTTCTTTTTGTGATGGACAGACAGACATACAAACATATGCACGAAACTGACAAAAGACAGTAAGCAAGAAATTCGCGTAAGCATAACCCAATAGAGTCCATCACAACATGATGGACTCTGTCATGGACAAGAGATGATATACAAAATAGAGATACTATAATAGTTAAATAGTAAATAGTCTAAATACGTTTAAAAAATAAAAATTATGTGTTTTTAAAACTTTTTAAAAATTTTTCTACAGGCGGGTCCCATAAACGTCTCGGGCCCGGGGTAATCTACCTCCTACTCTCCATCTCGGTGGGACTGGGTGCGTTAATTTACGCGTTAATTAATGCATTAAAAAAATTAACGCACTGCGTTAAAAAAATTAACGCCTTGACAGCTCTATTGTGAATCAGTCTGTAATTCAACTTTCAGTCGGACAAACTAACCAGACTAAGAAGTGACACCATCCACAATGCTTTGCTACACTAAACTTTGAATGTCAGTTATGTGGGATCTTTGAAGATTGCTTTTTTTGCAAATAAATGTTTAACCCAGAGTGCCGGTGAAGGAATTTTGAAAAATGGCCAGTATTGATTAAATTACTTAATGAAAAAAATTAATTACTCTTTATTTTTTGATGACAGTTCCTAAAAGAACCATTCGTTATTGGACAAGGTCAACACCATGATAAATGTTCACTATAATAATCCCCACAAAATCACGTGATGCAAATTACTGAACTACCTTGATTACAAGGCTACAAGCAGGCAATTGCCCCAACTGAAAACTACCGGGGTAAAATGCGAGTCTACATCAATTTGCCTCGAGATAAAATTTTGGCCCCTCCATTGGTCCCCCGAAAAAAAGTTGGATTGATGCTGCTGACCCATAAACTCAACAATGTATCGTAGTAAGGTTGGCTAGGTGGTGTTAACGTCATCAATCATACATACTCCTGTAATAGCACTGTACCAAAGGCTTAAGTTTTCTTCGCTGCATCCACATGGTTCTCATGAATACAGTTTATCAACAGTTGATGGACTGACAATGTAACAGTCTGCGTAAATGTTGGCCCACAACAAAAGTGCCGTTGAAATGATGAACTATAAGAGAATGGATAACCATGCCTACTGATGACATCTGCAGACGATGGTCTAGAAAGGAAAGTGCTGTAAAACTTTATTCTCATATTCAGAACTAATACTCGGATCCACAAACGGCTGTAAAAATATCCACGTGATAAAAATAGACAAATATGATAAATGCATTTACTGTAACTCATTAGCAGAATCACGGATCACATCCGATTCTTAACAAATGCGACTAAAACAATTCACCTACTTGAACAAACAGTGCCTTGGTGGTGTGTGGCTAGGACGCTGGACTTACAGTCAAGATGTCACAAGTTTAACTCCTGGTCAAGTGGTTACTACTTTGAAGATTGACGGACTCTGGCCAGGCATACCATCGCGGACAATAACCAAGTAAACCAACCACCACGGTCAACTCAGCCTTCCATCCCTTGTGTGTAGGCAAATAGAGTACCAGCCTGCTTAACGGGTTTACCACCGTGGTTAAGGCACCTACATTGAACACTGTGTGATCCCATATGGCAGCTGACGCTCAGTAGCTCTGTGATGTGTTCCCATGAAGAGATATACACACCCTTTAACCTTTTTTAATTTGACACTGTTGGATTATAAACACATTGTGTAAACCAAGAATGGCATTCATTATCCATGTATCCATTCCATCACAGTGCTTCGGATTCACTTTTCTGACCAGTGACAGACACTAGTTACATAAAACATTTTACGCTAAGAAAGGATTAACAGAGTACCATAGCAGCAGCGGCGTTATGGGTAAAAAGACAGCTGCAATTTCTGACAAATAAGATATACGGGTGTTCAAAATATGAATTTTGCCCATAACTTGGTAATATCCAGCCCCAAATTTTTGTATTTTTGAAGGAAAATGTCTCAACAGGTGAAAATTTAGGAGGTGGTAGCCCTTGCCTCTGCTACTAGGACGCTCCTCATCATGAAATCTCAGTTCCAAGTTTCTTGTAAAACAGCAACAACTTGAGTAAAATACATATGTAAAAAACAGAAAACGAGAGACAAATTGTGCATTCAACAAAACAAACTTCTATCGCAGCTTTCACTATTGCTTAGTTGCAGATATCACAAGTTGTATCATGTCAACTAACAAAAACTTTAGGATTGCATTTATGAAACACTATTTTTATCAAATGGATACCTCCGCTGGATCCAGCAAAAAAATCAGCTCAAAACTTCCAAAAAAATCAACTGACACAAGATACAAACAACTTAAACAAAGATGTTTGATGCAAGAATGATGTGTCAAAACCAGAAATAACAACAGACAGTCATTCTTTATCGCAGAAATTAAATACAGCACGTAAATATTACATGAGTAACTATCAGTCACATTTGAAGCCATCACAGAAGCATAGCAATATGAGATAATATGTTGCCAAGACACACATACATGCTTTGTGGCTCACATTAGATGGACAAGAGATGACACTTTCTCTCTGGACATTTCCACCACCAGAGATGCCCACACCCCATTTCATGATATGTCCCACTAAGCCGCAGACTTAGCAGTGACAGAAAAGTATTCAACATCTGTGTATACAAAATACAAACTTGCTGCAAATTCTTTAATTCTCTAGTCACTTCATTGCAGTTTCCCCTTTAGTATGTTAAAATTTATAAAATCTACTCAAAACTAACAGTGCCAGATTTAAACCCGATTAGGCCTGATCAGCAAAAATTTGGGGCCCTCACATAAACTTTCCGACATTAACATACAAAAATTAGCACAAATTTACCACAACTGTATAGAATTTTGCTGCTATTACTTGATTTGAAATGACTTTCCGAATATGGAGACTTTATAACAGGTCAGAGAGAGATGTGCTACACTAAGTGAACTTTTAAAGGTCACAACTCACCATAAAGTGACCCCACAGGCCAGACAATGTCAACTTCTGCGGTTAATAGGGCAACCTTTTGTGGCAGCCCTTGCATGGCTGAACACGATGCTGAACGTGCTTTAATCCCACTCTGAAAACCAACCAATTGCTAAGGAATATCTAGTGAGGTAATGTCAACCTCCTATATGATAGCACAACATGGTTTTACCACTGCAACAGTTTCTATCGTCAGTAGTTTAGTGTCAAAGAGCTATTTTACAACCTACTGCAATATTGCTGAAAAAATTACTGAACATATTCGCTTTATCGAAATCTGCCTTCCCAAAGCTTGCCAGAGATGAAATGATGAACTGAATAGGAGAAAAAAAAGAAACAATAAAAACTGACATACCATCATACACAAAGATGTGCAAAACAATGTATGTAACAGCAATTTGTGATACTGTATTTATGACTCCACATTAACAACAGCAGGATTAATTTCTTGCAAAAAATTACAAATGCAGTAAGGATCTGATGTGATGTGTTGCATGCTCAAAGAGAGACAGGGTTTAGAAAAACTCAGGTTTCTAAAAAAGCAATCCAACACAGTGAGTTTTATCAGTTTGGAGAAAAACCTGGGTTCTTTAAAGGCTCAACTTGATGTGTTTTGGAGTTTTCATGGGTTTTGAGTTATTGGAATGAGCGCATCACATAAAAATCCGAATATCTGCAAATTCATACATTTACAATTAGTCAAATTTAAACCATAATATTATTAGTGGCAAAAAAACTAAAATTAACTAAGTACGAAGTGGGTTTCAGGTGTGTTTATCCTATTAAACCCACTGAGATTGGAGGCTGTGTCCAGGTGTATGAACCCTGACTAAATTCATGAGATGAATACCTCTAGCAGCACCGTTTTACAATATATAAACACGGCAGATTTACAAAATTTCACTTAAAAATATAAAACACTGCCACGCACTACAAACAGCAATTTGACTAACACTGCTGTGAAAGCTGTGACTTAGCTACTGATGTCAGTTAACAGTAATGAAAACTGCATCATAATATCACAAATGTGTATCGATGTTGACGGTACTCATTAAAATAATCGGCATTCCTAGTAATTATAAAATTAATGAGGAAACGCAACAGGTGGTCAATTTTCAAAAGAAATCCGATACATATACAGGAAAACCAAGCAGGACTATCACCCACAGCTGGGTGTTGGAAATGACATGAGGCAAATGCTGAAAGACTCGTACAAGACTGACTGAACTGAAGAACATCTGTAAGGCAGCTGGCACATGAGTATGCATAACCATAGCAATGATGATGTACTGATGCACTAGCAACAAATCAGGACTAAAATAAAGACGACTGTCTCCTTGCCACAAGAATGCTGTACAGTGAGCAGTAAAAACAATCAAATCTGCAAAATTACAAATATCTGAGATTCCTGAAATTCACCCCCCTTGGTCTGACCTACACAACTTTGTGTTCGGCAGATGGTCGATGATTACTCTCATAGTCGAGATGAACGAAAGCTCGCTCCACTTCCTCCAAACACTCGAGCTTGACCTGCAACGTCTCACCGATGTCATGTGCCTCAAGAAGGTTCATTGTCTTCGGTAAAACAATGTCAACCTCCACCAGGAATCGGTTGCCAAAGTGAAATGCTCGGACTGTGTCGATGTGCGTGACTTTGTCGTGGTGACAGAGTGCGATCCATGTCAACTTGCGCAGAAAGTCTGGCTGTGCTGTGTGTCCCGTCAACATCTTTATCTGCTCTGAAACATTACACCAATAAAACCACGGTCAACTAATTTGCTGCATGGCTGCAAATATCTAGAACTGAAATTCTTCTACAATAATCAACTAAATTTGTCCAGAATCCAGATGCCATTGTGATGCTAGCAACAGCACTTTCTTACTGCACATCTCATTACTTCGTGGCCACCTGAATAAAAGACTCAATGTATAACTTGCAGTAACTAACTTGTTAGATATCAGAGGCTCTCTCAGCAATGATCAGCTACAGAAATTAACAATATTCAATAGATACTTAATGTCTCTCTCACTGTTCAAACATCCAGCCAATATCATTATATCACAGCATGTCTACACCATGTCTGGAAAAAACCTCAGTACTGCTACACTACTTTCAACTAATTAACATATAAATAAGAGAATGTACGTAATCTTTCATTTATGTATAAAATACTGCGGGAGCTTTTTTCAAGTACTTGGTTAACCTGCTCATTTTCTGGACTTACTCCTGTATAGACAGGTGCTCAGAAGTAAACTGTGGTTTCTACAGGTCTCATGCCCTTTCTGTTAGTGATATCAGTGTCAAAGCATTGTGTTCATGCATAGCTAAAATTAAAACAAGTAATTTGAGCAAAGCTCACATGATGCACGATAGCAGCAGTTCTACCACTTTGGCAATCAGTGTAGGCCTACAGCAATAAGATATTAATGCATCTTGAAAGAGTACTTAAATTTGAGGCCTCCGTACGAAAGACTCCTTGAATTTAAGAGATCGAAACTTAGATTCTTAAAAATGTACGTTCTATGCTAAAAATGTCACATACAGGTTGTCCAGGTCCATTTCCAGCCATTTCGATGCAATTCACACTTAAAATGTGTGTTGCAGCCAGAAATCGCCAAAAATTCACTAAAAACCCCTATTTTGGGGTTCCAGGTCATTTGAGGTCATCGACGTTAACACCAATAAATAGCTTGTCACTATTGCTTGTTATGATAAGCAGCATGTCTGTGCCTATCTGCAACCATTTTCACGCTACACGAGATAACTGCGATAAAATAACCACCTTTTAAGGGGGGAGGTGGGTAGCCGTCTTCAACGCCCGCATGTGCCCACCTCCTTGAACCTAGGGGGTCGGGACTTGGACTGCTAAAATCTACGTTAAATGTGGAAAATATCATATGCAGGTTATCTTGGTCTATCTCCAGCCATTTCATCACAATTCAGTGTTTAAATGTGCGCTGCATCCAAAAATTGCAAAAAATTCACTAAAAACCCCTTTCTGGGGGGTTCAAGGTCGTTCAAGGTCACTGATGTTGATTAATCTAAAAAGCCTGTCACCAGTGCTTGTTGTGATAAGCAGCATGTCTGTACCTATCTGCAATCGTTTTCACACTATACGAGCCAATATGGGCAAAATAACGTCTTTTTAGGGGGATGCCCCTTTTTGACGCCCTCGTCCGAGGGGAAACCCTGCACCTAGGGTGACGGACAGGCAGACGGACGGACGGACAGACAGACAGACGTCCAGGCCATGGCTAAGACGCGCGAAGCATTCTGCTATCGCGCGTAACAGACAGACTTACCCCAGCCAGCCTTGAACCAGCTGACAATGATGTAGATACTGATTACAATTGCACCTATTGAGTCAGCATATTTCCAAAGCCTGTGTCCTAAACAACAACAGATGACAATTTATACTACTAATCACTCAGCAGTGATTTGTAAGCAAAAACATCAGTACACGCCAACCAGCTGCCAGTTCTAAGACAAAAGTTATGTTAGCTATAAGTCTCGAGTATCTATCCTGAGAAAACACTGGATGTCTATTTTACTGGATAACACGGTAATATGGATAAAGTCTTCAAAGTTACACCCAATGACAATGCTAATGGCATGCATTATTCTGATAGCACTAATAGTAGCCATTACGACAAGTCTAAACATGTAAATGAACAAATGCTGGTACATTGTGTGAATCCGCGAGCAGTTTTCTAATGGTGCATGCAACATGAAAAGAGGCTACTGACTGCCACTATGACTGATTTTATTATGTCTACAGCATTAGAGCAAATAACAATGAAAGACATAGTAAAAATATCAGCTAAATATTTCATTATAAAGCTCACAAGTCCCAATACCAATAATTCCGCAAGCAACAGCGACGGTGTTGGATACAACATCATTGCGGTGATCAAGTGCGAGTGCCCGAGTGGAAGGAGTTGCAACTCGTCGACAAACAATGTACAACACAAACTTTGCCGCTGTCCACGCAAAACATATTACATATATTTATGAAACAATGCTGCACAGCTATTTGCTATCATAAAGTTAAACAAGGACAGTTAGGTGCACAGCAAGCCAATGTCTGCAACTGGACAGATAAAAGTTGAATAAACAAACATGCTCCACTCAACAGTTTAACACTTATTCCATGGTTGCCAACAGTTAGCAACACAAGCCCAGTTTGGTTAATCGCACATGACTGCAACCATAGCATATACGGTAGCTTCTACTTCGACCAGTTATACCACTTAGTTCAGTTCAGATCAGCGAAAGTCCACAGGAACAGCAGGATAATTTGCGTTTGCAAATTCAAACATGCTAGTTGATGTCTAGATAAGCCCTGCTCAGCAGTTCAGTTTTCAGACGATGACGGAAACAGAACGATGACGACGAGTCTTGAATGGTGTTGGCAGTGAATTCCAAAAAAGACTGACAGAGACAAACAGTAAGAGTAATAGTGAAAAAATGTATGAGACAGAAATTTATTGACCCACTATACCACTCTAGAAAGTAAATTCGCAGAGCAACTAACCTACTGTTACGACACATATGACAATGCTGTCTGTTAGAAATACTGGCCGACTTGGTCCTTCTGACACTGCAAACTCCGACATGTTTCCAATACTGACACACAAGACCTCAGTGAGATTGACAGCATCTGTGTGGTGCACGTCATACATGATAAACTGAACAATCTTTGTTCCTCCCTGCAAGATCATCTGACACGATGCCAGCACCATTACCACCGATAGCACCACGATCGATATTGGCTCCAACTTTGTTCGGCCTTCACACAAACAATCACACAAACTCTGTAGCATTCTGCCCATCTCAGCCAGACATCACTCATCTCACTACTGTGCCAGTGATTACTTGATACTTCTGTCATGCCAAAAAGAGCAGAACATTATGATTTTGGTGAATCCGCAGACGTTTCAGATGTGTTTAAAGGCAGTGACGAAACACGCCGAAATTCATCTCTGTGATAAATCTGCTTCGCTGTACTAGCATGCAACTAACATTTCACAACTTGCTAAACAAGTGACAAAGACAGAACAACATCCTAACTGCAACCTTGGTGGTGTAATGACTAGAATGCTAGACTTATGATCAAAAGGTTGCGAGTTCAACTCCCGCTATCAACTGGTTATCGGTACTACTTGGATGGGTTACTGTCTGTAGACAGGCAAAGCATCGCGGCACATAATTAAAACCTAGTTCAACTCAGCCATCCATCCCTCTGGAGTAGGTAAATTGAGTATTGGCCTACATGGCTAAGATTAACGTGAGGCGTGTTCACCTGTGTTGGAAGGCAGGTAATACCGTGTGATTCCATATGGCAAGTGACACTATGCAGCTCTGCAATGGGTTTCCCATATCAAGTTATACATGCATTCAACCTTTTTTTAACCTTGAAGGCCAACAACGATACCTTGGGGATAGCAGTATGGGTTGCGCTTCTTGACGGCTCGGTTACTCCACCACATTAATACACCGGATACAACGTCAATGGCACTGTCAATGACGGATGTAATGACAGACAGGGATCCAGAGAGACCAGCCGCAACAGCTTTGCCACACAACAATATCTGAGCACATCACACACGTAATAATCTAGCAGTTTTACCACTTTTATGCCACCAAGTATGGATATCACAATTTCACAAACAAAAATATTCTAACACTTGAAAAATCATTCCACGAAACCAACGTATTATAAAATGACGAATAACATAGCTATCGAATGATCAACTCGGCCTAGTCATCCTTCTCTGATTAAACATAGCAGACACCCATCACACTTGCAAACTCAGCACTAGTAGAATACACGAATAAATCTGGCACTGGCATAGTGTCACTCTCCCAACACTTAACGAAACTTTGCAATAACGATTCATTTACAAATACAGGCCAACCCACTCAATCGCATATTGCTTAATTGCATATCCCATTTATTTGCATAGAATGCCAAATGACAAAACCAAAAAGCATCATTTCTGGGCTAAATATGCCCACTTAATTGCATACCACTTAATTGCATAATCTCGTGCATTTGAATACCCATAAGCAAAAACATTTCCACTTAATCGCATAAGTCAGCTGTGCAGACCGACACTAGCTATGATATTGGGCGACTTCACTTTTTGACTTAGACTTTCGCTGAGCCTAAACTTCGGTCTAAGTACTCACTTAAGTCAAAAAGTGAAGTGATTTTGCTGAGCGAAAACATGGCGACTAACATGGATAGTTTAGTACATTAAAACAGTCTGTTATGAAAAGTAAATGCCGAAATGGCTACACAATGACGTAAGACGTTACATGTTACGTAATTACGTCATCTGCATGCGCGCCACAATTAAATAAGCAAGTCCAAGCATAACTGGTTGATTTATTTCCTGTTAGGTTACCAGTTTTCGACCATTTTTAATCGTTTAGTTGAACTTTGGTCTAAGTACAGACTTTAGCCTTCAGCTTTAGCTTTGGCTCAGCGAAAGTCTAAGTCAAAAAGTAAAGTCGCCCATTGCCTCCTACAGTGTTGGTCAGCCATGAACAGATGACTATTTTTCTCATGACTCCAGACTTAATGAGCTGATAAGCAATGACAGTGATGCAGGGAGAAGGCTGAAGGGAGGCAGGTCAAGCAGGCAACTAAGCTGGGGCAGTGAGGGGAAGAGATGGAGGACAGTGGGTAGGCCTACAGGTGGACAGCCAGCCCAGGCACCCAGCAGGACACCGGGGTCATGTCAGCCAACTTCTGCCTATTATAAACTTGAAAAAGTGGTGCATTTGAGTGTGGCTAGTGTTCATCGCCAGACGAAAATGCAAGATTTATTCACTGTTCTTTATCATTAAATTTCATGTGATGTAGGCCTAGTCTGACAGCAGTGATGGGATCATAATGCGAACTCTTTATCTTAACGCAAAGAATTAGGCGTATTATAAGTATTAAAACCTATACCTATTGAGACAACGCAGTTATTTGAACAATTACCACAGTATAAATGATCAGACGGTATTGTCGTCATTCACTCCTGCCTAATTGCATAGCCCGAATAATAGCATAATGCTAGTCTGAACGGACCCTATGCAATTAAGCGGGTTCCACTGTAATGCAGATAATGTACCATGTATTTTAATCCACTAGTTATTAATAATAATAATAAATTTACAATTTCACACCAGTAACAAGTTAACACATGCACAGAAAATGTACACACCATATTACAAATGAACGAAGCAATGGCAAGATAATATGCCTGTCGATGCAATGAATTTATGCCATCTGTAGTTTCAGCATTTTCTTGGTCAAACGTCTGTTCATATGTTGTTATCATCTCATCCTGCTTTTTATAATATCTCCTGCACAGAACATCATAAGCTGAATTAGAGTACTGGGGAGTATGCATGCAAGTACTTGCTACGAGAACTTGAGCCCCTAATCCTGTCTATATGATGAAGCTGTGTTTAGAAACCTGGACAATGCATATATGTAGACATGTTAATTAGACAAAACTTGACCACAACCACTGACACACACAATACAAGATTTGATTAAATCAACATTATTAATAACAATAATAACTAACCTAACAGATCGTGGCAACTTGTTATCTGGCTCTCCATGACGTTTGGACGAGAAGATGCTTAGCATGTTCAGACAACTGTTATCAGTCTCATCATCTTTATCATCTACACAACATCAATTCAAGCATACCATTATGTTCAACAGGGCTGTAGCAACCAGTCTGGAAGGGTTAGCAGCTGCTGGACCAATGTTTGGGTGTGTGTGTAAATTTTTCTCCAACCTATTCAACCAAAAAGAAATACCGGTACAGGTGACAATTTTTGCGAGAATATGTCTTCATAGGCCTAAAGCAAAATAGTATTCAGCTTCAAAGGGCTTTCACCCCTAACCCTTCACCCGAACCCTCTGCCTCTAAACCCCGTGGGGAACAGCACTTAAACCCACAAAATAGGCTTGCACTCCTGCACTTGCCATAAGTGTCAGACCAATCCACACTATGCTGCCATGGGCCCATTCAACCACACCAACCACACATTACAGTGCTGTATACAATTCATCAGCATCACCATCTTCATCCTGTGACTTCTGCAGCGTAGCTCTATCTGTGACTTGATGCCAGAGAACATAATCCCAAGTACTGTGCTAAACAGACACTATTCCAGATGGAAATTTTGCAGTTCATCAGCATCACAGATGAGACCCTAGACAAAGAGAAAAAAATATAAAAACACAAAAGCCTCCAGCATTGTGTAGTGTGTAGTGATAGCAAAGACATAAAAAATTATATACAAACTTAAATAAGTGCACTGCAAATATTAGCACTCTTTTATGTTGTGCTTAATGAGCCTACTTTTCTGCAGTTGCTTTATGTTAGGCTGGATAACATAAAAACTTTGCCAAAGTGGAAAATAAAACAAATTTAGTCATTCAAACTCATATGTATACCTACCAGCAGCCGCTATAATAGTTGACTGATTGGAAGCTACTTGTTCCATGGTGATGACGAGGTCACCAAGAGATCGTGTTTTGCTAATCTGTCTTGTGGACGTGTCGGTCAGGTCCACGCAACCATTCACACGGTCTGGTAATGACCTGTTACACTGAAACAATCATCACACACATATTGCTGATCTGCCTACATGGCTTAGGTGATTTTTGGCAAGTAATTCTAGTGTAAATATGCTAACTGTGAGGGAAAATGTATGAAACTAACAAAAGATGAACAGTCGATCACCATTTTTCTCAACTTGTTGACCATGTGTGCACACAATAAATATACCATAATTAACAAATTAATATTATATTCTACTGTGATTTTAAAAAAAATTTAAATCCTAGATTGCTGTGCAAGAAGTTTGCAATACAGTTGCTGTGTACTGACTACTACTATCAGTATAACTTATAATGAGATCATGGAAATTAGAAGGAAATTAGAGTAGTAATTAAATAAAGGATGACTTCTCATGTATAACGAAGATGACTCACGTAAAACAAAAGCAAAACAAAATGCAGGGTTTTTTCTGGTTGCCAGATGGCTGTATGACTTGAAAACTATACGTACGAGACCTCTGCCAAAAGCCTAATGAATATAGTACTCACTTCCTTCATGCTGGATACTTTCTGCTCAGATAAACTCTTTAAAACCATTCCGCCCATGTTATCAGCGAGAGGCAATTTTAGCAAATCGTTCTTATCGTCAGTTAGTATTATGTTTCGCTTATCATCATCAGACATGCTGAAATAATTCGGAAATTACTAAAAAAACTACAGCTAGCAAAAATGTTTGTAAACAAAACCACGTGACTTGGAAAGAAAGAAAATTAGTGAGCGTCCCTTACTAAATTTTACGCTCCACACGAGGCATCCGTCTCACTCTCAGCCGTCTGTCCGTTTGTCCGTCTCTCACACCCTGCAGCCGTATCTAAACGGGTTAAGCTAAGATCACGAATTTTTTACTGTGTGCTGCCACAATTAAACACTCTAGTTTTTTGTGACAAAATTTCGCGCCACGTTTTTTTTGCTGAGTACCCTTTGAATGTGGTTATCCCCGAAAAGTCGTTTTTACCGCTATTGGCTTGTCTAGCGTCTACAAGTAATCTGAGCAAAGCTCATTTGACGTGCGACAGCAGATCGGTGTTGCCATCTGGGGAATCAGTGTACAACGTGCAATAAAATCAATCCGTTTTGAAAGTAGGCTACCCAGATTTGAGGCCGCCGTACGGAGAACTCCTTAAACAGAGGAGGTCGAAACTTAGTGTTTTTTGCTCCCCGTAGCAAGCACTGCTGACGAATTTTTAAAATGTACTAACACTAATATGACTTTGAACGAATTTGAATTCTAAAAGCAGTAAAAAGCGTTTTTATTATGTAGAATGCTTTGTTTAAACTGCGACGCATATTTCAACACTAAATTGCACCAAAATTACTACAGATCTATAGGCCTACACCAGAACAACCTGCGTATGAAATTTTTAGCATAGAACTTGAATTTTAACCGTTTGAGTTTTGACATCCTAGGCTCAAGATGTCCTACGTACGAAGACCTCAAATGTGGGTACTCTTTCGAAACATTTTGTTACACGCTGTAGGCCTATAATATTATTCCTTCGATGGCAGCAACAATTAATGCTGTCGCGAGTCAGGTGAGCTTTGCTCAAATTAATTGTTTATATAGGCTGAAGCAACGCGATATACAGAAAAAAGATCAGCATGTACACGTTTATTAACTATTAAGAATGAAGACTATATGGCAACCTGAGACAATTTGTCCTAGATAGCAACAGATGAATAACGATCGATAGGCCTAAACTAAGTGTACACAATAAGACGACATTTATGCTTAACGGAATTGGCGTCATGTGGATTTGTGAATAAAGAAATGTGCTAAGTCCAGAAAAGAAATATTGTTCTAGGCGGAATGTCCTTGATCGAGCCACTGGAGGTAGAAAAACCTTTCACGTTAGTCATTTGTTCGACTGGAAGCCCAGACAGACTGTTGTGAACCTGTAGGCTATGCCCATACACTGTATAGTCAACTAGGTCCATATAGGCATAGTTAATTATCAAAATTATTACAGATCATCTCAGAAAGTGTGTAGGCCTACATAATTTTATCTTAAACAGAACCACGGCCTGCTTACCTGATGTTGTAGGTTTCCGCTCAGTAAATAGTGTACGTCTGGCCATATGCAGACGCGATTGTTACTTCGCTGACTGTCACGGTTGAGCGTCCAGTCATTATCAAGTACAGCTATAGACCTACAGCCGAGAAGTCGCTCAAGCGTGAACATAAATTTATAATGCGCTGTGAAGCCTATACAAGGTGAGCCAAAATAACAAAAAACCAACACATTTTACACTGAAAAATATAAATCGCATTTGAGAACTCTGAGCAAATAAAATTCACTTCTCTGCATGCTGTGCTATGGGCTGTCTATGGGCTATAAACCCGTAGGTTTTTAAGCCGACCGTTAAGCTGTAAGCTTAAAGATTTGGCCCTTTGCTACGAGCTAACTGTCTGTCATTTGTCTGTTTATCACGCATGTATTGTGGCACAACGGTAAGTTTTACCGAAAAACTTTTACACGAATAATTAGCCTGGTGTGGTGTTTCTTAGCTCGCAGAATTTTAGCGATTCAATGCAAGGAAATTATTTTAAAATTTGGGGTTAAATGCGGGGAAATAAGAAAAATGTGCGTTTTCAACCGAAAACCGGCCATATCTCAGAAACGGTGAGAGATAAAGCCAACGTTGCCATAAATCACTGATAATAAGTCGCATAAGTTTTTTCACTCGACACGAAAATCATTGATCTTGGATGACCTTAAAGGGTTATTACGCACTATTGCGGGTAAACGGTACGTCGTAGAAGATCAGCTATGGCGCCGTTGAACAAGGCGATGAAGTTTCTGTAGGCATCTAATAATAACCATGTCTTTATCTGCAGCAGTTTGGCCGCAATTTTGAATGCAAAGTTGCTGCTTGCAACCATCACCTTAATTGTGCGTCGAATTACCAAATCGTATCCTAGCGTTAATTGCAGTCTTCGATATAGCAGCGTCACCATAGCATAGATGTGATAAACGTCAAAAATATTATAACAAACGTTAATAAACGCGTTTATTAGGAAAAAGATTGTAAACGTTTGTAAACTAAAAGTAAACGTGGACAGAGCGCAAGTTTGAATATTAGGCCTATTATTTGGATAATTCCAAATTCCAATAAAAGTTTTTTCATTGTCAAAGAATGTCTTACTCCAGTTCTGTGACAACCGTTTTACAAAAGTGTCCAGAATTCACTCACTTTAATCTTATAGCTACGTGAAAACTAAGTTGAGTTGTCCTGTTTACCGTCACTAGCACCGTGACCCAATGAACTCTATCAGTGATCGAACGCAATGCACTATAGCTTGGCTTCCCGTCATAATTTTGCTTCGTTTAGCTCATGTGATTTTTATTGAGATAAACGTTGACAAAATAATAAACGCGTTTACAAAATTTTTCTTTGTAAACGTTGTAAACGTTTATCACATCTATGCACCATAGCGTGTATAGCACTGTATAGACACAGTGGGAAATCGTTTTTTTCCGCAACCGGACGTCGTACGCTGGCCTTCGGCTGTATGAGGTACGGTCGGCCGCCCTAGCGACAGTTGGGTTTCTTGCGAAGAACTGAGAACTAATATGCACGGCACGACAGGCGTTTTATATGACGGACGGAAGAAAGCAGCGTCGTCGGCGTGGCGGGCGAGCGAGCATCGCAGCGACGGCGACGAAAATAAGGTCGTCGTCGTCGTCGAGCGGAAGAAGGCTCGAAGGCGACGACGAGAATTAGTGATGTCATTATTGTCGCCTGCCTGGTGACCGGCCATTGGCATGCTTCAACACTCGGTCGTCGGGTCAGCAGCAGCAGCCGCTGTTGCTTTCGTTTACACGAAAAGAAAACAACGGTTCTTTAGACTTTTAGCGCCGGAGACCTTGTAATAAACTACAGATAAATCATAGAAAAGCTAACTCAGATGTAAAGACTGAAGATAAAAACTTCATAAATATGAAAAAAGTGCATCCGGCAACAACACAATACAAGTAGTTTGAGCAAAGCTCACGTGACGCGCGACAGCATCGATACTGTCACCTGGGAAATCAGAGTAGAACGTGCAATAAAATAATAATAGTGCGTTTTGAAACATTACTCAAATTTGAGGCTTTATTACGGAGGACTCCTTGAATCTAGAAGATCGCAACCTGGACTGCCAAAATCTACGTTCTATGCTAAAAATTTCATACGCAAGTGTTTCCGGTGTATCTCTAGTAATCTCAATGCAATTCGCTGTTAAAATATGCATCGCAGTCTAAGCTCGCGAAAAAATCGCTAAATCCGCTTTTTAGGTTTTACAGTCGTTTAAGGTCATCAAATGTATTCATACCCTTAAAAAGCTCGCCAGCAGCAAGTCTATGCTACTGCAACCGTTTTCAAGCATAAAATAGTAGGATAAATATTGGCAGAAATCGTGCATTTTGAAAGAATACACATTATGACGCTGCCGTACGCATTACTACGGACGGACGGACGGACGGACGGACGCCTCGACGGTAGCTAAGACCCGCAGTTAAAAACAATACGTCTAGCAAAAGAGTCAGGTTCAACGTTTCAACGTTTGCAAACTATTTTTTCCGTTTTCTTTTGTATTTTTTGGAAGAAAAACGCGTTTCGTCGTTTAAAAATCGTTCTCTATCTTTTGTTATATGCCTATCCATGGTTTTGAATGCACTTCAGTTTGTGCCGGTGTAGTGGAAAATTCGTCGCACCGGAAAATTATTCCCACACGCAGCAGTACGGGTTAGGGTTAAGATTAAGGATAGGGTTAAATTTAGGGTTAGGGTTAGGATTAGGGCTAAGGCTAGGGTTGAGGTTAGGGTTAAGGTTAGAGTTAGCGTTAGTTACATTATGACAATATGGAGGTGGGAAAAATTTTCCACGTGCGACAAATTTCCCACGACACAGGTCAGCAACGACACGTACGTTGTCACTGGTGCAGCACTACGTCTGTAAAGACTGTAACTCACTAGACGGTGGCACAATCGCAAGCTTGATGGAATCGGATCTTGACGCAGCTAAATGCCTTTGGCGTGCGGTAACGGTTACTTGAATCCGGATGAACGACATTACGGCCTCTGTGTGCAGTGAAAACACTCTATAGCTTCCGGAACTGCTGCCTTAGGCTGAATTATGTGTCGTTGACGAAAACTTAACGATGACGACGATAGGCCTACAGCGGCATCGTCTTTCGGCTTTTAGTGTTGATAATAAGCGACTGTCGTTGCGACCAAAACCACTTTCAGTTTGAGCAAAGCGCTAGCGTATAACGTGTAAACGGAGTTTACGCTGAATCGATATCACTATAGAAGTACTTTTACGTATAGCGCGGTTGATAGTAGACGTAGAGCGTTAAATGTGGCAAAAAAATTCTGCCAAATACATGCACTCAGCTTGTGTCGCTATAGCTGGCTGTAACATGCAGCGATGTCAACTGAAGTGAAAACATGGGGCCCACAAGACCTGGCGTCTCTTACTTTGTACCTAACTCTCATGGCGTTGTAAGCGCCAAAACTGTAAGACAGAAACGTGTATAGCCCGGTCCGTTTTGAGCGTTTTAGACGATCTAAGACGGTAAGACCGCACGACCAGACGCCCATTTTTTAGAAGATGATGCTTAAGTACGTCTTAAGCTGACGTGGTTAAACCTTTGAGAAATCATACTGATCGTGCATGCACGGCAGTCGGTAGTAGGTCGTCAGTCAGTAGAGCGCACGAAGTCGGTCGGTCGGTCTGACGACGATGACGATGATGATGCCTTGATGCGGACGCAGCAGCAGCAGCAGCAGCAGCCGGTGCTTCTGTCACTCGCTGCGTCACATTCCCGGCATGCACTCGTCTCGCCTCGTTTCGACGCTGCAGTTTGATGGATCAGTCGGTCGCATCTGAAGCCTATCTCTGACACTGACCAACGGTCCGTTTACGGTACGGTCGCACGCCTGTCACGCTGATAAGGTAATCTCTCATATCGTCTCTTCGCAACTTTGAACAGTTTGCTGCAATAGTGAAATCGTTTGTGAACGTTGCTGGCTGCTGTAAAATCATCATATCATATATAAGTTTATGGCCGTGATTACATCATGTAAAATAAAAGTTAGCATAGAAAAAATGTTGTATTTTAATGTAGCCACAAACTCAATTTTGTCTTAACAACGAGTTATATGTGAAACATTAAAAACAGTGCAATAAAATGTACGTGAAGTGATTAATAACCGTAGTCTATGCTAATGAAGGGCACAGTGAGTGACTTAGTGCAATGAAAGTTCGCTATGAACAATGCTTTTACTATTTTTTTTATCTCGCACTGGCACAGTAGGCCTATATAAGATTTAACAAGTAATCTGAACAAAGCTCATGTGACGCGCGACAGCATTGGTGCGGTCACATGAGAATCAGCGCACAACGTGCAATGTAATAATAATACGTTTTTTTAAACTTCGCTTACTTTTTTAACAAATTCATTCAGAAATGCCCGAATAAAGCCTTGGAAACACAAAATAAACACGACAAAAATACGTTAAGTTTTAGAAGTAATCGCTGTTTGCTATTACCAGAAATGCACTGCTTAATACTCGGTAGCTTAATATGGAAACTTTTACTCTTCCAAAAACACGAAAATGTCGGGGGAACAAAAATGATCGGGCGTTTTCTTGCCGATAAATGCATTTGAGACGCTTCTGATTGCGTCGTGATTAGTCAATATTTATACATTTTGATTAATATTCATAAGTTATCTCTGTGCAAATGCGTATCCGCAACAGATCGCCGACTAATGCGGTGTTGCCTGTCATTGCGGTGGAAACTCAGAATGTCATCGCAGCGAATATCACTCGTTTTTAAACAACCTGGTTGCAATTCATTGCGAAGAAAAAAACTGTATTTTGCAAGTGTACTGTGTTTGATGTCACATGTGATGTAAGCATGTCTCGAAAACATTTGCAAAACTGATCTGAACGTTTACAAGGATTAACAGAATTAGATAAAACTGCTTTTTTACCATAGCTCTACATATTAAGCACTTCCGTTTTTGATAAACGACTTTTTGCTTTGCACTCGGCACTCGTTCGACTTCAATATTGTGCACAATCTCATTACTTATTTGCTTGTTTGTAATATCACGGTGTCTTTGATGCTCATAGGCCTATGCTGCATAAAACCGTTACGAGATAGACCTACGTATTATATGTACCATTGTACATAATGTATTGTAATACGTACCATGAAACCCAGGGATAAATGAAACCCTAGACCTATATAGGCTTCTCGTGGTATTAGGCTACTTAGCCTACAGTCAATAGGCCGAGTGAAAGGAAAGGAGTATGGAAAAGCAGATAAAGTGAAAATATAGAAAATATACAAACGATGCAACATGGCATCCAATGATTCTAAACCCTATAACTGACGGACGGTCGAAAACCACTGTGCTAACAAAACCTAGCTGCAGTGCAAAGATAATCTTTCTTCACCAATCAGTCACAATGATCATGTAGAAGAGACACATAACAAAACAAGTAAAACCACATAGCAAGTGGGCAACAGTAAGAAATTTTGCAGTATAGAGTATACTCGTACATTAAACTGCCCGGGTGCGAAAATTTGCATAATACAATAACACAAATTAATTTGCGCGAATTGTCTGATTCGCTATGATATGAAGCTCATTAAAATTTAATAACGTTTACATCGCCCAGAGCGCGCTTTGCAAATCGACGTGCAGCGTGTTGATATTTTTCTGCAATGTCCACGTAGTTGTCGGTTCAAACTAGTTTGAAAAAGAAATATTTGTTGTCAGCACAGTCGACGTTTGACGCCGCGAGGGACATGCTGCTGCGACGTGCCTTCTGTCAGAATGAATGCCACTCAGTCATGTTGCCCAAATCTCACTTGTCGTTCAACAATAAGCGACTTCCAGAACGAGCTCAAGAGTCGTGAGGCTATTTAGCCACAAAAGTTTTAGTGTTTAACAGCACCACGTTTAAGTGCATGTCCTTATTTTTGAAATTTTACGAGTGCTGCGATAACGTGATTGTTAGAGAAGTAATTTGAGCAAAGCTCATGAGACGCGCGACAGCCTTAGCAGTTCCTGTTTGCAGGTTGTCTTGATTTAACTCCATCTATTTTGACGCAATTCACTCTTGAAATCTACGCCGCAGCCACAAATTGCAAAAAAACATTAAAACTCCTATTTTAGAAATTCAAGGTTATTCAAGGTCATTGATGTTTACACCAATAAAAAGCTTGTCACTATATTGCTTGTTATGGTAAGCAGCATGTCTCTGCCGATCTGCAACCGTTTTCAAGCTACACGAGCCAATAGCGGTAAAATAACTACTTGTAGATTCTTTAAAATGTACGTTCTATGCTAAAAAATGTCATGCGCAAAATGTCTAGGTCTATCTTCAGCCATTTCGGCCCAATTCACTCTTAAAATGTGTGTCGCAGCCAAAAATCGCAGAAAAATTCACTAAAAACCCCTATTTTGAGGGTTCAAGGTCATTCAAGGTCATCGATGTTGATAAATCCAAAAAGCCTGTCACAAGTGCTTGTTATGATAAGCAGCATGTATGTACCTATCTGCAACCATTTTCACATTATTCGAGCCAATAACGGCAAAATGACGTCTTTTTAGGGGGTGCCCCTCTTCGTCGCCCTCGTTCGAAGGGAACCCTTGCACCCAGTGGCACGAAATTTTGTCACGATAAACTAGAGACCTTGGCGCAGCCCACAGTGAAGATTTCGTGATCCTAGCTTGCACCGTTTTGATACAGATCACGAGTGTGACAGACAGACGGACGGACGGACAGACAGACGGACAGACGCCCAGATGATAGCTAAGACGCGCGAAGCATTCTGCTGTCGCGCGTAAAAACCAGTTCTAAAACCATTTTTGACTAAGCGCGTACAGAAAAGCTAAAAAAGCTTCGGGTTGTTGCTATAACGCTGGTAACACAAGTTAGACTTGAGCCCAGAAGCGCTTTACAATCTCGGAAGTGACAGCTGATTGGCATGAGCTAATGAGACCGCAGTGCACTACGCGGCCATCCAATGTCCGCGCTTGCGGCGTAAAAAATTGTTGCTAGAAATTTTATTATACATCGTGCAATGTGTAATTTTTTTTTTACAACTAGTCAAGACTTAGTTAAGTCGATGAAAAACGTAAGTCATATTTTTAAGTTTTGTTAAATTTTTATGTTTTGCCTGATTTGGCCTCTTTCTTTGTTTTCTATAGCATTGTAATTTGTGCGTAAGCTACAGAATTTAAACACAAGTCGTTTGACTGGTTGCGTGCAGCGCATGCAGAGTGGGTTTCTGTCTGCTACAGAAGCTAATGGTGATCAAGAACTGAGCACATCTGCAGTGCGTGATTTTTGACTCTGTTGACAACTTATAGGGTGTTTACACGATTCAGCAGACGTCCAGCAAACGTCCAGCATTAGCACGTGTATTTTGAATACATTTGCTGGAAGTTTGCTGGACGTTTGCTGGATCGTGTAAACACCCTATTACCGATGCAGTGAGTTATTTTGCTGGCGTGCGTTGTACAGGTCTATAATGGCGGGTATTGTTGCGTCGACGCTGCGACGACGCACGTTCCGTCACAAAGCGTCAATCGACGCGCGTATCCAAGCTGCGGACCAGGCGACGGCCATGTGCGGGACCAGTCTGCCGATGCAAACCTTGAGTCCTACGTCTGCAGCGACAGCAGGTGGCAGCACCGGCGCTCAAGGACCACCATCACGCACGTCGTCATTCCGTCGTTCGTTCACCCGTTCACCGGCACGCCAACCTCGCAGCTACGCTCCAAAGGGCGCCAAGTTGTTCCACGAGGACTTCTGGCCGAGTTGCGTCAACGCCAACGAGCCAAACCTCCGGCTTGTCACATTCGAGTCATTCGAGTGAGTTTCTAGCGCGTGATCGTCTGTCACTTTGTTTATCTGTCATTAAAACAAGTACGAGATAATGTCTTGGCTGTGAGCTGCAATCATGCAGTAAATCAATGGAGTGTCTTTAAACGTTTTCATTTCCATTCCGCATGTGGATCTGACGATTAAAATATCTCGGCAGCTTTCACTTTAACTGCGTGCTTGTTCTAATTTCGTCGAAAAGTCGAACTACCATTACAACTCGTATGTGGTCGCCTAAAGTCACGTCAATTCCAGCTTTCGCCTGTCTTCATTCGTTTCTCTTCTGTCTGTTAATTATTTCGGTCATTGGGCTAATTATTAAGGCTGCCATTTTTAGGCCTAACTACACGTTAGCAATGCTTAGGGTCTACTTTGCCGCTTACCGGACACTTTGGACCTAAGACACTTCGGACCTAAAAGTTAGGTCCGGAGTGTCCGGTTACCACTATGCCAGTGTTATATGTCCTAAATTTTTTAAGCATTGTTTTTACATGAAACCTCTACTATGAAACAAAACAACATTCATAAATGGGACATGCCTTATGCAATACGCATTAATATTGCAGGTGGATGCAGGATGCATGCATCCCTAGTGGGACTTCCGCATTAAAATGCTGCCGCGAAGAGTCAGCGAGTGTAACAGTTGTTCTATTTACATCGTGTCCAATTTCGTTTTATGTCTTTCTATGTGTTTATGCTGCACAGGCGCCGAATTTCCGGGCAGTTGGCGCGAATGCATGTAAAGTTTCAGGGTATTTCGCACCCAAAATAACTGGACCACAAAGTAAAAGTTTATCGCGCTTTCTGTTTCAAAAAATATTGCCCAGAAAGTCTTTGTTAGCATTATGCACACCGCATGATTTCTTAATTGCCCAAAAATTAATTCTATACCTATTAAGACCTACCCCATAATTGACAAGCAATTCTGAAGAGGTCTACGCAGAAAAACAGTGAGCTGCTGGTTTAGAATAGTCGCGGGATTTGCCCTCGAGGAAAAATAAAACCGTAAAAGTCTGCGCCTAGTTTTAGTTCTACGGTTTTGATTTCACAATTATTGGCGGAATCCTCGAGCAACATAAATCATATGCTGTTTAACATAGCAACAAGACAAGATTACTCTCAGACGCTTACTGAAGATTTTCTGCACATTGATATCACTAAATGTGCGCTATTTCCAAAAGGATATACATTTTACACTATATTTGAACGACGAAGATGAAATCAGCGTCAAAAACGATTCGCAGTCGTCGCGCCTGTGCGATTGTGTCAACGCGGCATAGAATATGCTCGTACATTGGTGACTGAACGGCGAATGGACTCAGCGGTGCTTCGACACAATGCATTGTCAGCGCAGTCATCATTTGCATCCTTCATACACTGGCCGACCGACCGACCACAGATCAGCACAGTAGTCGACGCTTTCAGACTGTCCGACCACGTTTTCCCACCCAGTGTGAACAAACCGCACACTGAATCTATAGTCGACAAATGCAACGCTTCCGGGATAGGCCGACACCGGCCGATGTGCCTTTTGTCGGTCGTCGACGTCGCGATAGCGGCACGCAGTGGTGTAGACAAGGGGGCCCAGAACGCCCAATGGCCGGGCACAATTTTTGGTTGAAAATAGATATTAGGGATTCAGGAAAATTATGAAAATTGTTGTCACCAGATATCGTAGTTTGAGGCTATAATGTACCAAATTCGATTTTGGGTAGGCTGTACACCAGGTTCTGCTGGGAGAGATTACAGCGCTTCCCAGACTTTCTAGATAAAATTCAGGGGTCCTACTTCTAACGAAAAAGAAAGGAGAAAGGGGGAGAAAGAAAGCGAAAAATAAAAAAGGAGGGGGGAGGACGGAAAAGGAAGAGACGGGAAGAGATGGAAGGGAAAGAAATGCAAAGGAGAGAATGGGAAAGGAGAGTGGGGGAAAAGAGAGTAAAGAAAGAAAGGGAAAAAGAAGGGAGGGTAGGAGAAAAAGGAGAGGAAAAGAAAAAAAGGGAAAGAAAGAGGCAGAGAGGGAAGCCCCCCAGTTTACATTTTTGGTTACGCCAATGGCGGCAGGAGCAGCGAACGGTTGACACGACAGCATGCATGGCACGTCACGCAGCCACGTACATGAGATTGTACTTCTCATCGGGGACACACGGCGACAAAAGCACGTCGCCGTCGACGTCCGCGAAAATCTGTGATAAAAACGACACGTACACACAAGGCACGTGTAAAATGTGCGTGTTGTGTGGTCGCAGTGTGCTCTAGAAATCTCCTTGATCTCAAGAACTTATATTCAGTGTAGGATACAAAACAAAGTTGAATCTAGTCTTCCAAAAGAAATTTAACTTTGTTTCCAAAAAAAATCAAGTAACAACAAAAAATCTATTTAATAATGTGCACAACGGTAGTTGCCTAAAGTGAAACAAAATCTCTTCACGCTCTTAACAGCTGTTAGTGGCGAAATAGATGTCAACTGACTCAGTTGCTTGGCATATCTAAGCCAAAAGTGGGTTAAATACAGCTCAACAGCCGTGACTGAGCAGTGTTGCAACAATTGAGCAAGTTTTCTTAAACAGAACACACTCAGCATTTTGTTTCAGTTAGGGAAGCTATAGCTGTTTCACTTAGCGCAATTTAAACACATTTTACAAATCACTGTGCAGCAGCACAGCCGTTGTTTACGTCAGATTATCGCTCATACACCCGACATCGATAAACATCCAGTGTGCACAGCATTAACGGCTACGAAGTCACTTCACGAATACGGCGTGTGCCATCCTCACTACTGGTGCTGCATTTAAGGTCGTAGGCCTATCAATCAAAAATCAACAGAGGTAAAGGTCGTCAATTTGTATAGCGCATAGTCGCGAGCATGCGCACGCCTCTAATGCGCTTTCGTCACTAACCAGAGCCGCCTGCCGCACGGCCACCGTTTACAGCCTGCAGACACAGGCTGGCGCAGCGGCCGGCTAGGCAACCCCAGTCAGCTGTACCAAGGTCCCCACCTGCCGTAACTCATATAAATGAGTTACTACTCATTTTACCGTCCCACGGAGGGTAGAAGGCTGAGTCGACCTAGTTGGCAGGCTTCGCACCGAGATGGTTTACCTGCCCGCAAGCAGTCACCCATCGCAGTACTAACCGCGCCCGGCGTAGAGTAACTTCGTTTCAGCCGCAACGCGTTACCAACTACGCCACGCTACCAACCACCAACAATCGTCATTAACTGCAAATCGAGTCGATAACACACAGCATACTTACCTATAATCGAAAGCGAAACTACCGTAGAGTACTAATCATTCCTCACTTTCAGTAAGCCGCTCATAGATTTCGAGTAAGTAAAGTCAAAGATTATAGAAAAACATGTTTTTTTCTATAATCTTTGGTTCTATCACTCTGTGTTCTAGCAAAATGATTTCTGCTGTTTTGGATGTGTGACTTGGTCGCCCTTACACAGTAATGTAAACTGGTAAGTTTTTTATATTTAATTTTCATGTATGTTTTATGTACTGAAAGTACGCGTATCACTCCGACACCGGCGATGCGCTGATGCATGGCGCTTCGTCTGTCGCGCTGTAAGTAAGCGGAATGTTATGAGCTGCCGCTAGTCGCTTGAATATGACGCGCGTCAGCTGAGTGTCACCCACGATATACAGTTTCGGCTTGCAAAGAACAGACGTCAAGATCATAAAGTCACGTTAGAAAAACCCTCTCCAGGATTTTCGGCCTAGGAATCCTCATTTGCGCAACTTCATATGCGGTGGGGTTTGGGAAAAGGAGCGGCGATGTATACTGATCAAGGGGTCTAGAAACGTAGCGGGTTCTGACATGAAGTCCCGACTGAAAACAAACTTGGTGCTTTTCAGCCGTCAAAAACACTAGTGTGAAAAGGATAATCCCAGTCCAATATTTTCATGCAAAAGTGATATTTAAATTGATGGTAGGCCTATCTGACTATTTTTCTCTCCACGAGAATAGCAAATACAGTTGCATCATCTAGCTTGAAGTAGTTTCGCAACTTAACGATGTATCTAATATCGAGTATCTAATATCGAAAATCAACTCGACGATTTTCTATCCTCGTCCACGATGGTCAGTAGGCCTATCTAGAGTGTACACTCAGCATTGGACTGTCAGCTGCTGAATCTGCAATGCTCTGGTCTGCTGATGTCCGCTCTAATATCCACGCTGTGATTATAGGCTGATCCACATGCGTGGACAGTCACTGGATCAGCAATGTTTGGTCGACGACTACCGGGATGTGCGGACATTAACCCGCGGACGGTCGACTAGGACGGCAATTATACACGGTGACCCCAGCGCGCGCTCGCTCGCTCGCTCGCAATGGCTGCTGTGCAATACAACCAGACCCGACTATGTCTAATCTGTTGGCCGGTCGTCGGCTCGGTCCCGTGCAGTTAAATGTCGTCAGAACTGTTTATGTGGCTTACTGGTGCTGACGTATGTGAACATCAGCCGCGTCATATCCGTGTCGGTATTTATTGCTGTCGGACGCAACGCGTCGTGCATTCACACATGTTTAGCAGTTAAAACTGCCGGATGATTACATTAATAAAGTCGAATAAAATACTAAATTATGATCAACACACTGTCCGTACTCTACTTAAGCCTGAATTAATCTGCAAAAAACATCCGTGTACACTGCAGAAAGAGTGACGCACTGTTGTCATACAAAACGGTTTAAAACGACATCTATGAAATTTGGTTTTAATTAAAATAGAAAAAATTCGAAACGTGGAGGGTGCGCATTATAAAGCACGTTTCTCAGTTCTACCAAAGAAAAGTCCAGTAAAGCTAGTGCGTAAGAACTGCACTTTAGAGTAGGCGGGATTTACGCAAGGTCTTAGCAAACAAAAGATTAATGGCTGCGATCCGGAAGCGACAGTTCTTACCATTTTATGTTTTCTCGGATCTCTTGGCCATAACGACTGGCTGTTGAGCTTCTGGAGCTTATCAGTGTTGCATGAGATCGGTGCCCGTGAGATCCAATTTTGAAGCTACGTTGCAGCCTGTTGATGGCTGTTCAACGCGATGCTGATCTCGTGACAGCTAGTAGGCCTACTGATCCTCAGCAGTTGATACTCGTAACTCATCATTTGCAGTGTGCAAGTTTTTTCATTCACGTTGTGCATTAACGAATACAAAATGTTGCCCACGCCTGCCGACCATACCTTTAGGCCTATATTCACTTTTGATTAATTTATGTTTGGCAAACCCGGCCTATCAGTTGTATACAGTTTACCGAAAACAGACTCAGTACAGCTAGTGTGTAAGAAATGTATGCACTGTATGTCGAAAAAGCTGGGTTTAGGTAAAACCGTGGCGAACAAAGGATTAATGGCTTATACAGCTCATATTAAAAATATTAAGGTGTTTGTCACTATCGGTCTACACCATGGTCCGTAAAAACGTGCCACTTTTATTTTTTGAATAGTTCCGTGAAACATTGGCCGATTTTAATAATTTTTAGCGTGCGACATCAAGAAGAAACTTGATGCAAATGACTATAGTTTTGATCACCTCACCTCACTTCAATACTGTCGCTACACTACATTGTGAAATATAGGTTATTGCACCTGCTGTTAGCGAGTAGTGTCAACGTTTACCGCTTTCATTCGTGCTGGAGGAGGACATTTTGAGCACACGCTGTAATAAAGACGATGTGATATGACACGTATGACTTTTTAGAGACAATAATTGCCAATTGTGTTTGTCGCTATTCGGTTAATCATTTTTGAGCTAACGCGTGCGCTATCGAGTAAACGGTCAAACTACGACTTCTGCATTTCACAAGGTGGTGTAACGACAGTATCAAAGTGAGGTGGTCAAAACTACAGACATTTGCGTCAAGTTTCTTTGTAATGTTGCGTGCCATAGGCTTTATATTATTAAAATCGGTCAATGTTTTATAGAGCTATTCAAAAAAAATAAAAGTGGCACGTTTTTATGGACCACGGTGTATATGCGTCTTAGATTGATGTCTGACACTGGCACATCCAGAACCTGGAAAAGTGCGGCATAGTCGTGCGAGCCCACTATAGCCCGAAAGGGGTCCATGGGCAGAGACATATGATGGCCTAAAAGTCTTTTAAAGTTGGAACTAAGCTTTTTGTCCAACATTTGCAAAATTTTTGCCTCAATATTTCGTATTTAAAAATATGTGCATTGTGTGTACATAATGCGCGTCTGTCTAAACACCGCAGATCACCACAAATCACCACAGATCCTAACCTTAACCATAACCTAACTCTGCGATGCCATATAACTGAAGTTTAAAAACTGGAACAATATCTGCCGTCTTAGCTGATTTGTGGTGATCTATCTACGGTGTTTAGACGGACCGCTTGCTGCATTTGGGTTTGTGACCGGCATGCAGTACATATATTCTTCACCTGAAAAAGATTGCTGTTAGTTTTGGCCATTGCATATGACTGGAAAGTGGGCATGTCCGGATACCCCTTAGATGCTCCTCCACTGAATGTAGATTTTTCAGAGAAGGTAGCACTAATCTAGAACAGTTGCATTGTGTGTGGCGTTGGGCGTTCTGGGTTATAGCTGAAATCGGTATATATTGTTGATATAAAACCGTCTTTAATATTCGTTGGCTGAAGACGTAGGCACAAACCGCCACATCTCCATAAATGATCTACGGATGGACTTGCGTTTCTTATAGACTTGCAGTGTGAAGATAAATTTATTCATATATACGTATCTTGTTCACACTACGGCATAGTTGCTCCCTATTTTGTAGACTAGGCAACTGAAGTGACAATAAATGGCCTCAGGCATGGCTAACGATGGTCAAGCGCGTCAGTGGCCCAAACCGCTCATGAGTTCCAAGAAGAAGATTATTGTCATACGTACTTATCATTACTTAAGTAACGGTCAAGCTTATGTTATGTTTGTCGTCCGTCGTCGTTTGTCGTCGTCCGTAACGAATGTATTGTGGCTAAATGGTAAGTCATAGGGGATCGGCGATGTTACTGTCGGATAGGGCGCTGGCGACTTCCTATAGGCTGTCAATAGTAGTAATCATGTCTCCACCTGCAGCGGTTTGGCCGCAATTTTCATTAAAAAGTTTCAAGAAGCTTATAAATAACCGTATTTCGGAAACGGTAAGAAATAGGGCCATTAACTGATCATTAATTGGAAATCGGATACGCTCTTTCAGATGAGATGACAATCATCGAACTTGGATGCCCTTGAAGGTCACTGACAACCAGTACGGTCGGTTATTCTAGCGACAGCTGGGCTTTTTGTTTTTTAACGTTCTCTTATTTTTATACACTAAACAACATAAAAATCGGAAGTTTTCCAGCAACAGCATTTTTTACAACATTGCAAAATAATTGCATAAAACTAAAAACAATAAAATTCACAATAAGGTGCTAACAGAGCGAGTTGCAAAACTACAGGGTGGTCCAAAAAACGGCACAAAGTTTATGGCACCATAATTTTGCAAACGTACGTCACAGAATCATGCGGTTTTCAGCAAAATGTTCAGAAAGAAATTCCTTACATGATTAGTCATTGCTTGAATACAGCATTTAAATATTCTTTGTTTTTGCCGCTGGCAAGTAAATTATTTAAAAACAGTATTACTTTCGACACCGTGGTCTATAAAATGTGCCTCTTTTATTTTTTGAATAGTTCCGTGAAACATTAGCCAATTTTAACAATTTTTTGGCATGCGGCATTAAAAAGAAACTTGACGCACACGCCTATAGTTTTGGCCACCTCACCTTAATGCTGTCGTTACACTACCTTGTGAAATGCAGAAGTCGTAATTTGGTCGTTGACAACAATGAATTCACACTGGGTAGTGCATTCGTCGGCTCAGAAAATTACTGAGACCACAAAAACATTGAAAATCTTTCACTTCGGCTTCATTTAAAAATTGTAATGAAATGATACATCAACAGTGAGTAGGCCGCTGTGTTTTTGCATAGTTCAATTGCCAGAGCAATAACAAAAAAATATTTAACTCTTGCATTCAAACACTGATATTAGTCCTGTAAAAAAAATTTTAATTATTAAAATCAGTCAATTTTTCTCGGAGCTATTCAAAAAATAAAAGTGGCACATTTTTATGGAATATGGTACATCGAGAATAATACTGTTTTTAAATAGTTCACTCGCCAGCGGCAAAATCAAAAAAAAATATTTAATTGCTATATTCAAACAATGACTTCATGTAAAGAATTCCTTCCGGAACATTTTGCTGAAAACTGCATGACTGTGATGTACGGTTGCAAAATTATGGTGCCATAAACTTTGTGAAGTTTTTTGGACCACCCTGTATACAGTAAACATTTACTTTAAAAACGTGTAGGTTGCTATGTGCAGAAAAGTTCATTTTGTCATAATTTTGCGCGCGACAGCAGCTATTACTGTAGCGCGTCTTAGCCATCGCAATTCTGTCTGTCCGTCTGTCTGTCTGTCACATGAGTGAATCAGTCCAAAACGGTGCAAGCTAGAATCACCAAATCTTCACCGTCGGCTGCCTGGAAGACTTTAGTTTTAGGACCCGTAAAGCTTTTTCATAAATTCGAAAAAATCATCCAAGCAGGGGCGCTAAATGAGAGGGGGGTAGAAAAAATTGGCGATTTTTAGCCAATAAGTCGCCATATCTCAGAAACGGTGCGAGATAGCCCTAGGTTACTATTAATCACTAATAGGAAGTCGTACACTGGCTTTCGATTGGCACCAAAATTAATGAGCAAAATAAGGGTTTTTATAAATTTTTGGCGATTTTGGGTTGAGAAGCACATTTTAAGAGCGAATTGTGCCAAAATCACTACAAATAGACCAGTGCAACTTGCATATAAAATTTTCGACATTAAACGTAAATTTAAATAGTTTAAGTCTTCACCCTGTAGGTTCAAAGTGGCCTGCGCACGAGGGTATCAAAGATGGGTACCCCATAAATGTCGCTATTTTATCGCTATCGGCTGCGCGAGACCGGTTACGCTTTCTGGCGAGTGCAAACGAAACGCTATAGATACCAGCCTTTATAATCATCGTGTCGAATGTCAACTGCTGGGATCCTTGAGCTTAGATTTTGTTCGCAGTGGGCCTTCAAACTTGCACCGATGTCGCGCGTTCTCCTTTGCGTTAGCTGGGCTTTTTTGTTATTCTCTGAAGTAAAAAAGCGCTTTTCGTCCCGGGTTTTTCGTCAAAAAACACCTAACTTACGCAGGCCTAATAGGTTCACGACATTGTGTGGCTATAAACGTCAATTGGCAGCCGAGCCCATGGGTGAAAAAACAACTGCATTACTACTGTTGTGCCGACTCACTGAACACGCGGCGATGGCGTACAAACGGCACTAATGACTATGGATTTTTGCGTTCTGCTCTATTGTCGATTCCGCCGAGATCGTTCGGCCGGTCGGTCGGGCGGTCCAGCGACGTCTGTATTGGTCCCCGGGGACCGATAGGTTGGGTCGTGGGTTCGGCGACCGCGAGTTCTTTCAACCGATCGGGAACGCGTGTACTGCACGGCGCATTACAGAAAGCCCGCAGGAGTGAGCGTGTGGACAGGCAGCATTAACAGCTGGTCGCAGGCCCGTGTATTCTGCCATGCATTCTGTCGTCACGACAAGTACAGGGGACAGCTTTGAGACGCAGAATCTGCTGACCGACGTTGTTTTATTGACTCCACAGGGGTCTTACCGGACTGACCGACAACCGTTTTCGCTCCACGTTTTAAAACAAATTCTTACCGGAACCCTGTGATAGGCCTACAAAATGTATGCTTAGAATTGCCATGCTGCTGTAAGAACCTAATCGCGTACTATTCAGCCGCTTGCCCTGCGGATTCACCAGTCGTGTTATTCTTTGTCGTTTTAACGGTTTTAATTTTGTCGAGTGCGTTAACGTATTTCAGTGTGCTGCTTTTTGGCGTATTGGACAATGACAGACTGAATTTTGTCACTTTCCGCCGTAAAGTAATTTGATAATAGGCAGAATCGCTGTTCGTTTGTATTCACCAGATGGTACTATAGGACTGACGTTTTTGTTGCATGCAATTTGCAATTGCATGTTCTGATTGGAAGTTCGACCCGCAAGTCTTCTTTTCCCTGGGCCTTGGACCTCATCAGATACACTGCGTCATTCGACGTCACGTTTAAGCGTACTTCAGAAACTGGACGTAAACCATCTGTGAAGGTGGTGGCGAGTATCTACTCATCGTCAAACATCGTAGCTGCTGCTAGATCACGGCGACAGTCCCATACTGTCACATCACACGGCTGATCTAGTCCCCATGTCATCATAACTTGTCGTGTATGTTGGACGGAGGGTCAAACTGCAGATGGCGTCGAGGCGCATCTCGACCTGTCGCCGTGCTGCTGCCGCTGCTGATGCTTCTGCTGCTGCGACGACGACGAGGAATTGAATTAGTCTTCAGCTGACAACTACCATCCTACACGATGTGCCAGCCAGCCACCGGACTGTCGCAGCAATCAGCATATTAACAGCGTCACGACATGCTGTGTATCTACGTCTACGTCGAGACATGCACATGTTGCATCAAGTCAATCAATCAGTTAAAACGCTGTAATATGTAGCGTTATGTCGCGCGTTGCGAACGAATCGCGGGATCGCGAGCTCGTTGTTCATCTTTCTTTTTAAGGCGAAATCGCTATTTTGCCCATACCTACCCACTTCTCGGTTTCTCTGTAGCGCGGTCTGTCGTCCGTCACATTCGCGTACCCTGCAGCTGCAGGTACACTTGCGGAATCCAGTGACATCATTGTGTTAATTGGAGGTCTCCGATTTCCCAGTCAAAGGAGAGGTTTCGTGCAGAACGATCCAGAACGAAAACACGCAATTGCAAATTGCTACTGCTACTAAGTGCATGAAAACGAAAAGCTCTGTGTGCGCCGGTGAGAGCGATTTTACCTCTTGCCAAAATACTCTGGTCTTATTCTTCATCGATGCCTTCTAAAATCATGTATGAATGGGCTAACACATGTCTACGTAAATACAAGCTTTAAATACATGCAAAATGGTGCAATCCACTGCTGTAAGTTCTAAAGCGTTTTGACTGAATTTCCGGACTCCGCGCCTCGGTAACGAATAAGCTTATTAACAGGCCGGTCGTACATAAAGACGACATAAAGAAGCTCGTGTCGTAAAATAAATAATATTAATTTGCCTGAAGATTGGAATCGCGTTTACGACATTTGATTAGTATGACTCGCCAGCAGCAGCGGGATTGGGAGGTTCACACATCACAGCACTGCACTCATTTGTTTACCATTATACGCGATGTTTGATTTGAAATTTTAGTGCTTAAAGATCTCATAACATTTCGATCCAATTAATTAACTAAACTCAAATAAATTGTAAATCACAGCAAAACATTGTTGTTTTAGCACGTGTGTCTTAAAACTGTATATCTCTAAAATGGCTTAGTTTTGAAGCATTTTGTTGTTATTTGCAAGTTTTTTTGCAAAACGTTTGAACATTGTCGTTACACTGCGGCGTCGCTCGTTAATCCAGGTGAAATAGCGAACTTGGACTATGCGCGAGTATTCAACTGGCATATCATTAATACCCCGTTTATACGATGAAGCACACATGAAGCAAACATCAAACAAACTTTAAGCACATGTCGTGTCGAATTGTATATTGAATACATTTGCTTCATCTTTGCTTCATCGTTTAAACGGGGTACGACTGTTCTATCTAACCTACCTTGACTTCCGCAGGTATTCGGCTTAAGGTTAGCTGAGACCGACGCCAAATAACATTTAGCATAGGCTATTAGGCCTATCCAGCGCTAGTCGCTGAATCGAATGCACAACCAGCTGTTGCCTGTTTTCATTCGTCTAGGGGATCGCGTGGCATCAATTGGATTAAGTGAATTCATCGTATTAGTGGCTGATCATTATCATCTGCAAACTGCTTAACCAGATCTACATAAATGAGTTTCTCTTTAAAGTGCGTTGACAACATTCTGCACTACTTTGTCTGTATTTCTACTAGGCTACTTTTAGTCTTTAGAAATGCGCAATTCATTTTCACATTATTGTTCTTGATAGATTTTATCGTCGTTGTCAGCATTCGTCACACCAAAAGTTGAATACTGTACAATAATATGTACTTAAAATGTAACAAATTATGCGACAAAAATATGCAGTTATGTTTTGATGCCATTGTGAATGCAAAAAAATGAGTACATAGATTCTATTAATACGTGTTTTCGTTCGGTTTCATGTGTGATCGATTTTGTATAGAAAAATGGGGGAAATGGACGAAACATTTCCCCAAGTTGTAAAAACGGCCAGCCCCAGTTGGTACGTTAATACATTAACATCGAAAGAGGCCCGTGGATATTATTCTTATTACTTTCAATCTTCGGCGGGAGTTCCCGTTTTATCGTGGCATAAATGTGCACTTTTGTGTCAATTTGAGTTATGCTCAACGTGGCAACCAAATAGCAAGTTCATTGGCGACGCAATTCCTACAGTGTACGTCAGTCCTAATGCCTACCGTGACGATCATGGCCGTTACGCCGAAGTACCAGGTCGATTTAGGCCGTGTGTCTGATATATACTAATGGAACTAAACAGTTTCGAAGACTGCTTAATGTCTCGCGCTGCAAATTGAATTATATTAACCCATTTGGGCAAAATATCAAATGAGCTATAGGCCTACTTGACTGGTTTCGAAAGATGCAGTACTTTACTACTAATAAGATTCTTTTTTTCTTCTTTTTCATTGTCGTCAAAAACGCGTAGCTGTCGTGGGCAGTATAGCGTCGTGAACGTGTGAGATGGCTCGTTTTCATAAATCTGCAGGTGGTCTGTTTTTGTTGTCTGCGCGTACAGCCTAGACGTGCAGCGAGCGGCCTGGGCAACGTCTCTGCACCACTGTCCATGATGGAGGGCAAGTCCATCTGGTATCACAGAACCTGGTATAATATCTTCGACGAACAGCAATGTTGCCACCGTACACTGAATTGTGGCAGCGGACAATGGGTGTGGATTTATGATTTCTTCGGGAATTTCTTTATTTGGCACCAAGTTTATCTGTCTTATGCGCGACTATCTGCCGAAGTGGATCATCCGACATTGTTCCCTGTTGCACTGTCGATGAGTTTATGGTTCCCTGTGCTGCTGATCTGATCTTGACACCTGTGTAAAGTCGCGCATGCGCAGATGCTGATGTCGTAACAAGTGCAGACTGTACGACGGACGCACGTGTTTGTCTCCAGCTTTCATTGTTTGCCCGTTGAGAAATTAATCCGAATTGTCTGGGAAGCCAGCCATGGCATGGCGTTGCATGGCGAGAATCGACCAGATATTAAACGATTCGCTGAAACTAGGCCCACACATCGAGCGCAGCATAAACTGTGACAATTTTATATTCTTTACGAGACTAATACCCGGAAAAAGTGCCACGACCGGGTTTGGAGTAGATTTGTAGCTAATATCCTGGGCATCTACAAATTGTGCTAGAATTGTGCTACGGTGACCAATGGATGGTTTGTTGCAGCACATTGGTACCGAAAGCCAACTCGTGGCTACGAGAAAACGCCGACATTCTGCTCGTGAAATGCGAGACTACTGAGAAAAAGATTTCATCGCTGGGTCAAGTCACCGCAGACAGTCTCGTCTTCGTGCCCAAAGGAGACTTCGCTATGTATCTGAAAGGCCTGCGGTAAGTCAGCTGATACGGGTTGATGCCGTCTGTCTGCATGCGACTGTGATAATTATTGCTACAAAATAAATGCTTCTTATACAAAGCTACGTTTTTTCTCGATCTTGATCAAACGAATTATATGTATACTATGTAGTTAAAGTTTATGTTATTGCATTTATCATTTCTGACTCCACAGTTGAGCATACAGTAAAGGCTAACGATATTATTACGAGTGTATCGTTATGTGGTTTCATATCGGCGTTCGGTTCTACGGTCACAAAAAATGGCGCAAAGGAAGGTGCTGCATATTACATTTTGAGACATTGGCTTTTAAGCTAAGTCATAAATAATGCATTTTAAATTCTACCATTTCTGCAATTTTGCTGGAAATAAGTTACTGTCAGGTGGACGCGCCGTTATCGCGTTTCGTCTCCTGCACACGGTGCGAGTGTGATGCAAGTCAGAGAACAGCGTGTAGACGCTTACGGTACTGCAAGGCTGATGCAGTCACCTCAGCCTTGCAGTACCGTAAGCGTCTACACGCTGTTCTCTGACTTGTAGCCGACACCGGCGCAGTACAGTCGCCGCCGTAATTATTCGTCGGCCGACGGCAAAGTTTTTATGCGCGGCGCAAATGGCGCAAAGCAATTTCGTTCGATTGCATTAGACGACGACGCACGCCGATGTCACATTAAAATGTCTCGTCCATGCAAAATTCGCCCGTAGAAAGAAAATCACGGAATTGATGTCTCCCCCTTATTAAAATATTGCTGGCCCCATAAAAAGTCTCTCCCCATTATAGGATCGCTTCCAGAAAAGTCTTTCCCGGCTGACAATTTACCAGCAACAGTCCGTCCCGCCCGGACGGCCTCCGGGCGGGCGGATTTTTGCCGGTAAATTGTCTTCCAAGGGGAGACTTTTCTGCGAGGCGATCCTATAATGGGGCATCGGACGGTCGGACGCACTGCCGACGCCGCGACCCGTTAATTACCAGTTAAAGATGACGAATGCAGATGGGTTACGTTTCTACGGAACGGTCCGTCCAGCGGCTGCAACTGCGATGCGTATTGATGTAAGCCTGGCCAGAAAGCAGGCATGCTGAAAGCATGGCTTTGTCGCGTTGGCATTGGCGTATTCTGATTTTATTGTGCGCTAATGCTTCAACTTGTGTTTTGTTCCACCTCGCGCGATCACGCGGTGCGCACTGAATGTCACGCGATTTTTTTTGTGCAGTGGCAATAACCACCAGAATACTGCATTTTGTGCACCGTTGACACATTTTAGTGTTTTTTAGAATGTTAATAATAAAATTTATCTGCAGCTTTTATTCCAGTGCATCTTTATGACGATCCAACGTGTTAACTCCGTGCTTTTTGCACGATGCGTTTTTCGTCGATTGTTCGGATCAAGCCATCGCAGTTGTGTTTGTAAACTTCGATTTTAACTTTTTTAATTTTTACTACCAACGGTAAAAAGAAATTTTAGCTAATGCTCACGAGACGCGCGAAAGCTTATAGCAGTTCCTGTTCAGTAGTTTAGCTGAAAATTGGGGTGTTCACGCTAAGTTAATATACAAATACCAAATTCTCTATCTGGATCGCATAACGATAGTTCCGTGGCGCCACCTTGTGAATGATATAGATTTGTGTCGCAGCTCAAAATCGCCAAAAAATCCATAAAAACCCTATTTTGATGTTTAAGGTCATCCAAGGTTATTGATTTCGGTGGCAATCTAAAACCAGTGTACGACTTCCTATTAGTGATTAATATTAACCTAGGCCCTATCTTGCACCGTTATTAAGATACAGCGACTTATTGGCTTAAACTCGCAAATTTTTTCCACCCTCCTCTCATTTAGCATCCTCGTTCGGGGTGACTCCTTTCTAATTTATGGGAAAGCTTTACGGTTCCTGAAACTAGAGTCTTCTAGGCAGCCGACGGTAGAGATTTTGTAATTTTATAATGCACCGTTTTTAACTGATCCACCCGTGTGACAGACGGACGGACAGACAGACAGAATTGCGATGGCTGAGACGCGCTGAAAGCATTAGCTGCTTTCGCGCGTAAAAATTCACAATAGTTTAATAATACTCGCAATAATAACGTTCTCGTTTTTATCAGTTTATATGGAAACATGATCATATAAGTGAGTGTTGAGAACAACAATTCAATAAAGCGTATATTTGTAGGCTTAGGCTAAGTTTTTTTCGTGTGCTTTCGTAGAATCATTTTGTTGACAGTAACCAAGCTACATGTGCAAAAAGATTTCGAGCCATATTCTTGTTAATTTTTAATTTCTTAGACGAGTCGTTTTTTATAGTACCGTGTTTTGTATTACGTTTTTATTGTAATTCGTGTGTTATTGTAATATGTGCTGCCTTTCTGCGTAATAAATAACTGATTGATTGACTGACTGATATAGGCTGTGGTTCGTGTACAACGCGGATGGCGGCGGCGCGTCAGGTTTGCACGGTTCAGCACTGACAGAGATCGGATACATGAACGTCATTCCCAAGTGCATCAGCTCGCTGTCCAAATACCCGCACTACGAGAACCTGCCAGAAACCTACGTCGCTATCAACGACTATCTCGTCGATTCGCCGCTAGAAGGTTTGATATAATTTAAACTTAAAGAACTGCTGAAGTGGAGTGGGTAAGTGAGTACGCAGTATGAATGAATTTATCCCGTTCTAGACAATGGTCTAACATACTCAATTCGCACTCAAATCGCACAGCCTGCACTGTCGTATGCTTTTTCGCTCATGACTGCAGCCTTAGGTTATAACAACTGTACCATTTAATGAATGGCGATGATATCATTAGTCAATCATTTGTTTATAGTTTCACACAACTTTGTTACGATAAACTAGAGTCCATTGGGGCAGCCAAAAGTGAAGATTTCGTGATCCTAGCTTGCACCGTTTTGATACAGATCGCAAGAGTGTGACGGACAGGCGGACGGACGGACAGACGCCTAGACGATGGCTAAGACGCGCGATGCATTCTGCTATTGCGCGTAAAACGTTGTCGCCTTGTCAATACCAGACTGCTGTGTCAGTCAAATGCGATGTTGTTGGCTGTGTACAGGTAGAATATTAACGATAGAAACGCTGCCGCTGAAGCTGGCTAGGAAACTATGGGCTGGTCCAGATCATCTGAACCCAGACCAGACGTACTTCCCGGACGAGTATCTGCACCATGTACTCTACATCACGCGCATTTACTTCATTTATGGGATCACCCACAGCGAGCTCATTGGTTTGTTGCTGCGGCGCTGCTGTTTTCTGTTTTTTTTTCAGTTTTTTTGTTTTTAGGCAAAATCGCTCTTGCACAGCCGATTTTGCCTATAGCTACCCATTTCTCTGTAGCGCGGTCTATCTGTCTGTATACGTTTGTCGTCTGCCGTCTGTCACACTCGTGCACCTTGCTTAAACCGTTTGACGAGTTTGCATGCCGTTTAACGGATACTTTTGCCGGATAAAATAACTGGCAATGACTCATTGGGTGACTTTAAATTTCGCTTAGACCTAAGTTTTAAACTATAGTTTTAGATCAAAACTTGGTTTAAAATTAATGCAAAATTTAAAGTGACGATTCAATCCGGTTTTAAGTAGGGTTTTAAACTGGACGCTTCCGCTGAAACCAAAGTTAAAACCGAACATAATACCAAACTTCGGTTTAAAACCAAAACCACTTTAACTGTCGATTTAGCGAAAACAAGATGGCGTTTGTTTACCCAGCGGTTGCTATTGCTGCCGGCTTTCTAGGGTCTACGACGTGCGCCTAATGTACAGCGCGAATCATGTTTATCTGACGAAGATGAGTTTCTTTCAACGCGTCTGAGTGCTATCGTCTGCATATTTATAGGGTACCAAGGAAGTAGGTTTTCGGTTTAAAACTTAAGTTTGTAACTTAGGTCTAAGCAAAATTTAAAGTCACCCATTGTGTTGGATGGAGATCTCTGACACCCAGATGAGAGAGAGATTTGATTGAGGTCTAGCTCTTTAGCCAGAACTTGCAATTGTCCACTTGTGATTTACCAATGGGCAGCAGCGATCAACAATTTCGCGTCATACCGAATTACTTCGGTCACTTGTTCGTTGTCTTGTAATTTTAGTCGAACAGACTACCACGTTCACGAGTCTCACGCTTATCATTTATAGGCGTGTCTTATGATCTTATCGTAACTTTTTAACTGGAGTACCAAGATGCAATACGTCACTGCAATATTACTTTTTTTCGTCTGTTTGTAGCTTGGTGACTAATTTATGTTATTTTAATTTATAAACATGACAAGTGTGAAATTGCAATTTTATTGTGACAACTTGGCGACTTATTACTGCTCTACTTCTACTAACTGTAGTTTGTCGTTCTTCTTCGTGAAGGTTATCCTGCTGTTTTACCGTGTATTGAGCCTATACTGCTACAAACTTAAAACAATGCATAGCCTAAAAAGAATACTTAAAGTTCAAAATTTCACTAAACCTTAGTTACGTTTTAAAACAAATATCACAGCTGTATCGCTGGTGAATGTGTTAGTGTTTTTCACCGTCTTTACTTCGAAATGCATCGTGATAGCCTACTGATTCTTTATGAGCACTGCTATGTATTTTTATTATCTTTTGTTTGTACTGTTTTTTGTGTGCAGTTTCTAGATAGGCCTTGCTGTTCCACCATTGCATGACACCGTTGTTGTTCTTTTCTGATTGTTCTCGGCTGTACTGTTGTCATTGCTGCAATAAATAAAGAAACTAGAACGTGCGACATGCGTAATCGTGTACTACAGTATTGAGTGTGTAGTATATGACAAGTTGACAACGAATGTGACATGGGTTGTAGGAGCGCAGGACTTTTTACCCGACTTTGAGTCAGTTTCAAGTTGCGTCAGCATCGCAAACATCTATCCACGGTATCAACCAATCTCGTCCGCTATGCAGAAAGCCAAGAAGTGGATCGCTGATGCCAGGGTCTGTTCATTTGCAACATTTTTATTGAAAAATAAAGCTTATTTACTACATTTGTGCAGTCGTTTGCTAATATTGTTTACAGTTAGTGTTTATATAAGTCGTTTCTTAAACTTAAATCTCAGACCCTTTCATAAATAATTGCTGATCAAACGAGTTGTTAGAGGCACACTGCGATTCGGTGAGAGGTTTTAATGCATTTATGCACTTATTCGACATTTTCTCGGCGGCTGTAGTGCTTCGTGCATTATAATGGGTTGTTTATAAGACTGCATTGTACTTGCTGTCATTGTAGAATATTCGAATAACAAATATTCAAACACTGGAGGCGGTTTACAGAATGCAGCCAGGTAATAATCCCAAACACATGTTGACCGCGGTTTTCCATATATCAAGCTGCTTTCATTTTGTTTTTTTTTCTTTTGAAGTCACATTTATATAAAACTATTATTAATTGTATGTGAAATTGCGATTTCATATCAAATCCACAAAGATTTTAAGTCAAAAAGTTAAGCCATTATTTTTGCACGATTTTGACCGATTTTCCAAACTATTATAGATGGTTTTGAAGCTTAGTAGCGGATCTCTATTTTTTTTGTTTGATAGAAAATGTAAGAATAGGAAAAAGAGGTTGACTGCAAAATGTTTAAAAATTTAGGTTTTAAAATTTTAGATGTAGCTCTATTATGGAGCCGTCCTTCCTAGAAGGAGGCCCCATCATGTGTCCAATCCGTCCGTCCGTCTGTCTGTCTGTCTGTCTCTGTCCGTCTGTCCGTCCGTCCGTCCCGTGCCTCCACCTAGAGGGAAAACGAAAAGGCCTAGGAAGACCAAACTTGGTAGGAAGGATCCCTGGGACACGAGCACCCCGTGGACCAATTTCAAGATTCCCAGCTGTTGCTTGGGTGGGCCGACCGTACCCGAAAGCCAGCGTGCCTCCACCTAGAGGGAAAACGA
>Ga0209367_1000110_pt1 | contig 55599 bp, 30 predicted proteins | sample WorMetLIZISLAND2_FD_187412 | JGI IMG/M metagenome (GOLD analysis project Ga0209367, IMG submission 187412) | Marine gutless worms symbiont microbial communities from Max Planck institute for Marine Microbiology, Germany - Olavius geniculatus... ...
TACAAATTGCTGTTTATCAAAACGTCACTGTGACGTCATCGGCAGTAACGTGTAACCAGTTTTTTGAAAATTAAATAGCATTTTTAGCATGATCATTTTTAAATGCCAAAAAATCGGTAGGCGGTCGTGTTAAAAAATCTATAACTTCGTCGTTTTTCAACAGAATCACATTTTACTTGGCTGTTAGATGTAGAAGGTTTCAATAAATAAAGCTGTAAAAATTTCGTATTAAAATCCCAAACGGTTGCTGAGAAAACAGCGAAAAAATTTAGGGGTCCACTTTTTTCTGCCGCACCCTGGTACCGGGTATATCACGGTATCGTTATTCTGTGGTTGTGACTTGCGTGCTCTGCTCTGTCACATTACGAGACTAATGCAATTAGACTGCGATGTCACGAAGATAGACGGCGTCGTGGGTGATCGGTGGTGACAGCCTGTACTCATCACGGACATTACCAACGAGCGGTGCCAGATAATTAAATCACACTCAGCTTGCACTGACACCGTTTTCGCAACTTTCTGCTGCAGTCGGGCATCATAAAGCAAACGACGCTTGGTTTAAGTACGATACCTACCGCACTGTCTGGAGTGATATAAGCTCGTACTGCGTACTGTTTAGACCAGCAGTGCGGTATCTTACTAAAACCACGCTCGCATGGCATAGACTAAACCGTCGTTTGCTTTAGGACGCACGACTGCAGTCGAAAGTTACGAATAAAGGTTCCGCTGCGAGCTGCGTGTGGTCCAAACAGTAAATTAACGTGTCGATATAACCCACCGATGTAGTCATGCGAATGCGTGACAATAATGCACCAATCATAGACAACACGACAGAGTGGCAGACTATCGTCCAGCGCGAAATAAGTAGGCCTACACGTCGGCTGCGTTAGTTACGTACGGTCTAACCGTTTAACACTTACTCATCCCAGTCCAGACAGTAGTACAGTGGTTTAACGTAGGTCTGTGCTAAAACAGCGGCTTCGAAGACGCCACAACAATCGACATACTGTAGCCTATGCTATTTAGAAACTCATTGCAACGACATGGCAACGTGCGCGCTGTGATCATCAATGTCTAAGATTAATCTTATCATCATCTATCCACTGTATTTAGTGCTTTAGGAAAAACAACTTAATACAAGTAATTTGAGCAAAGCTCATGTGAAGCGCAATAGCAGCGATCCTACTACTTTGGCAATCAGTGTAAGCCTACTAGCAATAAGATATTAATGCAACTTGAAAAGTACTTAAATTTAACGCCTCCGTACGGAAGACTCCTTGAATTTAAGAGATCGAAACTTAAGATTCTTAAAAATATACGTTCTATGCTAAAAATGTCATACGCAGGTTGTCCAGGTCCATCTCCAGCCATTTCGGCGCAATTCACTCTTAAAATGGGTGTCGCAGCCGGAAATCGCAAAAAATTCGCTAAAAGTAAAAACCCCTATTTTGGGGGTTCACGGTCATTCAAGGTCATCGACGTTGACACCAATAAAAAGCTTGTCACTATTGCTTGTTATGATAAGCAGCATATCTGTGCCTATCTGCAACGTGTTTTACGCTACACGAAATAATTGCGGTAAAATAACACTTTTTAGGAGGGTAGCCGTCTTTGACGCCCGCCTGCGCTTGCCTCCAGCCATTTCGTCGCAATTCAGTGTTGAAATGTGCGCTGCATCCAAATATTGCGAAAAATTCACTAAACTCCTCCTTTGGGGGAGGGGTTCAAGGTCGTTCAAGGTCATTTATGTTGATAAATTTAAAAAGCTTGTCACCAGTGCTTGTTATGATAAGCAGCATGTCCGTACCTATCTGCAACCGTTTTCACACTATACGTGCCAATAACCGCAAAATAACGTCTTTTAGGGGTACCCCTTTTTGACGCCCTCGTTCGAGGAGAATCCCCGCACCCACGGGCACGAAATTTTGTCACGATAAAGTAGAATCCGTGGAGCAGCCCACAGTGAAAATTTCGTGATCCTGGCTTGCACCGTTTTCATGCAGATTACGAATGTGACGGACAGACGCCTAGACGATGGCTAAGATGCGCGAAGCATTTTGCTATCGCGCGTAAAAACGGTATAACATTAGTATAATAACAACCGTTTCGGTAATTGTAGGCTATTTGTACAAACACGACGTTTCGTTCGTGCGGTAAAAAGTAAATGGAGTGGACGGCCACCGTCTTCATTTGATAACTCATTTTCGACAGTGTAGTGAAACACGATTTCGTATGAGAAATTGAAAACAATGTGATTGGAAGTTAGTTATGGGCTTTACGGCACGACGTTAAGTTTGATTAATTGTTTATGGCTGCAGATCGTGTCAGTTATTGCACCTGTGGTCTGTAGGCTTCTGTGAAACTAAAAATGTCTGCAAATTGCGGATTTGCGGGTGGTCGCTTATGCTTGGCCCATGTGAAAAACATCTTGCAGTTGGGCCTATAGGCCTAACTGTTGAAGCTCAGACGATATTACTCATAGACGTGATAAACGTCATTAGGAAAAAGATTGTAAACGTTTGTAAACTAAAAGTAAACGTATACAAAGCGTAAGTTTGAATATTAAACTTATTATTTGGATAATTCCAAATTCCAACAAAAGTTTTATCATTGTCAAAGAATGTCTTACTCCAGTTCTGTGACAACCGTTTTACAAAAGTGCCCAGAATTTACTCACTTTAATTTTATAGCTACGTGAAAACGAAGTTGAGTTGTCCTGTCCACTAATTATCTTCGTCGCTGTCATAATTTTGCTTCGTTTCGCTCATGTGATTTTTATTGAGATAAACGTTGACAAAATAATAAACGCGTTTACAAAGATTGTTTTTGTAAACGTTGTAAACGTTTATCACATCTATGATATTACTGACGTGAGACGACATTATATTGCGAAGACGATTGACTGCTTTTGACATACACACTGTAGGCCTAATTCATTCAGACATACGAATATGTCAAACGACATATTATGAACACGTTAGAATCTGCACGATCTTTGTGAATGCCGACAGAAACAGATACATAAAAACGTCTGGGTAGCATGATGAAGAGACACCCGCCCTTTTGACATTATGCCGCCGATACTTCATTATTGCGTTACGGTAGGCCTATGTCTAAAATACACCTGCTTCGCCATACGCCGTCTCGACGTGGGTGGTATGTAGGCATGTCGATAAATTATCTCATTAAATGCGCGACATGCGACACTTAGGTTAGGCCTAAACAGAGAACGCACACAAACCCACAACGAAAGTCTTTGATTCTGTGTAATCTGCCGAATTTTACCAGTTCGTAACTAAGTTTGCAAGTTTTGTGTTTAAGCAGTGTATTTATCTCTGTTTAGTTTCTTTTCTGCGTTTAAGGTCTCGCTCAATGCCAGTGGCGTAACTTCAAATTTCGGGCCCCCCTGCAAGAAAATCATTCAGGGCCCCCTCTCATTTTTCCTTCCCTTTACATTCCCTCCCTCCTTGCTTCACATCCTGTTTCCACCTGTCTTTTTTCTTTTTTCTTGCCCATTTCTCTTGCAAGTAGGCCCTCTCGATGCAGATAAGAGTTCTGGAGGAGCGCCGTGCCGCCATGAGCTCCCTCAGCGGGTCCGGGGTGGAGCCCCGGCCAAAAACGTATTTAGAGCATTTTGGTGCCCCAGAAACCGTATCTGTTTACATCAAATTTCGGGTTGGGTAGCATTTCGCCTAATCGCATTTCGCCTAATCCCATTTTGCCTAATCTTTTTTGATAGGCAAACCAACAACGACTTGCTTTGTCGTTTTTTGCTTCTTTGACAAGCTTTGTTTTGTCGTTTATCATTTTTTTCTGTACCATTTTTTGGCCGACCGTAAGTAAGTATACGACGGGTGTCGTCTCATTTCGCCTAATCTCATTTCGCGTCGTATACTTACCCTAACTCTAACCCTAGTTCGATTTCGGTTGGGGCTTTGCATGGGGGAGCGATTAGGCGAATTGAGGTTAGGCAAAATGCGATTAGGCGAAATGCTACGACACCCAAATTTCGTGTATTTGCTGTGCCAAAAAATAAGATCCACCATTTTGGGCTCCCTGGATTTGCGGGCCCACCGCATTGCGGGGGTCTGCAGGGTCAGTAGTTACGCCACTGTTCTGTGCCACTGAATACTTAGGCCTAACAGCATGTCAGCGGTGATCGTTGTTCTGTTTACTGTTTTAGCCGACCGTACTGAAGTAACAATCGAGCTTATGTCGTGGTTGTCGTCTGTCTGTTTGTCTGTCCATAACGAAAGTACCCTCGCTAACGGGTAGGTCTTAATCATTAATATTAAGTGGCATGTCGACAATGGATGACCTTGAAAGTCACTGACAACCAGTACGGTCGGTTATCCTAACGACAGCTGGGTTTCTTGCCTGAAATACAAGTAAACTAGAACGCAGTCAGAGACCGCAGACCTCCGCCAACGCCACGTTGTTCGCCAGGTGGCGTCACCATATTCGGTTTGGCAGCGGTTTCCCTTATCCCCTATTTGAAGCAATGTTAACGAAAATTTCAAAGTGATTCAGAATCCAGGATTCCTTCCAGATCACCACCAAAATTAAACTACTTATAGTTTTTGAAATTTCCGACATTCCCTGAAAATTTCAGAAAGATCCGTCCATAACTTTTTGAGTTATCTTGCTAACAGACAGACAGACAGACAGACAAACAAACTCTGAAAAAAACATAACCTCCTTGGCGTAGGTAACAAACAAATAAATAATGATGACGGTTTCAAGCCGTTAACCATTTCACTCAATAATAGTCTAATAATAGTAACTGCATGAAAAAATACCATTGCACAATGGTTGAGGTCAAGTTTTGCTGACTTTAGTCTGAGAATAGTCTTTAGTATTTAGTCTAAAGTGTTTGACCCACAACATTAGGCGTAGCTGATGACCAAACTTGGGTCTTACACTCTAAAGTGTCAGCTAAATTTGACTTCATCCAGTTACGGTATTGGTGTAGGCCTAAACGATTGGCTTTAATACAGATAAGTCTATAGTGGTAGTGAAAATAGGCTAATCAAGAAACTCTGTTCGATCACTTTTCTGAGACTGTCTGTGTAAAAATGTGGTGGATTTTGACCATAGCAAACAGCAATAGGCTTATAGCCTATCAGCCAATTTATCAAGAAATTTTCCATCCGTGTCCTCTGTAAGATTAGCACTATTTTGTTAGACGTTTCAAAATATGAGAAGCTAGCAAAATTAGTTGAAGAGACTTCGTATCGTAAGCCTCTTAGTCTACTGGAACCGCGGTTGCATTCAAGTTGGCGGCTAATGGCGCTATCTGTTGAATGAAAGCGAATACGACCACAATCTCTGTGCTTAGAAAACACAGCACATCGGTCTCTGTCTACACTGTGTCCGGAAAAAAGTAACCCTCTAAACATCGTACAATAAAAATGTCAAATCTAAACGAATCTGAATAACATTTTGAACACTTAATTCGCGGTAAATTGTTAAAGCGATTTTCTTATTTTTAGTGGAGTTATTAATTGTTGAATATCGATAACAAAATATCTCTGTTACCTATAGGCGTTACACAAGTAAACCTTTCTGTTAATGTACATTTGCATAACTCCAACAAACATCGTCTGATTTTGGCAAAATTTCATGTCAACAATGCAGCATTTATTATGAACCAAATTCAGTTAAATCCGCTGAGGCAAACAATAGCTAAAGCGGCTTTTGTGAGGTCACCGCAAAACAGTTAAGTTTCAGGTCTTTGTGGATGACGACAGACCTGAAAAAGCAGTGTTTTAAAGTGACCTCACAAAAGCCACTGTAGCTATTGTTTGCTTCGGCGGATTTAACTAAAATTTGGCAGGTTAATTGCCAATGGGTTGAATTGATGCACTGCTGATGCAAATTTTTGCTAGAATCAGATATTGTTTGTCAGAGTTACGCAAACGTACAATAACAGAGAAGCTAACTTATGTAGCGCCATATTGGTAACGGATATATTTTGTTATCGATATTCAACAATTAATGACTCCGCTAAGAAATAACATTTTTAAACGAAATTTGGTGATCGCTTTAGCAATTTACTGAAAATTAAAATGTACGAAATTGTAATTAGATTCGTTGAGATCTGACATTTCTATTGTACGATGTTTAGGGGGTTACTTTTTCCGGACACAGTGTAGATATAGGTCTACTAGTGAGTAATGAATTACTATTTCGATCAGACGTGTGGCGGGGATTATAAATCTCCGATCCCTTGTTTTTAGAGGTGTCGAAACGTTCATTTTTTAGTGCATTAAGGCACTGCGTTAATTTTTTAACGCATTAATTAACGCTTTATTATTAACGCACCCAGGCCCGTCGAGATGGAGAGTAGGGGGGTGAGTTACCCCGGGCCCCCCGACGTTTGGGTGCCCCGCCTGTAAAATAAAAAAAGTTAGAAACACATTTTAAACGTATAATCAACAATAACTGCCGTTATAGCTAGCATAGAAATCTATTAGCCTGTCGTCGAAGTAGTAGTGATGGAACGGCAACTAGAGTTTAGAGTTTGAATTCATTTGAGTGTCAAATAAACGCAGTTTAACGGAATATTGGAACTTTTGTTTCACGGATTTTAGTAAATTAACATACATTTACGTATTTGCGTTAGTTTTTTTAACGCGCTACTTTGCTAGTGAAATGAATGCATGCAAGAGTTTGGGAGGGGTTATACTCAGTACATGGTACGCGGTCGTAATAACGTGCAGAGGGCGCCACTGATCCAATTGCCAGCGTGAGCCGGCACACGTCGCAGAGACTATGAAATTTTTGGCCGGCCTTGAGACCTTAAACTGCGACCTTTAAGTGGTCGTCATTCACCAGATGTCGCCACGAAGCAGAGCACTATACTGATGAACTTGACAGAATCAGCGGGGAAAAAAGACCCGGCAACTCAACCCCCGTCCCCCAGGCTGTTCGTGGGGGCAGGTGGGCAACAAGGTGGGGCACGTACCCAAGGCCCAAGGACTCAAACGCCGCGGTCGGGGTCCGCGACCGTGCAACAGGGAAGGCGCTAGAGGGGCTGACAGACAGACAGACAGACTTTCCGCCCATTTTATAGTAAGATTGCAATATTGCAATTATTGCAATAAGTATTGCAATACTTTTAGGACTAAAATATTGCAATACTTGGAAGCAATATATTTTTTGGTGTAAAGTACACTCTTAATCGTGAAAATGCTGTTTGACTACGCAGAAAAACTTTTCATTTTTCTCGATCGTGTGAAAGACTGAACGAAAAGTGACATGTCAACACGACTTGTTTATCGCTTAATTTCTGGGTGGACTACGTTATTACATAGCGTGTCAACCAAAAATTTAGAAAAAATTGTTGTACATAGCAGCAAAAATCAAAATTAATTTGAGAAAACAGATAATGGAGTATTGCAAAATGTATTGCAATAGTATTGCAATAATGATTTGAAAAAAGTATTGCAATAAGTATTGCAATAAGTATTGCAATACTTTTTCCACCAAGTATTGCTATTGCTATTGCAATACTTTATGCCAGTATTGCTAACAACCATGCTTGCTAGGTTTGAGGTCGTCTGTTGACCGGCTTCCGCCCTGTCCCTGCGGAGGTACAACGAGCACCCTTGGCTGACGGTCAAACATCCTGTTCCTATTTTAACGATATGCGCTATATAGGTTTACGTTTTACTTATTTATTTACTCACTTATTTGTTTTAATGCGCACTGCAATTGGTAGTTTGGGTCAATTTCATTAGAACCAGGTAACGGTAATCGATCAATTTACAATAGGTTGCCGATTGGAGATGTGGCCAACTTTTTATTCACATTTCAGCATAAGCCAAATTCCAGTCCTCAAGTGTTTTGTCAGAGAGCAGTAAATGTTTTACGATCATCTCTGACTTTCTTAAGCATATATAGGCCTGTTTATGACCGCACATTCTTGAAAAATTTACGATGGTCGCGCTCATGCGTAACCTATAGCGAAACAGTAGTGTCTCGAGTTGGCAACAGAACAAGGCCTATTGCATAGAGCTATTGACCGTAAGTGCCATTTCAGTACCGTGAGTGGACTGTTCCAGTCATCGAAGCCAGAAAACTTTGTGGACTGTAGCCTGCAGTTGCGGTGCAAATGATCATACGATACGAAAAAGATAATTTGCACTGAAAAACTGACAGGCACGTTGCCAGTTTAATCTAGCACTTAAAATATTACGATCTAAAAGTGTTTTAAACGATAATGAGATAAGAGAAAGTGTAGTCCAACCGATTATCTAGATCGCTGTTGCCAACTGATCAGAATTACTTGCTGGTAGATTCATTGGCCACCACGTTATTATTCCTGTTTATCCAACCCCAGACAGCATAATTTGGTAATAACGAGAGACGGCAATTCCCGTAAGTTACACAAAAATGTCCAGGAACAGACAGAAGCAGCTCGAAAGAAAATCTTCGGCAACGTGAGTGAGTTTTCCGCAGAGCATTCTGACACTGGAAGAACCAGGCAAGGCGGTGCTGATGACACGGCGCACCTTGTGCGAATCCCACTCGGCAAAAACTACGTAGGCCTAGCGGCCCACAAAAATTGTCTAACAGTAATATACAAAAACTTATCATGAAATCAGCATTAGGCCCACAGCTGTAGCCAGTTTTGCTGCTATTAGTACCCGACTTGAGACACGGCTTACTGAACTCGGAAGCTAGCTTATATTGGCGATAATTGGCCGGAAAGTGTCGTGCTGCACCAAGCGAACTTTTGCGACAATCCATAAAGAGGCCCTAACATTGGTACATACCTGAAAATGTCGCGCTGCTGTCCGAAATGTGGGACCCCCACAGCGAAATTTTTAATCACCGATAAACACCGGCCGAACATGCTGAACATGCTTACATTCGTCTCTGGTCAACAGCAGCAGCTGCTGCTGCATCGGCGTTGTCGTCGTCACCGCATTAGTAGTGACGTCAGTGACAGTACGCTAATGGAAATCAACAGAAGAAACAGCTTGTCGCAGCTTCACAGGGCATCCAGGTACGAAAGCAGATCCCGAGATCGGTAAAGAGAAAGATCATGCGTGTAGAAAAGATGTTACGCGGCTGCATTATTTTGCGATCAAATTCCATAGGAGAACATTGACAAAGAAATGTAGCCTTGCGGCTTTAACCCCTTCATGCTGTTTTATGATAATAGCAAATCACTGAATTCCTAATATTCATCAGCAAGTCAATCATTCTTTGTATATACCCGGGTGGTCGTTTTGGCTGTAGTTAGCCTGAGTCACTGTTCAAACTTGCGATAGGGTCGCCCGATATAGCCATAATAACATAGTCTAGGCATATTTTATACTATCATCTTTATTGTCGCTGGCGGAAGTGGTGTGCGAGTTCCTAAATGTTGATCCGCCATATCAAATTGCGATTTCGAGAACTGGCTCGCGACTGCAAGTTCTAGTAAACGATGAGCGGATCAGATTTATATATGAGCATACCTACAAGCTTACCACAAGACGAAACGAACGAAGGCGAATGGTATGGCATAGCGACGTAGTTACGTTGTGGTTAGATATTTATTAATAAAACATTACGTGACATTGTATACAAAATTGTCCACAGGTGCGTCAGCGAAAAAAATCGTTAAAAACGGTAAATATTTGGCAAATATATGGACAAAAATTTCGTGGTGCGTTTGTATGTCTCACCGTTTAGGTTATAAAATAGGCTAAGTATATTATGACTAATATATGACTCGTTATTTATGATAATTTATGATAAGCCCGACGATTGCGACAGATGCTAACGCAGCGTGGTCTGTAATACCCCGTTTACACGATCAAGCAAACATCGAGCAATCATCGAGCAAACATCTAACAAATGCATTCAAAATACACGTGCACGACGTGTGTTCTAATTGCTCGATATTTGCTCGACGCTTGCTTAACGTTTGCTCGATGTCTGCTTAATGTTTGCTTGATGATTGCTTGATCGTGTAAAAGGGGTATAAGTATGTCAGCCTCATGCGTCCTGCTAAACCGTTGGCCGAAATTTTTGAGATGTCATTTCGTATAACATTGGTGTGGCCGCAAGTAATATTGTGTTAATCAACAGCCACGAGGGTCGGTTCAGACGGCTCAGTTCTCACGAAAAAGGAAAATTTCGGGGTCAGAACTTTCGACTAAAAATTTTCGCCGTGGCCATTTGTAGTCAAATCATTTCAGATAACGCAATCGTCAGTCGTTAGTAAAGACAGCCTCTATACGTCCCATCCAACGGTACCATCACCGACCTCATTCGACTTCGCCCCAAATTCGTCAAAATTCCGACAGACAGTTGCAAATTTCCGACAGATAAATTTCTGGGTGCTCACAATTTTAATTTTACCCAAAACTTTCTTTAAAATAGGGTAGGCCTATTTAGTATCCAGTTTTGCATTCTCCGACAAGAAAAAGTTTTCGGACAATTTTCCGACAACGAAAATTTTAGCGTGGGCAATTCCCCCCACCCGCTACGACGCCACTGCAGCTGGCGTGCAGTCGTCGCCCTTTCCTTTTGTCGCTGCTCCCTTAAACGAGTTTGCAAGAGACCTTCAATTCTCGCACCTGCATCCTAGCGGATCGGAGTGCGTGGTTCGCACACCACTCGCTATAGTTGTCGCCGCCGGCGTTGTCCTAATGGCTATCTGCACTGCTGGCTGTAGGCGGTTGCTGTGACACAGAGCTGAACCTAAGCAAAATGAAAAAAAACAGCATCATCACTGTCGTCTTCGTCATCATTTATTTGCCCCCAAAACAGCATAACAAATAGGATAATAAGTATAGATTTCAACATGATCGACAGTGTATTTTGCGAGTGTAACGAAGCATAATACACAATTAGTTAGTTAATTGGTTAAAACATTTGAAGGCGTCTGTTTAAAATCGCAGACGCCGCAGCTGCTGTTCAAAACGATGGGTCTTGAGTCTGTTGCTGAAAACAGCGAGTGTCAGTGACGGGTCGCGAATGGAACAGTAAACCATTTCATGGTTGTAGCCTAATCGACGGTGAGTTCTACCTGATAATGGTTGCTGTTCACACTACACAGACCCCAGCCAGCCACGTTTCGGTCGTCACGCTTTAGCGGAGTGATATTGTGGACAATTATAACACAGTAACACTCCAGACACTGCAGTGAGAGGCGGCAAAAGCTGGACAGTAAAGCAACAGCAAAAGTTGCACTGTAAGTAGTGCCAGTCGTAAAATCGTCGATTAGATGGCAACGTAGGACCAGAATCAGTTAAGTCACCATAGTCGAGGCAAGGCCTAAGTCTTTGAAGATCTCGTAGCATAATATCTGACTTAATAATGAATATTGTCACTAATTAAAAACGCAGTAATAACTTAATACTGATAACCTGTAGTAGGCCCTATTTTGCTTCAAAATTTTTTTACGTGTCTAGGTCTACGCGTGTACACTGTATAGACCTGGTCTGGTAGCATACTGTTTTATGCTATGCTGGTTTAGTGGCTGCCACGCATAGTGCATCTCCGAGTAATATTAAGCTCCTATTATTGTAAACGTTTAACTAATCGTGCACGACAGTTCGTGCTTCTCTAACCCATAGGGAGCGAGTCGCGCCCATTCAGCACGGTAAGTCGCCGCAGGGCTCGCACAGCACCTACGCGACCAACAGTCCAGCTTAGTGCTGCTTAGTGCTTTACTGGCGTAAAGTACCAGCGCAGCTAATGCTATGTATAATGCAGTCCGAACGCACTGACGACGACGTTTAGGCTTATTTCGCCGCATTTTCCCAGCCCGTACGATGTACTACGGCTTACCTGCTCGTTAACGAGTGGTGGGGAGGGTTTGTCGGCTGGATTTCTGACCCTTACTTCGCTGCGCGTGTAGTTAGGCTACTTCGTGCGGTCTCCGCGTTATATCGTAGGCCTATCGCATGCGGCCTTATAGATCTGTCGACAGAACATCGTACGTGGGAGTGATGTGCGTCCACACGAAATTTTTGCGCCATCATTGTGTGATCATTTCGCTGTGATAGGGCACACTTGCTGGGGGTCCTGTTTCCTGTCGGTGGCTGGCTCGTAACTGTGGAGTGTGGATAATTTTTAAACTTTTTCGTTGACTATTGCCGAAATGAAGTCATCGGCTGAGAAAGAGACGCCGACAAAACAGACGCGACGAAGTTTCATGTCGCGATTGAAGCAAAGCTTCGACAGGTCTGTAGCCTATAGTACTGGTAGGCCTATACGTGCTTTAAGTGTCTGTAATCGGGTGTTTATATTAGCCCTCGGTCACCTCAGCCTGGCCATTTCTTCGTGGGTACGCGCAGTGAGAAACCTGTCAGCAAAAACTGCATGTTAAGTAACACAGGCACACCGCGCGATGCACTAGCACCGCATCTGTGGTCTCACAGTGTAGTAAACTGGTGTCTAGCTGACGGCAAAAGCCCTATATAGTTGCTTATAGCTCGAACAGTAATGAATTAACTAAACTGATCTGAGTAAAATTGAAGAAGAATTGGCAGTTTAGTTTTGTCGTTTTGTACATTCGTTAAGGAAGGAAACGTCAGTCCGCGCCGCCTTGTTGGCCTACACGTTGTGGCTTGAGAAGAACTTTACGTTTTCTTTACGTTCGTGGCTTTCGTTAGAGCGTTCGTCCTGGTGATCAGTAAACTCGCAATGCTTAGTAAGCTAGGCCTATGTATTACTAAACCAGCACTGCTGCCCTGTTGGGAACTGCTAGGATTTAAAGATCGATGGTCAAGTTCAAAATCATTACAAGGTCAGATATTTGAGTGAGATAGGCCACTGAAGCGAGTGAAGACATCCACGTCGACGCTTTGGCGTCATCCTGCAGTTCTGCTATATAAAATTATTTGTTATGTACTTTTTTTTACTTTTTTTTTTCTTATGCAGTAAAGACGCTGGATCCTGTTATTGATATTAATTATGATCGATTATCATAGCCTGAATAAAGCAATTAGGCCTACAATAATTAACATGTCGCTAAAGGAGGGGTCACACTAGCGGTCCGGACGGTTGGTGTTTTTGACTACCGTTCGGTCGGCCGTCCGGACCGCAAGTGTGACCCCTCCTTAAGAGTAAAAGGATTGTCGCTGATTGGTTGATAAGCTGCAGTACAGGGACAGTTATTTCCTACTAATTTGTTTTCGAAGGCATGATTTATGGCAGGTGCATTTTCGTAGTGACCTATTTAGCGGAGATAATACCATCGTGTCGCTATAGAATCATCGTAAATAACCACACAATACAAAAGCTTTCAGCAGGTGGCAGCACGATGAGAAAGATAGTACATAGAAAAATGAATATATCGCCTCCATTATAGCGTCCGTCAGCTGCTGCAGCTTCGGGCAATTTTTTTTCACGTCGAGACCGGCCTATATTCACACAGACCAGCTGGACCCTGGACGTTGTCCTGTGTATAGTTATAGGCCTATAGGTCACTGGCTGTGCTAATGTCCAGTACGGCGTTGAGTTGCGTCCCAGTTAAACGACCGACATCAAAATGCGGCATGCATTTTACTGTTGCTCATAATAGTCGTTCTTCGTCATTAATATTCGTCTAAACTGAGCTCGAGTTGTCACGTAGCCTATCTGCTGTAGGCCCCCTACAATGTCAGGCTGTTGCAGTTCACTAAGTTGGTAGGCCCTAAATAGATTTTCAACAAAGCAGTACCTAGGCCTATAATCTGCAACTCTTTTTTTTCGTAGAACATTTTAAGCGAAATCGCTTACTAAAGTTTAAAGCGCAAGCAATTTCGCCCACTCCTACATATTTCTCCATACCGTGGTCTGTCTGTCTGTCTGTGTCTGTTTGTCGTCTGTCAATCACATTTGTGCACTCTGCTTAAAACGTTTGACGCATTAAGATGTTAGGCCTATTTGGCAGAAACACTTTTGTGGGTTTCAGTGACACGTTGTGTTAGATCGACGTGCTGCCACCGATAGCGAGTAAGCTTACAAACAACGATCGATTTTGCGTTTGCCATTTGTATTACTTTGGTAGGCCCTATTCGTTGTAAACACTCACAGACTATTGTGACTATAGGCTTTATCTCCTTATAGCCTACGTGGCGATATCGACATTACATGTTTAGGTCTATTAATTGCTCTGTGCGTCTACACCGTAGGTGCTTCGATGCGGAAATCATGTGAAGGGCAAATTTAGAATGCTGCTATAGATTCCATAACTTATTAGGCCTATACGTTCCGCACTCACTAACGTTTGACAGAATTATGACACTGGCAACCGCAGGCCATATAAAACTGATTTCAGACGTCAATTAATCTTAGCCTATAACTGCTTGTATTGTTATATATATATATGCTTTTCGGATGACAGTATATAATTTAACCGCAGCGAAAGTCAGAATACAAGGTAACCCCAAAAAGAAAAAGCCACAAACTTTCCTAAAGCCTACTTCGTAACTTCATAAAGTAGGCCTACCGTACTGGCTGATTCCTGATTTTTACGCGCAACAGCAGTTGCTGTTGTAGCGCGTCTTAGCCATCGCAATTCTGCCTGTCTGTCCGTTCATCCGTCACACTGGTGGATCAGTCAAAAACGGTGCAAGCTAGGATCACCAAATCTTCACCGTCGGCTGCCTAGAAGACTCTAGTTTCAGGAACCGTAAAGCTCTTCCGTAAATTAAAAGAGGGTCACCCCGAACGATCATCGAAGGGGCTAAATGAGAGGGGGTAGGGAAAATTTGCGATTTCCAGCCGATACTGTGTTGGCAGAGCGAGACAGATCACGCCTTCTGAAGAGTACAAGTAAAACATTATAGATAATTAGCCGCTGGTCGTCTGGCGCCCTCTGGTGACTGATTTTGTTTTACTGCATGGGCTTTCAAACATGCACCGCTGTTGCGCGTTCCCCTTTGCGTTAGCTGGGCTTTTCTTGTTTTTTTCCTCGCACACGTTTAGCTGCAAATGTGCCGAATTTAATCATAAAAGCGCGTATATAGGGCCTATACAGAACCACGTAGACGAACTGAACTGAACTGAGGTGAACTAGCACGGTGTAATTTTTGACGAACTGGCCAGTGGGCGAGCAGGGCGAGTATCATCTGACTATAGGACTATGGTATCACTGACGCCGTTAGACGGTGCCTACTGTAATGCATTACTGTTTGCACCTTGGACAGTTCAGTTCAGTTCAGTTACGTCGCTCACCTTGAAGATACTTTCACGCTTGAAAAGCTTCGCTATTTTGCGGCCGTGATATATTAACGTCAAATAACGGACAATATTGTAAATATTTCACAACGCAATATAGCGAAACGCTTGAGTGAGTCAGTACTTCATTGTCGATCTAATCGTTCTATTATGTCGACCGTGTGCCAGTGAAAGCGTTTTGAAAATAGGCCAGTAGGCTTATTGATGCAGATAGCCATACGACGAAAGCTTGAATGCATGACCGAGATATTTCCAGTAGGCCTATTGCAACCACTGGCTAGATTGAGGCAACATTTAAGCCTATTATTATTACGGCCTATTATTAATAACATTTATAAGGCGCCAATTTGAAAAAGAATAATGCAGCAAAAGTTTGCAGCTCGATCTCTAGGCCTGTCAAAAATAAGGAAAACTCTTATGCAAGTAATTAACAAAAACATAATACGCCTTTGACATAGACACTGTCTTGGTGGTTTCGAATTACTTTTGAACCACCACGTAGAGGAAGGGAGGGGTACTAAACTGCTGTTGCCTACCTGTCCTCTCTCACCTCACAGAAGCATGGCGTACGCAGGTTTTATTGAGTGAACCAATCAAAACGGTATCGATCACACACGCGGCCTGCGGTGTTGCTGCTTGATGGCGCCACGTGTATTGCTCGTAGCTACTAGCCGAGCTGCTAAGCGTTGCCAACTTTTTTCACGCTAAAAAATGCCAAACGTGACTCATTTTACTGCCAGATGACATCACATAATGCCACTTTTAGCCGACGTATTTTAATAACGGTCAAGCTGTTGTCATGGTTGTCGTCCGGCCGGCCGTCCGTTTGTCTGTCTGTCTGTCTGTCCGTCACGGATGTACATGTACTGTGGCTAAACGGTGCAAGATAGAACATAGGTTGCTGTTGATCACAAATAGGAAGTGGCATACGCCCTGTCGAGTTAGATAAAAGTCATTCATTGACCTTGGGTGACCTTGAAAGCCGTTACGGCTATTGCGGCTAAACGGTGCGAGATAGGGCCTAGGTTGCTTTTGATCATTGATAGGAAGTCGTATATTCGCTTTCAAATGAAATGAAAATCATCGACCTTGGATGGCTTTGAAGTTCGCTGACAACCAGTAGGGTTGGCTATCCCAGCGACAGCTGGGTTTTTTATTTTACAATACTATAGGCCTATATAACGAAGTCAGCCGTTCAGATGGCAATCTGAACGGCTGAATAGGCACGTAAACGCGGTTTTTATGCATTCACGTTATTGAACGTGCTTTTTGTGTCATTGTGCAGTCACGTTTTGATTTAATATAGGCCTAGGCCTAACTAAAAGGATTTTACTACTTTAATGCTATGGTGTTCTTGAAAATCTATAGGCCCATAGGCCTAATGTCAATCAGAAGTTACGCCACCGTCAGTCTGTCTGCAAAAAACAAACGTGGAACAACTAGTTTTCCCGTTTAGCGGCACTGAGTTAGTTATAGATGAATAATATTATACTGAGTACAGGAAGATGGACAAAACGCCATTTTGACACCAGAAATTTGTACATGTTAGCAAAAATACCGCTAAAACCAAATCAATGCCAAATTTGAGTGTCACTGGTAAATTATAAATTTTAGTGCATTATTATATAAGCAGTAACGCAAAAATGCCAAACTTTTAAACACCTTTGAAAAATGTCAAATTTGACTTAATTGGCATCCAAAAATGCCCGTTAGCAACCGTGCTGAGCTGCTGCTGCGCATTGCATAGGTAGGTGCGTTGCGTGTCGATCGACGACGGGAACAGAAAGCCTGCATCGAAACGCATGTATGCCCGCCGCTGACTGGCTGACTGCAGCCGTGTCACTGACTGCGTCGTCGATCGCTTTGTCTGCAGTTTTTTAACAGGCTGCTGTTGTGCTGGTATTTTCACGTGTTTTCTTCTTTAATAATCGTTGACTATATCTTTTATAGTACAGGATTTGTGAAGCTGGTTAACATTGGCGTGAAGACGTCCTGCGAATCGTTTTTGTATCTTTGTTTTATTTTCGAGACCGTAAAGTTCATTGTTTGCCGTTGCATTGTTGTAGTGTGGCTGCAGTCACCAATTTTTCTTTGTGATGGCATTTTCATATTTTTATAGGCCTACAACACATCATGTCGTTTAGTCGATAACGTGTAAAGCACGCTGTCGTAAAAATGACCCGTAAACTACATTTTGTGATTTGTTTTGTCTAACCGTAGGCCTAATATTTACAAAGCCGTAACAGTTCATTGTTAGATTGCATTGGTGTGACTGTGATCACGTACGATTTGCAAATACCCGTGCAGAAATTTAGATATGCGTCGTATTCAGAGATAGTAGCCTCATAGTAGCCTACCGGCTATAACAAGTAATTTGAGCAAAGCTCATGAGACGCGCGAGAGCCTTAGCAGTTCCTGTTCGCACGTTGTTCTTGTCTATCTCCAGCCATTTCTACACAGTACTCTTTATGTGTGCCCTCGCAGCCGAAAATCGCCAAAACACTAAAACTTTCTATTTTAAGAATTTAAGGTCATTCAAGGTCATTGACGTTGACGCCATTAAAAAGCGTGTCACTAGTACTCGTTATGATAAGCAGCATGTCTGCGTCTATCTGCAAGCGTTTTCACGCTACACAGGCCAATAGCGGTAAAATAACCACTTTTTAGGGGGTACCCTACCCTTTTTGACGCCCACGTGCGCCGCCCTCCTTGAACCTAGGGGTCGCAACTAGCAGCAATAAAATCTACGCTTAATGCTGAAAATTTCCTGTGCAGATTGTCCTGGTTTATCTCCAGCCATTTTGGCGCAATTCATTCTTAAAATGTGTGTCACAGCCCGAAATCGCCAAAAACACTAAAATAGCGTATTTTGCGGGTTCAGGGTCATTCAAGGTCATCAGTTCTGACATTATTATGAAGCTCATCACCAGTGCTTGTTATGATAAGTATAGCATGTATGTGCCTATCTGTATAATCGTTTACACGCTATACGAGCCAACAGCGGTAAAATAAGCAAATTTTCACGCCCCCGTTCGAGGGGAACCCCGTCACCCAGGCGCACAAACTTTTGTCACAATAAATTAGAGTCTTTGCGGCAATCCACAGTGAAGATTTCGTGATCCTAGCTTGCGTCCGTTTGATACAATACCGCAGTGTGACAGACGGACAGACGGACGGACGGACGTTCAGACGATGGCTAAAACCCGCGAAGCAGTTGTCATCGAGACGTCTGTCCGTCTGTTTCTCGGTCCCATGCCGGTAGAATATTATGCGAGAACAGCACAAGCCAACTTTTCACTCGCAGAATAGCTTACGCATTGTATTTTTATAGGCTTAAGTGTTGAAGGTTTAACTTCGCCTCCTATATGTACGCTCTCTTCGTCTTCGTTCGTGGACCGACGCCAAAACTTGTGACATGAAGTGGCCGTGGCTGGCTCTTTAACGTTTCGCTAATTATTGCAGTAAAAAGCATATAATTATTTATCCCTGCATATAGCTTACGTTCAGTCAGTTGAGTTGGACAACGACACGTAAAAAGTGTACTTAATTTATATGATTCAGTGTGAGATATGCAGATACTGAGACGTGACCGCATGGTTTAGTGCATTTTTCGCATTCCTGTCAATGCACAGGCACTCGCACTCGTATCGGCATTATGACTGGCGTAATGCACGCGTATAAATTTCTGCACGCAGACCGCGTGGTGACTTAACGGCGTGACTGCACGGAAGCATGTGAACACGCAAAGAGAAAGGCGAGCGCCTAAAGCAACTTAACAGTGAAATAACACAGCATTATAAGCCTACCGATGATAAAATACTACGGCTGCTTAAAATTGAGATAAGTGCGACACATGTAAAAAACACTTTTTATGTTTTTTAAATAAAAGTTTTAAAAAACAAGTTTTTTGTTTTAGTGTCGTGTTGCTTTTGTTCGTATTAAAACATAAACGTACAATATTACAAATAATTATGATAAATTTTTCATAGGCAAATTGCGTGTAGTTCTGTTTTCGATCTATACCATAATCACGGTTACATAATAACGTTCAGTACGTTTCGGTCTTTAGTCTTCATAAATGTGAGATTTTTGTTTTTAACATGTTATTATGCTAAATGTAGTTCAATGTTTTATGTACGTTTTTACATGTTTTTTTACAAAAATGAAAAAAAACATGTTTTTAAAATGTTTTTTGCAAAATCATGTTTATAACATCTATGGTGCGACAAACGACTTTTTCTGCAGCATTGTGAAATTAAGTTAGAATTAAGTGTCTTTATAATCGGATGGATCATCAAACTGATCTGTTGACTTCTGACTATGGCATGTTTATGTGCATTGCGCAACTTCCAGTAGCGTCGTGGCCGGAAGGTGGAGCAGAGTCATGTTTTAATAATTTTACCTCTCCATATCCTAATTATCAAGAATTCTAGATGGTTCAAAATGAACAAAATCCAGATTGCCACCGAAATTTAATTATTTTTTGGGGCCATCCCCAAACCCTCTAAAATTTTATAGGCTAAAAATCCGCTCGAGTAAGTGATAGCCATAATCCACAGTCATCTAATGACACGAAATCATTATAATGACCGTAAACGTAAACGCACCGTCCTTCTCCAGCCATAAGGCCATACGGCGGTGCTGATATCCACATTCTTAGCCCTCAGCCAGACACCAGTTTACACTGCCAGACCACGGATACGGGGGTAGTCCATCGCGCGGTGTGCCGGCTTACGTCCCAGTTTTCAATGGTACTCATTGCGCCTACCAACAGAAGGATGGTCAGGCAGAGTTGGTCGGTTATATAGTTAATGACGGGTAACGAATAATGTCGTTATAATTTTGTGTGATGTTAGATCGTCGGAAACGAGGGCGAAGTCTCAGCAGCAGCCATTAGCTAACAATGTGGACTACATAAGAACGCCGCCGCGACGAGCGGACGCCGCCAGCAGTGCAGACTCCGGATTTAGAGGTGACCATGATGACGATGATGCGAGACCGACGGCGCGACGCACACAGGACGACAGCATGATCAACGACGACTCCGCCACGACTCAACGCCGACAGAAACCGACCGCCAAGCGACGCCTCGCCAGCTTCAGGTGTGTGTTCAGCTGCTTTAACTTAAGGTCTGTTTAGAGCGACAGAAATAAAATGAACGGAAATGACACGACATGGGTTTAGTTCTCTTGTTTCAGATCATTTCGTTCGCTCTGTACGCGTCTTTATAGGCTAGACCCAACGGCCCATACTTCACCTGCTTCGATTTGTTGTGCATTTGTAGTGCTTATACAGCATGCTGTACAACCAGCTGTACGTTACGACATATTCAAAGTCTTTAATGGGATTTTCAATGCACGTTTTTTAAAAAATAAAAAAAAACGTTGAGCAAAATAAAAAAGGCTAAAAACGTAAAAAAACGTGGCAAGAATGAAAAACGTAAAAAACGTTTTTACATCTATGGCTCAAATAGAAGTACGGATGAATTTGCTAGTGAAATTATAGGCCCATAGGCCTATATAAGGTGTAAACTTTGTGATAATGAAGTTTCAAGACAGCTAGGCCTATGGGGCCTAGGCTTAGGTCTTTACGTGAACTCTCATAATGCCAGTATGATTATGATGACGTAGGCTTACAGCAATGGCATAGGCCTAAACATTGGCATAAATTCTGCCATGCTGCTGGTCGGGGAGTATAATTATATTGCAGACAACGATCGACGGTCGTCACGTATATGCATATCATTTAGCATAGATAATGCCGTAAAGAAAGCTATGCCTATAGGCCTATTAATTAACTTCTGTGGCATTTTGTGTAAGATCTACGCGTAAATGCTATAGGCCCTATAGTAGGCTATGTTAAACGCATAGACCGCGGAACCGCGAGGACAAGGGGGCAATTGCCCCCTCACTTTTTCGAGTGGAGGGCAAGCCCCCCGCCCACTTTTCATGCCCATGCATGAATAAATTGTTGGTGCTGATATGCTTTCCATTACATTACATTAAAGTTTAAAGTAAAAAGTGCCTAGCATTATAGTCACTTATTTACAGTCAGCTGTGGGAAACACGGAAAACAAAAAAGGTTTAGAGACTTAAATTTAGTCTTAGTGATAGTATAGACACTTTGGTGACGTCACATCTGATGACGGCAGTCTGTTCCAAGTTTTTGCTGCAGAGACGGGCAACGCTTGGTTGCCTCGCCGATGTAGATTGTTGTGCTACAGCGATAGGCCTACAGCCAGTGACGAGTTCGATGATGAACGAACTAAACGAAGGCGTTGTCGACCAGGAAGTTTAATGATAGAGCGTCACTCAGGTAGGCCGACGCCATGGACACACTGGTTTATATAGGCCTACGCTAATCACTCCGGCGCATGAAGCCAATGCAGACGGTAGGCCTAATATTGCAGCGGTGTGATTCTTTAAAGATGCAGCAAAGAGCAAAATGCGAGTAACTAGGCCATTGCAATTTTTTTGATGACTTAAGCCTATATACCATTTCAGCTTCAAACCTGTGCAGACTGCAGTGCAACGTAACATAATCGCCTCGACGCCGAAATATTTGCACAATTTTGCTAACTAAAGTCTAAATCGTCAAAATTTATGGATCAATTCACAAACAAGAAGTCCAGCTGTCGCTAGGAAAGACGCGTTATGCAGTTAGGCTACAGTTGCTGTTGCGCACTGACCTTCAAAGTCGTCCAAGATCGATGATTTTCATTCTACCTGAAAGGGCCTGTGCGAATTCCTATTCAATATCAAAATGGGCCCTATCTCGCATCGTTTAGCCACAATATGACCGTGATCCGCAAACGAACAACAAACGCATCGTGCATGCCAGATCAGAGACTAGGCATAGGGCCTACAACATAGCTGTAGCGCGTCAAAAAGAAGGAGTTTGCTTCTGGGGGAGACAAAGTTCCATTCCATAGACCGTATGGCTATTGGTGTAGGCCTATGGGCCGGGCCTTATAAAAGTATAAGGGTATGGTACGATGGCCACATTGGCGAGATAACACAATATGTCTGGTTTTCTGTGTTTCTAGATTTCAGAAAAGTAGGCAAATTTGCCGCTTCCATTGATCGTCCAAAAGCTAAAAGTGTTTCAGCTTCAGGGGGGATTCGCCCCCTGACCCCGGGCCCTTTCCAGGGGCTCTACCCCTGGACCCCACTGGGGCTCCGCCCCCAGACTCCCGTTATAGGCTCTCGCTCCGCGCTCGCCATGGTTTGCCCCCACTTTCTAATATTTCGCTCCGCGGTCTCTGGTTAAACGCTTCGGTGAACGCAAATTAAGTTAGGCTATTGTAGGCTACCTGCACCATGTTTGACACCGTGCGTAGGCCGTGAAGCATAGCCTAGGCCTCTTTTTGAACAGTATTTTTGTATTGCGCTATATAGGCATATACAAAGGCTACGTTGTTACACCGGCGACTATAGGCCTAGCCTATGCATGCCTTTCCCTTACAGTGTGAATGCACTGCAGTAGCCTATAAACGGAATAACCTCCAGGCGTGGGCGTTATCGGTTTCGATGCGTTCAATATTAATTCGCATAATGCCGAATCTTATATCAAATTTGCACGTATTTAAATTTTTAAAAGCTGCAAAAACAGCAAGCTGCAGGGGGTGAACAGTGGAAAATCTCTTGCCGCTGGAATTAGAATTTATTTACGTTAATAAAGTTGCTCTTCTAGCTAGGGTCACTGCTCACATTTGGAGTAAACAGCTGTCTTGCCATGGGGCGATCGACGCGTCGACGCGAGCATGCTAGCCTATAAAACCTCGATTAAAACACCATCAGTTTAGCCACACGCCCACGCTTGCAGTGCCTCCAGGGCTTCAGCGATGGGAAGTTGGGAACGGTGTTTAGGTCAATGCCTCGAAGTGCCTGGAACTTCCAGCCTGCAGAACGGGCAGGTGCCCGTTTGCCCATTGGCCGGCCATCTGCTGACCAACCAGCGTCGCGATAACTAGATCAGAGCACGCATCGGCCAATCAGCTGCAGCGGAACTGGGACGAGCTGGTGGTGACGTAATTGTCGTGCTATTTCGGACATGGCCTTTATCAGTGGAACGTGTGGATTCTGAATGGAGTTTGCTCGTGTTTACGTTGTAGGTGTGCGCTCGGTGCTGTTTTAACGATCGTAGTTTGGTAGATCGTTCCAAGTTACTTAATCATTCAACTAACTTACATTTTAGTATTCGGGTAGTGTGCAGTAATGCTTGCTTGGATTTCGCTTCGGATCTCTCCTCGGCCATGCGTTGTGGTTGCGGATGCGACATAACACCAACGGATGGATTGGATATCATACTGGCTACTAGAGGCAATAGCAGATAGATTATGGTGGAACAAAAGGTGTTAGATGTGCTTTTGCTGCATAGTAGACGCACTTTTTTACTAAGTCATGTCATTGACATAGTTTAGTCGGTCTTAATGTTGCTGGCGAAGCCGTTGCCAAGATCGTGACCCCTGCGGGCATTGAACTGGTAATAATAGCAGTAAGCTTCAGCCTGTATGAATAAGATTCGTCCGGGCTGCTAAGTGCTTTGCCAGTTGTCATGTACTGCTATAAATGACTGTCTTTGTTAGTGAGTCGCCAGTAGCTACATATCTTCTTGTCTGAGTGGAACAGCAAATGATAGTGTTATAGACAGTCAGTACTTTGTTGCTTATTCAGTGAGCATAACTGGATATCTTAATTGGCAGGTTGCTTCGGTGCTTGTATTTTTTTGCAGTAATTGTATTTAACTAATGGTTATGTTTCGGTGTTTTTATGCGGTCGGTTATGTGACAATAGAGCGACTGGTTTGAAAAACTCTGCTTCAGCGATTTTCAAAAATTTACTTTTGTCACTCGGCTTAACCTTTTGAAATTGAAAGCAGTAATACTAAATAAGTAAGGAGGTAAAACATCAAATTATGTAGTGCATCAACACTAGAACGACCCTTGAAAACAAGAAATATCTTGCGTAATAAAAGGCATGAATAGTGTGAACCAGATAATGCCAGTGTCTCAGTAGCAGTATGGTAGTTATTTTAGTAGTTGTTATCATTTGTGTTTGAACTGTACTTAAGACATTTGTGTTATTGTGTGCTCAGCGTGCGGAGTAGCCGACATCGAGATCTGGATTCTGCGGCGGTAACTCGGAGCGGTCGACTGGTGGCCAGCTCGACCAAGTCTGTGGCACCGCAGCGGCAGTTCTGCACATCTGTGGAGCCAACTGGCATTATCCAGCCTGCTCTGACCACCGTCCCCCACAATGTGAGCCGTAATGTGCGTCGCTACAGCGGGGCTGAATTTACAGCAGCCAGCAGAGGCCAGCAGGACATCGAGAACTCTGGCAGTGGATGTCAGAAGTCAGAAACTGGTGATCGTCGACCTCTCGGTAAAACCGACAGCATCGGCATGAACGCTTGCCTATCTGATGATGACTACCACAGTCCAGACAGCGCTTACCACAGCTCTCATGGCAGTGGCAACAGCACTGCTTGGAATGGAGGGCAAGGCTTCGACGGCCAGTTATCACATCATCAGCACTGGTTGCCTGCCGTAGTCCAAGATCCCTCATATTTGAAGAACCATGAGAAGTTTCCATCCTGGCTGGTTACAGAGCCGTCTGTGTTGCCACCAGTTGTCGGTAGTCTGGCTTCTTCGTGGACCGACAACACAAGAACAAACAATGCCGAGGTTTATAGTCCAAACCCGGTAGATGTGAAATTGCAGAGTGAGGATGGGCAGCCAAGCCCTCGTGCAGCACGCCGGTACTTTGAAGAAGTAGGAGCACGACTGCATGAACAGCAATATCGCAGCGAGTTCCAGACACGAACTACCACCTTTCACCCTAACAGCTATGCTGTTGGCTACCGGAACAGCCCTCATCAGGATTACAACCCTGTTCACAATACAGAGACTAGTTCTACTGGTTACAGCAAAGTAGATGCAGGATGGTTGATGTCTTATCAGAGTCCTGAGGGCCGAGAGTGTTCTCCTGGACCACCGCCTCTTCCTTCCACATCTCCACCTCATGACCCTCCACCACGATACAGTTCTTCTGGTAATCGGAGTGTCTCTTCTTTGGACATAGATAGATTAACAACTCCGTACAATGCTGTTTCACATAGGGACATTTTCGATACAGAGCATGGCCGGGAATCACTGCCACCAACTGGGCCAGGAATGCGTGGGATGCAGGCTGCAGTCAGCATGAGCAGGATTGAGTCATTCTCCAAAACGTCTTCACAACCTTTTCAGGAGCCAAGTCATCTGGTAAATGGAAGACTTGGTATTTATGAAAATGGTTCTGGGAACATTACGCCTTTAGCTGTGGAAGGCTCATCTTGCATTAATGACAGATTGCCGACACGCATTCTGGCTGCTGATGAGGACGATCTGCGTTCACGATTGGATAGATTACCAGCCAATCAGAGTCAGACAAGCGTGCTGCGGAGATTGTCGCAGGAATACTTCGGTGCCTGTCGTTCTCGGTATGGAATTAATCCTCCAGGCCGGATGAGTCTCGGAAGCACTTCCAGCTGTATATCAGGTTCTGGTAATGATCTCTCAGAGCAGTCCGCAGTCAAAAACACAGATGTAGACTATCGACATCTAGAGCTGGAAGGTCCAAATGGGGTTCCTCGGTCAAGTGTTCTGAATGCAGTCGAACCTGCTGATGACACCAGCGCAAATTTTGTACGGTGTCGAAAAACACAGATGTCACTGAGGAAGGCGTTTGGAATTTTCGATGATTTTGACGTTGCAGAAGCAGATGTTGCCATGAAGCAGTTGCCAATATTAACCGAAGACGTAGTACCGAGCACTGGCATTACATCAACCACGCGTAATGATTCCAGTGGTCTCGCAGCTACTGAGAACCATCGAGTTCCGCCATCCAGTAAAGGCAGAATATCGAGTGAATCGGAGTTTCGTTGTCAGTTTGGCGACTCGCATAATTTTGACCATCGATCAGCGGAAAAGCCGGCTGTCGATCGTGGTAATTTGCTAATGCAGCGATCTATGTCATTGGGGTCTGCCGTCCAGCCAGCGATGATGTCAGCGATGGTGCATGGACACGGTCTGAGCACGGCTTCCGACGCCCATTCCACTCATTCCAGCTCCAGTGGCTCGACCAATGGCGTCAGATCCTCTCTGGACCTCTCCACCGGCAGCAGTCCTCGTTCCACAGAGATATTGCCGGGCAGATTGTCACAGGGTGGATCGTCGGTGAAAGACGCCTCCCCTGGTGACGTGGTGAAACAGGCAAGGGCCAAGTCGAAGTCACTACCAAGAGATGCTCTGCTGCTTTCTGATGTCAGTCCTTCTGCTTTGTCATTGCTACAGTGCTGGCAACAGAGTGAACGGTTGGAGGTAAGCTGCAGTTTTGATGCTATCTGACCCTCTTGGTGTACAAATTTTTAAACTTCATGCTGAACTTTATTACAAAGATGGTTTACCTGTTTGCAGACATACAGACACACATCCTAGTAGTAACCATTTGATGGGGACCCAACCGGGAGTCAAACTTCTGATCGACCTCTTGGTCATAAGTCTAGTGTTCTAACCATTATGCTACTGAAAGTGTTTTTTTAATTACCGTTTTCTTATTTGGCTATAAGCTAAGCTTATTTTTACATTTTTAAAAATCTATCTAGTTGTTTACCAGGTTGTGGTTTTGCTTAGGTTTTATAGATCTATATAGGGTTTAGCATCTGGAGGTCAACTCTGCTGGGTAGGCGCATTGAGTACCAGGGAAAGCTGAGCGCAGATGCTGTTGGTTAAGTAGTCTGCTTAGTTGATGCTGCTTGACAGCTGTACTTAGAGCTCGACTATATAAACCCTTAGCTAGGTTCTAGGTTGTTATAATTCACCAGTGTGATATGCATTATGTGCGGAATTTGTGCAAATGCGAAGGCAGTGTGCTTTACTGGTATAATATTGTACCTCGTAAACGACCATAAATCTTGCTAAGCAAAAGCCAGTTCTGGTGTACTTTTGTATATTTTTCATATGGCACTTGGTCTTTTGCTTTTATAAGCTGATGTATTTTTTGAATTACCAATACTTACTCAGTATTCACATTCTGTACACTGAGTACAACTGTATTCTAATTATGTCTGTAATTTGAGTAGTTTACATTGCTGTTTTTTGTAGCTTTCTAGCTGTTGCTTTTAGTCTGATTTAACTATCTCGGTGTAGGGCCAGATGTGCAAGTAATTAATTCATTCAGCCGTATAACCAGCCTTGCGTACGTGCTGTCCACCATTGGCTAGGGTAGGGATTTTTTTATATGCAGTGCTTCTTGAATTGGGATGGTTATTGCATCCTCTGGTTTTAGGGAGATAGATGTGGCCAAAATCAAAATTTTGCTTTGCCATTTCCATTGTTATATCTAATATTTAATAGGCACGGGGTATGTTTTCCCAGGCATTAAAGTGTGCTATCCTCCAGGTAAATGTGTTTGAAGTTTTGTCCTGCAGGGGTGCTGCGAGGCCAGCCTTTGACTTAAGTCAATCGCAATCAATCAGTTAGTTGTATGACAAAGAAATTCTGACTATTGGTTGTTTGGTTGGCTGGTAGTTTGCCCGCTGGCCACCAATGCGGCCGCTGTTACTGTCTGATGTTGTCACGCCTGTCTGCCTTTATGTGTGGTCGCTTGGTGGGCGTTGTCACACAGTGAGCCAGTGATAATGTATCATGTATTATGCGCTCATTGTGAATCATAATAGCATGTATCTGTCTGGCTGTGTAATGTGTTGTCGCCATTAACATTGGTCATTGGTGTCTCACTCACTACTTGACCGCTGTGTGTCGCTGTAAGATATGATGCGCCAGCGATGCAGCGGTTTGGCTAAGTCGGCAACGTCGTTGGTCGCACCAACGAAGTTAATCCACGTCAAGCCCGGTTAGTACTTTGACGGGTGACCGTCTGCAGGCGGATAAACCATTTCGGTATGTAACCAGGCCACCCAGGTCAACTCAACCTGGCCGTCCATGCGTGTGTAGGCGCAGAGAGTAGCAACGATAGCTGGGACGTAAACAGACACACCCCGCGATGCACTAGCCCAGTATCCGTGGTCTCGCAGTGTAAACTGGTGTCTGGTTGAGAGATAGGCTAAGTAAACGGATATCAGCGCCGCTCTGTAGGCATTGCGGCTAGGGAAGGACGTTTTTTTACTGTCTTTGTTCAGATGACCAACATGCAGTGAAGCCGACAGAAGGCAACAGACAGACAGACGGACCGAGAGACGGGTAAACTGCGTATCGTGACGGCGCGAATTGTGTACTGTTTGACGGAGCATAGTCAGACGTACTGCACTGCCAACTGAGCAGTTGTACTAAGTATCGCTTTCGGTTCTGTTTTGATTCACGACACCATCTCTATTTTCTCCACGCCGGTAAAGGGGAGCTGGGCTGTGGGCATGCCGGTGTAGCATCAACCATCTCAAATTTTGCGACAAAAATTTAACGTTTACGTGGCTTAGTTTGTGTCAGATTGCTGTGTAGTCTGTACTGTAACTAACCGCACGTAGCACCATTTTGCGAAGTCTGAATTTAAAACATATGGTGATGTGGTGGTCATTTTTGGCCTCTATATACTAGGTGTGAATACCGTTTTCTTTATCTTGCTTCTTTTGTGATATCTTCAAGCAACAGCGTGATTCAGAATCGCTGTTTTTGACCAATTCTTTACAGCTGCTAGACCTTTGGTGTACATACCTGTCGACTACTTGGATTAATGAATTTTGTGATGCACCGATTCTTCAAGTACGTCTGTCTGTTAAGTGTTACCTCGTCATATATCTGAGCTTGCATCCGCACTAGTTTCCGTCATAATCGCCACGAATCGAGTATACCGTTCGAAACTGTGCAGTGGTCACATCACTAGTTTAATAGCCGTCGGAAATCGTGACTTGTACCACCGCGGGCAGTAGTCCATGATTTGTTATCGTTTTTAGCGTTGTACGCACTGTAACACGCTCCTAGAACGACATGTTGCCAGTTTTAATTGGTTCCCGCAGCGGGAAACCTTGATTGACCTTATTTCTGGCAACTTAATGATTTTCTTTTTTGCTGCTGAATTTGCTGACTTTTAACCAAAATAATAGCGTATTGTTTGGCTTTTCGTGGTCCTTTGGGTGATTCACACACTTTGGAAGAAGCATGTCACACGACTTGGGTTTCAAGCCCGCTTGACAATGCACACATTTCTGATATTCAGCCGGTTTCTCAACACAATAACTATACTGTCGTATATTCATGTTTTTGATTGCTTTATTGTTTTGTAGTCTTTTTCACGTTTTTTATATTGTGCTTCATTAGCATGTGCGCCTGCCACGTGTTTGATAAACCACTTACTTATTTGAGAGGCTAAAAGTTTTCTACAGCTTTTTATAGGAAACCCATCTCAGAGCTGTGGAGCGTCACCTGCCGTATGTGATCATCACACAGTGTTACATTATTTGCCATCTGACACATGTGAACGCGCCGTGCCTTAACCCCAGTCAGGCAGATCGGTGCTCGATTTACCCACCTGCTGGGAGGGATGGAAGGCTGAGTTGTCATAGGCGTTTGGATGTCTACTAATGATGGTTTGCCTGTCCGAAGCCAGTCACTCATCCGGGTACTAACCGGGTCCGGCGACGATTAGAACTTTGTGTTGAGTATGCTCTGCCGTTGGTATAGTACTACCAATGTGTCTCACGTGCGGTGGTCATAACTTAATGTAGTTATTAGCAGTAGTGCAGGTTGTAACGCTGGACACACCGTATACGGCTGGCCATGTAGGCCCATTATTACTGCTGTATAGTTATTGTTCTGATATTGTCAGCCTGCGGCCCTGTGCAGGCAGTCTACAGTGCAGGTGCGCTGCAGTAAAACGATGTGTTAACTCTACCTGTCAGTGACGCAGAACGGGGCGGCCACAAACCTGGAATACTCAGGAATTCTCTGAACCTGAAAAACTCTTGGCAAACTCTCGGGATTATCAGTGCAGCCGCAGGGAAAAATAAAATTTCTAACAAACGAAATAGCGTCTCCAGATGCGATTTCTCTTGTGTAAATATGCTGTTTTAAAATACGTTTGCGGCCGGCGCTCCGCCCCAAACCCCGCTGGAGAAGCTTACAGTGCTTCCATGCAGATTACCGTTATTACAGTTATTTTTTGTTGCGATAACCTGTGGAAAAGCAAGCTTAGGGCTCTTCAAAATCTGCTGGAAAACCCAGGGAATTTTTTCTCCTACTCAGTGGCAACCCTGTAGAAACGGGGGGCTTCGGACGGTTCAGTGAACCCTGGAAAATGAAAAAAAATACAAAAAAGCATCATAATTCTCGGCAGCTGGGCTTTGCCCCCTCAAGAGCCCACAGGGGAGCTTGCACATTCAGCTGGAGGGCAACTGAGGCTTTTTCCCAAACGTTACTTCCGATTTTAACCCCTTGGGTTTTGAGTTTTGGCCCTGTGGGTCTCCAAACTGAGGGCCCCTAAGTTAACTTACTTCTGAACCAGGGCCCCTCAGAGCCTTGCTGCGCCACTGAGTCGAGCGTGATTGACATCCCTCCAGCAGGTGCGCCCTGATGCCCTGCAGTCAGTGGTATATGGGCTGCGTTACTAGAGATGGTAATACATTTCCAAGTTTGTTTGTCAAACCACGTTCTGGAGCTGAATAAGCGAGTGTTAAAAACGAACTTATATATACGCTTCGGAGAGTGTTTTAACGGATACTTATTCCCCTGTCGTCGACGGTCGGTCGTGTAGCCTGCATTGTCGTTCGTTTGGTCACTCACTTACGGTTGAGTGCACGTGTGAACTTCTTAATCGGTTACGCCACTGCAGACGTAGTGCGGGAGATAGGCAGCTTTGCTGACTGATACTGTGTCTATAGGCACGTGGACGTGGTCAAAAGATTACTGGCATGTAATTTAGTTCATGATAATGGCGATAAAGTCCAATAATATTAGCAAAGCTGATAAATGAAATGAAATATCTATACTTTGTAAGAAAAATGTTGTGTTTGCAGACAAATCTTCTGTTGTTCTGGTTACTAAACTGTGCCATGTGTGTAGAGCGTATCTGTTCAGAGCGGTCGGACGAAGCTAACGCGTAGTGCTACGGAAAGAGTCAACCCTGTTGCCACCCCTAACAGGTCTGTTTTATGCCTTCGCCCCCCTAGGCCTACTTAGAGGAGAAGCTTCAACTTGAGATAACTCCAGAAAAATAGTCTACAATAATTGCAACCTAGTATAACATGCGCTTAACGCCCAGTTTAGTTGATGCAGATTTCTCCTTAATTACTGAATCTTCTTCTGTAGATTTCCCCACCAGGCCAGTAGACCTATTATTGAAGTAGAGGTTTTGGGATGTGAGAAGTGCTCTGTCTAGTAGAGATGCGTTCTTATCGTCAAAGCAATAGCGTCAGTGTACGTTTATTGATTGTAATTATACAGCTGTAAGCAGAAGGTAGCTCACTGGTTTCACTAAACGTTTTTAAATTGAATGTCTGCAGCGTAACTAGTAACGTCTTTGTGCCAGCGTTTAAGATGCACCGACTTTGGGTTCAAACGTCTGAAACTTCTACTCACTCGCTAGGGCGTCGCCACCGTCGCCGAGTGCGCTTTTTTCACTCCTTGAAATACCAGTGCTGTTAGTTGCCGATTGCATGCCCCGGGGCTACTTAAACTGGGTGTAGTCGTAGGTTAAGTAAGTAAGCAAAGTGTCGGTTTATATAGTGCCTGTACTGAAAAAAATCGCTAATACAGAGTTCTTAGCTATGTTATAAATTGCTGTTGTTGTCTCTTACATTGAGTGCTCTTTGCGTGCTAGAAGATCGGCGGTCAATTATAATCTAGATGTGTGATAACTTTTCAGAAACCGGCTGTCAATCGAAGGCTTCTGTGTCACGACTTTTGAATTTTGATATTTTCTCAAGGGATTAGAAAGTTTTAAGGTTAAGGTTAAGGTTTTAAGGAAGTTTTAAATACTTTTTGAAACAGATAAAATGATTAACCAGCTGAACGCCGTGAGGGGGGAGAGGGCTGAGTTTAAATGTGTGACGTCTGAAGCCCCAAGTCTGTGATAGGCCATGTCCCCGAAAAGATATCCCATACTGGCAACACAGATATTTAACAATTGCTGAGCCAGAATGGTCTCTGATTGAAAGAAGTGGGAATTACAGCTCTAGACAAATGTGGTCAGAAGATTATTTTGCCGTGTGCAGGGCTGAGCTGACAGTGCACACGGGGAGTGGAATCTGCGTGGATGATTCTGCCGGATTGTCTCCTCCTGCCCCGGCACTCCCACCTCGACGCTACCGTGGTGAGGTGGACCTCACGGCCGTGGATCGACTTCCACCTTCATCTGCTGTGGCATCTGCTTCCAGATTCGTGGATCCAACAAATGGAGAGTCCACTCTACCGCACGACACCTACGCCAACCAGCTGCGCCGACAGGCTCGACGCTACCAGCACTGTCGCGGATCGTCTTTCTCTCATTCACGACCTCCTCTTCCGGAATGGAAACCGCCACCGCCGCCATCATTACCACCAGAACCGCCGCCGCCTTTACCGCCATCTCTGCCATCTTCTGACGACAGAAGTTTTGAGCCAGAATTCTGGACATCGCTTGCCGAAGATGCACCAAGTTTCAACAACTTTGAAAGAGAGTTTGAAGCTTCTAGATCTTGGGCTGGATTAACCTCAAGTTCTAGTAATTATGCCACTGAGTTGGAGCCTGAGAAGTCTTCTGCGTGTACAGCAATTTCTGACGTTCAGACACCAGGCTTATCGTTGTCGGATAATAGAAGAACTGAGGTTCGTCAAACCACAGAGGATGTTATTCGGTTGCCTCATGATAGTTTGTTGAATTCAAATTCCAGTGGTGACCAGGAGGCTCGAAGTTCTCCGTCAGCGAATTACCGACATCCGGAGGTTGATGTAGTGTCTGGTTACGATCGATACTACAGCATTGGTGATCACATGCAAACATCTCTATCTCGATCATTCTCGTCTTTCATTCCGTCTGATAGCCAGAGTGGTGCGGAAGTGTCCTGCGGTCGAAGGTCGAGTCACCCGGCCGTTACAAGAACATCTTTGCGAAGTGATATCGTAGCTTCAGCCATTGACCAACCCACAAGATCTCCTTCGTTCTTTTCTACTAATAGTGATCATAGTTTGCTGGCTGACCATGAAGCTGGATCAATTTCTGATAATGAAAGAAGGCATTCCAACATAGAAGTCCAGCCAGAAGTAACTGTGTTTTCCAGTGATCCAGAGTCTTTTAGTAACATCGATGACGGAAAGCACAACCAAACGGAGGTCATCGAACCAACTCTGACCAAACCAAAGTTCTTCCGACGCCTGACATTTCCCGTGGAAGTGGACTGCGCACGGCAGGCAGAGGTGGTTGCGGGACTTCTGCGGAGGACGGACCGTGACGAGGCATTAGTCAGCACACTTGTATCGACCTTAGGGCATCATACGGCCACTGACTTCATGGCGAAGGTGCTAGGCATTGTCGAGTGTGAACAGCGTCAGTATGAGGACTTTCCCGAAGTTCTACAACTTCGACTTACTGCTCGTGATTTCCGACATGCTGCTCTGTAAGTCATCCGGAATTTTTGTATTCATAGTCACTACATCTTAATGCATTATATGAGTATCTGTTTGTTTCTTGATTTATATGTTTTGTTTGCACGTTAATAGCTTTTAATTGCACTTTGTTTGCATTTGCATATATGGTGAATGTTTTTAGAGCTGTCAAATTAACGCTTTAATTAACGCATTAGTGCATTAATAAATCAACGCGAGTTAATAAATTAACGCATGTCAAAAAAATTAACGCGTGTCAAAAAAATTAGTGCGCATACGTAAATTTATGTTAATTTGCTAAATTTTGTGAAGCAAAAGTTGAAATATTCCATTAAACTGTGGTTATTTGACAATCGAATGAATTCAAGTAACTAATCTGTAGTTGCCATTCCATCACTACTGTAAATAAATAATTAGCCTTACTATGTTAGCGATGACGTCAGTTATTGTTGATTAGACATTTAAAAATGTGTTTCTAACTTTCTATATTAGACACACGGGCCCCTCAAACGTCGCGGGGCCCATGATAACTTGCTTCCTACTCTTCCTCTTGATGGGCCTGGGTGTGTTAATAATGCATTAATTAATGTGTTAAAAAATTAGCGCTTTAAGAGCTCTAGTTTTTTTATACTGTGTTTTTTTTATTTGTGCAAAGTACATGCTTAGCTCACAAATGAATAATTGCTTTGCTAATGCTGAAGCAAAGTTTCCTAATTTTTTGCATTTTGTTGACAAAAACAACAATAATGAAGTATGTCTTTCGATTTGCAAGTTAGGAACTTCTGCTACTTCTACACTATCTGCTTTTTTAAAAAAGTAAAGCTGTCATATTTTAATTTCAACTCAAAATAACAAGTTTTTGCTACCTCATTAAAATATGTGGCACAGATTTAAACGACTCCATGCATTCAATGAAAATGATATCAACTGTATATTGTGAAATTGTGATGACAGGTGTATATTAGAGTGTGGCAACTGGACCAAACATTAAAGCATGTTAAAAGTGACAAAACTAAAAACGAGCTGAAAGCCATTGGTCAATTTATTTCTGTTTAGTTAACTTCGTTTTATTTCTGTCGCTTTAAACATGTTTATATGGTGGTGGTGGTTGCTGTATGCCAGAGGAAAGACTTCTGGTAACGTGTGTTCAACTGGTCCAGCCCTGGACACACGCTTGACTGACCATTCTTCACGCACCGGTTCTTGTGCTTCCGGTGTCGACACTTCGCTCGACAAAGCTGAGGTTTATATCACTGGTTTCATATGCGTCACACTTTGTAGCAAAATGTAACAAAGTTAAAAATGCATTGTATGGAAAGAATAAAAACATTTATAAGTATTTAATTTTGAAAAGTGACATGCACATTAGTAATTCTATATAGTTTGTTTTCTGTATTTATTCAGTATGTAATTATTTTGAATTACCATTACCTTTACATTGATGCTTGGCAGCAACCCGACTGGGAATGGAATTTATGACCTTTTCATCATCAATCCAATATCCTAACCATTATGCCACTAAGTCAACTTCTTCTTTTTCTCTCTCTCTCTTTTGCCAAGAAAATGATGACGAGGCTGCTATTAGACATCTCCATTTGACTCTGTCGTGCACTGTAATGAATTAGCCTTTGCTTTGTCAAAAAGTATGTTTTTGCCAAGCTATAACAGAGTTGAAAGCTATGTGTGTGCTATTTGCTGGTAGGAGTCCCTGATGGACTTACTGGAGCGCAAGCTGAAAGTATTAAGACGTCAGAAACAGCTTCTGCAGCAAGAAATCAGTGATAACAAGGAACTTGGCGTGAAGGTCAGCTTCACTCAATATCATTCATTTCATTCTGTTGGTTTTCATGAAGAGATTATGTTTTGGCTCTTTCTGTTTGTCTGCTAAGTAACTCAAACAGTTGTAGTTGTATTTTTTCGGAAATTTTTGGGCATTTCCTGCAATGTTACTGAGTATGTGAGTAATTAATAGTTCAATGCATATGTCAAACGTCCATGTGTACCTGGAAAGCTTTCCTATCAAGTCACAGTATAACGTTCAAGGAAACATCAAGTAGAAGGAAATATTGAATCATTCTTGTGTATGCTAGAGAAACCACAAGTATCTTAGTACAGAGGCATTGTGGGCAGAAGTGTTCTTGAATGAAAATACCACAAAACGTGACCACCTGATACAATTTCTCAGTGCAAAGTAAACAGTAATGCAGTTATGGCTGCAGCTTTGTCCCACATCACACTTAGGGAGCTCACAGCACTCCATAGATTAAAGGAGGGCCACGAGGCAGAGTCGAACCTCCTTTGTAAAAGTCTCTTTACAGGCATGAAAACTTATCCATTTATCTATAGCTATTATGTTGTCTCCTTGTTGCTGAAATTGTTAAGAGGTGCAATGCGAGCTCTGTGCAGTCTTCTGCTTCATCTAAAGACAAGCCGATGTTAACGTTGAACAGTTTACATGGCTTCTAATGATACCGAGTGAGGTCAAGTTTTGCTGAGAGTTTAGTCTAACCCTAAAATCTTAGACAAAAGTCCTAGACCCATAACGTTTGCTCATACCAAAAATTTGGTCTTGACTTTGGTTTTAGACCAAACTTTGGTCTTAGACTAAAGTCTCAGCAAATCTTGACCTTGTGCATTTTTTCGTGTGTTTTGACTAACTTTTCAAATTGCCTTTTTTAATTTTGCTTACTTAATGAGTAAGACATGTATTTAGGTAGCACGTGACATTATGTGATACAGGTAAGCAGTCTGGCAGAAGCGGCTCTGTCGTGCCGGGAGCGAGACAAGTTTGATCAGTACATGCGAGATGTGGACAAAGCGACGAGCCTGCTGCTCAAGTTGTCAGAGATGTTGGCACGTGCTGACAACGCTGTGACGGCATTGCCAACGTTAGCCAGTGACACCGAGCGGGTCAGACACTGAATGGAGTTATTTTTGGCTCTACTACTGCTGCTATTGTGGCTCTGTGGTATTATGGGATGGTGTGGGATTTATGATCAGGAGGTCGTGGGTTTGACTCCTGGTTGGTTAGTTCCTGGATGGGTGACTCTCTGCGGACAGGTATACCATTTACCAACAGCAAGGTCAACTCAGTCTTCCATCTCTCCAGAGTACCTAATTCAAGTACCTGCCTGTCTGGCTGGGGTTAAAGCGGCACAGTGTCTGTGTGATATGAACATGTTGCATATATTGGGTCAACATGAACTTTATTCGGAAAAGTTGCCCTACAATTGAAAAAATTGTCTGACTTAGTGTTTTTTTGTATTCTTCTAATGTGCAAAATGACTTCGCATTTGCCGATAATTTGTCTACTGTTGAAAATGTGCGCATTGTCAGAACTGGGATCTCATTACTAGTTCATAGTCACGTTACTCTTGTAAGCTTGCCCAGTTACACTGCAGCAAAAAATAGTTTGCCTTCCTCATTTTTGTTTTATGTTTTCGCCTTGATCTTCACATCAGTCTATTGCTGCTGTGTGTATGGTTGGCAGAAGTCGTTGGTGGGTCGGCGCGATGACCTGACCCAGAAACATGACGATGCGGCTCTGCTACACAGTGACATCGAGCGACGCAGTCGACCCTTGCTGCTGACACTTTGCAGCGCACTATCACCGACGGACTTTGCCGATGTCGAGTATCAGGCGCTGATGAGGACCCAGCTAGTGGTGGAGTTACAGGATGTTGACACTGCCATTTCACTCGCAGACAGACAGTTGGCTCTTTTGAGGACCTCAGTCAATGGCTCGGCCGAGGGTGAGATCGATGCTTAGACACACCACACTGGCCGTTTCACACTGTACCCGCTTGAATTGATGTACACACTGGTTCAAAGCCAGCAAGTTTCATAACTTTATGATGTAATTGCATATTCATCTGTTTCAAAATTAATTAACCAGCCCGCACATTATACAATGTTTCTCAGAAAAGTGGCAAGTTATGCACAGTTTGCCAAATGTTGTAGGAAAATTGCCAAAATCAATGTCATTCCAAAATATTTTTCTAAAAACAGTTTAGCCTGCAAAGCCAAGTACTTGTGACTAACTGCAGAAAGGAACAAGGCTTCTTAAACTATGTCATTTATTCCAGTTTTCTTTGCTGTATTATACAAATCTGTATGTATATTATTTATAGTTTTTCGTGATGTCTTGGCCTGGTTTTATTGCTTTTGCCATTTGTAGTATTAGACATTCTCTGGTTAATATCCATCTGTGACAGATTCTGATTGACCTATATGGCATGCCTTGTGTTCTTCTGGGACCACATTCTCAAGATGTTCCTAAAGGGGATGACACGTGAAAGTTGGTTGATAATACACATGTATCTGTGGTCATGCACCATGACACACAGCCGATTTTGTCATTCATAACTTCGTACAACATCAGCCTCAAGAATACGTAAGAATATGTGAATTACTTCTCCACATCTGATGGATAATGGTGAACTTATAATACAGCTAACAAAATACGTAACTAAAATAATTATTTGTTAACAGACACTGTTGTAACCTAAATGCAATCTGTTGACAGATATAAAAAAATTCGCCAGTTTTAGTTTTATTGGGGATTTTGTTCATCGATAAAATCTGCCATTGTTTGCATGACCCATGGCATGTTTTTTCCTGTGGATTTTATACTCGGACAAAATTGGCCAATTTTGTCAATTGTTTGTCATCCCCCTTAATAATTTAATCATTTTTTCTTAGATAAGATATCTTTGCAGGATTTTCCTAAGAAGTTACGAGAATATAGGGCCTGGTTCTGTTGCATAGTTTTGTCACAATAGTTCGTATGAGAGTTAGGAATAGACATTTTCTCAAGAATGTTCATTGCTGAGTAGAGTCAAGCTTGTTCACGTTTCGTCTTTCCATCGTTACATGTGTTACTGCTGCTGTGCTAACAGCCTTACATGTGACATGTCTTAATAAGCCATGTAAATTAAACAGTTGTGGAATAAAAATTCACTGTTTTAAAACAATTTTTTGGTTTTTGTTCTGTGATTAATGCTTGATGAATTTGATAATTTGATGAGTTTCAGGACTTATTGGTTACTGTTTCGACCTCAGTGCTTATACAAAAATTCGCCGTGTCTGTTCATTTATCGATTTAGTGTCGGGCAGTAATTCTAATTTGTCATGTTGGCTGTGTGTTCTGCTTGTGAACTGAATATCGATCTGTCACTTAATCTGGTCTCTATGCTATGGTTACGTTTGTGTATTTTTTCTGATTGTAGATCTGTTTTAGTTGATGAAGCATTTGATGTTGGATTTCCACTTTTAGTTAATGCAGTGAATTTTTTTCAGACTTTGCAACCATCTAAGGAAATGTTCTACCCATCTGCTAAGCCAAACCTGTGTAGACTGTAACTTATTTTCACATCTACTTGTAATGGCAGTGATAGGTTGTTTGTAATCGAAATTGAATTCTTTATTATGATTTGAAGTTTTGTTGGACATTTGAGTTTTATAAAAAAATAACTATTGTGTTTAATTTTATGTTTATTTTCGTTGTTAGTAGATTAGACTAGTCTTTTCTTGTCTGTAAGCAGACAGCAGGCAGTGCATGCTAGAACAGCACGTTTATTATTAGTAGCGTGTTACTGAGACGAAAATATTTGTTGAAAATTTGTGCATCGCTGTTGAAGAATGTAAAACTTTTCTAAATTTTGAAGGAGCGTGCTTAATGGTGCCATTGTTATTGTTATTCTTATTATTACTATTACTATAATTAATATTACTATTGGTAATATCATTTTCGTCAGTTGTACCTGTATTCATACAGTATTACTCTATCATTGCACTGTATAGGCTCCACTTAGCAAACAGTTTCCAGTACTTGCAGTAATACTACAGTATATGAGTTTTTGACTGTTTGTATATGACAGTGGTTACATTTGAAACAAAAAATATGGCACAAATTTGGGCGAAAATTGTCTTCTTGTGTGAAATAGAAGAATTTGCAACTTCTTTATTTTCAGATCGTAACCACAGTCTATTTTCAGTATGTGTTTTTGCTGCTGATTATTTTTGCAACATTATGAACATTTTTATTTATCTGGTACTGGACCATGGCCTAAGAGACTACCAGTACTTTTTACTGCTTGGTTTCACAAATAGTGTATTCACAGAACGCTTTTTGCAGAATTACTCATAGCTGTTGCTTTCTAGAGCTTTTTATATGATATTTGTGTCATTTTCTGGCATACTGAACTGCATTCAAAATATTTTTTCTGGGTGACCCTGTGTGAGTGAGTGCGTAAGCTGTTGAACTGTGAATGGTAACTGTGATTTGGCGAAAAGTAAGCCTCGGAGTTTTTGTTTAACTATGTCAGATATAATTTATTTATTTTCAAATTTCTTGTATCAGTATATTCCGCAGTAAAATTTGCAATTAATGATTACTGAAGATTCCACCTCGCTTCAAACGTGTCGCATCACTACCTTGTGAAATAGTCAGAATTAGCGAGTTACAAGGTAACTTTTTGTATCCTAAAGCTGACTGTATTAGTATATTTCACGAGGCATTTAGGATATAATCAGATTTTTAACAATAAATGTTACGTAACGTTTAACACTGATTTGGCTACTGAAAGAATTTTGAAAGTTGATTAATATTTGATGGAATTATGAAAGTATGAAAATTAGTGGCTTACCTTTCATGGATCACCCTTTAGCGTTAGTTCATAGTAAGCGCAGCATTTGTGCGCGTGATGTTGATATAGGACTTAGTATTCCAGCTCCATTCCACAAAGTCACATGACTGTTGGCTTTAACTTGTGTGACAATGTTCGCATTGAAATGCTATACAGAATAATCATCATGGCCAAAGTGAATACACTTTTTGTTGCGTATCTGTGCTGAAGGTGTGGATTGATAATTTCTGAATAATAATGCAACCATAGAACTGCCCAGGAAACCCACTTGTGGAAAAACCAATGTCTTGTGGTAAAGCAGTATTTTATTTTTTTGAACCCATGCCAGACATTTTTTGTTGTCTTTGTTGTGTGCATTTTTTGGTTCTCTGTGTCAAATACTGTGTTTGCCATGTAATTTGTGTTGTCTTGGTTGCTGACGTATCGTGGTAATTAACGTTTGTGAATCTCGCATATCATCATTTTGGCATTCAGCTAATTAATATACGTGCATGTATCGTACTCCTAACAGCTTTTGTGCATCGAGTATCAACTTTCGTTCAGATTGTAGAGACAGCATTAGGTAGGCCCATGTCAGCCCAGTACCGACGTATTGTGCAGCTGTCCGCCTAGAGTTGCGCCACCCTAACTCTATAATCCTAGGCTTTTGTGCTGAAACATCGGTTACTCTTGTCCTGGGAAACATTCACATTAATTTTTGCGTTTGGCCGTCACTGATGATATGGCCAAATCAGTCGCTTCTTCCCTGGTCTGCTCTTGCTTAGACTACGCTAATTCTCTTCTTTTCGGCACCACTCAGAAAAATATCAACCGTCTTCAGCGCGTCCAAAATACACATGCCAGAGTTGCTGCCAGTCACGCTCTCCTTCGTGGTACTCGCTTATCTGATATTCTCCAGGATCTGCATTGGCTCCCAATTGATCAACGCGTTGAATTAAAACTTGCCACATTGACATACAACATTCTCAACTCCTCTCAACCTGCTTATCTACGTTCTCTGCTCAATTATCACACTCCCGCACGTTCTCTGCGTTCTGCCAACACCAATCTTTTGTCGGTTCCACGTGTCCGCACAACCTTTGCCTCCCGCGGTTTTAGCATTGCAGCCCCCACTTTTGGAACTCACTACCCTCTAGCATCCGTAGTTCTACCTCTGCAGACACTTTCAGTCACCTCCTTAAAACTCACTGCTTCCAGCAGGCCTACTGCTGCCCGCCCCCTAGCGTCTCAGCCAAGTGCCTCAGATTCGGCCACTGGCTGACATTGTGCACTTTAAATATGCACATACTTACTTACTTACTTACTGTGTCTTTTTGTTTTTGAGTTGGAAGCTTGTACGTGACAGATGGACTGATAAGGTCTGTTTTGCGACCTGACAGGAAGACGGCCGCACAGTAACAGTACCATCATGAGCATAACTAAAAAAGAAACTAACAGTGGTGCGATTGACTACGGTTGTTGATTTACCGGTATTAGTTTATAAGGAGGCAATTTAGATTTAACAGAACTGGGTTCAATTTTTAGTTTGTATTCCGGCACGGCCGTCAGCTCTCTGAGTTAGAGATTGGACAAATTTCCATGCATTGGTAATCGTCGTTATCGTCATACACCGATGTAATCGCCATCAAAGTTAACCACAGTACAACTACAAACGATGTAGTCGAATATAAAAAAACAATATGCTTAAAAATTACGAATTAAGTAAAACATGAATAGAAACAACGAACACAGACTAAATGGAAGTTTTCTCCTTGGTAGACCTATGTAAGCTTCATTTCAGGTTCAAGTCAGACTAGAAACTGGTAGGCACAAAAAAGTGTTTTCTGTCATGATCGACCCTTTATTTGTAGTTGGTCTCAGACAGTATAGGACTTTTAATGATTCTTCCTTGCACAGAAATCCGGCGGCTGTCGAACAGTTGCTAACTGTCAACAGTAAGCACCCGGCTGTTGCTAGAGTGAGACAACCGTACTGCCGACATTCGAAGGCCAGCATCAGACTAACGGTCGCAAAAAAAATTGATTTCCCAGAGTGACTACAGTCCCATTAATACTCCCATATACAGGCTAGCTTTGGTGACGCTGCTATATCTAACATTACAATCAATGCTAATTTAGCGATAATTTAGCGCACGTGGGTGATAGCTTCATGCAGAACTTGTGCATTTAAAATTGCGGCCAAACCGTTGCAGATAAACATTACGGCTAAACCACAGATTACACACTACGGCAGCCTATCTAAGGAACTCGTCATCGCCTTATCAAACGAAACAATCGCCGACCCCCTACGACCTACAGTTTAGCCACAATACATGAGTTACAGACGACAACAGACAGACGACACATCGTGCCAAGACTCGACCTAACGGTCGGCCAAAAATCTGGCAACCCTGAGTATCGGTACCAGGGAATATAGATTATTTATCCCTGATCGGTACATTTCAGTGTTAATCATAACGGGGCTTTGGTCAGTTTAATATTCTTTGATACTTTGTTGTTTATTTTTTCGACTAATAGAAGCAGAATAAAAGTATGCTTTTTCGAGGCAATTTAGTCGCGTTTGCTGTAAGTTGTATTGCTGTTTATTTTAGAAGGTATTTAAGTGAAACTTTTTGAACAGCACTGCTTTTGCCAGTCTTACGTGCTGTCGTGAAACTGTCGTAGTTAGTATTGCTGTTTGACAGTAAAAATTAAGAAACCATTGACCACTGTAATTTTATTTGAGATTTGTGAGGAAACGTATAAACATAATTATATGCTTATAAATGACTCTGTTATTTCCTCAAAGAAATCTCGAGCGGCGGAAATTCCGCCGCGTTATGTGCCGTCCATTTGCTGGAGTGACGGAAACCGGAAACCAAGTATGTGTCTGTTTTTGGCGCTCTATAAATAGCGCTATTGAAGCAGCTGTGACTATAGCCCTTGCGCAGTCTACTGGTAGCGTGTGCATCTGCTGCGCAAAAGGTCTCTGGTTCGAGTCCTTGTGCGTGCAAACATTTTGCAACTTCTCTTCACTGTCGTAATTAACGTGTCTTCTTGTAATAATGTATGCATATTCTGCAGCTTATTCAGTTTTAAAGCAATTTAGGTGAATGGTTTTGGCGCGATTTGCTCCTACGCTGTTGCTTGTTTTCAGTAGGAATAATTATAGGGATATCAGTCTTATTCAGTATTATATTACAGAATAGCTGAAGCGAAAGTTTTTTGTAGAATGTATGACTTTTAACTTTAACAGCTTGCGTGCAACATGTGGCGCCATGTTGCGAGTGGTTATCAGTTATGGCAGTATGGAGAGCCGGCAGAGACTACAATTTGTGTCTATATTGTCATGTAGGTTTCAGTGATTACCATTAGGGTTAGCCCGGTTAGGGATAGGGTTAAGTTTAGGGTTTGGGTTAGAGTTAGCATTTTAGAAAGATTGTGTCAACAACAGTGGACACCATATATTACTGTGCAGTATGGCTTAGATATTGAGGTTGGTGCAAGCAGTTGACAGAACTTGCCAAGCAGTTATCCAATGATAGTTCTTAGCTTGAGGAGCTGCTTGGCCGGACTGCCGACCCATGAGGCTACGGCTGAGGTCATGCAGTTGCTTCAGTGGCGCCGTGTCCATGCTGACGGCGAGCGGCCAAAGGCGACACGGACGGCCTTGGTATTTCCGCCGCTGCAGCATTTTTTGGCAGTGCAAAAATTCCGCCACTCCTGCAAATGGACGGCATTTAGTGCGGCAGATTTTCCGCCACTGTAGCCTCGTGCTAATTGCTCAGTGTGCTGTGTATTATGTCCAGAGTTCCTGTGTACTGCCGAGGTGGATGATTTACCAGCATGTGGCAAGAATGTCAAAGCGACCTCCACCTAATATACACCGCTACATCACAAAGAAACGACGCCATATTGCCAGTCTGAACAAGAGACTTGATTGGACTCAGCCACTGTTCAAAAGTGAAGAGGACAGAAAGCAGAAGGCGTTGGAAAATGAGGGCAAAGAGATTGAGCCACACATGCTGCACGTGGTTTATCTGCGTAAGACACTGACAGGCCGACCGTGGTGGGAGAAAAAGATTGCTGAAGAGCTGCAGATTGAAGAGGTGTGTTATCGACATTTTTTCAGGGATATTGTGGGATGATGGTCTGTGCACTATAACTGCTAAAGACATAACATACTGAAGGATGTAATTTTGTGATGGGAGTTACAAATTTCACGACTTTGCCCATTTTAATTACTTGCATTTGCAAACACCGAACAACCAGGATTTTTTGCTAATTTCGGCTTTCAATCTGTATTTGGACATGCTGAGAGATGACAGGTCACAGATGTAGCATTATGGGAGAAAACTTAGGCATGCAGCTGTAGCAGAATTCTGGAAAACTGAAAATGTAAATGTAATTGCAGCACTGGGCTAAACTGTTGTAGATGAATAGACCGGTGATTCTCAAGAACGTTCCGAGTGTCAACCGCCTGCTGGATGAGATCAAGCATCTGCTGCGGATCCTTCCATTGCGGTTTCCACATGGAGTGCCGGAGCATGAGTCTGACTTTGAGCATACTTTTATCAACAGCCATGGCGAGATGATCGTCAAGAAGCGGCTGAAAGAATATGAGCCAGAACCGACTGATCTAGTGCCAAAGCCGGAAGAGGAAAAGTGGAAGCTGCAGCTTGAAACAGTTCAGAAGGAACTTGAGTATCGGCTACGAACTTACAGCGTTAACTGGGGAGTTTTCCAACCAGCGTACAAGTACCATAGGAATGAAGACAAGAAAGAATACCGATACACATTCAATAAGGACACACCTAAGTATGAGTGGTAGCAAATGGACTGGCAGCTTTTTTGATTTTTATAAACTTGTATTTAGACAGAATATGGATTTTTGTAAAACTTTAACGCCAAGTTCATTAACCTTAAGTAGCTGTAACCCTCTGGGGGACAGACCCAGTGAAAAAAATATTGCAAAGAGCAAAATAAAAGCTTTGGAGAGTTATTTTCAACTAGGGTGTGAAAATGCTATACGCCTAGCACTTTGTGTCTAAAAGGTCACTTTTGCAATTCTTACAACTAGGTTGCAGGGCTGAGGAGTTGGGCCCATGGTTTCTGATAGTGACAGTAACAAAGGCCCACGAGGGGTATTAGTTAACTACTACAAAGTACATTGTTATTAAAGCTGTAGAAACTAAGCAATTGTTGGAGCTAAATATTAGTGGTTATTTGTTGGGTATATTTTCTTATATGATAATCGATTACTGAAGCGAGTTTTCAGATAGTTTTCTTTCATCTTTAAATATATTATACCTGTCTGTACTGCTGTGAATTTTTGTACTTGTCTGTTACACATATATGGTTAACTTTTTGGTTGCTATAAATCACCCATTGTCTAAGTTTTGTGGTTTTGTAATGTTTGCAGTTCCCAAGATTATATACAGTTCTGTGTAACAACTAATTATTAATACTGAAAAACTTATGTTTATGATAAAAATGTTAAAAATATTGTTAACAGGCCTTGGATGAACCTTGTTTGCACTCAGTACAGCACAGTGCAGTTTTTTCTTCTTAGATTGAATTTTTCTAGTAATTCTGCTCATTAATGATTCTGTGTGCTGAATGCTACACATGCTGCAATGTGTTTGTTCTGTCTGATGAAGACATTTAGAGCCGTTGTTATTGTTATTATAAGCCACCAGTGGTAATAGGAAACTTCATAGAGGCTAGGTGATACACCAGTTTCAGTGACAGTGTGACTTGAGAAAAGTTGCATACAATGGCAAATTTCTAAATATTTTTGAAATAAAAACCCATACAAACACCAGCGACAAGGTATTGCAGGATATGTATTTATCTGACACTGTGACAATCACGCTATAATAGTAAAATCACAGGCCAAGTTCTTTGATCTAATTGCACACACTCATCAGCATGCAACATTCGATATATGCACCACAGATGCACTTTCAAGAGTATTTTTTCTTAACTTAGGCACACAAATGTAATAATTATTGTGGGCGCAATGATCACTAGCTGAAGTGATAATAAAATTTCATAAAATAAAAACATCGCTATTACTCTTGACGCAGTAGTGCATTCATGCAAAAATGAGTTCTAGACTCTTCGCTATATTTATGCCAAAAATTATCACAGGTAGAAATGTGATCAAGTTGAAAGTTTTGACAAAAATAGTTTTGCACAGTTTTTAGACACAGTGTAGATAGAAATGACGATGCTAGATTATAAGAAATTATGTTATTCGGATGGGACTAAGCCAATGTTGACTAAGTAACTTAGAAATCCTACATCAGTCATTATATACAGACTATTTCCACAAAACATTACAAATATGGCAGGTGTTAAAACATTACATAAATCCACTAATTCCATTGATAAAATTCCCTGGAAGAAATGCAGTGAACTGACTGTGTCAAAAACATTACGCATATCTACACCGGGTGGCAGTTTTGGGCAAAAAAAACTTCAACAACTTTGAAGCACCTTTTCTAGAGCCATTGCCATGATATTTCACCAGGTCACATTAGGCATTTTTGACATCATATGAAAATAATTTCCACATCATGGTCCCAATGATCATGAACAACTGAAATTGAAGAACTTTCAAGACCCTCTGACATCATATTCCAAACGTTTTAACCCTTCAACGCGAAGCCCAATTTTGTAACACCGATGGGAAGCCGGGGTCAGTTTGATCCCACGAATATTATCATGCATTCTGTCAGTTTTAAGTGGAGTTTTGAATGTCAACCACTTGCTTTTACTTATAAGAAGTGCTAGCATTATTTCTGTTATCTAATATCGATCGCATTACCATGGCAACAGATTTTTGGAGAATTTAAACAGAAAACATGTTATATCAAAGGCTTTACACAAAATATCTCCAAAATTGTTGCACAAATTGAAAAGTTTTCAGTTTCAGACAATTAAGTAATGTTAATTAACTTTTACGGTGACCAACCTTTGTTGCCATGGTAACAAAATATAGACAACATGCATAAAATTTAAACATTGTGGCATCCATAGCAATGGATGCTACACGAAACTATAGCCAATGATCTTACTTCATATGATAAATATGGTTTGATAAATATGATCTCATGTCAATATCTCTGCTAAATAGACTGTTGCTATGCAAAATTGCTGCCATAGCAACCATTGCTATGTGAAACGTACACCGCTAAATTTACTGTAGTGAACAGCATATGAATGGGTTCTTACTTATTATTACGACCAAACCTCTTTGCCATGGTAACTAAATTTAAACAACATGCACAAAAGTTACGCACTGTAGTGTCCATAGCAATGGATGCTATGCAAAACTATAACCATTGGTTTCATGTCATATGGTAACTAAAGTTTGGTCACAGTTCCGTGTCAATATATCTGTTGGATAGGCTGTTGCTACACAAAATCGTCACCCATAGCAACGGTTGGTACGTGAAGCATACGCCATTAGATTCAATGTAGTGAGTAGCATACGAATAGGTTACTATCGCCATGATTTCTAGCACATTTGAACACTTAGTACTTGTGTTACAGTACAGCTTGTTGCTAAGGGCTTTTTGTTACTATAGCAACAGAACGTCACTGAAGGGCGGAAAATGTGTATTTTATCATTTTTTGATATAATGTCTCCAATTGCAACTTAAATGTGCAAAAAAATCTATTTCATTAAGCATATCTGATGGCAGCTATTTTCGTGGATATGTCGACCCACACAATTGCGCAGACGGGTTGTCGAGAACGTCTCAATGGGAGTGCCCCCCTAGCAGCAAAAACAAACTAAAAGTGCTAGACTGAAAGCAATAAATAAATATTAAGAGTCATGAAGGATTGTCCATATCAATTTAAGATATTTTTTTAATATTAAACAATTTATAGTGTCTGGTCAATTTGACCCCGGCTTCCCGTCAAAGGGTTAAGACACCAAGTTTGGTTTTCAAGAACTTTTCAAAGCCTAGAAGAAGGAAAAATTTCTCAAGAACCTGTGGCTACTTTGAATACAATGACATTACGCTAAGCTACAGATGATCAGTCATCCCAAGACCTAATATGTCGGTAGAGATCAAATGCTCGGTCAAGTTCAGCAGTTTGTGGCGCTAGCTGAAACGGCGGAATGGCAACAACGTTGACACTCGGTGATTCCTTCTGCAGATCTGCCGTGAAGAAATCCAAAATGTCAGGAGCTCGTGATATCCGGTCCTGAACATCAATTACATCAACACAATTCGTCCACACACAAAATCACAAGCTACTTGCCCTCATTTAATGGTCCTCTTTCTAGAACAGTGGAGAACTGCTGGTACTTGCTGGAGAAATCGACCGAATATACTGTCATTGTCCATCCAATACAAATGGTAAAAAATAAATAAATATATGATTTATCCCAATTTGCGGCATATTTCTCATTTAAAAGTAGTCTTCATGCCAGTTCAATTTTATTTCAGTTTCGTTTCTGTAGTAACACTAAGGTCCTAATTCCCCAAACAGTCTCACATTTAGTGTTTATCCAAGCATGCCATTTTCATAAGCTACTGCCAGGTTAGACTGGTCCTCCAAAAGTAAATTTTTGTAGCAACAAAATGTGCTTCCAGTAACCCAACCGACAGCATCAAGGCACTGAAGGATGAATTAGCTAAATAATTGTGTTTTGTTCGGGAGGGAAATAAAGTACAGAGAGCAACAAAATAAACCAGAATCACCTCAGGTTTCAGTCTGTCAGCAGCAGCATCAGAAGGTCTGAGACGATTTGCCTGCTCATCGGCAGCTCGACTCAAAACATCGGCTTCTGACACCTCCAGACTTATCAGGTTTGGATATACCACTGTCTCTGGGTTCACCTTCAAACATGCCTAACAAACAACACCGATAGCTATCAACTTATGATATTTCGTTCAGGTTATGTTTAACTGACCAGTTTACTTTTCTCAAGTTGGGTTGCCAAGGGGGCAAAACCTCTTGTAACTATGATAGCAGTTTTTTTTCCGGGCCAGATGCCCATTCTGACCTGCAGCCCATCCCACAGTGTCAAAACAGTTAATTCACTATAATTAAGCAGAGCAACAATATGAAAAAAGTTAAAACTGCAGAACACCAAAAAGCTGCAACAGCAGCTAAATTGCCAGAAATGAATATCAAGTGATACTTCTGGCAAACTGACAAATAATTAATACTTTAGATAAAATCTAGCAAAAGACGTCAAGTCAAGTCATTGGAAACATTACCTTCTCATAAACTTGCTGTTTCAGTTTTGAGCTGATCTTCTCCTTGGTGACAGCAGCCAAATCAAACTCCTGCAGCTGTAGCTGTGCGATTTCATGGCTTATCTTCAGCGTTGAATTAAGCTCTGGTTTTGCCAATGTACACTCTGCTTCTATAATCAGCTCATCATTTTGACAATTGTGTACAGAACTGTCCGGAATTGTGACTGCTGAGATACTTGAGCTAGTTTTGGACTTTTTCTTCTTTTTGGCACTATCACCAGATATATTTTTGCCAGTAGCACTACTTCTACTTCGCTGTAGGACTCTGCTGGAATCCGGTTCACTGAGCAATGATAGTGAGGTGGGCGAAAAACGACGAAGGTCTGATGCAATGACTGAAATCGGTTCAATGTCAGATGTATCAAATTCACTGCAGGTGGAATACGGTGAATCCGTTTTTAGTTCAGGGAGCCGACAGTCATCTGGAGAGGCACCGTTACTGCTGTAGTCTGGAGACAGATGATGAACAGATACTGTGTGATCAAAGTGAACCCTCGTTGCCCGATGGTCCGGTTCAGCATCATCTTCCAAAACACTCGGAACCGAACACTGAAGAGGGACACGCGATGAGACTGGAACTGTCCTTTCTGGAGTCACACACAATGCTGGGTCAAAGGTTGGACTCAGGTCAGTGCTTGAAAGATGGTGTGAAGAAGGAAATGGTGTGGTACGCAGCGGTGCGGATTCATCGATGGCACTTCCATTCAACAGACTCCTTGATGTGGCTGATGATGACGATGGATGCGAGACTTGAAAAGCATGCAACATCAACTGAGTGTCAGTCATTATCATCAACTTCTAACAAAATACAACAATACAGCATGGATCACTCGATCAGACAGTCAATCAATCAATCAAACTAAATCCATCTATGTATCCAGTGGCACCATTAGATGAAAACTATCAAAAACAGCCAAAGTTGTTTTAGGGTGACCACTCTTCAGACACTACGAAATTCCCTGACAATTCCCTGATATTTCGCTGATGATTTGAGGCAATCCTGGCCATTTAACTGGTACTTAACTAAATTAACCTAACAGTAAAACTATATAAAACCTAACTTAGATATAGATATAGTACTTAGATATAGTAATAGAAACTTCAATACAAGTAATTCAGCAATAAAGAGCACAAAATAATTGGAACACAGTGATACTAAAAACCTTGTTGACACAATTTTTCAGAAAGTTTTTAGTCAATTTTCCCTGACTAGATTTTTTCCCTAACATTTCCCTGATTTAACTGAAATCTGACATTTTCCTGACAGCTGCAAAATTCCCTGACATTACTCTGATTTCCCTGTTGGTGGTCACCCCGTAATTTCAGTGGTTTCTGATTAAGGTTTGCAGATCTGGATCTGGATAGTTAGTCGGCAGTGGGAAGGTATACTTGCAAAATGCGGACAGCAGAATTTCAAAAAGGTGTATTTTGCAGAATTAAAATTGCAGATAATCTTCTTGTTATTGAGTTACGTCAATTGAATACGTGTACAATTCTACAGAGCGCTCGACCACCATGCTCACAAGCCTTGTTATGTCTTGCAGCAGGAGACAGTAAGCTAATTTTTATCATTGTTTTGGTAGGCCTAATGTGACAGTTAGCTTCTATCAGACTTTTTCCTAATACGATCAGTCTAACTTCTTATTCTAAAAAATTAAAATTTAACTAGAAATGTTTCTAAAACTAATGCGATGTGTAGAAAAAAATTATGGTTATAAAAAAATGAGCAGACGTCTCAGTCGTTGCCGCGGCGTCAACCGTTTTGTAAGTAGACCTATTTGAGCTGAATTCTTTAGCTGTCTTTGATCGTACCTTAACGGTAGTCTGTCAGGTGAAATATCGCAGTAGGCCTTCTTAATGACCTGAGCAAGCGACTCATGTCTTTGCGCATTACCTAATTCGACGACTTTGCCCTTGTCGCGGCGGCAACCTTTTTCTCAGTAGGCCTATTTGAGCTGATTTCTGCAGCCATCTGTGATCGTGCCTTCATGGCAATCGGTTTGTCAGACGAAACAACACAGTAGGCTAGTAATTACCAGAGCAAGCGACTGGATCAGTCTTTGTGCCACGTCAGGAATCATTTGTAGATTGGGTCTAGACTACGTAATTAAGTTGACCTTGCATTCGTGTGTGATGTGCCGGCTTACGCTCGTGAGTTAATGGACTTCAAGATGTTTTAAGAGTTTAAGTTGAAGATGTTAATATGTGATTATTTTGAGGACTGCGTGACCGTGTCGTTTGTAACATGCCGACTGCCAATGTCGATTCGAGACTCAAATGTAAGCCTAAGCCTATGCGAAGTTGATTATTTGACTTTAGACAGTGGTTATTTGCACTCAGGATTGCGCGCAATTTACTGTTTGGCCTATTCACACTCCTGGCGATATCTGATATCTAATAGGTGGCACTAGCGTTGTCGTACTAGTGTTATTGGACAGTGTAGTGTTATTGCTTTTGATTCAGTATTAAAGTTAGGTTTAGGTTTATTATTACTTAAACCAGAGTAAAACCAGATGAAACGCAAGATAAAAACACATGTGACTGCCATTTTCACCACCTAGCGGCCAAACTATGAAACCTTATATGTTCTCTGCTCAATTATCACACTCCCTGCATTCTGCCAACACCAATCTTCTCTCAGTTTCACGTGTCCGCACAACCTTTGCCTCTGGCGGTTTTAGCATTGCAGCCCCCACAGTTTGGAACTCACTACCCTCTAGCATCCATAGTTCTACCACTGCAGACACTTTCAGTCAACTCTTTAAAACTCACTACTTCCAGCAGGCCTACTGCTCCTCCTAGCAACTCAGCCAAGTGCCTCAGATTCGGCCACTGGCGGACATTGTGCACTTTAAGGCGAAACAACATAATTACTTACTCACAAATTTCCGATTTCACTCACGTTAATCAATTGCCAAAGATGTCCAAAGTCCGAAAATAAAGAAATATGAAGAATGAAGAAATATTTACGATCGTTTCACACTTTTCTAACTATTTTGCAACAAATCGTACATGTGCACGTAATGCGATCTCCACGTCATAGACGTTTACTTCAAACGTCTATCGACCGAGAACGATTGTGACACCGATCGTACTGGATTTTAGTTATTTTAATTGCAATTGAATGCGACTACAAACCCCAAACCTAACCGTAAACCTAACTCTAACCCTATTTTTAACCCTAGCCCTAATTCTACACCTAAGTCTGAAGATCTAAACATGGTTGTTCTCGGTTTTTAGATGCCCGCGTGTTTACTTCCGATGGCGAAGAATAGTTACGTTACGTTATATTAGCAAAAGTTTACGACTGCCATGACAGTCCAGTGCGATGTTTATGTTAATAATGTGCGAAGTTATGTTGAAGTTGTTAAAAGTCTGTCTTACCGTTACAGAAAGTTAATTGTTTCCTCCACTCAAACGAAATCTCTGATGACAAACATTCATGAAATGTGCAATAAAGTGTGATTACTACAAAAGTTGCAGGTAAGTAATCATGTTGTTTGGCCCACTTTTAATATGCACGTACTTACTTACTTACTATAATTGCAGTAAACAAGTACGAACACGTACTTGTCAGTCATTATAATACGTAAGATTCGGCACAACGCTGACAATTAAACGCCAATATACAGCGGGCAACAACAAACAACAAACGTCGCAGAAAATATGACAAATAATACCGAAAGTTATCAAAAATCAACCATTCGAAATTGTTTGTAAACAACCACAAAGAATATAAAACGATAGTAAAAATAACAAGTAAATAAGTAAAATTCTGCGATAAAGAATCGGATAGTTATTCTTTGGTAGTTTCTTAGCAACGGATGTAAACCATCTATGATGTAAACAACAGTGATGGAGTCTTTAAAAACGTCGGCAGGCGATGATAGAGATAACGCAGGTTTATACTCATAACTGTTATATAATATTTGGCTAGAGTGAAGAAGACGGGAACAAACAAACCGATCCACCGTTATGTGTAGTCGTGCGAAAAAATCGTTTCACTTAACTTGCACGTTTGCATGCCATTCAGTGCACATTTTTATGTATTGTTAACACAGTTCACTTTGTCTTTATGTTTTGCTGTTACTTTAATTTTTAATATGCCATTTAGTATACATTTAATGCTTGTTTTCGCGAACTTCACTCAACGCAACCATTTGCCTATAGCTCAAAGAACCTTACGGGATCAGTGACCTATGCACAGTTATGCACAACTGCTATCAAAATTACTACCTTCACCACAAAATGGGTTAGGGTTAGGGTTAGTGTTAGCTATGTTACCTGGTCATAATTATATTTCACATTTAATTGCTGACATTTCGTCGAACGCGCAAACGTAGCTCGGACTTGTAAATACGTTACGTTACTTCGTGTTCAATGTTTTTTGGTTCAAATGTTGATGTTGACAAATTCTGTTTCGCTTGCATAAAAACTAGAGCTGTCACCATTGACGCGTTAATTAACACGTTAATGCGTTAATAATTTAACGCGCGTTAAAAAAATTAACGCACATGCGTAAATTTATTTCATTCATTTATTAAATTCTGTGCAGCAAAAGTTCGGATATTCCATTAAACTGCGGTTATATGATAATTGAATGAAATCAAGTAACTAAACTATATATAGTTTTCGTTTCATCACTACTGTAAATAAACAACTGCTTTCCACCCATTTTGCATAAAACCTTTGCTTATCTTCTTCAACAAAACTTTCCCCATATAGAGGGAAAAAGCCCAAAAGGGGAGGGGGAGGTGAACAACTTGAGTTCGAAAGTGAGGGGGGACTTGAGCCCAAAAGTTGGGTAGGGAGTTGCGCCCAATTTCGATTTCATATTTGGGGTGATAGAAGCCAAGTTCTGCTGATAATAAAGCTTAGCTGTGAATATGCCTCGACGCGGCTATAGAATGATACAGCAATGATGAACACGAGCGTGTACTAATTGTAAATGATGGTGATTAAAATGCGACTGATTGCGCATGAGCAGTATTTCACTTTGCCTTTGTGTTCGTCTAACGTTTTGTTCACGTCTGTCATGACTTCGTTTGTTTCATTTTTGTCTTTCGGCGTTTTACGAGCCGCCAGGCAGCAGTTATGGTGACATCATTCCCGCTTTCTAGTCCCACCAATCAATCACGTTATCGTCGTTATGAGGCCGTCCTAATAAGCTGCATTGCTTGCCTTGCCTGTATGTCTGTCTGTTAGTCATGTACGAGGTCTTAATCATAACTGGAAAACGAAAAGGTACAGCGGAACCAAAATTGGTAGGAACGTTCCCAGGGCAGGAGTGCCCAGTAGGCCAAATTGCAGCTCATACAATCAGAGCTCAGGTGTACGGCTGCACAATAATGTCGATACTGGGCCGTCAAATAAAAAATAGTTAATAGTCTAAATACCTTTAAAAAATAAAAATTATATGTGTTTTTAAAACTTTTTTTTGATTTTTTTAACTTTCTATATTCTACAGGCGGGTCCCATAAACGTCTCGGGCCCGAAGTAATTTACCTCCTACTCTCCATCTCAACGGGACTGGGTGCGTTAATTTACGCGTTAGTTAATGCATTAAAAAAATTAACGTTTTGACAGCTCTTATAAAAAATCAAACAATGCTAAGTTAAAATGATTAAATCAATGACTGCAACACCGAACTGTCAAAAAAAGGTACGTTTAATACTTTACATCAAACGGAATTTTGCTAAAATTTTACATGATGTCACGTTGGCTATCGAAAGGCATAATGCTATGTCTATGCCAATTCTTGCTGTTGTATTGTAAAAAATCTCTCTCAACAGAAAAATAACAAAAAACCCAACAATTTTATTATAGATATATAATCATAAGACATGAAGGTTTGCAAAAACGTTTTTTGAATCATTAAAATTTGAGGACAGGTTGATAACTTTTTACCAATGGCTGCCCTGTGGCTGTGGTATATTAGCATTGTG
>Ga0209367_1000111_pt1 | contig 55370 bp, 49 predicted proteins | sample WorMetLIZISLAND2_FD_187412 | JGI IMG/M metagenome (GOLD analysis project Ga0209367, IMG submission 187412) | Marine gutless worms symbiont microbial communities from Max Planck institute for Marine Microbiology, Germany - Olavius geniculatus... ...
TATTGAGTATTACATTATTTGAGAAAAAGCCCTTATTACAGGTGTTCACAGCGAGTGACTACAAAAAACAAATAACTAGTGAGCATATACAATTGAAATTATTCGATAATTAACCGGACACTACTGATTCCATATAATTTTTAATCCTCGACCTTCCGCTATTGAGCTTTTTTGCCTTTGAGCTCTCAGCTATGAGCTGTGAGCTATGAGCTTTATAACCTCAGTCCTCATCCCTCAGTCCTATATTTTCCCACTTCCGCATCTTTAGCCGCGGCATAGTCCCGCCCTTCAGGGACGACGCCGGGTCCGACTTTGACTCGCCTGAGCTTGCCGAAGGCCCACTTCCAACTTCCTACTTCCGCATCTTTAGCCGCGGCATAGTCCCGCCCTTCAGGGACGACGCCGGGTCCGACTTTGTCTCACCTGAGCTTGCCGAAGGCCCACCTCCAACTTCCTACTTCCGCATTCCCACTTCCGAATTCATAAACGTTTCCCATGCCGCGTTTTGCAGTAGGCGCGCCTGGGCTTGATCCTGATGTGGGCGCTTTTTGCCTTCTATGATAAAGGCAGCCGGCAACCCTTGCGGAGTATTATGAGTCAAAACCGCATAGAACACGCAGGCAGTCAGGTATGCCCCGGCCGGGCTTGCGTGACGACCGTCATTGTGATGCAGAACCAATTCGGGGGATGATTTATGGACACCGGTCCAGGCCACTCCCACCGGCGCCAGAACGGCTTTGAGTTCGGTGGCTAATTTCAGATAGGCACCTGCCAGAACCCCGGCGTCGTCCGGCCGATTTTGATTGGCCCAGGTCATATATAAAATGGTTGCGGCGCCAAGCTTTTCTATTTCCGAATGCAGCAGCCGGGCATGGTCCCGGAAGGATTCCAAATTTTCCAGGGGCCCGCCGCTGCGCTCCTGCAATACGATGAAATCCCAGATGCGGCTGTGCATTTTACGCCGCGTGGACCCACTGTTCCAGTGCCATTCCAGGCTGACACCCTCACCGACGCTCTGGTCTGCCTCCAGTTCGAAATGGCAATCACCGGCCAAGACCAGCTGCTCCAGCATCTGAGGCATATAGTGCAAATAGGTGTGGCTGTTGCCGATAAAGAGTACACGTTTTTTCATAGTTAAAATGCTGGGAGGCGAGGAAGGTGGGAAGGTGAGAAGGACGGAAGGTGGGAAGGTGAGAAGGTAAGAAGGTGAGAAGATCAGAAGATCAGAAGTTCAGACTTGATCCGTTAATGGTGCTTGTCCGCCTTTTAGATTTCAGCTTTGAGCTTTGAGCTTCCCAGCCTTCAAGCCTTCCTGCCTCAGTCCTCAAACCTCATGACCCAGTCCTCTTTTTCCCACCTTCCCAACTTCTCAATTTCTAACCTTCTTGCCCTTTTCTCACCCTCTCACCTTCTAACCTTCTTACCTTCTCGCCTTTTTATCACCTTCTCAACTTCCCAACTTCTCAATTTCTATCCTTCTTGCCCTTTTCTTACCTTCTCATCTTCTTACCTTCTCACCTTCTTGCCCCTTTTCACCCTCTCAACCTCCCACCTTCCCACCTTCTCGCCCTTTTATCAGCTTCTCATCTTCTTACCTTCTCACCTTCTTACCTTCTTGTTCTGCCCTCTCACTGCGCCATCGATATCAAAAAACAACCGGCAAAAATGATCACCGCCCCGCTCAACCGTATCCCGGTATGCTTTTCCCTGAGCCAGAAACTTCCCATCAAAACGGCAAAGACCACGCTGAGCTGACGCAACGCGACAATGTAGGATACCCGCTCAATGGTAAAGGCAATCAAGATCATGGAATATCCCGATATCCCGATCACGCCGGCCATGATGATGCGCCCCTTTCCCCGCTGCCACTCCGATCGGATCATATCTCTACTCTTGGTCAGCGCAATATAGGGCGTATAGTAGCACATTCCGCAAAAAAGATGAAAGAAAGCGAACAGGATCGGATGAATATAGGCGACCGCAATTTTGTCTACAATCGAATAGCCGGCCACTGAAATCAAGGTCAAAAATGCAAACTGGGTGGCGCGGTCATTGACAATGGCTCTGACGGGTACAAACAGTTCGGCGCCGGAAATACGCTTCATATTGATAATGTAGACCCCGCCGGCCACCAACAAAATACCTGCCGCACCCTGAACCGACACCTGCTCCCCCAATAATAGCACGGCAATCAGAAGTACCAGCGCCGGTGAGGAGCGCATGATCGGATATACGTGGGAGAGGTCGCCTTGTTTGTAGGCATGGGTCAAAAACAGCCAGTATAAGAAGTGAATGAAGCCGGAGACCGCGCACCAGGCATAGGCCGCGGGAGTCGTGATGCCCACCCGAAACAGGAAGTAAATAAAGGGGGGCAAAGAAAAGAGCAGTGCCACCAGTGAGTAAAGCCAGAGAAAAACCTGTTTCTCGCCGGATTCCTTGGTAAACAGACTTCGCAGCGCGTGAAACAGCGCGGAAAGCAGAACGAGTAAAATAGCAAGGGCGCTCATATAGGAACGATCAACGGCTTCGGTTAAGTCAAGGAGGCTAAGATGTCCGGCATATCATAACTGACCGCGTGCAATAGATGGCAAATATCGACACTTCCTGCGGCCAATCCACTCCTACCAGGACACCGATCCCACCGTTATCGAACGCGTTAAGGGGTCGATTCCGGATGACCGGCTCTTGTAAATGGGCAGCGCGGCGGCCGTCCTGATACCATTTTCAATCACCGATCCCATTTGTTTTCAGTGACGGGATTCTTTCGCGATAAGCGCGCCTGGCCTTTTGCAAATTATCGCTTGCCTTGGAATAAAATAAGGGATTGATTTCAATGGCCTTTGTGAAACTATCGATCGCCTCTTTAAATTTCCCCTGTTCTAAATAGATACAGCCGAGATTATTATGGGCCTGGGCCTCGTTTCCGCCTTTTCTAAAAGCAACCAGCGCTTCCCGATATCTTCCCAACCGGGCTAGCGCCAACCCTAAATTATTGTAGGTCCTGGCTTCGACATAATTGTTTTCCAACGCATTGTTAAAAGCAACAACTGCGCGACTATACTCACCTGCCAGGTAGTAGGATACGCCAAGATTATTGTACAAAATCTTTTCATCCGGCCTCAATACAATAGCCGCATAATAGTGCTGGATGGCTTGCTCATATTTTTTTTGTCGGTCGTAGATCGTTCCTAAATAATTGTGAGATTTCCAAAGCTTTGGATTCAATTCGATGGCTTTTTTCAAATTTCTTTCACTTTTTTTATGCTCTTTCATTTGGTAGTAAGCCAACGCCAGACCTTCGTAAGCCGGCGCATAGCCGGAATCTCTTTTGATCACCGCCTGAAATTCTTTAATGGCATCTTCATTTATTTTGCCGGCAAGCAGAGACAGCCCTTTTTTGTAGTGCAAGCCTATATTATCGGGATCGAGCTGCAAGGCTTTTTCATAATTCAGAAAAGCTTTGACGAGATCATCCCTGCCAAAAAAGTGGTCCCCTAAGCGTTCATATTCGGCACTGGTTGTGTCGGAAAGCGCTTTTTGAGTGGCGTCGGAATCCAAAGTCACGTTGTATTGTTCCTCAGGGGGTAAATTAGACTTATTTGCAGCGCAGCCGATTAAACCGCTGATCATCATAAACACACAAGTCGCAAGCAAGAGAAAATCTGTTTTTCTTATCCGTGCCCTATTGATCATTGATAACCTCGGTGAATACGGTTTGTGCCTCATGGGCTTATTATTACTTGATAAACACGAATGGCTGCCGGGCCCATAATCGCAACAAATAATGAAGGGAAAATAAAGAATATCAAAGGGAATAATAATTTTACCGGCAGCTTACCCGCGATTTCCTCGGCTCTCTGAAATCTTTCAGTTCGAAAAGACTCTGAATAAACTCTGAGAGCCTGTACAATACTGGTGCCGAATTTTTCCGTTTGGGTTAACAACGTTACCAGGCTGTTCAAGGCTTCAAGATCAGTCCGCTTTGCCAGATTTCTGAGGGCATCCCGACGCAGCATACCGGCTCTCATCTCCAGGTTTAAAAGCTTGAGTTCTTGCCCCAATTCCTTGCTGGTTAAGCTGATTTCTTCCGCTACCCGGAAAATTGCTGCATCCAGTCCCAGTCCCGCCTCCACACAGATCACAAGTAAATCAAGGGTATCGGGCAGCGCTTCAAGTATTTTTCTTTTGCGTTTAGCGATTTTCATGTGCAGCCATAGATCCGGCAAATAGAGGCCGGCAAGGCAAAATACCAGACAGCCGGCTGCAGTTAAAAAGAAACTTGAGATATGAAATACGGTAAGCCGACCCATAAAAAAAATGAGCGGCAAGCAAATTGCGAAGAAGCATTTGGTGCCCCAGTATATATGCGGCACGGTGGACCTTCGCAAACCGGCTCTCAGAAACTTGATTTTCAATTGAGGATAATCTGACGATTTTTCAGGAGTAAAACGCTTGCCCAGGCTGCTAAAAAAATTTAAAACCTGCCTCAGGACTATGTTTTCCGTTTTAAAGGAAGAATAGTCGGGTGCCTCTGAGTCTGCCGATTCCCATCCCTGACCGCTTTGCTTTATTTTGGCGACCCATTCGCGTCTTCTGGCATACTGACGCGCATATATGAATACTAGCATGAATAAACTAAGCATCGTCAAAAAGGCCAAGACGGAAATCAAAATCGGAATATTTTCGATTGCAGTTCTCATCTCATACCCATCAATAGTCAGACCTTAATATTGATCATCCGCTTAATGACAACGATGCCCAAAACCATCATAGCCAAGGCTATGTAAACCATCAGCCTGCCGGCAGTTTCAGTAAATAATGTACTGAGATAGTCAGGATTCATGATACCCATAGCGCCCAGAACGAGAAATGGCAGCGCAATCAGAATCATGGCAGAGAGTTTACCTTCTGCAGCAAGGACCCTTATTTTACCTTCGAGTTTGAATCTTTCGCGGATAATATAGGCAAGCTTTTCGATAATCTCGGCCAGGTTGCCGCCCGCTTCTCGCTGAATTATCAGAGACACGACAAAATATTTCACCTCGGGACAATCCATTCGATGAGCCAAATTTTTCATCGCGTCAGAAAAGTTTACGCCAAAATTAACTTCGTCGATTATTTTGTCAAATTCAGTGCCGATGGGATCTTGAAACTCATCGCCGGCCAGTTTGACACCAGTTGTAATCGCATGCCCGGCTTTCATTGCCCGGGCAATAAATTCCAGGGCGTCGGGGAATTGCCGCTGGAATCTTTCGATCCTCTTTTTCTTTTTATAAAGAAGATAATAATAAGGAGTTCCACCGGCCAGAACGCCGGCTATAACGGAAATACCATAGCTTTTGGTCAATAAATTGGAGCTAAAAAAGACGATCAGGGCCGATACAACTGCTAATAAAACAAAAACACCCAGAGGATGTTGGACATTGGCCTGTTGAAGTAATCGGTCTAAACGTTGAGCAAGTTGAATACGCAGAAGAATTTTATTTAATATGGGTACATGGCTGAGAACTTGTTGCCGAATAATATCAATCGGTTTGTCTTCCATTTCGCCGGATGAAATGGTTTTCAGCCGTTTGCGTGTTTTGCCGTACTCCGGGTAGCGCAATATTTTGAGGCCATAAAGAAACATTTCTATTAGAAACAATGACACGGCAAAAATCACAGCGGCGAAAATAAACAGATCCATTTCTGTTTCCTTTTTGCTAGACTTCGACTAAATTTGTCGGGTCAAAAATGGCATTCGAAACCTCTATCCCGGCCACCTTGAATTTATCAAAAAATCGAGGTCGTACTCCATGAAATTTAAAATGGCCCCGCACTCTTCCGTGGGGATCCACCTGGGTTTGTTCAAAAGAAAAAATCTCCTGCAAGGCAATAATATTTCCCTCGATCCCGGCGATTTCCTGGAAACTGATCAGTTTTCTGCTTCCATCTGCCAATCGTGCGGCCTGAATTATAATGTCTACCGCAGAGCCGATATATCTCCTTAAGAATTCGCTGGGTATGTCTACACCTGCCATGGCGACCATTGTTTCCAACCGCATCAGGGCATCGCGCGGCGAGTTGGCATGGACCGTTGTCAAGGAGCCGTCGTGTCCGGTGTTCATGGCCTGCAGCATATCAAAGGCCTCCTTGCCGCGGCACTCACCCAGTATAATACGGTCGGGACGCATCCGCAGGCTGTTGATGATCAGGTCCCTCTGGACGATTTCACCTTTGCCTTCGATGTTGGGCGGCCGGGTTTCCAACCTGACGACATGGTCCTGTTTGATCTGCAGTTCGGCCGAGTCTTCGATCGTCACAATCCGTTCATCCTCGGGAATAAAGCGGGAGAGGACATTTAACAGCGTGGTTTTTCCACTTCCGGTCCCGCCCGATATGATGATGTTTAACCTCGCCTGGACAATTCCTTTCAGCAACTCGCCTATTTCGGGAGTCAATGACTTGTATTCAATTAAATCGTGTAATTCCAATGGATCTGTCGCAAAACGACGGATGGACAGAATGGGTCCATCGATCGCCAACGGCGGTATGATGGCATTCACCCTCGAACCATCAGCCAGTCGGGCATCTACCATGGGGGAAGATTCATCGATATGCCGCCCTATCGAGTAGACGATTTTATCGATGATTTTCATCAAATGACCATCATCCTTAAACCTGGCATCTGTCAGTTCCAGTTTGCCATTTTTTTCGACATAGATTTGGTTGTAAGTATTGACTAAAATATCATTAACTGTGGGATCTTGAAGAAAGGGTTCTAAAGGTCCAAGTCCCAGTACTTCATCCTGGATTTCGGTAAAAAATCTGTCTCTTTCTTTTTGATTGAGGGGCAAGCTGCCCGGTTCGTCTATTATAATCTGTCCTACCAGCTTCTTGATCTGAGCCTTGAGCTCTCCACGACTCAGCCTTTCGATAAGCGTAAGGTCCATGAGATCCAGCAGACGATCATGAACCTTAGTCTTAAATTCGAAGTATTCATCGGATATAGATTTCCCCACACCCCTCGGCATGAAGCTTTCCGCGTGCCTTTCCAGTTGCATCCGCAGCCCCTTTCATATATTTCTTTATAATTGTTTTCTTTTCTTTGAATACTGGTGCCTTAGAGGCTTAACCGTCGCGCTGAGACAAATCTTTGCCCGTCATCCACGGCCTACTAATCTCAGAAGACGACTTCTTTTGATCTGACACGCTTCACCGCAAATCAGACTATTAGCCAGTTGTTTAAAGTGTTTCGTTATTTTGGCCTTCGACGCCGCTTCGGATAGTGGTTTCCCTTGATTGATGGCGGAAAATGTTGCCCGATAATCATTGGGAATTGTCGAAAATACCTTCTTATTTATACTTTCCTCAATATCTTTGAGGGTAATTTCGGATTTTTTCAAAAAACGATTCATTACAATCTTGATGCCGTCCTCCGATAGGGGGCTTAACTTCGCAAATGATCGTAAAAGGTGCTGGGTATTGCTCAGGCATGAAATGCTCTGAACAGACACAAGTAGAAGATCATCCGACATTTCAATAATTTTTAAAGAATTGATATCCAGCGTTTTCCCGATATCGATTACGACATAATCAAACATATTTTTCATGAGGGTGAGAATACGTCCAACTATCGCCGGGGTCGTACCTTCATATCCATTCAAACGTCGCGGGGATGGCAGGACATACACTCCGGAAGAATGTTTAACAAGTATATTGTTCAGAAACGTGGGATCCAGACGCGAAATATTTTTGGTAATTTCACCCCAGTTATAAGTCGGCTTGATTTCCAGGAAAAACGGTATCTCACCGAACATCGAGTCGAAGTCCACCAGGGCGACCGAATCAACGGAATCAGATTCAATTAAGCTGACAGCAACGTTTACCGCGACAGTAGTTGTGCCAATTCCCCCTTTGCTGCCGATGACAGTTACTTTTTTACTTTCCTTCGGAAGCTTCGGGTCTTGTTTTAATTTTCCCCTCTGACTGCTGAATCTCTCTAAAGACTGCTCAACTTCAGCTGTATTAATCGGCTGAGAAAAAAAATCTTTGACTCCCTCCCGAATGGCTCGTTGTAAAACTTCGGGAGCAAAATCAGCCGAGGTCAAAAAAACGTCGCCGGCAACACCTAAGTCAATGAGAGAACGTATATTCTGGAAATCCTTTTCCAGATCATCACCAAGTTCGAAGATCATTAAATCAGCAGGATCTTCCGCATTTCCTCCCAAAAGATAGTATTCATTTATGGAGGTAATGACTTCTTCCACCGTTTGTGCTGTTTTCAGATCATTTATCGAAAGCCTGACTTTGATACTGTTAGTTTGCATTTAATTTACCCTGTATTTAAACAACTTACGGATATAATTTCATTTATTTAACTAAGATTACAGGATCGCCGTAGGCGTAAAAGCTCATACGAAACAACTCTCCGGGCACGCTAGCGATGGCCACAGCTTGTATATCAACCGAATCAATACCGAATAATGGTGCGAAAAAGGTTGGTACGTCGTCCTTCCGGGCCGTTACTCTCGTGGCGTGCGCATTTATTGAAGTTTCCGTAAATCCGTCTTCGTTGTTCAAGTTCCAGGTTCCAATATCAATATCACTAGCACCAGCTTCTCCGGCGGCCCGATTCATGGAGGCTACTGTATTGGCCAGCGATACGACGGATGTTTCGATGATTGGCTCGTCGTTTAAATACAATTCCAACAGCATCCCGGCAGAAGCCAAGGCTGCGGCATCGGCGATATTCTGAAGTTCGTTTTTGGTCGCTAAAATATACCCGACATCAACTGCCAGAGCGGCAAAAAAAATTAAAAATAGCATTAAGAAGCCGGCCAAAATGGCAATTGCCCCATGCTGATTGACTATTGACGAAATTAAAGTTTTGGGACCTTTCATAATTGATTTCCGGTACGCAATTTCTTCTGCAATCCTTACTCCAATTTCATTACGGTTTTGGCCCTTAAAGTTACCGGGCCAAGTCCAAAATTGTCAAGAACCAAAAAATTGAATGGGTAGGTTGCAGTGACTTCGAGGTAACCGTTAGATACCGCTGCGGTTGGATTAACTTGGGTGGAGCCTGATCCAAAACTAATGAGATGACCAGCACAGTAATCCCTGACCTTAGCCTCAATATTTCCGGTTGTTTCCCCGACAATACCGTAACGGGCGCCTTCGCGGCTGGCATTGGTCAGAATTTGTTTGTTGAACATAAGCAGACTGATTTCCACGATACCAAAGAGTAATAATACCAATGCCGGCAGGATGAAGGCAAACTCTATGGCAACCGCACCTTTTTGGCGTTGATCTTTCATGCGCTGTAATCCCCCTTTACCTGCCCTCAATATTACCGAAACTTATGCTGTAAGAGGGCTCCGGCGCCTCTTTTTCAAAGCTAGTTTGGTATTTTGTTAGATTGCGACTGGCGGCCTCTCCATCGAGTTCGGTGACAGGCGCCAAATTTTTCTGAGCGGCAGGGTTAAGAATCTGGCTATATTTGGCCGCGTCATATGATCGTCCCCAATTACGGTCCAACGGGGTGTCATTCTGGGCGAAAAACATATTCCCGCAGCCGCCGGCCAGAGGCAAGGCGGCAATAATGCCGATGATCAAAAACCATTTGGTCAACATCTTATTCTCCAAAGATTTTGGGGGTTGCATGTCCAAACTCCCCGTCCATTTCTCCTTTGATGGTCGCCGGGCTGTCTTTCTCACTTCCCTGCATTTTCCCCCAAAGGTAAATTTCAGCGTCGCTCGGCTCGATATAATAATCAGTGGGCAAAGGCTGTTTATCTAAATCAATTGGTTTTACCAGGTGGACCGTGACAATGACAACGAGTTCCGACTCGTTTTTTTGAAAATCACGGCTGCGAAATAAGGTGCCTAAGATCGGGATATTCCCCAGACCAGGGTATTTGCGGAGATTATCCCGGATATTTTCCTGGAGAAGACCGGCAATAGCAAAACTCTGACCATCGGCAAGCTCGATAATGGTTGAAGCCCTTCTGGTTCGTAAGCCTGGTACCGAAAAACCCTCGAGGCGCAGGGCAGTTGAAAAATCCAATTCGGAAATATCCGGCGCAACTTGAATACTGATTTTGTTCGGGCTGAGCACGGTTGGCGTAAATGAAAGACCGACGCCAAAGGGTTTGTATTCGATAGCCACCGTTCCGAGACCCTGGGGGACCGGCACCGGGAATTCACCCCCGGCCAGAAAATGGGCCGTCTGCCCGCTAAGGGTCATAAGAGAGGGTTCCGCCAGAATTTTTACCAGACCTTCCTCATTCAAAGCCTCGATAAACCCGGTCCAGGTCGCACCGCCGCTCTGGAAGCGGAACAGAGCGGTAACGACCGAGGTAGGATCCGTAAGCCCCACTCCGGGCACAAAAGCATTAGTCAATACTCCGAGCACATTGGCCGCGAAATCTTCCCCATTGGCATAGCTGAAATTGACTCCCAACTTTTTCATGGTCGACCGCGACATTTCCGCCACTCTCACCTCCAGCATAACCTGATGAATCCCGCCAACCTCGAGCAGATTTCGGACTTTGCCCTCGGGGGCATATGATTCCGCCAACGCCATGACCTGGGATATATTGGAAGTACTTGACAGCCTGCCGGCAAGCGTGATCGAATCCTGGGTCGCAAGGACACGAATATCTTTTTCATCCGGGAAAATTTGGTAGAGCCTTTGTTTTAAGCGTGAAATATCATAAGGGACTTCAATGTCATAAATGGCTAAAATACCTTCCTTTTGCCATAGAATCAGGGTGGTGGTACCGGCAGCCTTTCCGCTAATGTAGATTTCATTGGGCGATAGCGGGATCGCTTCAGCGATTTCCGGGGCGGGCTCTGAAATACGTTTGATCTTCTGGGAACTTCTAAGGACGATTGATTTTCCCGAAACCAGTTTAAGCGTCCTGGGCTGTTGCGTCACCGTGAAGACAGAATCCGCTGCCGAGCTTTCCCCATGAATAATCAGTAAGGTTGCGACAGTAATTATTAAGGCAAATTCCCACTTTTCGACTATCCTCAACCGCGACATCAATATGTTTCCTCTTTGAATTTAGCGCTTAAATTTATGGACAATAACTTTGCCGCCCTTTATAACCTCCATGGTCAGCCGGCGGCGCCGGACCACCCGCTTAGCTTTTTTGGCGGATTTTGGCCCACCTTGATTGATGCTCTGGGTTTTTGGTATCGTTTCGGGCCCGTCAAAGGAGGATAATAGTTGAGGAATGGTCACCCCTTCAGTTATCACGTTTTGGGTGTCCGCAAGATTTCTCAAAGCAAACTGAAGTTTGCCTTCTGCGGCTGCCAGGGCCAGTTTTTCCCCTTCCGCGGGGGTGACTTCCAGAGTGTAAACATCTACCGGATAACTATCTTTTTCGTCTTTCTGCATTATGGTGCCGGTCGCCAGAACAAGTGCGTTCTCGAGAACAGTTTTCGTGACATCCAATTTCGTGCCGGGATGCTTTACGGTAGCGAGAACATCCACTCGATTGCCTGGGCGAATGAAACCCGATATTCCGATAACCTTATCGCCTTTAACCGCAATAGCCCGGCTGCCTGACTTTATGATGGCTGAGACACCACCAATGGTGACATCTTTGGGTGCCAGGCGGTGTTCGACGACAGGTTCGTTGTTCTTGATTGGCGCAATGACGACCCGGCCCGCCAATGATTCAGGATCGGATATAAAGTCTGATGGGAGGTTTTCTTCAAGATAACCGGCGGTTTTTACCATCTTCGATTGAAGTTTTACACCCAGTGGTAAATCTTCAGCTGCCACGGCAACAGTAACGGTCTTATGCGCCTTGCTCATTTTTTGGCTTGGCTTTGCCGGCGCCCTAAGCCAGTTGTATAAAAAAGACTGGCTGCCAAAGAAATCACTAAAGCTAACGAAACGGGGATAAGTACGCGCCACCTTCCCATGGCTTGTCTCCTTTACTCTAGGCTCCGCACGCAAGATTGCATTTAAATATGGCGGGTTACCTCTCAACAATCATGCTCGTACTGATTGAAGGTTTTAATCCGTTATCTGTGCAAAAACCATGAAAAAGGAGAGTATTAAATTTATTTAATAATATCATGATCTTATAAGTTTCATGGCCAATGCAATCTTAGCATATTGTGGAATTTATTTCACATCAATAAGGTATGTTTTACCTAAAGTGTCGATATATTTAAGTCCAATTTAAGTCTAAGAATTTGGCGATATTTTATTCCTCATAGATTTGGGATATTATATTTTAAAATAGTGAAGTGGATTATCTTCACCTTAGATGACCTCCAAGTAATTTAAAAAAAATACACAAATGTTCCCAGAGCGATGGCGGCGCCGTAATATAGCTTAGGTTGGCGATCAGGTTCCGCTGCCGGTATGGTGATGTATTGCCCGGTGAAAATAAATGTCTTAAGGGAGACGAAATGCCTTTGGAGGAATTCTTTGAGATATCGAGGGTGCATTAGCAGCAGGGTCACCGCATAAAGGCCGCCGACAATGGCTATGCAAATGGATGCCACGATTACACCTTCAGCACCCAGAATCGAGCCCACCGCCCCCATCAACTTGGCATCACCCGCCCCCATTACTCCCATTGAATATGGGATGATAAAAAGAATGGTTCCCACGGCCAGGCCTTTTATGCTGAAGAGCACTCCATCCAATCCCATTATAATGAAATAATAGATAATGGCTGAAGCCATGGTGGGATAGGTGATCAGGTTGGGGATCTTATGCACTAACAAATCAAATGTTGCCGCTACGATCAGAACAGCTGACAAAAAAATGATTAAATTGGTGTCCATTATCGAAGCGCTTTTGCTGAAACGATGGATCTGGAGAATATGGCATATTAAGCGAATTACCGCAATATTTTCATCAATGTGTACTCTGCTTTGGGGGCAGGTTGGGTTGAGCCCAACCAGTTTGGTGAATTCACGTACCTCAACCCAACCTATTAAAGCAGCCGCACAGATTTGAAAATATTTTTTTGAAGGCCAATTGACACCAGTCTTCGTTGTCAAAGAAACGGTAATTCAGTGCTTCTTTCAAAGCGCCACTTACCAGAATAGTCAGGAACACCCGCAAATCAGTCTTGCGAAAGACAGTGCATTAGATTTATTGATGACTAACTCCGTTTGAAAATTAATAGTTTCAAACACGATAAGAAATGGTCACCCTCTGGTCCTCACCCTTTAATCGGAAACAAAGGAGTTTCACTTTATTTCTGCCTAACTATTCCGTCCCGGCAGCAGTGAGTTTATCAACGACGCTCTGGAATGTCGCTTTGATCTGTGTACCAGCAATTGCTGCGATTCCGGCCACCGCCACGCCAATCAAAGCTGCGATCAGACCATACTCAATAGCTGTCACACCCTCTTCATCTTTCAAGAACTTGATTACTTTTTTCATTTTTTGCCTCCTTACCCCTGGTTTAAGGAAAATGATGATTTATTGAGATCTCTTAATTATGAGGAAATCAGACCTCTTGTTAAAGGGCGGCCTTGAGGACGCAGGTCGTGCTAAATTCAAAGAACCATCTGGATTGCCACTAGTCGCCCATTGTCCCTCACTAGCCTTAAAATCGTTACCGAAGAAAGATGAATTTGTCAAGTGAAAACATATCACGTACAGGTCCGTCGTGCCGAATCGACCCCGGAAAGCTTGCTCTTTTCCGGCGAATCGATGTGATAGAGGTAAATTGCTATGATGTAATGCTCACCCTATCAGCAGTCCATTACCTGATGCCAACTGCGAGTTTCAAATAACTTTCACACCTTCCTTTAGGCAAAAGACATGCCAGTATGCAAAAATCTTCAATAGATCGCGAAGAAATGAACTAACAATCTGATATAATGTCTTTTTATGTCATCCTTTCGTTATCGGAAACTGCGGGAAATAGATGGTATTCACAGATCAAATCGTAAACTATATTTACAGTTATGCTCAAAAGTTAAAAGAAAGTGTTTTTTTTGATAGGTCCGTAGCTGCATATATTATGGTCACCTCGGTGGAAACTCAATTGGCACAAATGTTCAGTATAATTTTATATGATTCCAGATAATATATTTATTGGCAATTGAGTTTCGAATGCCGGTTGTTGACGTATCAAAAGTCATAAAATTGCAAGGAAGCCATTGTTAATCGGAATAATCTGTATGTCGCAAGTATCATTCAGAAACGCAAAATTAAGAGAGATAAGGGTCAATAAAGGCCTTCTCCAGCTTCAATTTAAGCTGATGTTCTCTGCCTTGTGGATAATTTTTTTCTGCCAAATCCAAGCAATCCGACTAAGCCCGTACTTAAAAGGAGCAAGGTGGCGGGCTCCGGAACCGGTGCTGGTGGATCTGGTCCTGGTGCAGATTCTGATGGTGGCTTTTCTGAAGAAAACGTGCCGGCTTGAATAAATACGCCTGCATCAAGATTCCCATCGAATGTGTCTGCGATTGCAAATTTCATTGCGTGGGTAACATCAGGATCAAGTCCAAGCCTTTCAGCGGTGATGACTGTAGTCAGCCCATCAAAATGATTGTCAAGTCTTGCCACCGGAATGCCATCGGTATTATTTACATTGTTGCGATAAAAACCGGGATTTTCCTTATCGTTTACCGTGTTGACGGAAATCGGATCTTCAGTTCCAGAAACGAGCGCGACATTCTCGCCGTTCACAAAAAAACCAAAGACATCATTAAACTGGGAATTCACATAGTTGACATATTCCTCTGAAGCAAAAACGAAATTGAAAAATAGGTCTCCGCCGGCAGTCTCATCACCGAATTGAAACTCAAATTCGAGGCTAGCAGCATCATGAGTTCGGAAACCAGCAAGCGGGTCTAAGGCTGCATCTCCAAGTCGACCCAAATCGGTGTTTATGTCATCAGAATCTTTACGTCGATTACTGGCGCGTGTTTCAATATCAGCATTATTTGGCCCAACTATTTGATTTACATTACCGGTTGTTAGAACAATTCCCCTATCAAAGCCGATATTTGAGGTGTTTTCTGGTTCTCCGCCGGTGAATGTCCCGGATTGATTTTCGATTCCCACGTATTTAGGCGTTCCTACAATTGTAATACCTGGACCCGTAATTTCGTTAACAAGGGTCTGGGCATCGGTTGTGCCGGTGATACTCAAAGCGTGGGCAGGTAGACTGCATAAAAAAAAGAGCAAGGTTGCTCCTACAACGAAAACTATCCATTGCTTTTTCATTCATCCCCTCCCTTGTTTAGATTGCATAAATATTAGACATTTACCAAATCAGTTTTGTGCAAAACATTTTTTTGCATCATTGTAAAGCACTAACTTACAAGCATTTACAAAGATTTGAATTGAATTCAACTTTGTCACGACAGTAATTTCGTTTGAGACATTTGAATTTTGGAATTTCGGATTTGTTTCGTATTTCCGGTTTATCCGGGTTAGGATGACAAGTTCAAATTTATGTTTTGCAAATTATGTGCAATAATTTGCGATACTGATTAAATGGCAAATAATTAAAAAATTTTGGATAGTTATATAATAATTATGGATTTAGATCAGTTCAAAATGTGAAATATATTACCGAAAATTGTGGTAAAAACATCACAATTCTTAAAGGGTACTATCCCTTCATCGATTGATAATTCGAAACCGCAGTCGTTATTGCTTAATCGTCAAATATTGTTCTGGATCATCACATTCAAAAAGACTATATCAATCCCTTGTTTTTTAACCTTCTGATGCAATTGATGTCAATGTCCAATATTTCAGCGATACGAATCTTGGCCTCCAATCCTTTGGCGCAGCCGGGCAGTGGATTGATATATCCAATCTCTAAATCCTGCCTGACTTCCGTCATGATAACCGGATCGGTCAGATCGGCGACGGATATGCGCAGTTTTTCGGCCACATAGGCTTTGGCTTCGTCGATTTTCATGCCACGGGTCATTTGCATGCGGGCCACCAGATCTCCGGCCGCTCGCATTCCACCCATGCCCGAGGCGATCGCGTGGGAAATAGCCATGCCCATGGGATCGCCGGCGCCTACCTACAACCCGTCGAGGCGGCAGATTTCAACCATGGCCTTGGAGGCGCGGGAAACGACGTCAATCGGCGGATGGGCCGTCATGGGCACTCCGCCGACCCCCATCCCCACGTTGGCATGAATGGGAATATTGGCCACCTCGCAGCAGGCCTTGGTAAAAGTGATGGTCCGCGACAGGTTCCAGGGGATGGAGCGGCTGGTTTTGATATTGACCACCGGACCGAAAATCGTGAAACCGGCTTTTTCTGCCAATTTTACCTGATCATGGGGATACAGGCCGGCCAACCGGTCTCCGTCGTATTCCATTTCACCGTGGAGCCCCAGGATGAATTCTCCGGCCATACCCAGTTCGATGCAGATGTCGGGATATTTCTCCTTCAGAATTTCGGCGGCCAGCAGGCCCGCCAGAAAGTCTGGGTCACCGGCCGCCCCCGTGGTGTCCATGTTGATTCCGTCCGCCCCGGATTCAATCATGGCACTGGCCACATAGACGATGTCCTTGACGGCGTCTTGAACCGACCTTTCATAGGATTCCCTGGCTTCAGTAATCTTTCCGAGGGGCAGCAACTCTGACGGGTTGGGATGCGGGCCGTCCGGTTGGCTGTATAAACCGAGATTCGGCATGGCCCCATAAAAGAGCGGCACATGGGTGGCCATCAGGGTTTGCTCCAGGGTGGTTTGCTCAGTGCCCACGATCGGCTTTACCGGCTTGAAACTGTAATCGACATGTCCCAATTCGATCGTGTCGGCACCCATAACTTTTTCGTGAATCTGCATGGATTGAATCCGGTCAACGTTTACCGCCGCACGCCTGATTTTAAGATCGCCGCCGTCATAAGAGAGCACGACTTCGTTGCCCGCGTCGACGCCGATAAATCGATAAGGGGCTGCAAAAAGGTCGTACAAATATTGCAGCTCCTCCCGGGAAAGCGGATCTATCTTCCCGCGATCGGCGGCATCTTCGGTTCCGGCTTCCAGATCGCGCCGGACCTCGCTTTCACTCATTTTAACGGGAAATCCGTCTCCCATCCGCGTCTTAATTTTTCCCATGCGACCTCCCAACCCGGATAAACCGGAAATACGAAATTCGAAATACGAAATACGAAATAAATCCCGAAATTCCAAAATTCAAATGTCTCAAACGAAATTGCCGTGGTGACAAAGTTGAATTCAATTCAAATTTTTACATATGCAATGACTTGCAATCCGAGTTAAGGGGCTCATTTTGTCAGTCTCCACTGACCTTCGCATTCGATACGATCCTGCCTAGCATTGCCAGAGCGCACAAAACACAACCGGGCATCAGGCAGGATGCCGCTATCCAAAGCGCCGTTTCAGTATCTTATTCTGACAGTTCAACGAATTTGTCAAGCAAAGATCCGGAGCATTCATTGCTTGACAAGGACGTGGCGACTACATTAAGGACGGATTTGGTTATTTTATAAAGGAAGTCAATGGTGTTGCCGTTGGAAGGGATTCTATCGACTTTAATCGCGGTTACAAACCGCTCCCACACGAACTTAGAATGAAGTTTCATACGAGCGTTGCCTCTGGCCAAAAAAACGGCCAGTCTGATCAAAGAAAAGAAACTAAGGAACGTCGAACATCGAACGTCCAACATCGAACATCGAATAATGTGTCCTGTCTATTTTAAAACGACTGAGCGACCTGTCGGGTCGTAGCTCGACGTGCTGGGTCGTAGCTGAAAGCGAAGTCCAAAGAGCGAAGCCTGAAGCGATTCCACACTTCGATATTCTGCGGTTCGATATTCGATATTCTGCGGTTCGCTTTAAATGTAGTTTCAAAAGAGCGGCGGCCGCTGGCCAAAAATCGGCCAGTCTGATCAAAGATAAGAAACTAGTGAACGTCGAACATCGAACATCGAACATCGAACATCGAATAATGTATTCTGTCTATCTTATTAAAAAGACAGAGCAAAGCGTTTCCACCTTTCGACATTCTGCGGTTCGATATTCGATATTCTGCGGTTCGCTTTCAATGTAGTTTCATAGGAGGTGTCGGTACTTAGCATCGCTTTTCCTGACACCCGAAACCTGACACCTGAAACCTGAAACCGATGGAATATGTTTTCGCTGCACTGCATTGGCCATTTTCTCTGAGCCTTGTCACGGAGAAAAATTAGTATTTTGATGCCATTGTGGCTAATCTTACCGGTTTATCCGGGCTGGGATACAAGAGGGCCCGGCGATTGGAGCAAAGATGAGCCAACCCATTTACCCGGATGAAAATGAATTCCTGGCGCTTGCATCGGCCAAAATGCCGTACGGCAAATACAAAGGTATATCCCTGGTCGATCTTCCTGAACCTTATCTGGTATGGTTCTCGCGGAAAGGATTTCCAAAAGGAAGGCTGGGGGAAATGCTGCAAGCGGTTTACGAAATCAAATTGAATGGCCTCGAATATCTTTTCAAATCCAGGTTTCTCTCGACAGACGAGTAGACCTTCTCGAATGCCGGATTGTAATTGGCTTTTTTTCGCCGAAGGCGATGGAGATAATCGGTTTTAAAATCTGCGTGCATCTGCGAAAATCTGCGTCCTGAATTTCGAATTTTAGTTTGCAAGAGGTGGAGGGCTTATATCAGACCAATTAAAAACGCTGACATGACGCCGGTTGCTCAATGTATTAGTTGGATGACAGCGCGTCAATCTTGCGCTGCAGAAACCAGCAGAACCATCCCTTGTATCTTATTTGCAGCTCTTTTTTCATCCAATCCTTGCCGGTGATGATGCCCCGGCATTTGGCACTTCCACAGTTGCAGCGCATTTCATAATCCAGGTCGTCGGTAGTGGCCCAGTCATGGGTCAACTCCTCATCCGGGGCAATATCCCGCATGGCAACGAACACGATCTGACCCTGCAGGGCGATGTTCGGATCGCAGGAATGATTCGTCCACAGCATGGCGCCGTCCCTCTCATCCTGATGCACGGGAGCGATGAACAGTTTCTCTGTTATCTGGATTTCGGCAGAACCCAGTAGCGGCTCGATGGCGTCCCATTGCTGCTGATTGAGAATATAGCCCCCTTTAACGGCCACGATTTCGCCTCTCTCAATCGCTACTTTGGCAAATAGACCCTGGCCGTGAATTGCGCTCCGGCGCACTTCGGTTTTGGGAGACCGATAGGTTAAGTTTGTCATATCATCGATTTGTGACACCGCCGCAAAGCAGCGATCCGTATGAGTTTAAATTCAGCGCTCCTCCCGCTGAGCAGTAAGCCTCATGAAGCCCACTGGAAGGGAGCGATGACCACCAGCACATCCATTTAAATCCGAATTCCAAAGCACGAAACACGAAATCCGCCTCCGGCGGAAATAAAATAAATACCAATGACAAAAACAAATATCGAGCCGATAGTCAATTTAATAACAGGTACTTTTAACGGTACTAGTATATGACTTCATCGCCTTGTTTTGAATGTTTTAAACATTTTGACATTCGAATTTGAGATTTGTTTCGGATTTCGAAATTCGGATTTCGTATTTTGCAAGCAACACTTTACTCTCATCGGATCGATAGATCCGTTCCCGAGTTCACTATTACAAGTGGTGGTTTAAGGCCGGAATCAGCCCAGCTATCATGGAGTCTGCGACATCCAAGCAAGGGCGGCGGTCTGACAAGACCTGGCTTATGGCCTTCGTTCGCCTGCAGCAAGATCTTGGAGGTATTGCGGAACCGGGCGATTGGCAGCCGTCAGCGCCTCGATCATGCGCGATGCGACCCCGCTTGTGGTCCAAACGCAATCCTTGCGCGGAATAACATCGTGGCCCGCGGCATCGATAAACCGGATAACCTGATAGTTCCAAGCCGGTTCCTGAAAGCGATTGAGAAGTTCCCGGTCCCTGCCGCCCGGGCGATTGTTGTAGACGAGCACCGGAATAAATTCATTTTCGATGGCCTCAACGAGAATAGGGTTTGTCAGAACTTCACGGCCGAATTCCCGGACTCCCGAGCATCCCGGGACTTCCTGGAAAAGAACGAGCAGGGGTTTGCCGGTTCTGGCACTGTTCTCTGAAGCGGCATCAAAATCGCGTCCCCAGTGAACGTCACCGACCTCGATAGGGTTTTTTGAGGTATCACCGCCGTATGCGGCGCCCCAGCCAACCAATATCATCAGAATAACGAAAACTCTCATTTTTATTATTTTCCTTTTCGTAATGTGTCACTAGCTACAGTATGCATTCTTGGGCCCTTTGTCGAACACGCCTTGCGGCACCGACAGTTACCTGGCAATCAATTGACTATTTCATCTTCCCGAGGCGTAGGGTGGGCTGTGCCCACCCTACAGCTGTTTTTATATTTCACTGATGGCAGAAACTGAAAATCAAGCCCTCAACTGATTCCAATAACGATTAACCAATAACCAATAACAACTAAATGAGTGCTTTGCGTTCATTAAGGGACAATCTAAAGCGTCAATCGTAAATTGCTATCTATAATTTTGAGCAGGGGTTGGGGCACATCGTGTTCCGCTGCCAAGCGCTTCCATGTTGAAAAATACTCCGTTATCTCTTCCACTACTTGGTTAATTTTCCGTTTCGTGAATATAGGGCTTATTTTTTTGAAGCTGTGTAAATCCTCCCGGGTAAAATTGTCTTGCTTACCATTGAGCCGCATCCAGTGACTGTTTACCCAGGGACTGCCGGGTTTGTAGCTGTAGGCCAAATCGTAGGCAGGACTCAATTTCCACTGATGTCGCTCATCGAGCATGAATGCAAAATTCTTGGAATGATCGTCATGGTTTCGTCCAACGACATTAAACACCATGCGCTTAAATAACTGCATCGCATCGTCAGGGCTCAAGTTAAGCTCTCTCGCCAGTGAAAACAATTCGGCGTAAGAGTAAGAGCCCACTTTTTTGTAGCTGACATGCGCAATGCCATTCAGGGTCTGTACATGACGCTTGGTATTGCCGTCCCGATCAAATCGCTGGGTAATAAAGTGACGCCGATTACCTTCGTTCAACAGGCGACAAGGCATCATGTCTATCCCGCAGGCCGTCGCTATGTGGTGGTACACAAACTCCATTGCCCCGTAGCCCATCGGGTCTCCAAAAGTCTGTTTATCCTGGCGATGCTCGCTGACACCGTCAAACTTCAGGATGAAATGAGTAAATCCCTGGGGGGCATCTGTTTGCCCCGACCGCACCCGGGTAAAATCATCGCTGAATGCGAGTACAGCCTTCGGTCTGGCACCACCGGCACTCATACCGACCGACATCAACGCCATCATGGCTTCTATATCTTCCTGGCCCTGGGCATTCAGGGTTACGCTGAATTGCTCTCGTTTATCCAAAATTTCCTGGGCAATAGAAACCAGGGACTCAATTTCAACCCGTTGGGAAGCGTTTAAGAATTTTCTCTGGGTCGCAGGATGATACGTTAAGGCCCCCATGCCGCGCTTTCCGGTATATTGCAGACGCTGCAAAGGGGTGATTTCGGCGGTCGACTTGCCCTGGCTCGCGATCCAGGCATTCATCACAGCATTGCCGAAATCATCGGGTAAGGAGTCCGCTATCAAACCGGGTAGTCCTTTGAACGCAGCCGTATCAATCTCCGGGAATGAATATATTCTGTTGGATAAAGGCATTTTTATCGGTGACAACTCAATACCGGTTTCGATAAAGCGAGGATCATATTCAAATGAGCCGATACCGGTTTCCGTATCGAAACTGACGGCGCCGACATCAGCCTCTCTGTATTTGACACGGACAACGTCCATTACCATGCGGGCTTATCCTTTATAATCCGGGCTTTCCTGGTCTTGGATCTCGATGCCCGTTGCCGTTTTTTGCCTTTAAGTTTAGCCAGCTGGATAGGGGATATCTCTTGTACCGGCAAAAACAGATTGAGTTGATTTGCCATACCCAGAGAAACTAAGATGGCGACAAAATTCTCCAACTGAACTTTTCCTTTTTCAGCATTGAGAATTGTCCTTCGATTTAAACCGGCACCTGATGCGACCTCAACCTGAGTCAAATCGGCGTTTAGCCTGGCCTGCTTGAGTCGATTGCCCAATTCTTCCGCGATAGCGGCCGGCGACATTCTTTCAAGTTTCATAATGTTATCTATATTGTATATTAAGTTGATAAATTGTATTAAGGTTCAATTTTAATTACATTATAAGCTATATATTTGAAGAAATCAATAGGTTTTATAAGATACAATATAAGTAACATTAAGTCATAAAATTCTATTAATATACAATAATTTGTATTTTATGTATTATAAGAATTTCTGCGACAAATCAAAAACCCTGATCGAGCCGCAATGCCCGATCAGGGTTCTTATTGATTATTGGTCATTACAGGTCGTCAGCCGGCAACAAACGACTCACAACAAACAACCCACAATCTACAACTCACAACAAACAACCTACAACACGCTTACTCAGTCCCCCACTTTGCAAGATACTCCCCGCAAAGCTCCTCTACGGAAGGCACATACTCTTCCTTAGGAATGGACAGCAGGGTGTAGTTGAGAAAGTTTTCCCAATTGATGTTGCCGCTAAAGATATTGCCGGCCCAGCTGCCGCAGCCCAGGGTGTCGGTCGTGGGCAGGCCGGTGGTCCAACCGCCGCTGTTGGCATGGGCGTGAGGCTGATTGCAGACCACCCGTCCGACATTGGCCTGCAGGGCCAGTTTGACCCGTTTCTCATCGTCTTCCGAATGCAGCGAAACGGAATGGCCTTCGCCGGAAAACTTTAGGATTTCATCCAGGCGACCCAGCATATCATCATAATCCGTCCATTTCCAGATGGTCAGAACCGGCGATATTTTTTCACCCGAAAATCGATCCTCCGAACCGATTTTTTCGCCGTACACCATCAGAAAGCGGGTATCCTCCGGCACGTCGATGCCGGCCTGCTCGGCAATGAATGTCGCAGGTCGGGCAACGATGTCACGGTTCAGATGGGTTCCGTCCGGCCACATGTATTTTCTCAGTTTTTCGCGCTCGTCCGTGCTGCATAGATAGCCGCCTTCGGCTTTGAGGCACTCGATCATGGCTTCTTGAATCGGTTCGTACAGCGCCACCGCATTTTCGGAAGAACAGGAGGCCGAATTGTTGGCAACTTTCGACAGCCGAATCTTATGGGCGGCAGTCGCCAGATCGACCGTATCATCCACAAAAGATACCACGTTGCCGGCGCCCACGGTCTGAGCGGGTTTGCCGGCTTTATAAACCACATCTACCAGGGCTGCCCCGCCGGTGGCCACCGCATAGTCACAATTTGCCATCAACTCGGAAGTCTTGGCATGGTTGGTCTTCTTGATACATTGCACCAGGTCCACCGGAGCACCGACTTTCTCGAGAGCCTTGCGCACGTGCTGCACGGTTTCGTAGGATGTCTTCTGGGTGCGCGGATGGGGCGAAACGATCTGGGCGTTGCGGGTCTTCAACGTGCTCAGAGTCAGGCAGCAGATGGTCGATTCCGGATTGGTGCAGGGCACGACGTTGGCGATAACACCGATCGGTTTGGCGTATTTGCGGATGCCCAGGGCCTTGTTCTCTTCAATCATGCCGCAGGTTTTGGCATCGCGCATGTCATACAGGGTTCCCAGGGTTTTGTTTTTGATTTTGTTCACTTTGTCTTCGGCATTGCCGATGTTGGATTCGTCCACGGCCATATGCCCCAGCTTATGGCGCACGTCGTCTTTCATCAATTCCCAGGCCACGGCCTGTACCATCTCATCCACTTTTTCCTGGGGTCAGAATTCGACTTCATTAAACGCCTTTCTGGCCTTGGCATACATTTCCTGAATGTTGTCTTCCATAATAGTAATTTAACCTCCATGTTGGCATTTATTTCATTGGTTGCAAAAATACATAGTCAAATATAACTAAACAAATAGCTCATAGCTCTTAGCTGATAGCTGATAGCTGATAGCTGATAGCTGATAGCTCTTAGCTCATAGCTCATAGCTGAAAGCTGATAGTTTAAGAGGAATAATATCTTTATTTAATATTTCGCCCATATCGAATGTTTATAATCCGAAGCGGTGATCAAATTCAAATATCGATTAATAAATAACAACTAGCGTCTATTTGATCGTTTTCCGCTCAAATAGGTTTATAGGTTTGTACTATAAGCCATGAGCTACGAGCTATGAACTATGAGCTACTGGCTGCGAGCTTATCCTTTAATTTACCAAGTAAGTAGTAGACAGTTGTGAACAAACTATATTATCGTTCATCGCTTAAGGGGCAGCTCATACCCCATCTCCTTGAAGGCTTCCTTGGCCACCACGAAAAAATCCCCGATATCCTTGGCCGTAATCCAGCCCAGGTTGCACAGCCGGAAAGTGGCCAGGCCGAACATCTTGCCCGGGTAGATCGTGAAACCGCGCTCATAGCAGTAGTCGTGCAGCTTGGCGAAATCAAAGCGGTCATCCTCGGGTGCTTTCACTGTCACCACCAGGTGTCCCTGGATTTCTTTGTCAATGACATATCCCAATCCGATTTCTTCCAACCCCCGGTGGATGGCTTCCCAGCAGCCGGTCAAACGGTCGTAGCGGGCCTGCTCCCCTTCTTCCCAGTATTCCTTGATGGCCTGCTGCAAAGCGTAAATCACCTGCACCGGCGGGGTGAAATGCATCTCGCCCACCCGCTCGAAAAAATCGTACTGCATAAACAGGTTGCAGTAATAGGAGCGCGTTGGGTAATCTTTTGATTTGACGATTTCATCGATTCTGCCCACGGCCCAGGAAGCGCCGGTCATGCCGCACAGGCCCTTCTGGGCCGAGGACATACAGAAGTCAATATTTTCCGCTTCCAAATCGATTGGCAGCAGGCCGTAGGTTGAAATCGTGTCGGCGATGAAAATGCAGTCATGGTCATGGGCCATTTGGCCGATTTCGCGCACCGGGTTCAAAACCCCGGTTCCCGTTTCATGATGGGTCGTGGCCACCACCGCAATGTCTTTATCTTTTGCGAGGGCCTCCTTCAGCACCTTCAGATCCGGCAATCCCGTGGTTGAAAACTCAAGGTTGACACAGGGGATGTGATAATAACCGGCGATGTCAACCATCCGGCTGGAATAGGCCCCGTTGTTGACCACACAGATCTTTTTACCTTCAGGCACCAGTGAGTTCACCAGCACATCCTGAATAATCGTGCCGGATCCGGTGAACAGAACGGCCGTGTATTTTTCCGCATCGGCGTGCACGACCTTGACCAGATCCCGGCGAACCTGATTCATGATTTCGACAAACTCATTTTCCCGCGGACAGATATCAGGCACCACCTGGGCGTATTTGACGGTGTCGGTAGTTGTGGCCGGCCCGGGGTTGAGCAGCACATTGCGTTTGACGGGTTTGACAACTTCCATAATGAACTCCCTTTAAAAATGATCTAATGGGACGCAGATTTTCACAGATTTTCGCAGATAAATTATTCCAGGCCCGCCTGCCGGCGGAAGAAGCAATGCAGCAAAATCCGCGAGTGTAATTTGCATTTTTTTCGCCGAAGGCGATGCATTCAATTGGTTTTATAATCTGCGTGCATCTGCGTGAATCTGCGTCCTAAATTACGTATTTCGAATTAGCAAACGACTCCCATATTTGAGTCATTTGATTTTTTACAATTTCCCCACCTTCCTGATCCCCGACTTCTTACTCGGATCTTCGATCTCTTCAACGATGCTGAAGCCGCTGCCGCGCACATTTTTCATCTCCTCAAACCGTGCGGACCACTCTTCGGGGGTACGGCATATGGCGGATTTAGCATGCTTGTCGCGCTCCGACAAGGGCGGCACCGGCCGCTCAGCCGGTCCGTCGTAATCTTCTAGCGGCGTCAATTCCTGGCCCAGCCGGTTGGTTCCTTCTCTTTCGACCTCTTCGATGTAGTGGGCGCCGGCAGCAAAAGAACGGGTGACCGCTAAAATTGCCCAGGTTGCCTCGGGTGTGAAGCCCAGATCCAACATGGTCGCGCCGGTGGCGCCGAGCATGTCCAGATCCACGGGTTCATCAACAGCGCTTTGCGCTGCCTTGACGATTTCCTTGGTGAAGGCAATGTATTTGCCGGCCACACCGAGTTTTTCGGCCCTTGCCAGCATGCGCTTGGCCGCCGGGTCTTTGAGCATCAGGCCGGACACGCCCAGAGCTTCGTCATACAGGTTCTCTTTGACAAGCAGCTCGGCTGCCGCCTCCAGAGACAATTCGCCATTGTCGACCCGGTTAAGATATTTGTCGAGGCGATTGCCGAAAGCAGAGTATGCGCCGTAAGCATGGCCAAAGGCCATAATGGATGCCCCGCAGGCCTGGGTTAAAAAGGTCTTGGAACGGGCAACAATTCTGGATATGGCCGCCGGTGCGGAAAGCCCGTCTTCCAACGCCATAATCATGACATAATTAAGCATCTGGCCTTCTTCTACCGTGGGGATCCGCGCCTGATAGTCCACAAAAAGAACTTCGATGACACCGTAGCCTTCTTCCATCAATTCGGTGGTGTCATAACCCCTGGCGACGATGCGGTGGACATTTTTGTATGCCACCTCGGACACCCACTGAAACGGGGCCCGTTCCGTGTCGCGCGGCACGGTGCCGTATTCTCTGTCATAGTAGTCAAAGGGATTCTTGGGGCTGTCCAGATTACCGATTTTGCGCTCCCTTTTTATTTTATTCAGCTCATCCGTCTTGTCTTTATCTAGATAACCCATTTCTTATATTCTCCTTCTTCCTTTTGTTTCCTGGCGTATTCCTGCTGCTCTTCTTTTTTGGGGACGATACGGTCTTCCGGTCCGGTATACTTGATCATGGAAAGATCGATCATTTGGACCATGGGCTCGTTCCTGGATGCGCCCCAGGCCCGGCCCCTTTTCATATTGAAAAGGGCATGGGCGGCGCAGCTGAATCCCCGCACAACGCTGCCGATACACCAGCCGGCATTGGGAGAGAATCCGATTTCCATCAGAGCCGTATTTCCGGAACCCACCACGTTAACCCCCACATAGGATCGTCCCGCTTCTTTACGGCGGGCATGAAAGTACTTTTCAAGGGCCCTTTGGAATTCGAGGTAGACACCTTCAAGCTCGAGCTCTTCTTGCCGCAGGTGGATCGGCTCGGCCCGGGGATCACTGTCAATGTGCTGGGGTTGTCCCATGCCCATAACCGGTCGACCGGCATCCATATATTCATCCACCAGGGTTTTAGCCATTTCATCCACGGTCTTGCCTTCTTTTTTGGCTCGCTCGAGGTATTTGTTCAGCATGTATCCATGGGCTGCACCGGGGCCGTGTACGCCGCCGAAAGTCGAAACCGCCGCAGCCACACAGACCGGAAGATTGGGCCGGCCCGCACTGACACCAATGGCACCGACGGCCGATGGCGACATGGAATGCTCCAGAAAAACACCCATTTCGTATTTGAGCATTTTTTCCTCACTTTCGGTGGGGATGCGATTCTGGAACAATACAAACATCGCATCATAAAAAGAATAGCCCTCCTCCGCCAAATCGCTTAAATTATAGCCGCGCATGACGGTTTTTTCCTCCGTCTTGTAGGAGATGGCGGTCTTTCTGCGCATCATTGGGTCTCTATCCATTATTTCCTCCCGATGTTATTTGGTTTTTCAATAATGATGATCATGGGATAATTCAAATATCATGTTAACTTTGAACCCATTCCAAGTATAAGTCAAAATAATATTTTTTATGTTTTTGATGAATTAAAGTTATGCATATAGCGCAATATTTCAGTCGGGCATCATTGCGACACTTTATGATAAATTGGTTAGATTTTAATTCGTTAAGTGTTTGGACATTTAGTGTTTCGTGTTTGGACTGATTACAGCCCATCGCCTGAGGTAACCCTATGCCACCAGCCTGCATACATTCGACATCTGACAAATGGTGTCTGCGTGCCGAAACGTAGTTCGCAGAGCAGTGACGGGTACTCTGACGTATTGCATGAAACTCCATAAAAAGCGAAATGCAGAATTTAAAAATCCCCCCAGCCCCCTTTAGAAAAAACTCCTTATTTAAATCCGCCTCGGGCGGATCACCTGAAACCTGACACCCGACACCTGAAACCTTCCGTTACTTACTCATCCCAATTAACACCACCCCCAAGGCGATCAGCGCGGAGCCGGCAATTTTTTGCGGCGCATGGGCTTCCCTCAGCCAGAATATTCCGAGCAGGGCTGAAAAGACGATGCTGACCTCGCGCGCCGCCACGACATAACTGACCTTGCTGAGCCGAAATGCAAAAAGGATCATCATGTAAGTAAATAGAACCAGAAACCCATCGACTAAAACCGGAACCCGGTTGACCTGCCATTCCGTTTTCAAAGCCGAGCGCGCCTTGATCAGCACATAGGGCGACAGCAGAAGCAACGAAATTACAAACATCAGATAAATGTAGACCGGCGGGTAAACGAGGCCGACTCCCACTTTATCGACCAGGGAATAACCGGCGATTGTCCCGCCGGTGCAAAGTGCCCAGACAGATGCGGATCCCCGCAGGGCCCGCAGAGGCTCAAAAAACGATTCAACCGTAAATGATCTGAGGTGAATAATATAGATGCCCAGAACCACCAGGACGATCCCGCTGACCCCGATTGCCGAAAGTCGTTCCTGCAGAAATATGATGGCCAGAATCGGCACGAACAGGGGACCCGATCCCCTGGAGAGCGGATAAACGAGGGAGAGGTCGCCGCGCTCGTAGGCACCTCCCATGAACCAAAAATACAATGCATGCAGGACACCCGTGGCGACGATGCAGACCCATCCGGTGGGGGTAACTGTCGTGCCACTCCAGAAGTAGATGAACATCGGGAAATAACCGATGGTGGAAATCAGGAGAAACCACCAGATGAAAGCCAGTTTGTTGCGGCTGCGTTTAGCCAGAAAATTCCAGCCGGCGTGGCAAAGTGCCGCAACTAAAACGATGGCGAGGGCCAGGCCGCTCATTTAGGTGGCTCCATACTGAGATTCCCGCAAAGGACTTATTCAGCACTTAATAGTTTATTTGGATGACAGGCGCCAGGGCTGGGAGGCAAGGAGGCCGGGAGGCACGAAAGCTAGGAGGCACGAAAGCTGGGAAGCTGGAAAGCCCGGAAGCCAGGAGGCATGTACCCCCAATCATGGTTATTCCCTCCAAGCATCCCAGCATTCCAGCTTCCCAGCCTCCTAGCCTCCTAGCCTCCCAGCATCCCAGCTTCCCAGCCTACGGCTGCACCGCCACCCGTATGGCCTTTCCGGAGTCCGCCAGCCGCATTCCGTCGTTGATGTTGTCGAGGCCGACCCGGTGGGTCACGATATTTTCAAAGGGAAATATTTTGCGGGTCATAGCCAGCAGATCCACCCCGGACTGCAAATGCCGGGCATCGTAATTGTGAATGCCTTTGAGCGTCAGCCGGCGCCAGACGATATCACAGGCATCATAGGTGAAGTTGGCCCCCGGCGCGGAGTTGCCGACTTCGACATACCGCCCGCCGGTTCGCAGACATTTTAAGCCGGTAGGAATAAGGCTGGGGATTCCAGCCACTTCCAGTGCGCAGTCGACACCGAAGCCGCCGGTTAGGTCCTTGACTTTATGAACCAAATCATCTTCGGCCATCCGGTTGACATTGACGGTATCCGTGGCTCCGAAGTCCTTGATAAAATCCAGACGATGGTCCAAAATGTCGGTCACAATAATGCGCCGGCATCCATAGTGCTTCGCTAACGCCGCGGCATAGACCCCAAGTGCGCCGGCCCCCTGAATCAGGACGTTTTCAAAAGGCTCGACTTCGGCCGCCTCCCAACCCGCGATCACGGTCGCCAGGGCGCAGTTGGCCGGAGCCACAGTTTCATCGCTTAGCTCATCCGGAATTTTGATGACGCAGGTCCCCGGCGTGATATAGCAATACTCGGCGAAGCCGCCTAAAAAATGTGGCGGGCTGTCGCAGCTGTCGTGTCCGTATTTTTTTAGATGCCGACACTTCATCATCAGTCCTTTTTCGCGACAGTGGTAGCACTTGCCACAGTTGTCCATGATCGTCCAGGTGATCCGGTCCCCGGTTTGCAGCGGCCGGTCGCCGGAGTCACGGGTGACCCCTTCGCCGAGTTTGACAATCTGACCCACGATCTCGTGGCCCGGGATCATCGGTGTCGGCGCGGCCCGGCGCCCGGTCCACGAATGTACGTCGGAACCGCAAATCGTGCAGCAGGTGACTTTGACCAAAATACAGCCCTTTTCCACCCGGGGCAGTGGGTATTCTCTAATTTCCAAGTCTTGCCCGGCCGCCGTCATCACAGCCGCTCTAGCGGATTTCGTCATTTTTTCATCCTCTTTATCTTTTTAATTCTAAAACCCAACCCGGATGAACCGGAAAGATTAGCCACCAAGGCACAAAGACACAAAGAAAAAAAGCTTATTTGAATTTAACTTAGTGCCATGGTGTCTTGACCTGAATTTCCAGCAGTTAGGACTCATTCGCCAGCAACGCCAGCTCCTTCAGCCGCAATTCAAGCTGCGCTGCATTCTCAAAGGCTATAACCTCCATGCCTAGCTGTTTTGCAGGTACAAGATATTCGGGTTTATCGTCGATATAGACACAGGCGGTCGCTGGCTGGGATGTCTGGTCCAGCAATAACTTGTAAATCTTTGGATCCGGTTTTTTGCATTTAACAATGTGGGAAAAAATGCCGTCATCAAATTTTTGCAGAAAGTTATATTTTTGTTCCAGGTAGGCAACTCTTTCGACGGTGTTGTCCGAAAGGTACAAAAGTTCGTAACCGCTGTTTCTCAAGCGCTCAACTAGTCCAACTGTTCCCCAATTGGGCCGATAACTCGAATTCCACTGGCGCGACAGGTCTTCGGTGCCAGCTTCAAGGTTCCAGCAGCCTTTGGCCCGCTGCCAGAACTGTTCGCCGGACAGCTTACCAGCCCGGTATTGTTCGCCCAGATCTCCATTTAGAATATCTTCCACAGCTGCCGGTGCCAGATCATATCGGACCGCGATGACATCGACCGCCTTCCGGGTGCCGTTGGTGAAATAAACACCGCCCAGATCGAAGATAACCGTTTTGAACATTGGAGTTTCTACCGGAGTTCGGCGTTAGTCGAAAACCGCGCTCAAGGCAGTCGGGGATAAACCCCGCCACTATTAAATAAATATGGTTGCCAAAACCAGCAACGAATAATCTAACAAAGAAAACTCAAAAAAATGCGAAGCATACATTAATTTTACCGCCGCAATTTCTTTGAAGCGATGGATTTTCGGTACTCCCGGAACAATTTGCAATCACGATAATGTTATTTTGAGGGTGGAAAAATTAAAATTCGGTCTCAATAAGCTCCGGTAAATCTTTCACGCTTTCAATCACATGGGTATGCCAATACCGACCCCAGGCAGTTACCGGGCGTGGGCCGCTGAGCACCCCGACTACCCCGCGGCAGCCGGCGTTGCGCCCTTCGAGCATATCGGCCGGCGTGTCTCCGACTTTAATGACTTCGTGCACGCTTTGAACATCCAGTTTTTCCATGGCGTGAAAAATCATGAACGGCGCCGGACGGCCCCTTTCACCGGGGATGGATTCGACGTGCACCGAACAATCAACCAGGCCGTCGCGCACCCAACCCAGGCCGTCCATAATTGCTTCGGTAATTTTTCCGTGAAACCCGGTATCGGTGGCCACCTTGATGCCGTGCTCGTGGCACCATCGGAATGTGTCGGCGGCGCCGGGCACCTCCTGGACCTTTGACCGGTAGTGCGCGATCATAATTTCCTCGTACCGGTCAAATACCTGCCTGGCCAGATCATAGGTTTTGGGATCCTGGATTTTTTCAAAATCCTTGAAGTCGATGTCCTGGCCCTGAGAACGGGCAATTAAAAATTGATACAAATGAATTTTGTTGGTTCCCATATGAAGCAGAATTTCATCCGGGGTGGTGTCGAGCTCATATTCCTGGGCAGCTTCATAAAGACAGTCCCGCACTCCCGTGTCATCATATACCGTGGTTCCGGACAAATCGAACATGACCATGCTGATCTTACCCATAAATTGCTCCTTTGCATTTTAATTAGGTTTAGAGGTACTAGGTTGAAAGGTTCTAGGTTCTGGGTTCAAAGGTTCAGAGTTCGGCGAATCCAATGGCCAAAAAACGGTCGGTCTGATCTAAAAAGAAACTAATGAACGTCGAACATCGAACGTCCAACATCGAACATCGAATAATGCATTCTATCAATTTTAAAACGACTGAGCGACGTGTCGGGTCGCAGCCGAAGGCGAAGCCTGAAGCGATTCGACTCCGCCTTCGGCGGATCAATCGCCATTCGTCATTCACCGAAGTTTCACAGGAGTTCAATTGTCATTTGGCTGGCAGATCTGGATTGAAACCAGATTGAACCTCACGGCGGACTCAAATTTCGCAGCCTTGGACACCAAACCTTCGAACCACGAGCCTCTTAACCTTGAACCTTGAACCTCTGAACCTTGAACTCAGAACCTCTGAACCTTTGAACCTCTGAACCTTTGAGCCTTGAACCTTTGAACCTCTGAACCTTGAACTCAGAACCTCTGAACCCAGAACCTCTGAACCTTTCAACCCTGAACCTTTGAACCTCTAAACCTCGGAACCCTATCTAGTTTTCCCGGCAACCTTATTGCGGGCCCAGGCAGAAGATACTTCAGAGATAAGCACTAATAATATGATTGACATCAGGATCGCGGCCACCCGGTTGCTTTCTATCTGCTGGACGGTTCTTCGCAGATACCAGCCCATCCCGCCGGCACCGAAAAACCCAACCACCGTCGCGGCTCGAAAAGCCGCGTCCCAGGTATAGATGGCAATTCCGGTCCAGGCTACCCGGACTTGGGGCAGCACGGCATAAACAAATACTTTTAGGGGATTGGCGCCGGTGGCCTGGATGGCCTCCACCTGTCCGTGGTTGATGGCCTCGATCTCTTCTGAAAAAAGCTTGCCGGTAAATCCCAGGCTGAAAAGCGACAGCGCCAGCACCCCCGGCAGCATGCCGAACCCCAGGATGGTAACGAAGAGGATGGTCCATATCATTTCATGAACGGAACGGCACAACATCAAGATCAGCCGCGCAATCGGATATAAAAAGCGCCGGTTGGGCGACATGTTGAAAGAAGCGAACCACGACAACGGGATGGACAGCAGGATACCGAAAAGGGCACCCAGGTACGCCATTTTTATCGTTTCAACCACATAGCCCAGGTACTCGCTATCCAGCACGTAGGGTATATCCGGCGGATAATACCGTTGGGAAAAAAGATCCCAAAGACGGCCGAACATGTCGCTGAAACGCGAGAGATGCACATTCAGATATTCTATCGACACGGCAACGAAAACCAGGATCAACAACATCGTCACATATTTGATCAACGATTGCGGATATTTGAATCGTCGCCAGGTTCGCGGCGCCCCGTTTGTCGCATCAACTGTCTCTGTCGGCATGTTTTATCCTCCGTTACCGAGATTTACGAGTGTGGGTAGACATAATTAGTTATTGCGCATGAGCTTGTTGAAGAATTCAGGAATTCTCTTACCTGAACTCAAATCCGAATTTCGAAGCACGAAATCCGAAACAAATTCAAATTTCAAAATGTCCCAATGACCGAAACAAAGACTAATAATGGTCTCCGGAATTGAAATTCGAATTTAAGGCATGATTCTATACCATTTGCACTTTCTTTGTTTTAAGCATTTGGTATTTGTAATTTAGTATTTATTTCGAATTTCGATATTCGGATTTCGTATTTAAAATCTCCGCTTTCTCCCCGTAAGCATGGCAGTTCGCCGGGATTTCCTCCTGTGATCGCAGGTTTAGCGTACAACTAGAGGATCGCCTTGCGGCCGTAATAAGAACCAATCTCACCAATTCCCACGAGAACCAAGATAGCAATGATAACCGTCGTCACCCCGCCGTAATTGTACATGACCAGCTGCCGGTGAAACGTCAACCCCAGGCCGCCGGCACCCACCAGTCCCATGATCGTCGCCCGGCGGATGTTGATGTCCCATTGGAAGATCGCATTGCCCAGATAAACCGGCAGGATCTGGGGGATAACACCGTAGAGAATGACCTGGAATTGGTTGGCGCCGGTGGCTTTGATAGCTTCCAATGGACCGGGGTCGATATCCTCGATGGCCTCGGCGGTCAGCTTGGAAATAAAACCGATCGAGCGCATGGACACCGCCAGGATTCCCGGAAACGCCCCGAGTCCCACGGCCGACACAAACAACAGTCCCCAGACGATTTCATGAACCGACCGGGTTAATGTCATAATCGCGCGGCCGATGGGATAAGTGATGGGTTTGTAAGGGGTGATGTTGTGGGCAGCGAACCAGGAAACCGGAATCGCCAGGATCAAGGCCAGCATGGTGCCGAGACAGGCAATCATAAAGGTTTCGATGGTTGGTTTCAACAGTTGGGTAAACAGCGAAAAATCAGGCGGTAAAAACCGGGCCAGCACCTTGAATACCGACCCAATAGTTCCGATTCTCTCCCAGTCCGTATCTTCGATAATGGTACTTTGAATGCTGAAAACAACCAGAAGAAAAACGATAAAATAAAGCAAATAACGCATGGCTTTGCTTTTCTTTCTGGCCGCCAGAATCTGGTTGAATTTCGATTCGCTTACTGCTGAACTCATTGATGCTCCCCGCCGGTAGTCAAATAGATTGAATCTGGGCTAAATCCTGCACCTGTAATACCCAAATTTAGTAAACAAGCCCAAAATGCTGTTATTTGTTATTTGTTAATCGTTATTCCGCCCCGTCGGATTTTAAAATAGAGTTGGCTGGCAATCTGATTTTTTACTTCGGTCACCGGTGACTTATAAAATCAGACTTCAATCCTTTTATACGAATAACCAATAACGAATAACGAATAACACCCCAATTGATTTTGGTTTTAATTGGGGTTAGAGAACCTCCATCGCGTAAATCTCCTCCAAGGTGCTTTGGTCGACTGTGTCCGTAGGCCCTTCAAATTTCTTGATCCCGTCCTGCAGCCCAATCACTTTGTTTGAAAATTCCAGCGCCAGCTGCACATCATGAATGTTGCACAGTACCGGCACTCCCGCTAATTGGGACATGTCTTTGATCATGCCCATGACATCCCGGGCGATTTTGGGATCGAGGCTGGAAGTGGGTTCATCCACGAGCAGCAGTTGGGGTTGTTGAATAATCGCACGGGTAATCCCGACCCGCTGTCGCTGCCCGCCGCTCAATTCATCGGCGCGTTTGTCGACAAAATCGCCCAGGCCCACCGTTTCAAGCAATTCCAGGGCCCGTTGAATGTCGGACCTCGGGTACCAGCGCAAAAAACTCCGAAAGGTCCCCACATACCCCAAACGTCCGGAAAGGACATTATCCATCACCGACATTCTTTCAACCAGGTTGAATTCCTGAAAAATCATGGCCATGCTGCGGCGGGCGGATCTCAAATCGCGGTTTCCCATTCGGGTAATATTTTCCCCGTTTAAGATAACATCCCCGCTGTTAGGTTCAACCAGGCGATTGATGCATCGAATGAGGGTCGATTTGCCGGCACCGCTGGGTCCGATGATGGCAAAAAAATCATCCTTTTCCACGTTAAAGCTGACACCTTTTAATATTTCCGGCCCCGAGCGATTATATTGAATTCTGAGTTCTTTGACTTCCAGTGTTGCCATATATTTCTCCAAACAAAAACAGTGTTTCGGCAGTGAAACGTTGATTCCCTCAATTTAGCAGGTTTTTGACTGATACCGTAACAACTGACTGCTCAACAAAATCCCAAGTACCAAAACTCAAATTTCAAACAATCACTAAAAATCCAATTTCAAAATCTCAAACAGAAGACCTACCTTATAGGCACCCAAGAGCATCTGAATTTGAAAATCTTGGTCTCCCAAAGGTAGTCAGTCTAATATAGAATAGTTTTGGTCATTGAAATTCGAGTTTTGGGATTTATTTGTAATTTGAAATTTGGGATTTGGGATTTAATAACATCATAAGATTATCAATGGATTCCCTTTAAACATGCGTTTTAACATCTACCTGGAGTAATAAAAGGGCGAGTTCCGTCGCCCTTGGCATCTGTTATAACTTGTTTTATTTTTTCTTGCGGGCGTCCTTGGCCTTTTTAAGATCACGTATAACATCGTAATCAGCCGATGTCATTTCCACGAACTTGTTGGACTTGACATTTTCTAAAAAGGCGGCGCAGGCCGGTTCGTTTTGCAGGGTCAAAAAAGTTTGTTCAACTTGCTCTTTGAGTTGGGGGCAGAGGGACGCCCGGTAGACGAACGGATCCTGGGGAACCGCCGGTGAATACCATAGGTAGTTGAAATCTTCTTTTTTCACCATACCGCGCTCGACCACGTTGTCGAAGCGGTGGGTTGCCACGAAGGCCGCATCGACTTTGCCCTCGTAAACCGCCATGGTCGACAGATCATGCCCACCCGTATAAACGATCTTCTTGAAGTAGTCTTCCAGGGGTTGATTGATGACCTTGGTAAACACGACCCGGGGCACCAGGTTGCCGGAGGTGCTGGCCGGATCAGTCAGACCGATCACCGATCCTTTCAGGGAATCGATGGTCGTAAATTTGCTGTCTTTCCTGGTAATCGGGGCAGCCTTGTATCCCGGTCCTTCTTCCTGGATATACCCCGGCTTCTTGGCGTAGGTGGCAAATACTTCCACATCGGGATCCTTGGAATTTGCAATCACATAGGAATACGGGCCGAGGACGGCGACGTCCACCCATTTGCCGATCAACGCTTCCACCACCGTCGAGTAGGAAGTGGGCATATAAAACTCCACTTTCTTGCCGGTCATTTTCGACAGATAGTCGATCACCGGTTTGTAAATGGTTAGTTCCTGAATGGTTTCTTCGGTCGGAATGATTGAAAACGTCAATACTTCAGGATCTTCGCATTGGGCCAAAGCATGGCCGAAAAGGGTGACTGAAAATAAAATGGTCAGGAGACAAGTGATTGCCATTAACGAAAATCTGCGGTTATGCATGATATCCCCCTTTCTTGTTAATCAGATCTGAATCGATCTTTGTGGATAGGTATAACAAGGTGTGATGTGCACCAGAACGCTTACTGCCGGACCACCTCCTTTCTGCGGCAGAAATTATGGTTCGGTAAAAAAACGTATCTCCCAGGGTGCTGACCGTCAGGTTTTGGAAATCCGTCAATGATGGTGAAGATTCTCGTTCGAATGCAATGATCAAAAAAAGTACGGCAAGCTTCGCTGGGAAAGATGAGCATAGATTCTTAAATTGATCCCGTCAACTACAAATCAAAAGAATTAAAATCATGGAACTAATAACAAAAAGTTATCGCTGAAGTTTCACGCGCCGGCGGCACCCGTTCATTCTAAAGGTGGATTTGCCGCAATAATCCGGAGGCGCAGAATGCAGCATTGAAAATCAGGCGTTGCACAGCCTTTGATAGGCCGGAAAATGTGTTGCTGGATCCCCGGTATTCAATAGCCGGTTGAGGTCAGGCGGGGCAATGGATAGATCGCGGAAAATCTCATTCTCGATGTCAACGGTTTTGCCCCATAGGTAGCGAATGCGCTCCTTGAGCCCCGGCGCTTTGCCGTATCTTTCCAGGATATAGTCTAAACGGTCATCTAATCCCACGATCCTGTCATGGAGCACCCGCTTGTCGGCGTAATTGATGATCTGGGCCTCATTTAGAAATACTGTTTCCGGGTAGGCATCCAGGCGGACGTGCTGCCGAACCAGTTCGCCGACTTCAGGATAGCCCTGTTCGGCCAGATATTGACCCCCGGTTACCGCATGGTTTTCTTCCGTTTTAAAACTGCGGGTTTTGGTGATGTCATGCAGCAACGCGGCCGCCCGGATTAAATCGTGGTTGAGCCGGTACTGCGTTGGAGTCAACTGATCCGCCAAAAAAACAGCGACCCGGCAAACCTGCATGGAATGAACCACGATGTGATCCATCATCTTCATTGTGCACATCAGCGAAAAACACTGCTTCTCAGTTGGAATCTTCATATTTGTCCGGATGAGTCCATGGATGGGGCTGATATACGAAAAATCAATATTTACGAATTATTCCCGTTTTTATTCCCATGATGTCAGAATTAATATTTGGGATTCTAGATTTCGGATTGCGGATTAATGGAATCGCTGCGCTCTATCAATTAAAATGGACAGAATACCTTAAATCCAAAATCTAAAATCTAAAATCTAAATTAGTACTTAACTTGCAGAGCCTCAATCTTTCAGCTGGATGGGCAATGATCCATTGGTATAGGTGCCATATTTTCTCACCGCCGCCACGGCGGCCCGGACATTGGCAGCCGGCGTCGTCGCACCCAGGTTGCAGAAGTAGAGCACAAACCGGCCATTTTCACCACCCGCCTCGATGTAGCGCCGTACGCGTCGGGTCACTTCCGCCGGGGTAGCCGTGGCTAAAAATACGGCGCCGATCCCCAAAATCAAGGGCAGGTCATTTGCAGCGGCATATTTTAGATAAGTCTCCGGGCCGAGTTTCGCGACATCCGGATCCTGGCCTTCCACAAATCCCGGACAGACCCGCCGCTTCAGATCGAGCAATTCCACCGGATTGTCAAGTAAACTTTCACCGACCCAGTTGGGCACGTACACACCTGGTCCGCAATGATGCCGCAGCCGCTCGATATAGGGAATGACCCAGTTATTCAGGATATCCAGGTTGACAATCGGCAGGGAAGCAGTGGCATCTGCGCCCGAAAAGCTTTCGGATACAGAAAATTCTGTTTGCAGATGCTGTACCCAGGGCGCCAGCACTTCATCGGTAATCCGGTCGAAAAGATCACGGGCAAATTGCGGCGTTGAATAGATATCAACTATAAGCTGTTCGATGCCCCGGATATTGGCTGCCAGGCTAAAGGGCGCACAAAACTGAATCGGCCGATGCGCCTCGCCGCCGATCCGGCTGCGAAACTGTTTATGCATCTCGATCACCTGCCTGAGGCGTCCGTCGCATTCAAAATCAGGTGTTCTGATTTTTCTCAGATCGTTCCGATCGCGAATCAGGGGCTGGGTGCGGTCCACATCAGGCATATGGGCATCGGAATATTTAATCGCCTGGCCGATGGCTTCCGCCTCGATGTTATAAGTATCATAATCAAGAAACGGCACGTCAATGCCGTATTTCGCGTGGGTTTTCAGGGTCGCAGAGACCAGCAGTTCCGGCGTCGAATAAAATTCCCGGGCCGCTGTTCGAGACTCTTTCATGGCGAACTCATGCAACTGGGCCAAAACCGGCACACGGTCCGGCACACCAATCATGGCCTTTTCAAGCCGCTGGATTCCTGTCTGAAAAGATGTATAATCCGGTAATGGCATACCCGGCCTATCCCTGCTGAATAGCAATTACATTGGTTGCCAAAAAAAATATCTGTCAGCCACTGCTTATTTCATTGTGGATTTTGGATTTTGGAATTCGGATTGCGGATTTAAGGTATTCTGCCTGTTCTAATACTGGGTAAAACGCATTGATGCCGCAAATCTAAGATTTAAAATCGATCCTCTGACAAAAGAGGGTGATTAACAATCTAACTTTAATGCGTTGGCTTGAATTATTTGTCAATAACTTATTTGGCATTGACAAAATTCTAACAGCTCTTTAGTTTCAGCAAAATTCACGTATTGCAGAGGTGCCCTTGAAAGTCGTCACTAGCGGTCATAAAAATGAAATCAGCAAGGCAATTCCGGCAATCATTCTGCCGAAGGGATACGTCGGCAAAATTTTATTGGTTTCGATATCCGGCCAGGGAATCGAGGAACGGATTATCCTGCGTTCAGGAGATCTCTGGCACCGCGAGATACTGCGCAACACCGAGATAGAAATTCGCAGTCTTGGTTTCCCGTACGTTCGGGTGCACCAACTGGGCGGTGCCCACCTGCGCTTCGGGTCCGACGGATCCATCATCATCCACGGCACCAGCGAGCAGTATGGTGCCTGCGACAAAGAGTATGCCGCCCGGTTGGTACAAGACGGGTTCCCTGACCGGCGGGTGGTGATCAGGTAGTAAGAATGACGAATGTCGAATGTCGATTGAAGAATGGCGGAATTGCTGCGCTCAGTCGTTTTAAAATGGACCATTCGACAAAAGACTCATGACAAGCCGTTCGACGAAATGCTCACGACAGGCAGAATACCATAACTCCAAATTCCGTATTCCAAAATCTAAAATTTGCTTTTTGAAGTTTCTTTTCTTTGATCAGACTGGACACTCGCAGCCATTGGCGGCGCTTATATATGATCTAACATTGCTCTAATAGTACTTATGGCCACAAACACAACGCATTTACAATCAGAATCTTATAAGTGGCTGGTGCTGATCTTGGCGGCGCTTACATTCACATTTGTGGTGGCGATACCACAGATGTCGTTGCCGGTGATGTTTGATGAAATTTCCTCGGATCTGGATTTGAGCCTGGTGCAGGTCGGCTGGATCTGGGGTCTGGGATCCGTTATGGGCATTTTGGTTGGTCTCATCGGGGGACCGATCGGTGATCGGTTCGGACCGCGCCGCACCCTGGCCGGCGCTTGTTTATTGATCGGGCTGGCCGGTGCTGCGCGGGGTTTTTCCAATGGCTTTGCGATGCTGGCGCTGACGATGCTCCTGACCGGTGCGGCAATGTGGTCAATTCCGATGAACGTCCATAAAACCTGCGGGATCTGGTTTTCCAAAAAGCAACTCGGCATGGCCAACAGCGTTGTCTCTGTCGGGATGGCGCTGGGATTTCTCTCGGGGGCGCTTTTGGCGGCAACCGTTTTCTCGCCGCTATTGGGCGGATGGCGCAACGTACTGATCGTGTATGGTGCGGTCGCGGTTCTGTTCGGTATTTTCTGGTGGTTTTCACAGGAGAATGCCCAGGATGAAAACCGGCGCACCAGCCACTCGGTTACCGTGGGAGAAGCCATCGGGCACGTCATCCGATTGCGCAATGTGTGGGTATTCTGTATCGCCACCGCCGCGGTGTCCGGCTGTGTCAACGGTATGTTGGGCTACCTGCCGCTCTACCTGCGCAACCTGGGCTGGGAGCCGGCCTTTGCCGACGGCACCCTGGCGTCTTTTCACGCGGCCAGCATGCTCTTTGCCGTCCCCATGGCCCTGCTTTCCGACCGCGTCGGCAGCCGCCGTGGTTTCCTGATGGCATCGACGCTGCTGGTCGGCATCGGAACCGGCCTCCTGGGATTTGCCGGCGGAGTAATGATATCACTGGCCGTCCTGATCGCCGGCATCACCCGTGACGGATTCATGGCTATCTCCATGACGGCCATTATCGAGGTGGACGGTATCGGCCCGCGTTTTGCCGGATCGGCTACCGGACTAGTTATGTCCGCCATAGGCATCGCGAATGTCTTCGCACCGCCGATCGGTAACTGGCTGGCGAAATTCGGGCCGGGAGTCCCATTTCTATTTTGGGCATCGCTGGTGGCATTAGGGTTCGTGGCCTATCTCTTTTTGCAGCAGCCTGGAACAAGCGTCGCTGGCAGCGATGCCGCTGGACGCGAGGGTCCAGTCTGATCAGAAACGAAACTGCACCAAATCAACGCAGTTTCCGATGAACTCAGTTGCCGTTTCGTCCTCGTCCTCGTCCTCGTGCTCGTCCTCGAAGCTTTTGAGCCTCTCAGTATCGAGGACGAGTACGACGATGAGCACGATTTTAATTCCCTGTTTTGGGGTAATATAGGCGTCGTTTCACAGGAGCTACGCCGCTGAACGCGAGCGTCCAGTCAATTCATAAAAGACCATATTTGAAGGAGCGATTGTCATGTCAATCCAAACGACCACCATCGGGGCTTACCCAAAACCCGATTACGTGCCCATTCCGGACTGGTTCCAGGAAGAGAGCACCGTTGCCAATGATCCGACCCGGGCCCTCGACGAATGCATCGAATGTCACGATCCCCAAGTCGAGGAATTGCTGGACCGGGCCACCCGCGAAGTGGTCAGCGAGCAGGACCAATTAGGCATCGACGTACCCACCGACGGCGAGATTCGCCGTGAAAACTACATCCATTACCACTGCCGAAATCTGGCCGGCATCGATTTTGCCGGCCTGACTCAAAAAACCATGCGCGACGGCCAATGGACGGTAGCCGTGCCCACCATTGCCGCTCCCATCAAAGCTAAGGGCGAGTTTCTGGTCCGCGATTGGCAGGTGGCCCAGGCTGCCACTAAGAAGCCGGTAAAAATTACTCTGCCGGGACCGCTGACGATCATGGACTCAACCTACAATGCCTTTTACGATGATGAACGCAAACTCGCCACGGATCTGGCCAAAGCCATCAATCATGAAGTTTGCCGTTTAGCTCAGGCCGGCTGCCGCTGGATTCAAATTGATGAACCGATATTTGCACGTGAACCGGACAACGCTCTAACATTTGGTATTGAAAACTTGGAACGCTGCTTTTATGGGATACCGGAAAGGGTGCAGCGAACCATACACATTTGCTGCGGCTATCCGGACAAACTCGACAGTGAGCAATATCAGAAAGCCCCAGCGCGAAACTACTTTCGTCTGGCGCCCGCGTTGGATGAGGCAGCTTTGGACGTGATATCCATTGAAGACGCCCATCGTCCCAATGATTTGGCATTGCTTGAATTGTTCAAGGGCAGCACCATCATCCTCGGCATCGTCGGTATCGCCCGCTCGCGCATAGAAACGGTTGCAGAGATAGCAACACGCTTGCAAAAGGCACTGGACCACATCGATAAAGAGCGTCTAATGGCCGCACCGGACTGCGGTCTGGGTATGCTCAATCACGCTCAGGTTCAAGCCAAACTCAACAATATGGTTACAGCGGCAAAACTTATATAAACAATATACCGATCGGTTATTTAATTCTTGACAGTTACTTTACTTTTATGTAACTGATTATGGGAAAAAAACCATTTCATGCTTCCCTTTGGTGAAACTCAAAATTGAGGGGTAGAATGAATATAGTCAACATAGAGGCTTTGAAAGCCCCCGAGTGATCAGAATGACCACTCGGGGGCTTTTTGTTTTACATAGCATTTAACTATAGACTAGTTTTATAGGAAAAGGAGTGGCTGAAAATAGACATTTGAATTGAGGCATAATTGCTAAAAAGCGGCTTCAAACATTCGTAATTATTAGAGACGACCACTTTTCTTTATATTTCAACCGTTGTAAAAATAGATCGTCTCCAATAAACCATGTCGGAAAGCAACACCTGGTGAACACCCCCAGGCCATGGAGGTTTTGCAATGAAAAAATTATTAATGATACCGGCCCTGGTGGTCGTGGCGGCTTTGGCATTCAACTATCCGGCCGTTGCCGGCAACGTGGGTCACGGTCCTGCCCCAAATTCGGGTGACGGTATCCCTGACGGAAGTGGTATGGATGGTGGCTACGAAGGTGACGACGGTGCCAATCGCAAGTCAGGCAGAATAGACACTCAATGGAGTGATACCGGTTTTAATGTATCCGACTCTGATTTAATTGAGGGTATTACTCCGGTTGTCAATAACTTAGATCTCTTTCGTATTGTAGAGCTGGGAGTAACTACTGACAATTTAGCAGCGCTCAACAATGGCTCGTTTGGCCCTGCTGGGTTATCAGATTCAAATGAAGTAGTTGCGATTCATAATGGCGCAGTGCTCACTTATACTCTGGATACGACAACGAATCCTTATGGTTATGACATCACGAATATCAATACCTACGTCGGTTGGCGCGATGGCGGCCGAGATGCTCATAATTACAGCATTTCTTACACGACAATAGAAGACCCACTAACACATCTGGCATTGATTGACTACGATCCAGTTCAGGGCTGTGGGTCTTGGGGTTGCAGAAAGGAAAATGGCATTGCCGCAAGCAATAGCGCCCTACTTTTATCTGATAAATCGGGAGTGTTGGCATCAAACGTCGCATCGATCCAATTCATGTTTAGCAACGTGGAAAATGGTTATGTCGGATATCGTGAATTCGATGTAATAGGAAATGCTGCACCTACGCCCGCCCCCGAACCTGCTACAATGATCCTGTTAGGAACTGGATTAGCCGGACTCGCAGGATTTAGCCGAAAAAAATTCAAGAAAAAGAAATGATTGCTAAAATAAATTAGCGAAGGGCAGAGTTTGCCAACGCTCTGCCTTTTTTCTGGTGCCTCGTGGATCCGCAGACCCGTCAATCCTATAGACCAAGTCTTCACGATATTCAGCAAGCTTATGAGTATCTATCTGTTGAAATCCCATCATGTTTGCGCGGGATTTTTGTCATATCCAGATTGAATATGTCATTAACTCTACCGATTTAATTTAATATGACAGAGTGACACGCGGCGCAAGCGCCTGCGCTGCGCGAGTGAAACCATTCCGCTTTCGGCGGATCAATTTTCAATCTTCATTTCCGGCCTCGCCGGGTTGGGATATGGTAATTCTGAAACTCGACTTGACATCAAAAGGGATTTTCGTATAACAACTACAGTAAACCTATAAATGAATCTAATCCTGCATCTGCTCATAGTTCTCGAACTGACTTCTTAATTGACCGGTCCTTATCTTCACCTGCTGTTCATCACTCCCTTTGAATCTGATTGCGGTGCCTTTCTATTCTCAACCAGGTAGTGGGGTGAAAATACCATGAGGAAACCACTCAAATTATGCCTTCCAAACTCCTATTAGAGCACTTCTGTTCTGATAGGAGTCACCCGGCTTAATATTAACTACAAAAATTAAAATAAGTAAAAGGAGGGACCAATGGCTAACAACGTGCTTTTTTTAGGCTGGAATCGAGTTGTTCCCGGACGTGAACATCAAGCCATGAATTTGTGGCGCAAATTTATGGAATATAATACCGGCTTGCAATCTGAGGGCAAAATTGAAAGTTTCGAGCCGGTCATATTAGCAGCCCACGGCGGTGATTTGAATGGATTTATCATGGTTCGCGGAGAGGCTGAACAACTCGCAAAAGTTCGAGCAGATGATGTTTTCAGCGACCTTGCCGTAGAGGCGAACTACTGTTTAGATCGATTTGGCATCGTTATCGGTTTCATCGGAGACAGTATCACCGAGCAAATGACCCGTTGGTCTAAACTTTTCGCCGAGTAACTTTCATTGTCAGCCCTGCCACATGGTGGATCTTAGACGAGGTCGGGATTCAGGCAGAGTCTTTCGCAACTCTGCCTTTTTCTAATTTTTCTGAAATACTACCGGTTTCCCTGGTGATCAGGTTTTTTCGATTTATGAAGGTAAAGGTTACGCGGCAAATAAAATGAAAGGAAAAATCACCTTTATTGGAGGAACTGGAAATTATGCGGGTATAACAGGTGAAGGCGAGTTTGATAGATTAAACGTTGCCAAACCTGCGAGAAAAGGAACAACTCAGGGTTACACAAAAAGTAAAATTCCCTGGAGAATAGAAAAAGTTGAGTAGCCAAAGTGCATCCATTCATCATATCACCTCGAATTGTTCCAAAAGGTCCTGCAGATAGAAGTATGAGAAACAATCATTGGGATAAACTAACATGAGGCTATATAATTCGATAGAGGTGGGAATGGCGTAACTCCAGAGATTTTAACAGCGGCTATAGAGGGAAGATTTAAGACAAAGTACTGGAGTAAAATAAAAAAAGGCAGGACCCAGTAAAGGTTCTGCCTTACTATAACTTAGGTTAAGCGGTTCAAGGTTCAAGGTTCCGGGTTGAGAACACCCAAATAGCTTTTATTAAAACGATTCTGTCTTTAATGATTTTACAATGCCCATTCACCCAATGGGTGATGTCGAATATTACGCATCATGATCAAAATAGCAAACGGGCTCAAGCCGTTGTAACCTTTGAACCGTGAACCCTGAACCTATAACCGATTATTTTGGGTATAAAAGAAATACTTATTAAAGATAACTATTATCCGCCCTTCAGGGACGACGCCGGGTCCGACTTCCCACTTTCGTATAATCGGCCTCAGACCTTTTTTCCGAATTCCGCATCTTCAGCCGCGGCATAGTCCCGCCCTTCAAGGACGACGTCGGGTCCGACTTCCCAATTCGATATAATCGGCCCTATTCCTTTTTTCCGAATTCCGCATCTTCAGCCGCGGCATAGTCCCGCCCTTCAGGGACGACGCCGGGTCCGACTTCCGAATTCCAAGTCCCCCATCAGCAGACTCAAGGGGATCGGCCGGGCCGGCGGACGGGTGGTCTGCATCGCGATGCCGGCCGGGTCGGCGTCGAACTCCCGGGCCAGGATGGCGGCAATGGACGGCTGGCAGTTGGTGCCCTGGCAGTAGCCCATGCCGCAGCGGGTTCTCTTTTTGATGTCATTGAGATTCGCGGTGCCTTGCCGGATGGCCTGCCTGATCTCGCCGGCCGTAATGGATTCGCAGCGGCACACGATGGTCTCGTCGGTGACAGTGGCATACAGATCCGGCCGGATCCGGTAGATGTGATCCATGGCGCGCCGGAACTGCCCCATGGCGTCCAATTGCCTGAGTTGGGTCAGAGAGGCCTGGACCGCCTGATCAACCGTGATGTCTCCGGCGTGGGCGGCGGCGTGCAAGCCGGCGATGGTGCCCTGCATCTTGGCCACCAGAACGCCGGCGATGCCGGCGCCGTCCCCGGCCACAAAAACACCGGGTTGATCAGTCTGCATGTTGGCATCAAAATATGGCACCCAGCCCCCCACCAGCGGATGATAGTCATGCCGGCAGCCAAGCAGGCTGGTCAGCCAGACCGATGGTATCAAGCCATATCCGATGCAGACCGTATCCACTTCATAGGTTTTTTCGGTGCCGGCAACCGGGTAGCCATGCATATCCACCCGGCCGACCACGGCGCGGTTGACCTGCCCCTCGCCCTGAATACTGCGCAGGGCATGGGTTCGCAGCATCTGAACGCCCGCGCGCTTCAGCCGGTAAAGGTAGGCGAGACCCTGCCTGATTAATCCCGGCTGGTGCAGCAAACCCGGCAGATACCGCCAGGCTCCCAGCATCGATGTCGATTCCGCCAGGGCCACTACCTTCATCCCGGCATCCAGCATCTGGTTGGCCACCACCAGTTGCAGCGGGCCCGTGCCGGCCAAAAGCGCCCGGCGGCCGGGTCGCACCCGCTGGCTTTTTAAAAGCACCTGGGCCCCGCCGGCCGTCATCGCCCCGGGCAGGGTCCAGCCCGGCACCGGCACCGGCCGTTCGTAAGCCCCCGTGGCCACGATAATGGATTTGGCATCCAGCAAGACCAGTTCATCGTCGTGGGCCACCGCCAGTTGATGGGATTCGAAGACCGACCACACCAGGGCCTCGTGCCAGATTTCGACGGCCTGGCCCAATTCGCGCACCTGGCCCAGCAGGGATTGGCCATCCGCGTAATCAGCTCCGAGCCGGGCGGCATCGTTTACTTTGAAATCCCGCGGAAGCTGGCGATAAATCTGCCCACCGGCCTGGCGGTTCTCGTCGATTACCAGCACCTTTGTGCCGACCCGGGCTGCGGCGATGGCCGCACTGAGGCCCGCCGGCCCACCGCCGACGATCACCAGCGGCACCTGCTTGCGCACGAGGCGGCCGGCCGGCGGTTCGGGTGCTGCCGGGTCTATCTTGCCGTAGCCTTCCTGCAGTTCAATCTGCTGCCCGTCCTCGACCGGCGTGATACAGGCTCTGACATTGGGCTGACCGTTGACGGTAACCAGGCACCCGTGGCAGGTTCCCATGCAGCAATACAGACCGCGCGGATCCTTTAGCTGTTCGGTGCGGCGCAGTTCCCGAATGCCGGCGGCCGCCAGGGTCGCGCCGATGGTTTCGCCGTCAAACGCTTGCAGCGGCTGCCCATTGACAAATATCTCAATTTCCCGGCCGCGAGTAATCCCACTTTCGATACGAAAATCTTCCTTGGTTGGTTTCATATTTCTCTACCATCGATGTTTACGACTGACCCGGACAAGCCGGTATAGAATACTGAAGATTGAAACAGGAAATCCAGAACCCTGGACTTCTAAACCTCTCATATGAAGATACGTTAAAAGCGAACCGCAGAACCGCAGAATATCGAATTTCGAATGTCGAAGGGTGGAATCGCTTCGCTCAGTCTTTTTATAAAATAGACAGAATTCATTCCTTCGACATTCGACATTCATTATTCGATATTCGATATTCGCTTTTTCAAAGTTTCTTTCTCGATTTGACTGGACGCCCGCGGCCAGAGGCAGCGCTGAACCTTGGACCCCTGAACCTCCAAACCCCTGAACCCCTGAACCTCTAAACCCCTGAACCTCTGAACCGACACTTACACTTACGCAAACCGCCCCGGGCTGAAAGCTTTCATGGGCTGCTCGGTCTGTCCGTCCACGATCATTTCACTGACGGCTTTGCCGGTACTGGCACTGAAGCGCACCCCGGTGCGGCCATGTCCCGAAGCAACAATTAACTGCCTGCAGCCGGGCATTGGGCCGATTACCGGCAGGTTGTCCTCACAGATTGGTCGGAATCCGGCAAAAAAACGCAAGGCCCGCACCCTGGCCAGGACCGGCATCGACTGAACGTAAGTCCGGGTGAAGGCGGTTAATTTCTCCATGGTAATCCGGTTTTCGAACCCGACAAATTCCGTGTGGCTCCCCAGGTAGAAGTTGCCGCTGGCCGTCTGCCTGGCGTACAGGTGATCGACAAATAAAAGCACCCGGTCAGTCAGCCGCGGACAGGCTTCAGTTAAAATGACTTGCCCGCGGGCCGGGAGAATCGGTATCTGGAGGCCAAGCGAGGACAAGAGCTGGGGGGTGTGCGCACCGCCGGCAACCACAACCCAGTTGGCCCGATAGTCTCCCCGGTTCGTGACAACCTTTTCAACCTTGCCGCTGCCGAATACCAGTTCCTGAGCCTCCACGCCATACTCCACCGCACTGCCTTGGCGCAAGGCGGCATTCAAGTATGCTTCACCCAATCGAAAGGGATTCACATGAAAACAGGCGGGGTTGTGAATCGCGCAGGCGACGTGATCGGCCAGGATCGGTTCAAAATCACGGGCCTGCACACCATCCATCATCGAGCAGTCAATGCCCATCTGGCGCAGGTCTTCATAATGCGGCTGGATCGCTTCGGCTTCCGCCTCGCTCATGGCAACGTATAGCGCGCCGCCCCGGTTTGTTTCCAGGGGGGGATCAAAATTGTGCTCATGCTCCAGGACCAGGTTATAGCTTTCAAGGCTTAAGGGATGAAGTGCTGCGGGTGTGCTTGAACTGCCGCCGACGCTGATAATCGCCGCCGTGCAGCCGGAAGCGCCGCTGTTCAGATGGCTGCGCTCCAGGAGCGTCACTTTGGCGCCTTTATTGGCTAAAAAATAGGCACAGGCTGTGCCGATGACACCGCCGCCGATAATTATGACATCTGGTTGCATAAATATTATTCCATGTTGATGAAAACAGGTTTCAGGTGTATGAAAATGGCCTCTAATGACCTAAATCCGAGTTAGTCCGAAATAACAAATTACAAGCCCCCGATGGACGTTCCCTTTGGATAGGCCGCTCCGATGGGCATACCGGGACAAGTCGCCATGATGCCGCCGATCAGGGGGCCGGACTCCAGCAAACATACTTTCAACCCCCGGCGGGACGCTGCGACAGCAGCGCCAATTCCCGCCGGCCCGCCGCCGATCACCAGGACATCGGTTTGAACCGTGACAGGCACAATCCGGGTGGGCTCGCTAATCCGTCGCATATCTCATCGTCTCCGGGTTTCTCTCCAAACCGGTCGGTTCCAGGTTTAGGGCTCAGCGCCGCCGCCGGTCTGAATGGCGGCCTGTACGATCGAAAAAGAGGCTCCAGCCCGAGAAAGGTCGCATATCGATAGATCAAGCCGCGCCGGATCGAATTTAGGCGCTTAGCGATGCCATATCGACAACTTGTTGTCGATGTTAATTAAGTCATTTGCCTCTTGGTGTCTATTTATCGAAATCACATCAGGTTTGCACAGGATTTGTGACAATAGCTGATAAATAAAATAGACTCGCCGAAGGCGGACCATAAATATTCAATTTCCAATCATCAATCTTCAATTCCGGCTTCGCCGGGTTGGGAATCTATTTGATCACTGCCCTGCAGGGGCCATTATTTCCAGGCGTAGTCTTGGAAAAAGCTTATGTGTTAAGCGGCGTTTTTCGAACAACATGATGTAATAAACTGATGGTTTCGCTTCAATAGCCAATGAGATGAATAAAGTCAATTAATTCATTATGTGCCTACAAATATTACTTCAGTTTGACAATTATCTGAAGTTAAGATAATCCCTCGTCTGCTAGAAATGTAATTGGTATGCTTTTTCTTAAATAAAATGTCCGTAGGAGATTTTATATGGCAAAAAAGATAGTTTGTTATTGTCAGGATTTAACCGAGGCGGATCTTATCCGGGCCATAGAAGAAGGCTATGACCACATGGAATTGCTCAAACGCTATACCGGGGCATTTATGGGTCCCTGCCAGGGGAAGATGTGCGCCCTGAATGTTCTACAGGTGTTTGCTCAAAAAACCGGTAAATCCTTAGATAATATCAGAGTCCCCACCATGCGTCCCCCGGTCGAGCCCATCCCCCTGGGCTGGCTGGCGGCTGAAGATGAGTGAGGTAAAGATGCGCAAGGACTATGATGTCGTCATTATCGGCGGCGGAATTCACGGCCTGGCGCTGGCCTACTATATCGCCCGGGATAGCTCGCAGCGGGTGGCGCTTTTCGAGAAAAACTATCTGGGCAGCGGGGCCAGCGGCCGCAACGGCGAGATGATTCGCTCAGCCTTTGGTTCCCGGGAATGGATCCGGCTCTGGGATCAAAGTCTCAAGTTGTGGGAAAACCTGGCCGCGGAATTGGATTTCAACGTCATGTTCACGCGTCACGGGTATCTGATATTGGCGACAAATGAGGCAGAGTTCGAAGGCTTGAAGATTAATCGGCAGACCCAGCAGGAATTCGGACTGGCCACCAAAATTATAGGTGCCGGGGAAGTGCTGCGACTGATCCCGGAACTAAACCCCGCCATGGTGACCGGCGGACTGTTGCAGTCCAACGGCGGCTTTGCCAGACACGATGCCGCCGTCTGGGCCTATGCCCGGGCTGCAAGCCGCCTGAAAGCCGACATATTCCCGTTTACCGAGGTCACCGATATCATGGTCGAGGCAGACCGCGTGCGCGCCGTCAAAACCTCGCGTGGCGAAGTTAAAACCCCGTTGGTCGTTAACGCCGCCGGGGCCCAAGATCGGAGAATAGCTCAAATGGCCGGTGTCGAATTGCCCACCCAGGCCCAGCGCGTTGAAATCATGGTCACCGAGCCCTTAAAGCCGTTTTTGCCGAAGGCGGTATCCGCCCCCGGGCTGATGGCTTATATGCACCAGTCAGCCCGGGGTGAATTTATCGGCGGCGCTTCAGAAGAGGATTATGTTCCCTCCAGCAGTATGAAGAATTCCCTGGCAACGACCCGCGCCATTGCCGGTACGTACGTTCGGCTTTTTCCGCGCCTGGCCGGCGTCCGCATGATGCGGCAGTGGACGGGCCTGACCAGCCAGGCGCCGGATCATGCCCCGATCATGGGGCCGGTTCCGGAGGTCGAAGGATTCATCCTCTCCGTAGGCTGGGCCGGCTATGGGTTCATGGGAGGACCCGGTGGCGGCCAGGCGCTGTCTGAGTATATTATCAGCGGTAAAATGCCAACGGAGATTCAACCGTTCAACCTGGGACGATTTAAAACAGGACGACTGGTTATCGAGCCGACCATCATCAAAAAGGAGCATTGAAAATCATGACATCGGGATTGCGCATGCAGAACCATCCCCATCTCAAAATCGAACGGAAAGAGGTGGTCACGTTTCAATTCGACGGCAAACCGGTGACCGGCTATACGGGCGAAACCATCGCCGCCGCGCTGTATGCCGGTGGGCAGCGGATTTTCAGCCGCAGTTTTAAATATCACCGCCCCCGCAGCCTTTTTTGTATTGCCGGTCATTGCTCCAATTGTCTGATGCGGGTCAACGGGATTCCGAATGTGCGCGTCTGCAAGACACCCGTTCAGGCGGGGCTGAGGGTCGAATCCCAGAATGCCTGGCCCTCGCTGAATTTCGATATTGCCGCACTAGCCGGCTACCTGGATTTTCTGATCCGGCCCGGTTTTCAATACCGGCGGTTTATCCGCCCCAGGTGGGTTTATCACATTTGGGAAAGGTTTTTGAGACGGATGGCCGGCATCGGTTCGCTGCCCGATATTGAAATTTCTACCCCCCCGCGCATGATGGAGGCCAGTCCCGACGTGGCCGTTGTCGGTGCCGGTATCGCCGGATCGTCGGCCGCCCTGCACGCTAGTCAAGCCGGGGCCCGGGTCTGGCTGATCGAAAAGGAAGGTCAGCCGGGTGGCCGCATCCGCTATGATACCGCCGTGTATGAAATGCCGGAGTCAAACCGGCCGCGCCGCGGTTTTGAAATCGCTGATGATTTGACAACGGCCGTCAGACAAAGTGATAACTGCCGCGTCTTGGACGAAGCCACGGCATTTGCCTGGTATGATGAAGGCATCCTGGCGGTCGCGCGGGAAGGAGAATTCTGGGCCCTGAAGCCGCGGCGCATCATCGTGGCAACCGGCAGCTATGACAACCCGATGGTATTTGACAACAACGACCTGCCCGGAATTTTCCTGGCCGGCGGATTGCAGCGCCTGATGCACGGGGACTTTGTCCGGCCCGGCATTCGGGCGGCCGTGTATACCTGCAACGATCACGGTTATCGGCTTGCACTCCAATTGAAAGAGGCCGGCGTGCCAGTGGCGGCAATCATCGACACCCGGCCGCTGGAGCAGGCGCTGGCATCCGAAACCGCCCGTAAGGCCAAAGATGTGGTAATTGCCTATTACCCGCATTGCGAAATCGAGGCCGCCCTGGGCCGGCGCCACATCAAGGGGATTCGGATCAAACCGGTGGCAGAAGGATCCGGCGCCGTGACCGTTCAGAATCGGGTTGTGGCGTGCGATGTGCTCGGACTTGCCGCTTCGCGAGTACCGGCTACCGAACTGGTATTTCAACGCTCCAGCCGGGGACAGTATCTCCTTGAGTCACCGCACCAATTTACCCGGCGGCCGATAACATCCGCGCATCTGAAAGTAGAAGACGACCTCTACGTAGCCGGCAGCACCGGCGGCAGCCGGAATCCAAAGCAGTCCTGGCTCGAAGGCAAGGTGGCCGGTCTCTCAGCTGCATTGGATCTGGGATTTGGCGGCGAAGATACCACCGGGATGCGAGATGAGGCAGAGTCGCAATTGAAGAATTTCCAAGATTGACGACATTTGGTCACAGGCAGTGTAAACACAGAAATGAACTAAAATTGGAAATGAGCTAAAATGACCTAAAGTTATGGTATTCTGTCGTTTTTATAAAAGATAGAGCGCAGCGATTCCTTAATTTTAGTCATTTTAGGCAATTTAGATCATTTTAGGCATTCCATTGTGGATGTTGGTTCGCGGATTCAATCTTCAATTGCCTGATCCAGTACCCTCCGAACGGTCGTGGCGATTTCATCCACGACTGCTGGTTTCATAACCATTTCTTTAATTCCCAAAGCCATGGCCTTCGCAGGTGTTATCTTTTCACTGTATCCCGTACAAAGAATGATCGGCATATCCGATCGAATGGTCATGATTTCGGTTGCCAGAATATCGCCGGTCATCTTCGGCATGGTCATATCGGTTATCACCAAATCGAACGCCTCCGGTTTGGTACGAAATACCTTCAGGGCTTCCTGGCTGCTCGTTTTCGCAGTTACGCGATAGCCTAAATGCTCAAGAATCTGTTGGCACAATTCAACCTGGTATTCTTCATCGTCGACAAAGAGAATTCGTTCGGTGCCGGTGGGAAGGGGAGCGGGGGCTGCAATTTCGCCGTCTTGTTCGCTGTCGATCACCGGGAAAAAACCTCAAAGGTTGATCCTTTTCCCGGCGAGCTCTCGACAGTTACCATTCCGCCATAATCCTTTAAAATACCATGGACCACAGACAGCCCCAGACCGGTTCCCTCCCCTTGTTCTTTGGTTGTGAAAAATGGATCAAAAATACGGTCTTTGACTTCGGGCGCCATACCGTGTCCGGTGTCGCTGACGGTTAACTTGATAAACTGCCCTGGAGCCAGGCCTGGCTGTGAGTTTGTGACCTCTGCACCAAGCTCCACCTCCGTAAGGTTTACAATCATTCTGCCCCCGGCTTCCTGCAAGGCCTGAGCGGCGTTGGTGCAAAGATTCATGATAATCTGGTGAACCTGGGTGGGATCGGCCATTATGGGTGAGTCGCTTCTAATGTCCTGCTGTATTTCAATGGTTGCGGGTATGGAGGCCCGGATAAGCTTGAGGGCCTCTTTTGTAATCGGCTTTACTTGAACCGGCTTAATTTCACGGTCGGTCTGGCGGCTGAAGGTCAGGATCTGCTTGACCAGATTTCCGGCTCTGATCCCGGCACTGAGAATCCGCTGTAAATTATGCTCCAATTTCGATCCCGACGGAACTTCCCGAAGTGAAATCTCCGCGAATCCTATAATAGCCGAGAGTATATTGTTGAAGTCATGAGCAATGCCACCGGCCAGGGTGCCGATGGCCTCCATTTTCTGAGCCTGTGTGAGCTGGGCTTGGAGTAACGCATTTTTCTGTTCCGCCCGTTTGCGCTCGGTGACATCTTCTGAGATTCCCAAAAGATATTCCGGCTGTCCTTTTTCATCTGTTAAGGGTATTTTTTTAGTATGAAGTATTCGCTTGCCTTGGTGTTTGCTTTGTATGTGTTCCTCTGGAATATCAAGTAGTATCTTTTTGTCTAAGGTCTCCCTGTCTTTTCCTATGAAGAATTCCGCCTCCTCCTTTGGAAAAAAATCGTAGTCACTTTTACCAATTAACTCATCTTGGGAATAACCGAGAAGATCTTCGCCGGATTTGTTTAAACGCACAAATCGAAGGTCCTTTGCTTCTTTTACGAAAACCATGTCAGGGATATTCTCGACAATGGCGTTGAGAAAGCTCTCGCTCTTCTTTAGTTTGGTGAAGGCTGCCTTCAATTCTGCGGTTCTCTCGGCAACCAGCTTTTCAAGTTGATGCTGATGTTCACGATTTTCCACAATGAGCTTGGCACGTTCCAAAGACTTCTTTACGGCATGAGCCAGAATCGACATATCCTCAACCGGTTTGAGCAGATAATCCCAGGCACCCAATCTGAGGGCCTCAATTGCATCCTCCAGCCTACCGGTACCTGAAACGACGATGACCGGCGTATCCGGAGACATTTTTTCGGGTCTATCTACCATTTAAAGGATTAATTTAAGGCGATGTCTTCGAGTCCCCATGATTTGGTTCTGCGTAGCCGGATTCCGGAAAGCCTCATAATGAGGATAATCATCATATCGATAGTGGGGATC